>WNFW01001707.1_pt1 | contig 23337 bp, 18 predicted proteins | sample 5400131 | NCBI WGS metagenome assembly WNFW01 (sample SAMN13153362, study PRJNA577476) | soil metagenome | isolation source: 20 cm soil or saprolite under grassland replicate 1 | place: USA:California | collected 2016-06-15 | reverse complement strand
AATCGCTATCAGTTATTATGATTTTCGTAATCATCAAGCAGGTTCTTCCAAACTGGAAACGGATCGGTGGCTGGATATTTATAGCTATGATCCAGCTTCAGATACGCTCACCTTCCAAAATGAAGTACGTCTGACGGCAACATCGTTTGATTATCTGAAAGCACCCGCTCTTGGTGGTACGGCGATCAGTCCTGCTGGATTATTCCTGGGTGATTATCACACCGTGAAGAGTTTCAATGGCGTCATTTACTCGGTGTTTGGAATAACCACGGATGATCCTAACAATCAGTCGGATATTCTGTTTACCATAACAACCGATCCATAAGGAATAGGGTGAAATCGGGTCACATCTCGTGGGCGAAACCATGGCGGCGCGCAAGCGGTTGATCTGCCGGTCCTGATCCAGACACAATCCCGGCTCGATGATCACTCTCCTGCTCCACCTGCTTCGACTCTTCCCCTTCTTCTTCGGCGGCCACCGCCAGCTCGCGGTCGAGAACCTTGCCCTGCGGCAGCAGCTCGCCGTGTACAAAAGAACGACGGCCCGCCCCCAAGCTGCGCACGACGGATCGCCTCTTTTGGATCTGGACGCTTTCCCGAACGACTCCGCGCCGTCCTATCTCCTGCGCGACCGTGACCAGGTCTACGGCCAGCGGTTTCGGCACCGAGTGAAGGGCATGGGGTCGAAGTCCTCACGGCGCCCCACAGGCCGTGGCAAAATCCGATGAAGCCAAAACCCGTCCCGCTTAGGCCTCTCTCGCTCGCCTAAGTTTCGCTTTTTCTCTTAGCATAGAGCGCGGCGAATCTTCGGTCTGCGCGCAAGTTAACTAACTTCGGGTCGTTGTGGATTTCATCCCACCATGGACCCTGTTCGATGTGACGTGCCCCCCGATTTAGTACGGAATCGAAGTGGAGTCCGGGGTTAAAGATACGGGGTTTTTCGCCTTTACGCTCACGCTTCCGATGATCTTCCCGGAAGCGTGAGCGTGCCTGAACTCCTCCGGTGTCAGATCATCGAGCGAGCTGTGCGTGCGCTCGGTGTTGTATTCGATGCGCCAGGCTTCGATCGTCGAGCGTGGCTCGGGGCACTCCGTATCGCCGCTCGAATTCTCCCTCTTCCTTGGAAGGGTCGGCGTGAGGGTGCGCTCCGAGAGAGGGTCAACCTGCGGCGGCGGGAATCTCAATCACCATCCGCAGCCCGGCGCATCCTTCACGGCTCGCGGCGAAGATGCGTCCCTTGTGCAGCTGCACGATGCTGCGCGAGATAGCGAGCCCGAGGCCGCTTCCCTGGTCGGTAGTGCTCGGAGGCCCGAAGCGCACGAAGCGTTCGAAGAGCTGCTTGCGCTGCTCCGCGCTCAAGCCCGGCCCCTCGTCCTCGACGCTCAAGCGCCAGAACCCGTCGGCGAGGACCGAGTGCAACGTGATGCGCCCGCCGAGCGGAGAGGCGTTGAGCGCGTTCGCGAGTAGGTTCAACAAGACCTGGCGCATGCGCTTCTCCTCGAAGGCCACCACACCCTCGCCCTCATGGGTATAGGAAAACCGGCGCCCGTGATGCTCGGCGAGCGCGCCGGCGTCCTGCGCGAAGCTGTGCAGGAAGCCAGCGGGCTTCTGGCGCTTGAAGTCTATGGCGATCGCCTGCGCGTCGGCGCGCGAGAGGAACAGCAATTCGTCGATGATCTGGTTCACGCGCGCGAGCTCCTCGAGCTGCACGTGCAGCGCTTCCTTCTCGGCGGGATCGAGGTCGCCCTTGACGAGGAGCCGCTCGGCATGAAGGCGCACGAGCGACAACGGTGTCTTCAGTTCGTGGGAGGCGTCGGCGGTGAAGCGGCGAATCTGGTCGAAGGCGGTCTCGAGCCGGTCGAACATCTGGTTCAGCAATCGCGCTAGCTCGGAGATCTCGTCCCTTACGGCGTCGACGGGTATGCGCTCCTTCAGGTTGTCCGAACGGATACGGTTCGCGGTATCGCGAATGACCCGCACGGGGCGCAGGACGAGCTGGCTCAATCCGTACCCCAGCGCGATGCTCGCCAGCAGCATCACCACGATGAGTGCCGCGCTCACCTTGATGTAGCCCTGCATCACGTCGTACACCGGGGCGACGGGCGTCGCCACGGTGACGTCGAAAGGTGGCATGAGGAATTCGCTCACACGAAGCAGCCCCACGCCGGGCACTTCTGCCGTGTACGCCCTTTCGCCCGGGATGTCGGGGATGGCCTGGCCTTGCAGGTTGTTGGACTTGAAGAACCGGTTGGTCATCGGACCGTGCATGTCGATGTAGAAAAGCGTAGAGGCGGACTCCGTAGTGTCCCGGATGCGATCGTTGATGACCTCGGGGGTGAGCGTCTTGTAATCGGGCCCGAGCGCGGTGCGCAGTTGCTTGAAGTGGGTCTCGTTCAGCTGGTCGAGCTGCCGGATCATCTGGTTTTGCAGCATGTAATAGCCGGCGACGAACAGGCACGCGAGCGTTGCCGTCGCGGTTAGCGCGTACCAGACCGTCAACCGCGCGCTGACCGACTTCATAGCAGCTGGTAGCCCATGCCCCGCACGGTCTTGAAGAGTGGTTTGCCGGGCGTGGTTTCGAGCTTCGCGCGCAGGCGGCTCATGTAGACGTCGAGCAGGTTGGTGTCCACGTCATAGTGCGAAGCCCAGATCTTCTCGGATATGAGGGTGCGCGTGAGGACCCGACCGGGGTTCTGCATGAAGATCTCAAGCAGCGCGTACTCACGGCTCGTCAGATCGATGGCCAGGCCGTTGTTTTCGACGGTATGGGTCAACAGGTCCACGCGAATGCCGCGGTGCTCGAGGACCACCTGCTTTACCGACGATTGACGGCGCACGAGCGAGCGCACACGCGCGAGCAACTCCTCGAAGCTGAAGGGCTTGGGCAGGTAGTCGTCGGCTCCGATGTTCAGGCCCTTGATGCGGTCGGCAACCGTGTCGCGCGCCGACAGGATCAGCACCGGCTCGTTGAAGCCGCTGCCGCGCCACTGGCGCAGCAGGTCGATGCCGTCGCCGTCGGGCAGGCCCAGGTCGAGCACGATCACGTCGTAGGCGGAATCCGCCAACGCGTCGCGCGCATCCTTGCAGGTGCGAACCCAGGTCACGGTGTAGGCGCATTCCTTGAGGCCTTGCTCGAGGAACTTGCCGAGCCGGTCCTGGTCCTCGATGATCAGGACTTTCATGGCGCAATGCTAGCCCACATTCCGAGGCCGGTGCCTGAACGAAAATTTAGAAATCAGTCAGGGTTGCTTCAGAAAGTCACTATAAGGTACCACTCTCCGAGTCCGCCGCTTCGGCCATCAGTCTTATAGAGGAGGAGGCTCCGGCGTGAAAAGAATCGGCAAGAGGAGCGCTTTGGCCGCGTCCGGAGTCTCGCTCACCCAGTTGCTGGTAGCCGTCGCAGTCGATATGCCGCTCGTCGCGCAGGCGCAAAGCCGTCCCAACATGCAGGAAACCATGGCGCCGGTGCCTGGGCGCAAGAACTACGCCCAGGACCTGGTCGATCGCACAGTCTCGCGCCACCCCGAGCTCCTTGAGCTCGACATCCACACGGTTCCGCCGGGCGCCACCGATAGCGTGATCGTGGCGGCGAAAAGCCGCGACCGCGTCGGAAAGCGCTCCGACGCCGACGACGTGGCGGTCTTCAAGACCGGAACGCCGCGCGTCGAAATCAATAGGACCGGCAACAACAATGTCGAGGTCGCCGTCCAGCTGCAGGACGTCGCCGGTCACCCGGTGGGCTCGGTCGAGATGACTTTTCCCTACGTGGCGGGAACCGACGAGGACGCCTTGGTGAAGAAGGTCGCGGAAATCCGCGACGAGCTGCGCCGGCGTATCGCCTACGGCTCCGAAGACCTCGTCACGCCGGCGCAATACGACGCCAAGGCTCCGACCGATACTTACGCGCAGTACTTGGTAGACGACATCCTTTCGCGCCGACCCGGCGTGCTCGTCATCGTCCTGCACATCAAGGATTCCAGGAGCAACAACTATCCCATCCTGGCGTCGAGCATCGGGCGCATCGGCAAGGAAGCGGACGCGAGCGACCTCGAGGTCATACGCAGCGGCTCGACAAAGGCGGCCGTAAGCGCCGACGGGACCCGTCTCGAGGTGAAGCTCCAGGTTCGCGACGGCACGGGCGGAATCATCGGCGCCGTCGCCATCGTCTTTCCGATCAGGATCGCCGACCGCGACTCGCTCATCAAGCAGGCGGAAAAGATCCGCGACGAGCTGCAACGCGAGACTCCGGCCCTCGCCGCCCTGTACGGCGCGTATCCGCCGTCGCGCGCGGTCGAGGTGGTGCAGACCGAATACGACAAGCAAGAGCTCGGCAACCAGCAATCGCTTCCCATGACTAAGGCGGTCACCTCGGGCGTGGCTCTCGAGCAGGCTTCACAGGAAGGCTACGCGGAGGCGATCAAGGGCGTGGCAGGTGTCTCGCCGGCGAACTCCAAGGGCACCGCCAACGACTCGATCAACGTTCGCGGCATCAAGCTCAACCTCTTTTCGAACTACCGCCTGAACGGTGGCCTGTCCACCGTCGGCGTGATCACCGTGCCGATCGAAGACAAGGAGCGCATCGAGACGCTGAAGGGCGCCAACGCGCTCATGTTTGGCGTGGCGAGCCCCGCGGGCATCATCAACCTGGTCACCAAGCGCGCGGGCGAGGTGGACGTCACCAGCCTCGCGATGGCGGGAAACTCCTTCGGGCAGATCGGAGGGTCGTTCGACGTCGGCCGCCGCTTTGGCGCCGAACGCGAACTCGGCCTGCGCGTCAACGCGTCCTATGCCCAAACCGAGAACGGAATCCACGACACTACGGGCCACTCCAAGTTCTGGAGCCTCGGCTTCGACTACCGCGTCACAGACCGGCTCTCGCTGCAAGGCGATTTCGAGTACATCGCGAGGGTTGCGACCGAGCAAGGCGGTGTGAGCCTGCTGGCACCCGTCAACGGCGTGATCCCCATCACGCCGGTGCCGAACCCGCGCAACCTGCTGTCGGGCACCTGGAACGTTTACCCGCCGCACACCACCAACCAGCAGATTCGCGCCGACTACGTCGTCAACGACAACTGGAAAGTCCTGGTGGAGACCGGGCGCTCCGACGGCGACCGCTCGCGGTTCACCGTGCGCATCGGCAACTACGACATCGTCACTGGCGCGGGCGGCGTGGTCACGGTCAGCTCGGCGAAGCAGGAATACAAGAACGCCTTCTCGCGCCTGGAGGCGCTCGGGAAGCTCTACACCTGGTTCCTGAGGCACGACCTCACGCTCGGCGTCTCGAAGAGCGAGCGCGACGCGATCTCGCTGGGCCAGAACCAGACGACGCTCACGCAGCGCCAGAACATCTTCGATCCCATCGTGCTCGCGCCGCCGGTGTTCACGCGCGCCGACACAGTCCTGCCGCTGCAGACCAGCTCGGACGTGGGCGTCTACGGCTACGACACGATCTCTGTTGGCCCGAAGTGGAAGCTGCTGCTCGGCATGCGCCACACCAAGGACGACGAAGTCACGGGAACCCGGCAGCAGTCATCGACGATCAATTCGCACGCGTATGGCGCGCTCTACGACGTGATCCCGAGCCTCACGTTCTTCGCGAGCTACATGGAAGGCCTCGAGGCGGGCGCCACGGCTCCGGCCACCGCGATCAACGCCAACGAGATCCTACCCTCGGCGGTCTCCACGCAGAAGGAATTCGGCATCCGCGACTCGCACATCAAGGGCGCGTCACTGAGCGCCTCGTGCTTCCAGCTCACGCGCGCCAACGCCGTGACCGACCCGGTGACGCGGATCTTCGCCAACAGCGGCGATATCGACTACAAGGGAATAGAAGCCACCTTCAGCTACGAGTTCCTGCGCCGCTGGATCCTCTCGGTCGCGGGCCAGGTGCTGAAGGCCGAGCAGAAGTCGCCAGATCCGACGTTCAACGGTTTCTGGCCCGAGAACACTCCGAAGCGCCTCGGCAACGTGTCCCTCTCCTACCGCCCGTCGTGGGTGCCGGGCCTCACCATCACCGGCGGGGTGACGGGCATCTCGTACCGGTACGTGAACAACCAGCAGCAGGCCACGATCCCCGGTTATGCGCTGTACACGGCCGGGGTCGGGTATGTGACGCGCGTCCACGGCAAGCGCGTCGCTTTCCGAGTGAACGGCGACAACCTTGCCAACAGGCGCTACTGGAACTCGGTGCAGACGGGAACGTACGGCGTCGGAATGGACCGCAGCTTCAAGTTCAACGTAAGGGTCGATCTCTAGATGCGGGTATCGAGAGTCACGGCCGCCGCGCTTTTCCTCGCGGCCGCCAGCGCCGCTTCCGCGGCCGATTTCGTTCCGGCGCAATACGACCTGAGCGCGTTGCCCGCGTACCAGCCCGAGCAGATGGCGCTCGGAGTGGTGCGCATCTACGGCACGCCGCTCGAGTCGCTGGTCGGGCAGTGGGCGAGCGCCTTCCGCGCGAAGCAGGGGCACGTTCGCCTCAATGCCTATCTCATCAACACCTCGCAGGCGTTCGCGGGATTGCTGACCGGCAAGGCGGACATCGGCCTCATGGGCCACCGTACCTGGCACACGAGCGTGATGGCGTTCGACAAGGCCTACGGTTACGAGCCGCTCGAGATCCGCTTCGCCACCGGCTCCTACGACGATCCGCAGGGCTCCACGCCCGGTCTCATGTTCGTGGTGCACAAGACGAACCCGCTCTCGCGCCTCACGCTCGAGCAGATCGACGGCATCTTCTGCGCGCAGCGCACCGGCGCGTGGGACGGCGCGAAGTGGTCGCCGGCTGCGGCGCGGGGCGCCGACAAGAACATCCGCACCTGGGGCCAGCTCGGCCTTACGGGCGAATGGGCCGAGAAGCCGATCCATCTGCATGGCTCCGATGTGACGCTCAGCAACTGGGCGGACCTGATCGAGCGCGAGGCCTGCCAGGGCGGCAAGAAGTGGAATCCGGCGTTGATCGAGGCGCCGCGCGCCGACATCGGCCTCAAGGCCCACGGCAAGACGCGCGACCAGGAGATCATCGAGGGCGTGCAGAGCGATCCGCTCGCGATCGGCTTCATGTTCCAGCGCGTCATCAACAAGGCGAAGTCCGACGTGAAGGTGCTGCCGCTCGCGCGCACGGGCGCCGGGCCCTATGTGACGCCGAGCGCGCAGACCTTCTTCGACGCCAGCTACCCGATGCGCAACGGCGCGTACCTGTACCTCAACCGCAAGCCGGGCGAGGCCATTCCCACGCGCGACAAGGAGTTCGTGCGCTTCGTGCTCTCCCACGAGGGCCAGAGAATCGTCGCCGACAGCCGCATCTTCATCCCGCTCAGCGCCGAGCAGGTGAAGGCGGAACTGAGGAAGCTCGACTGATGAAGAACATCATCGCGGCGATCCTGCTGTTGTGCCCGATGCCGTCGATCGCCGCCGACGCCCTCCCGGGCTACGCGCCCGATGCGAAACTCTCCGGAACGATTCGGGTGAGCGGCAACGACCAGATGGCGGCGCTCCTGAACCGTTGGGAGCGCGGTTTCCGCAAGTTCCATCCGGACGTGCGCTTCGAAGAGTGGCTGAAAGGCAGCGGCTCGGGCATGTACGGCCTGGAGATGCGCACCGCCGACATCGCGCTACTGGGCCGGCCGATCAACCCGTACGAGCGCTACGGAGTGTACGAGCGCGCATGGGTGTATCCGGTCGAGATCGAGGCCGCCACCGGAAGCTTCGTGCAGCCGCACAAGTCGCCCGCGTACACGGTCTTCGTGCACAAGGACAACCCGCTCGCGAAGCTCACCGTGAAGCAGCTTGACGGCATCTTCGGCGCCGAGCGCGGCGGCGGCTGGGACGCGCTCACCTGGGACGAGACCGCCGCGCATGCGAAGGCCGACAACATCCGTACCTGGGGCCAGCTCGGCATCACCGGGGAATGGGCGGACAAGCCGATCCACGTCTACGGGCCGCCGAATCTCGGCGCCGGAACCATAACCTACTTCCAGCAGAAGGTGATGGGCGGCGGCGCGATCTTCAACGAGGACCTGCGCGAGTACGCGGATCGCGCGCGCATGATCGCGGATCTCGAACGCGACCCGTACGGCATCGCCTATACCGCGCTCGGCTATCGGACCGCCGGCGTGAAGCCCGTCGCGCTCGCGCAAACGAGCGCCGGCCCGTTCGTCGAGCCCACGCGGCAGACGGTCGCGGACCGCAGCTATCCGCTCGCGCGTCCCGTCTACGCCTACTACACCATTGACGACGACAAGACCCAGCTCGCGAATCCGCGCGTCGACCCGAAGGTGCGCGAATTCCTGCGCTATGTCCTGAGCAGGGAAGGGCAGCAGGACGTCGCGCGCGAGGGCGTATACCTGCCCCTCACCCGTGCGGTTGCGGACGAGCAACTGAGGAAGCTCGACTTCGACAGCCTTCCGCCCGAGCTCAAGTTGCTGAAGGACGAATGATGAAGAAGGGCGTTGCCCCGAACCTCGTCGCTGCCGCGCTCCTCGCCGCCGGCACTCGCGCAGGACCAGGTGAACCATGACACGCACCGTCTCTCGTTTCCACGCACTCGCCTTGCTGCTCATGGCTGGACCGATCGCGGCCGCCGAGCCGGAGAACTCCAACCGCAGCATCTGGACGCAGAACGTCACGCAGTTCCGCAAGGAGCACGCGGTCGAAGGCGGTTACACCAAGCGCTGGGACCTGAGCGACCTGCCGCACTACAAGCCGAAGCGCCAACTCCAGGGGAAGCTGCGCATCTGGGGCAACAACTACATCAAGGACGGCTACCTCGGCGAATACTGGCGCGAAGCTTTCAAGAAATTCCAGCCCGGCATCGAGATCGAGTACAACCTGCCCACCACCGGTATCGGCATTCCCTCGTTGTCCGCCAAGGCCTCGGACCTCGCGATGAGCCGCAAGGCCATCCTGATGGACCTGCTCACCTTCGAGCAGGTGTACCACCATCCCGTCACGGAGATCGCCGCGGTCACCGGCTCGTACGACGTGTACGGCTGGATGCCCGCCTTCATCATCGTGGTGAACAAGGACAACCCGCTGGACCGGATCAGCATGAAGCAGCTCGACGGCGTGTTCGGAGGCCAGCGCCTCGGCGGCTATGACGGCAGCGTCTGGCGCACCGATTATCCGTACCGGCGCGGAGCCGAGGAGAACATCCGGACGTGGGGCCAGCTCGGGCTCACCGGCGAGTGGGCCGACAAGCCGATCCATCCCGGGGGACAGACGCTGCGCGGGAACAACACGACCCAGCTGTCCGACAACATCCTGCGCGGCAGCGACCAGTGGAACGAGAACTACCAGGCCTACGCGAACTACATCGCGCTCGACGGCAAGATCGTTCCCTGGAGCATCCAGGCGAGGGATGCGGTCGCGAAGGACAAGTACGCGCTCTTCTACGTGTCGCCGATGTCGATGAGCCCGGACTTGAAGGAGCTCGCGATCCAGGGGTGGAACGGCGGACCGTACGTGAAGCGCTCGCTCGAGACCATCCGCGACCACACCTATCCGCTGTACGCGCACTATTACTTCTACTTCAACCGCGAGCCCGGCAAGCCGGTCGACCCGAAGGTCGACGAGTTCACGCATTTCATCCTGAGCCAGGAGGGCCAGGAGCAGGTGCAGCGCGAAGGCCGCTACATGCCGCTCACCGCCGAAATGGTGAAGGCGCAGCTGAAGAAGCTCGAGTAGGCAACAAAAATCGTGTCAGGGACGCAATTAAGGATCGCTTCAGGTTCACTTGAGGTTGGCCCCCTAACCTGTGTGCGCTTCGGTGCATTCGAATCATTTCCTGTTTTCGGAGGGGGAAACGCGATGGTCGGGCGTTGGGCGGTGGCATCGGCGATGATCGCGGCGGCAGCCGCGTTGCCCGCCCTCGCCGAATTCCGCCCGGCGGAATTGCCGGCGTACGAGCCCGAGCGAGCCGTCTCGGGCACCATCCGAAACTACGGCTTCGGGCTGGGCGGCGTGCTCAAACTCTGGGAAGACGGCTTCCGCAAGATCCATCCCGGCATCGCCTTCGAGGACAAGCTGCCGACGAGCGACGCCGCGATTCCCGCGCTGGTCACGGGGGTGACCGACCTCGCGCCCGACGGCGGCGAGCCCGCGATCACCGAGGCCCTGTCGTTCTTTGAGGTGTACGGCTATCCGCCGCTCGACATCACGGTCGCTTCGGGTGCCTTCGACGTCGAGGGCAAGTCCAATGGCCCGGTGATCTTCGTCCACAAGGACAACCCGATCACGCAGGTCACGATGGACCAGCTCGACGGCATCTTCGGTGCCGAGCGCACCGCGGGCATGCGCGGCTTCAAGTGGACGCCATCGGACGGGCGCGGGCCGGAGAAGGACATCCGCACCTGGGGCCAGCTGGGCCTCGGGGGCGAGTGGGCCGGCAAGCCGATCCAGACCTATGGCCATGCGCCGTCGGGCACGACGCGCTTCTTCCAATGGAAGGTGATGGGCAACGGCGACAAGTGGAACCCGAACTACCGCGAGTACGTCGAAACCGGCAGCAAGATGATCGCGGACGAGGGTCGCGCCGCGCAGCGCCTGGGCCTGCAGCACATGCTGAAGGAAGAGCTCGCCGGGAACCGCTACGGCATCGCGTGGACGGTGATGCCGCAGGCGAAGGGCATCGCCGGCATCAAGGTGATCGCGGTCGTGCCGCGCGGAGCCGAGCGCGCCGTATCGCCCAGCAAGGAGACGTTCCAGGACCGCAGCTATCCCATGGTGCGCAACATCTACATCTACCTCAACCGCAAGCCCGGCACCGCCGTCGATCCGAAATTGAGGGAATTCCTGCGCTACATCCTGTCCCGCGAGGGCCAGGAGACCGTGGCGCGCAACGGAGCCTATCTCCCGCTTACGGCAGCCGTCGTGAGCGAACAACGAAGGAAACTCGACTGATGAAGACCGCTCTCAAGCTCGCTTCGGCGGCGCTCGCGTTATCGGCGCTCCGGGCGCACGCGCAAGCCCCAGACCTCAACACCATCCCCCCTTACAAGAAGGAGTTCGACGTCGTCGGCGGGCTGCGCATCGGCGGCAGCGAGCTGAAGGGAATCGTCGACAAGCTGGTGGAGGGATTCCAGAAGGTCCAGCCGGCCGCCAAGGTTTCCACCAACTACATGACCAGCAGCGAAGGCGCGCTGGGGCTGCTCTTCTCGGGCGTCTCCGACGTGGCGCCCATGGGCGACGACGCGAAGATCCCCGACCAGATGCCGTTCTTCAACGCGCGCGGCTACGTCCCGACGGAGGTGTCCATCGCGACCGGCGGCTACAACATGCGCGGCGTGCTCTTCGCGTGGGCGGTGTTCGTGAACAAGGACAATCCCATCAACGAGCTGTCGATGGACCAGCTCGACGGCATCTTTGGTGCCGAGCGCAGCGGCGGCTGGGAGATCGGCGCCAACGCCGACAACAACCTGCTCTTCACCGCCAAGTACGCGCGCGGCTCGGAGATGAACATCCGCAAGTGGGGCCAGCTTGGCCTGAAGGGCGAGTTTGCGAACCAGGAGATCCGCACCCACGGCTACGTCGCGCCCGGCTTCGCCACCAACTTCCAGCGGCTGGTGCTGCACTGGTCAATCAAGTGGAACCCGAACTTCATGGAATACGTGGAGTGGAAGGAGGCCACCAACGACGCGGGCGGCAACGCGGTGAAGAGCCAGCGCATGTACGAGCGCGTGTCGCAGGACAAGTACGCAATCGGCTGGGGCGCGCTCATGCACGTCCAGGGCACGTGCGTGAATCCGGACGGGTCCAAGTGCCCGGGCTATCCCAACCTCAAGGTGCTCGCGATCTCCGCGACTCCCGGCGGCCCCGCGGTCGCGATGACCAAGGACAACGTCGCCAACCGCAGCTATCCGCTCGCGCGCGACGCCTACATCTACGTCGACAAGCCGCCAGGACGCGCGATGGATCCGAAGGTGCGCGAGTTCCTGCGCTTCGTGCTGTCGCGCGAGGGCCAAGAGATCATCCAGAAGAACGGCCCGTACACGAACATCCCGGCCGATTACATTCGCCAGCAGTTGAAGAAGCTCGACTAGATCGTGAAGGCTACCGTCTTCGGCGCGGCGCTCGCATTCGCCGCGGCGGCCGCCACAGCCGCGCCCTACCAGGCGCAGCAGCCCGTCGGCGGCGACATCCGCATCTGGGGCAGCCCCGAGGATCGCGGTCTGGTGAAGCTGTGGGACGACGGCTTTCGCAAGCATCACCCGCAGGCACATGTGGTCGCGCAGCTGCACGGACCGGAATCGGCATTGGCCGGCATCTACACCGGCGTGGCGGAGATCGCGTTCATCGGCCGCGAGCTGCGCCTGCCTACCGACAACATGGCCTTCCAGTGGGTCAAGCTCTACCGGCCCACCACGGTGGAAGTCGCCAACGCCGGGTTGAACGCTAAGCGTCCCGCCCAGGGCCTCGGCGTCTTCGTCCATCCGGACAATCCGATCGCGGGGCTCACCGTGGCGCAGCTCGACGCGATCTTCGGCGCCGAGCACAAGCGCGGGCCGACGAACGCGCGAACCTGGGGCGACGTGGGGCTCACGGGCGAATGGGGGGCGCGTCCGATCCATGTGCTCGCGCCACCGGTCACCACGATTCCCGCGCTTTTCTTCCGCAAGGTCGTCCTCAACGACAGCTTCAAGTGGAACGAGGACATGAAGGAAATGGCCGACGACGCGCAGGCGCTTGCCGCCGTGGCTCGCGACCCGGCGGCGATCGCCTACGCGCCCATGGCGGCCGCGACCGGTGCGGTGCGCGCGGTGCCGCTCGCGAAAGCGGGCGGCGCATTCGTGAAGCCCACGGAGCAGAGCGCCGCGGACCGCAGCTATCCGTTGAGCCGGGTGGTCATCGTCGCCGTCGATCGCGCCGTGGGCAAGCCGCTCGATCCGCGGGTACGCGAGTTCCTTCGCTACGTGCTCTCCGACGAGGGCCAGGCCGCGGTGGCGCGGGACGGCGCCTACGTTCCCCTGCAACCGGCGACGGTGCAGAAGCAGCTGAAGGTGATTGATTGAATCCCATGAGCGTGAAATCGATCGCCCTTTCGCTGCTCCTCGCGCTCGTGGCGCTCGGCGCGCACGCTGCCACCGATGCGAACATCCCTTCGCCGTACATGCCGTCGGCGGAAAAGGTGTCGGGCCGCATCTCCATCTGGGGCCACGGGGCGCTCGCCGGCCGCTTCGACTTCATCGAGGCGCTGGTGAAGGAGTGGGAGAAGGGCTTCAACAAACATCATCCCGGCGTGACGTTCGAGAATCGCCTACACGGCACGGCCTCCGCCATCGGCGCTCTCTACACGGGCACGGGCGACCTTGCGCTCATGGGCCGCGAGATCTGGCCCTTCGAGATCACCGCCTTCAAGGAAGTGAAGGGCTACGAGCCCACCGGCATCGATGTCGTCACCGGCAGCTACAAGACGCGCAACCGCGGCTACTCGATCGTGGTGTTCGTGCACAAGGACAATCCCATCAAGGGCCTCACCATGCGCCAGCTCGATTCGATCTACAGCGTCGATCGCAAGCGCGGCGGCGCACCGGTGCGCACCTGGGGAGACCTGGGGCTCACGGGCGAATGGGCCGGCAAGCCGGTGCATCGCTACGGGTTCTCGCTCGCTCGCGGCTTCGCCGACTACCTCGAGGAAGCGCTGTTCCTCGGCGGCCACCGCTGGAATCCGGAGATCCGCGAATTCGCCGACCTGCCGGGCTCGCTCGGCGGCGCCACCGACGGCGGCCAGCGCGCGTTGGACGCGATGGCGACGGACCGGTACGGCGTCGCGTTTTCCGGAGCGCTCTACGGTAATGCCGACGTGAGGCCGGTCGCGATCGCGACGGACGACGGCGAGGATTTCGTCATGCCGTCGGAAGCGACCGTCATGGACCACAGCTACCCGCTCACTCGCATCATCACGATGTTCGTCGACCGCGCGCCCGGCAAGCCCATGGCACCGCAGCTGCGCGAATTCCTGCGCTACATCCTCAGCTACGACGCGCAGGAAGCGGTGCTGCGCGAAGGCGGCGGCTACCTGCCCATCCTCGCTCCCGAGGCGGCGAGGGAACTGAAGAAACTGGAGAACTAGATGTCCATGCGAAAAGCAGCGGCGGTGCTGGCGGCGACGCTGATCCCGCTCTGGGCCGGCGCACAATCGTCCTCCCAATCGCAGCCGACGGAGGAATCGAAGAAGCTTCCCACGGGTTCGGCCGCCGAGCGCAAGGCGCGCATGGCGGCGCGCGCGGCTTCGCAGGCGTACACGAAGAAGTTCGACCTCTCCCGCCTGCCCGCGTACGTGCCCGAGGAAAGGCCCACCGGCACGCTGCGCATCTGCGGCAACAACTACGTGAACGACGCGCCGCTCGGGGGCTACTGGAAGGAGGCATTCGAGAAATTCCAGCCCGGCATCAAGGTGGAGTACTTCACGCCCACGGCCGCCATCGCGGTGCCGTGCCTGTACTTCGACAAGGCGGACATCGGCATCAACCACGAGCCCAGCTTCTACGACTATCTCGCGCACCTACGCCTGAAGGGCTTCGAGCCGCTGAGCTTCTCGGTGTTCACCGGCTCGTACAACTACGTCGGCTGGCAGAACAACCTGGTCATCATCGTGAACAAGGACAACCCGCTCGCGAAGATCACCATGAAGCAGCTGGACGGGATCTTCGGCTCGGTGCGCGACGGCGGCTGGGTGGGATCCGACTGGCATCCGGAGCTCAAGCGCGGCGCCGACCAGGACATCCGCAGCTGGGGACAGATGGGGCTCAAGGGCGAATGGGCGACGCGTCGCATCACGCCGCACGGCTACGCCCTGCGCTACGCCTCGGCGATCGAGTTCTCCAACCGCGTGCTGCAGGCGAGCGACAAGTGGAACGGCGACCTGCATACCTACGCGAACTACAAGCGCCCCGACTTCACCACGTACCTGGAAGCCGACCAGATCTTCGACCAGGTGCGCAAGGATCCGGGCGCGATTGGCTACGCGCGCTATCACGACGGCTTCCCGAAGGACATCAAGATCCTCTCGCTCGCCAAGGATGAGAAGGGCCCGTACTACGAATACAACATAGATACGCTGCAGAGCCGCACGTATCCGCTGTGGGGCGACCAGTCGTTCTGGGTGAGCGTGAAGAAGGGCGAGCGCATGGATCCCAAGGTTCGCGAGTTCGTGCGCTTCGTGCTCTCGCGCGAAGGGCAGGAGCTGGTGCAGAAGGACGGCAAGTACCTTCCGCTTGCGGCCGATGTCGTGCGCGAGGAGCTCAAGAAGCTGAAGTGAAGCGAGGGGAGCCTTAGCAGGCTCCCAGGCACTGCTGTCGCACGTCTCGACACATGTTTCACAGAAGGAGTGAAATCGATCATTGAAGTGAACGCCACGCGCACCTTCATCGCTGCCGCGACTGCGCTTGTCATTGCGCTCCCGGTGCTCTCGCAGCCCGTGAATCCCGCGGCGTCCGGTCTCGCCGTGCGCTTCGCCGATTCACTGCCGCTGTACGCGCCTGCAAACAAGGTCACCGGGACCATCACGCTGTGGGGACACGGCAGCTTCAAGCGTGACTTCATGGGACGGCTCGTGAGCCTGTGGATGGACGGCTTCCGCAAGCACCATCCCGACGTCCGGTTCGTCTACAAGATGTACGGCACCGCCTCCGCGATCGGCGCGCTCTACACCGGCGCCGGCAATCTCGCCATCCTCGGCGAAGAGATCAGTCCGGAAGCGGCTCGCGCCTTCAGGCGCGCCAAGGGCTATGCGCCCACCGGAATACCGATCGCGACCGGCAGCCTGGATGTGAACTTCTTCGATTACGCCCACATGATTTTCGTGCATCGGGACAATCCGGTCGAGAAGCTAACCCTCGCGCAGGTGGAGGCGATCTTCGGCACCGAGCACAAGCGTGGTCGGCACAACATCCGCACGTGGCGTGAGCTGGGAGCAAGCGGCGAGTGGGCAGACAAGCGCATCCAGCCCTATGGCTGGAAAGTCGACGAGGACTTCGCGCTGTTCTTCCGGGAAGCGGTGCTGGAGGACAGTCACCGCTGGAATCCGGATATCAAGGAGTACGTCCACGCCACGCGCGAGGACGGCACGCAATACGATCACGGCCAGCAGATACTCGATGCGCTGGCGCGCGATCCCTTCGGTATCGCGATCTCCAACGTCCGTTACGCCAATCCGCAAGTGAAGGCGGTGGCGCTTTCGCGCACACCGGGCGGACCGTATCACCTCGCCACAACGGCTTCTCTCATCGCACAGGACTATCCGCTCGTGCGCATCATTCCGGCGTTCGTCGACCGCGCGCCGCGCCGTCCGCTGGAGCCCGCCGTGCGCGAGTTTCTGCGCTTCATCCTCTCGCGTGAGGGGCAGCAGGCGCTGTTGCAGGAAAGCGGTTATCTGCCGCTCGGGCCGGAAGCGATACGCAAGGCCCTGGAGATACTCGAATGAAGACCTTCGCCGCTGTTGCGGCTCTCGCAGCCGCGAGCCTCGCGCACGCGCTCGACGTGGTGCCGCCGCCCTACCAGGCGCGCACCGAGATCGCAGGCGTGATGCGCGTGTGGGCCAACGCGGAGATGAAGCCGCTTCTCGCGCGCTGGGAAGCCGGGTTTCGCCGCCTGCATCCACACGTTCGGATCGAAAGCCATCTCACCGGCAGCGATGTCGGAATGGCGGGCCTCTACGCGGGGAAGGCCGACATCGCTCTGCTCGGACGCGCGGCGGGGGCCAGCGAGTTGAAAGCGTTCGAATGGGTCTACCGCTACAAGCCCGCCCGGGTGGAGATCGCGAACGGCGGCATGAACGAAGGACACGCTCCGGCGCTGGTTGCTTACGTCCATCGCGACAATCCAATCGCACAACTCACGCTTACCCAACTCGATGCGCTCTTCAGCTCCGAACGCCGGCGCGGCGCTCCCACCGGGCTTCGCACCTGGGGAGACCTGGGTCTCACCGGCGTATGGGCGAATGAGCCTGTCCATCTCTACACCTTCGATACCGAGAGCGGCACCGGTCGCTTGTTTCGCGAAGTCGTCCTCAAGGACAGCCGCAAGTTGTACTGGGACCGTCTGAGTGAATTCAAGGACAGTTCACCACTGCGTCCACACAGTCACGATGCCGGAAAAAAGATACTGGAGGCGCTCGCGCGCGATCGCTACGGCCTCGCCGTGGCGGCCGGCCCCGCCGGAGCCGGCGTCAAGGCCGTTGCGCTCGCAACGGCCGAGGACGTAAACGCCGTTGCGCCGACGCGCGAGAACCTCGTCTCGCGCCGCTATCCGCTCGGACGCTCTGTCTTTGCTTACTTCAACCGCAGGCCGGATGGACCGCTCGATGCGCCGGTCGCGGAATTCCTTCGCTATGTGCTCAGCGGGGAGGGCCAGCAGCTCGTGGCCAAGGGCCGTGAGTATCTCCCGCTCGACGCTGCGACCGCCGTCGCTCAGACCAGCGCGTTGCAACAGGCGAAGAGGCTCGATTGAACAGGACCCTTCTTAACGCGGTGCGGCAGGTGCATCGCTGGACCGGTCTCACGATCGGGCTGCTCCTCGCGTTCATTGCGACGACCGGCATCGCGCTGGTGTTCCGGCCGCAGCTAGAGCCGGTGTTCGAGCGCGCCACGCTGCAGGTGAGCCCTTGTGTGCCGCGCGCCCCACTAGACAACGTCGTTGCCGCAGCGCGCGCGGCGCACCCCGGGCAGGCGATCGAGGAGATCGAGATTCAGTCGGCACCCGGCGCCACGGTTGCAGTGCGCTTCGAAGACCGCGTTGATGTCTTCGTCCATCCCTGCACGACCGCGGTGATCGAAGCACGGTCGCACTGGGCCGGTTTCTTCGGCACGGTCGAGCAGCTTCACCGGTTCCGTTTTCTGGATAACTCGACGGGCGACGTGATCGGTGGCGCGGCGGCGATCGTCATGGTGGTTGTGTTCGTTGCGGGCGGTAGTGTGCTCTGGTGGTCGGTCTCGCGGCGCGCGCCGAAGAGCGCGTTCAAGATGGACTGGCGTCTCAAGGGGCGCGCATTCGAACTCAAGTTGCATCGAACCGCGGGGATCTACGCCTGCGTGGTGCTCTTGATCCTGGGACTGAGCTCGCTGCCGCTTGCCTTCAAACCCGTGCGGTACTGGATCTATTCGGCGCTCGGCTCACCGCTTCCTGCGCCGAAACCGAAGAGCGTCACGCCAAAACCGGGAACGCCGCCGATCGCGCTGGAAACGCTTTTGCGCCACTCTCAGTCGCTCGTTCCCGAGGCGGCCCAAACGGTACTCGCCCCGGCACAAGTGCAGGGAGCACCCGTGCAGGTGTTTCTGATCGCCGCCGATGCACCGCATCCGAATGCCCGCAGCTACGCGTACTTCGACGCCACCACCGGTGCGCTGCTGAGGTTCGAGCCTTACGCGGCGTCGAGCTCGGGCAACAAGGCCCACCGCTGGCTGTCTTCGCTGCACATGGGATATCTCGGCGGCACGCTCGGGCGGCTGCTACTCCTCCTCGGCGTGCTTGCGGTGCCGGTGCTCGCCTATACAGGGATTCGCAGCTTCCTGCGCCCTCGCGTGCGCAGGCCAGCATGGTATTGACAGCACCGAAGAGGACTGACAGGCGAGAAACATGTTTACGCGATCTGTGCTTGCCATGACCATCATGGCGGGATTACCCGTTTGCACCCTGGCCGCAGAGGAGATCAAAGCGGACAACGCAGCAACGCCTCCCTCCGCTCAGGCTCAGAACACACAGACCGCCGCCACGCAAGCGCCATCCAAGAGCTACGCGCAGGAGCTGGTTGACAGGACGGTGGCGCGCCATCGGGAACTATTGGAGCTCGACCTCCACGCGGCACCGTCCGCCGGTTCCGGAAGTGTGATCATCGCGGCAAAGAGTGCGGCGAGGATCGGCAAGCAATCGGATGCGGACGACGTCGAGGTTAGCCAGACCGGCAGGCCCTTCGTCGAAATCAACAGGTTCGGCGACCAGAACGTAGAGGTGCATCTTCCCTTGCTGGATGTGAACTGGCGAATCATCGGAGCACTCGAGATGACCTTTCCGTATCCGCCCGGCTCGGGTTTCAACGAAGATGGACTGATCAAGGCGGGGGAGAAGATCAGGGACGAGATGGCCAGAAGGATTCTCGATCTACCCAGCCTAGCGGAGCCGGTTCAACTCGACGCCCGCGTGCCGGTCGGCACCTACGCTCAATCGCTTGTCGATGATCTGCTCGCCGGGTATTCAGAGTTGGAAGTCATCGCGATTCACGCCAAGGCGCCGGGAGTCGAGTTCGAGTACCCGATCATTGCGTCGAACATCGGGCGCATCGGCAAGCCGGCAGACAAAGGCGACCTGGAAGTAATACGCACGGGCGAGCCGCACGTGCAACTCGACGCGACAGGCGCTCGCGTCGAGGCGAAGCTGCTATTGCGGGATGTCTCCGGCAACTCTGTGGGAGCTTTGGCCGTCGTCTTTCCGTTCCGCCCGGGTCAAGAAGAGGCGGCGCTCTATCGACAGGCGGAGAGGATCCGGGACGAGCTGGGCAGCCGCATTTCAAGCGCTGCACAGCTCTCCCAAGCGAAGTCCGTCGAGCCGGCGCGACCGGTAACGCTCGAGACGGCGCAAGAGATCAACAGAGCGGAATTGGGCAATCAACAATCGTTGCCGATGACGAAGGAAGTCGCCTCAGCCGCGGCCCTTCAAAATGCGCAGGAGGGTTACTCCGAGGCGGTGAAGAATCAAGCCGGTGTCGCGCCGGCAAGCTCGAAGGGAAGCCCGAGCGACACGATCTCCATTCGCGGCATCAATCTGAATCCGATATCGAACTATCGAATCAACGGGGGCTTGGCCGTAGCCGGCGTCATGACGGTTCCGACCGAAAACAAGGAGCGGCTCGAGACGCTGAAGGGCGCAAATGCACTAATGTTCGGTATCGCCAGTCCCGCCGGCATTATCAATCTGGTAACGAAGCGCGCCGGCAATGCGGATATCTCGACGCTCTCACTGTCCGGCACGTCGTTTGGGCAGTATTACGGCGCTGTCGACTTGGGCCGCCGGTTTGGCCAGGAAAAGCAAGTCGGTGTGCGAGTGAACCTCTCGGCGGCGCACCTGGAAAACGGTGTCAGAGATGCGTCAGGTCACGGAGACTTCGAGAGCTTGGGAGCCGACTTGAAAGCGACGGACCGACTCAGCTTTCAGGCCGACGTGGAGCACTACCGCAGGCACACCATCTTGCAAGCTGCAGTCGGCGTGCTGTCGCCGGGAAATGGCATCGTTCCGGTCCCCCGTGTTCCCAACCCGAGGAACCTGTTGTCGGGGACCTGGGCTACGTTTGACGGTGAAACGACAAACGTTCAGGGACGAGCCGATTTCATGGTTGCAGACGGCTGGAAAGCGATTGCTGAAATCGGACGTTCCGAATCAGATCGCTCGCGCTATGTCACCCGTATCCGAAGCTACAACCCGATTACGGGGGCGAGCGGCGTCGTTACGACCAACTTCACAGATCAAAGCTTCGTCAACACGTTCAAGCGGGCCGAGTTGCTCGGCAATTTCGTTACCGGCTGGCTCAAACACGATTTGACGCTGGGTGTCTCGGAGAGCGAACGGGACGCGTTCACACCAGAGCAAAGCTCGACCACGTTGCCGCAGAGACAGAACATCTACGATCCGATCGTGCTTGTGGCGCCTGTTCCAACAAGCCCGCCGACCTCTCTTGCCCCGCAGATCAGCAAGGACATCGGGTTGTATACGTACGACACAATGAGAATCAGTCCCAAGGCAAGAGCGTTGCTCGGATTTCGCCAGACGAGGTCCAGCCAGGATAACGGACTGACGCAAAGCTCGGCCAGGGTCAATTCGCCGGCCGGTGGTTTCCTCTACGACCTCCTGCCCACCACGACGCTGTTCGCAAGCTACATGAAGGGCCTGGAGGATGGCGCTGTCGCGCCGGCCACCGCGGTCAACGCAAACCAGATCATGCCGCCCGGCATCTCGACCCAGAAGGAAATCGGCATCCGAGACTCTTATTTCAGCGGTCTTTCGATCAGCGCATCGTATTTCGACATCTCGCGCGTCAACGCGGTGACCGACCCTGTTACCAACGTGTTCTCGAACAACGGCCGCATCCGCTACCAAGGCGCGGAGGCGGTGATCGCGTATGAGATCAATCGGCAGTGGACGGTGAATGCCGCCGGACAACGCCTGCACGCGGTGCAACTGTCCGACGACAACACGATCAACGGGCTCACACCCGAAAACACGCCGAAATTCATCGGCAACATTTTCGTCACGCACCGCTCCCCGCAATTGGTAGGCCTGACGTTTACGGCAGGTGCGTCTTATGTGACGGAGCGCTTCGTCAATCCGCAGGACCAGGGAACGATCCCCGGATACACCTTGTACTCGGCCAGTGCTGGCTATGCGACGAAGACAGCAGGTCATCGAGCTTCGTTTCAACTGAGCGTGGACAACCTGGCGAACAAGCGCTATTGGAACTCCGCCCAGCAGGGTACGTTCGGGATTGGAATGGACCGAAGCATCAAGCTGAATATGAAGTTCGACCTTTGATCCATTGCCGGAGCGTACCCGCCGGGGGCGATCAGTCGCTGTCTGTGAAGCCCGTCCGCTTCCGGGCGATGCCGTGCGCGATGAGCTCGCGAAAACTCGAGAAACTCAAGTCAGGACAAGGATGGGCATTATGACGACGAGATCGACCATGGCGCGGGCCGCGCTCGCGCTCTGCGCGACGTTCACTGCGGTGGCACAGACAGCGCCGTCGCAGAAGAAGGCGCTCGAGCCCGGCGCCTCGACAGAAGGCCTCGACATGCAGGCGGCTCGCGCGAAAATGATGACCGCGCGCGGCGCAAGAGTCGCTTACACGAAGCAGTTCGACCTCTCGGGGCTGCCCGCCTACGAGCCGCGCCAGAACGTGAAAGGGACGCTACGCATCTGGGGTAGCAACTACATCACCGACGGCAATGTCGGGCGCTACTGGGAAGAGGCGTTCCGCAAGTACCACCCCGACGTGAAGTTCGATTGGCAGATGAAGACCACGTCGGCCGCGGTGCCCTCGCTCGTCTTCGGCGTGAGCGACCTGGGCATCGGGCGCAAGGTCACCTTCCAGGAGCAGCAGCTCTTCGAGCGCTACAAGGACCGCACGCAGCTCGAGATCGACATCGCGACCGGGTCGTACGACGTTCCCGGCTGGCAGCCCGCGTTCGGCGTGGTGGTGCACAAGGACAACCCGCTCGCAAAGATCACGATGAAGCAGCTCGACGGCATCTTCGGCGCGGAGCGCAACGGCGGCTGGGAGGGCACGAGCTGGCGCCCGCAGTGGGCGCGCGGGCCGCGGGAGAACATCCGCACCTGGGCGCAGCTCGGCCTCACGGGCGAGTGGGCGGACAAGCCGATCAACGTGTACGGCCTCACGCTGCGCTATCACCAGGCGACCGAGATCTCCGACCGGATCCTCAAGGCGAGCGACAAATGGAACGAGAAGCTCAAGATCTACGCGAATTTCGTTTCCAAGGCCGGCACGCTCGATCGCGGCCTCAACGAGGACCTCGCCGATGACCGCTACGGCATCGGCATCCTCGCCGCGCCCACGACGAGCCTGCGCGGCGTGGGCTCGCTGCCGACGTTGAAGGTCTTGCCGCTCGCCATGGACGAGCGCGGTCCCTATGTGCCGTACACGCTGGAGACGCTGCAGGACCGCAGCTATCCGCTCTTCGACCATATCTTCGCGTACTTCGACCGCGAGCCCGGCAAGCCGATGAATCCAGCGGTGTACGAATTCGTGAAGTTCATCGTGAGCCGCGAGGGCCAGGAGCTGGTGCAGAAGGATGCCAAGTACCTGCCCCTCAACGCGAAGGTCGCGAACGAGCAGCTGAAGAAGCTCGAGGAGATGGCGAAATGAAATCGTCGTTCCCCTGTCGACGGGAGTCCAGGCATGGGCGTGGGCGTTCAGGCTGGATTCCCGCTTGTGCGGGAATGACGGCGCTCGCGCGGTCGGAAAGCAGCTCGATCCGCTGGTGAAGGAGTATCTGCGCTTCGTCCTGAGCCGTGAGGGCCAGGAAGCGGTGCAGCGCGACGGCAAGTACCTGCCGCTCACGGCCGAGGCCGTGCGCGAGCAGCTGAAGAAGCTGGACCAGGCGGGAACCGCGAGCAAGGCGGCGGAATGACATGGAGAAATGACATGAAGCGCATCACCACGAAACTCGCACTCGTGCTCGGCGCGATGGTTTTCGCCGCGGGCGTGTTCGCGCAGGACACGCGTCCCACGGTCGAATGGGTCATCCCGGCGGTGCCGAGCAACAAGCCCCAGACTCCCGCGCAGGCCGAGTCCGGGCGCCAGCGCGGCCGCGAGCTTCCGCCGCCCGAAGTGCTCCAGCCCAC
>WNFW01000593.1_pt1 | contig 23391 bp, 15 predicted proteins | sample 5400131 | NCBI WGS metagenome assembly WNFW01 (sample SAMN13153362, study PRJNA577476) | soil metagenome | isolation source: 20 cm soil or saprolite under grassland replicate 1 | place: USA:California | collected 2016-06-15 | reverse complement strand
GTAAGTCCTTTTAGAATCATGGAAGATTCCGTTTTGTAAGCGCGATGGACCAGCCTGAATTGAGCATTGTGATTCCTTTCCTTAATGAGGAACAGGTCTTGCCATTGTTGCGGGAGCGATTGGTTAAAATTCGCGACCGACCTGCTGCGTGGGAGCTGCTCTTTGTAAGCGATGGATCCACCGATGGAAGCACAAGGTTTATCGAAGCCTGGGCCAGCGAGGATCCGTCCGTTAAGTTGATTGTGCTAACGCGAAACTTCGGCCACCAGAATGCTGTCTCGGCCGGCCTGTCTTTCGCAACGGGCAATTATGTTGGAATTATGGACGCGGATTTGCAAGACGAACCCGAGGTCCTTCTTGAAATGTATCGAACCTTAACAAGGGAGAAAGCTGATGTGGTTTACGCCGTGAGAACCAGTCGGACCGAGCCGAAACTCAAACGCTTTTTCTATTTCGTTTTTTACCGGCTTTATCTTTATTTAGCTGATAGCCCTGTTCAGGCCGACAGCGGCGATTTTTGTGTCATGAGTCGCCGAGCGGTTCGCCTTCTGCTAACTCTCCCAGAAAAGCTGCGTTTCGTACGGGGATTACGTACATGGATTGGTCTGCCGTCGAGGCCATTTCCCATTTCACGACCAGCCCGTGCAGCGGGCTTCCCACAGTATTCTTTGCACAAGCTGACGAAGCTGGCGTTCTCGGGGCTCACATCTTTCTCGACAAGACCATTGAGGGTGGGCTTCGTATGCGGAAGCATTCTGTGTGTCGGCGCCGTGATCGGTGCGCTCACTTACCTTGGGATTGCCTTGTTTACGAACATTCACCTCGCAGCACCTGGGTTCTCGACGTTGGTGATCGTTCTGCTCTTCTCCAACGGATTGATCTTTCTGTATCTGGGGATCCTCGGCGAGTACATCGGTCAGATGTTTATGGAAGTAAAAGCTCGCCCGTCCTTCATCGTGGAGCGCACAATCAATCTCGAAAGGACGCAGGGATCCGATGCGCGTGATTGAGACTCTGTCCCAACCTCAACAAGTTTCCATGGCGGACGAGTGGTTCCAGTTCGCGACCGCGGATCATTTTTGGATGCAATGGCGACACCGTCTGCTCGTCCGAGCACTCAAACGCACTGGAACGCCAGTCCGGCGCGCATTAGAAATTGGATGCGGACACGGCGTCGCCCGGCAGATGCTGGAGCGCGATCTCGATATTGCAGTGGACGGTTGCGATCTAAATCGAGCGGCGTTGGAGATGGCGAAACCGGGAAAGGGCAACCTTTTCGTTTATAATATATTGGACCAGGAACGTTCTCTCCTGGGCCGCTATGATGCTGTTTTCCTATTGGATGTGATTGAACATATTGCCGATGACACCGCGTTTCTCGTTGCTGCATTGCGACACTTGCGACCGGGAGGACTCGTAATTGTGAATGTGCCTGCGAGCATGTTGCTCTTCAGCGACTACGACAGGGCGGCCGGTCACCTGAGACGCTACACGCCAGCCAGTATGGCAAGGTTATTCGACCATTGCGGTGTCGAAGCTCAGGCTATCGAGTCATGGGGGATGCTCATGATACCGTTGTTGCTTGCGCGCAAAGCCCTCTTGCGCGGAGAGAAACTAACCGGCGCGATTCGTACGGGGTTCGTACCGCCAAACGCCATATCGCGATTATTGTTGCAAGGCCTTAAGAATATCGAGACGGCATTGCCCTTTTCAATGCCCTGCGGCACCTCGATTCTTGCTTGCGGGCGCCTGCGTGTTGAGCCTGCTGATGCATAAGTTGCCGCCGAAGCTTTGGAGGGGGCCGATATACCTTATTCAAAAAGGAGCACTACGGCATCAACGTCGTTTCAGAGTTACCGTAAAAAAAGTTGCGCAAAGGCCCGGGAAGCAGCGGCTGATGACGAGGTCTGTTGAAAATAGCGCGCGATAAAGAAAATGTGGCATCGGTAGCCTGTGCGAGATTCCCCCAGTAGCCATGTAGGATAGTGCGCTAAAGGGCCGCGTCGAAAGAGTCGCAACATCGAAATTCTCATTCAATCGTTGCAGCCATTCGCGCTGCCTGAAAAATATTAGCCACGGTAACGCAATGTTTGCCGATGCTAGCGGCCCCTGAACGTCGCTTAACTCAGGCTCAGAAACCCTAAAATCCACCGGTTCGTGGTGCAGATACTTGAAGATAGGCGTTGATAACGCCGAAAAGAAGGGCTCTGTCGCAATCACTTTGCCGCCCGACTTCAATTTGCTCGCAGCGCGGTTAAGAAATGAAATGGGGCTTTTCAGATGATGTAACACGTTCGTAAGCGTAATGACGTCAAGACTGTTGTCTTTAATTGCGTCTAGCTTGTCGATGTCGTGGCAGTCAAACACAAGGTCGAGATAGTCGAGCTCAAGCACGTCGCTTGTTATGACGTTTGAAAGAAATTGTTTAAGGGGTGAAGTGCCACTTCCTACCTCGAGGATGGACAGCGCCGACGGATTGGAAATATTCTTGAATTGATCGCGGTAAAGCTGGCGATACCAAAAAAGAAGATTCTTGTTAGCGCCGAGCCGCGCGCGGTTGCGCAATGTGGCGGCTCGGTCTTTCGCCCCCTGCCTCTGCAAGACTGTCGAAGCCTCGCTCATTTCATCGCACGGATATAGAGCGAACCCGCAACTTCTGAGATCACAGGCACGTTCTCGAGAAACCGGCCAAACGCGTCCATTCGGTCGATCAGAGCAACCGGCGTTTTGGGATGCAAAAAATCGAACGGATCGACTCGAATATCACGATAGCCTGCTCGTTCGAGAAACCGCCGGAGCGGCCACCGGAAGAATGCCGTCTCATCAGGTGAGTCGCCAAGCTTTTGTTTAATCCAGGGAATGTTCTTTTGTATCGCAATCTGAGGATTCAGCATGTTCGGCTCTGTAAAACAAATTGTACCCTCTGGCTTCAACACGCGGTAAACATCGCGTAGAGCCTCTTCGATTTCGAGGTGATGTAACACCGAACTGCCCACAACGGAGTCGAAGACAGCTTCAGAATAGCTCAATGAATACGCGTTCTGGATTTGAAAGCGGACATTCGGCACGGAGCAATTCAATTTGGCGATTTCCAGAAGCTCCGGTGAGACATCAATCGCGACGATCTCCGCTCCCGAGCGCGCCAGCTCGCGGGTAAAAGAACCTGTGCCGCATCCCAATTCAAGCACGGTCATTCCGGGCTTCAGATGACTGCTGAGCATCTTTACCCGACGAGCCCAGCGAAGTTTTCCGGCTGGGCTCTCCCAATTCCAAATCTCCCCCGCCCCGCGTTGTGCGAGGAAACGTCCGTGTTGAACTTCTTTGGCAATGCGCTCTTGCACTGAAAATGTCAGATGAATGCGAGCTCGAAGTCGCTTGCGATATATTGACCAGCAATCCGAAGATCTAAGTTAATATCCGGTTAGTAGCCCAGTTTTAGCTTAAGAAAGCCATGCCAGCACATTCTTAGCATGACGAGTCCGTTCCGAAAGACTTTGATCATCTTCGTCGAACCGTAAATGCGTTCCTGATAGTGCACAGGCAGATCAAGAATTTTAAGGTTCAGTTTCGCAGCGCCAAACAAGAGTTCGTAGTCTCCCCAGCGGTCTTCCGTTCCCCAGCTTCCCAGCATAGGCTTAATTCGTTCCCAATCGCTTCTCCAGAGAACTTTCGTGCCGCACAAAGTATCTTTTACCCGTTGGCCGAGGAGATAGGTGAAAGCGACACTGAAAAACTTGTTGCCCAGCATGTTCGCTCCGTTCATAGCTCCTTTTGGAACGGGATAAACCAGTCGCGATCCATTGACAAACTCCGCCTGTCCCGAAACGATTACCTCTATGAAGTAAGGCAGCTCTTCTGGAATTGTCGTTAGATCGGCATCGAGAATCAGCAAAACATCGCCATTCGCTGCATCGAAACCTGTCCAGACATTTCGTGATTTACAAACTCCCGGTCCATATTCAATCCGAATATTCTTCTCCGGATAACACGACTGAACTCGCTGCACCTCCTCAGCGGTACCATCGGTCGATTGATCGTCACAGAAAATGATCTCTGTCCGGCCCGCAAGAGGCGGAATTCGGCGAACCGCATCCTCAACGTTTCCTTTTTCGTTTTTACACGGAATGACGACTGATACGGTAAGGTCTTCCAATGCGACGGGCGGCGGAACCATTCGCGCAACGACGACTTGCGTCATACAGAGCTTGCTCAGAAATGGCAGACGAGCGCAAAGGCGATTCAAAAAGCCGGACAACAGGGGCAAATACTTGGGCAAAAGAACGATTCGATGCGTCTCGAGAACTTCAAAACCAGCCAGCTTCAACAAATTGCGAATATCAGCGGTAGAAAGCCAGTTCTGTTCGGTACGCGGAACCTTCATCCCGGTCCATTCCGCAAATGTAACGAGTGGTTCCCAAAGGTGATTGTATGTTGTTATCAACACCCGAGTATGTCGCCGGCATAACGGTTTCAGATTCCTAAACGCTTGAAGCACGTCCACCGTGTCGCCAATATCATTGAAGAGAATGCAGTCGAACGTCTCGTCCGGGCTGAACGCCTGTCGGAACTCGTCTTTGTCTGGAAAAGCGACTGCAAAACTGAGGGATGGATTGCGTTGCCGCGCGATCTCCACTATCTCGGCGCAGATGTCGACGCCTTTGCCCTGGCTTGGTCTGACCGCAGCCAAGGTGTTGCCGATGTCACACCGGACCGATAGCACCTTTTTCTGAGGCTCGACCAGGAACTGAAGAAGACGACCTAGTAACTTGTAATAATAACTGTTGTGCTTAATCCAGCTCTCGCGCCGAGGGGCGATCCTTGCCAGATGATCCCGGGTGCGCTTGCGCCTTTGTTCCAGCGCCGCCGTTCCCCATGTCTCCGAGCCCGGCGCGCATTGCCCTGGAGAAGCGTGTTCGTCGCCTTCTTGGCGTAACTGCGAATCTGCCTTCGCCCAGCTCACAGCGGAGTCTTGTGCAATCTCCTTCAATGCCGGCCTGCCTCTAGATTGTATTTAAAAATGGCGTAAATCGCCCTGACGCCATCTTTCCAGTTGACCTTCTTTCCTTCCGCATAAGTCCGGCCGTTGTACGAGATTCCCACTTCGTACATTCTACAGCCTTTACGGGCAAGCTTGGCGATAATTTCGGGTTCAACACCAAAACCATCTTCTTCTATCTCAATCGATTTAATGACAGGGGCATGGAACGCTTTGTAGCCCGTTTCCATGTCCGTCAGGTTAATATTGGTGAACATGTTGGAGAGCATGGTCAAAAACTTGTTGCCGACCATATGCCAGAAAAAAAGGACGCGATGTGGCCGTGCGCCCAGGAATCGGGAACCAAAAACAGCGTCCGCTTTGCCTGACATGAGCGGCTCCAGCAGTGCCGGATAATCCGCGGGATCATACTCCAAGTCTGCATCCTGAACCAGGATGATATCGCCGGTCGCAGCTGCGAAGCCGCTGCGCAGCGCCGCTCCCTTCCCACGGTTCATCGGATGATAAATAATCCGATCAACAACTTGCGAAAGCCTCTCCTGAAGCACAGTCTTAGTCCCATCCTGCGAGCAATCATCAACTACAATGATCTCTTTGCACTCAAGCGGGGAATTGCAAACTGCCTCAACAATTTTCTCAATCGTGCTCTTTTCATTATAACAGGGGATGACGATTGAGACTTTCATTTTCTAACGCACACTATGGGGTTTCTCGCTTACACAAAGAATTATGGTCCGCAACCTACAAGAGGTGTGCAGTGTAAATTATCACGTTCTTTCGCAGGCCCGAACGCACCAAAAAGTCCAAGCCCTTGCGCCCTGTGAACGGTGAGGAGGCCGGGCGGTGCACATTATATTCATAAATGTTTACAGGGGGCAGCGCACGAGAGACCCGTTTGTCAGCAACTGCAATAACTTGCTAGCGCGTAAGATGTTCTTTTAGGCCGATGAATACGTTCAACGCAACAGCAAATCGAGCCGTCCAGCTATGCGCCGGTTGCCTCGGAGCGGTCTTCCTGTTTTCCGGTGTGGCTTATCTCTGTCTGGGTCACTGGCCGGTGACTCACCATGATTTCTGGCGGATTTATGACGTGTGCTTGAACCATAGTTGGTTGGAAAGCGCGTTGAGGAAACACAATGGCCACTCGCTGTTCTTCCCTAGCTTGATTTGGCTGGCGGACCTTCGCTTTTTCCACGGTAACCAGCAAGTGGTCTTTTATGTCGGACTCATACTACTTGTCATCGCAACAGGGCTACTGCTTATCCCGGTGTGGCGCGATAACACGGTAGATTTCACGGCGAAGATAATCGCTACTCTTGTTGTAATTGTGGGAAATTTTTGGATGGGCCGAGCGCATATCACTGCATCTGGAGGTTTCAATTGCAATGCTTCTCTCATGATGACGGGAGCGGAAGTTTCCTTTATTTGCCTGCCATTCATGCATCCACACTCAGCGCGGTTTTGGCCTGCTACATTTGCTGTAATTGCCGGTGGATTTGTGGCCTCCTTTAGCTTTGGCGTGGGTTTGGCAACCTGGCCGGTGCTACTTCTTTTGGCTTGGTCGCTTCGTTTGCCATGGCGCAGCTTTGTGCTGATAACCGTCGCTGCCGTCGCCGCTGCCATCGTCTTCCTTTTGCTGCCTCCTCATGTCCGAGGCCCTGCAGGCTTGCGTACCCTCGGCATTTCTGTCGCAACACCCACGCTCGAGCTCTCGTATTTGTGTTGGCTGTTGAGCGCCCCAATTTTTAACGCGGCATTTTATTGGCGTGTGCCAGGTTCTACCGGAATCCTTCCCTCATTCTTCGCGCTAATGTTTGGCATGGTCGCGCTAGTGGTCGCCGGGCGTGAAATTGTTTGCACAGTAATCCGCCGCGATCTCGCTAGGAGTACTCTTGGACTTATTGGGTTAGCGTTAATTGCTTTTAACCTCACTGCGATGGCACTTATCGTCTTTGGTCGATCGGACCACTTTGGTACGATGCCCTTCGAACTCTTCGCCCCGCGTTATTTTTTCCATAGCACCCTCTTCTGGATGGGTCTGCTCCTGGTGGCGATTCAGCGTGGTGGATCGACGTCGTGGGTGCGGTGGCCAGTTTACCTTCTTGTTCTCGCTGTTTCGCTTTTAGCTCTTCCATCCCACTACAAGGACGGTATCCGTTGGAGACAGGTCAAAGACCGGGCAGAGGCTGCTGCGACTAGCCTGGTCAATGGGGTTCGAGATGACCAACAAACACGTATCCTATCTCCCGCGGAAGGTATGGACTGGATTTATCGTGTGGCCGAGCAATTGAAACAAAGCCGTTTAGACATGTTCGCAGAGGGTCTGCAGGATTGGATTGGCCTTACCGAATCAACTTTATTCAACGGGCGACATAGGCCGGAAGGACTGAGAGGTAGGTGCCGGATTACCGGCACAGTTCCCTCCGACCATGGTGAACCGGCCGCACGAATCGCTGGCGTGGCATGGACGAAGAGAAAGACAGTTCCGAAGAACCTGGTCATTATTAATCCCGCTGGAATCGTTTGCGGAGTCGCCCGTGCGTCGGCGAATCCTTCATTCACGAACCGGATATTCTATCTTAACAAATTTGCAAGAAACATGGGGTTTCTTGGATACATAAGGAATTACGATCCGACACTGCAATACACGATTCGTAGCGCGGACGGCGGAGCGCTTTCAGACGAAAAAATTCTGGTGCCGCCCGCAAGTAGTCCTCCCGACTCCCAGTGAAAATTTTGTTCTGATCCTCAGGCTACGTTTTCCGAGCCACTGCCAGCAGTGAAGTGCCGATGGGTAGCCGCCAGCGACGTCGAATCGCAGCGCTCTCCCAACGAAGAATGAGCTTAAGCAATTCATTGACGACCGGCACGATCGTCAATTCATTCCCAGCCTTTACGACGGCGTCCTCTCGACCGATCTCACGCCCGCGACCACTCGCGCGCCGGACGAGCCAAAGGATCGGAAACAAGCCCATCATGAATTCCGTTACGTATTCTACCTCGAACTCGCTGTCTCGGAGAACCTGTTCCAGCTGCGTGGCTGTGTAACGGCGATAATGACGAGATGCAACGTCAAAATAACTCCAAAGCGACATATGAGCAGGAACTGTGAGGATCAGCGTCCCCCCAGGTTTTAAAATTCGATTTATTCCGCGCAAAACCGCTCGGTCGTCCGCCAGGTGTTCTAATACATCAAATGTTCCAACCACATCAGCTTCGCCGACGATGGTCGGTTCGTTAAGGTCGCCTACGACAACGGGGCACAAAGCCGTTTTTTCAGCGAACGCGACGGCTTCGGGAAATACATCGATCCCACTTACGTTACCTTGCTCGCATACTCGAACCATTTCACGGAGAACCATACCAGTCCCGCAACCCGCTTCGACAAAACGATAGCCGGGCCGAAGTCCGCTAACGACCTGCCTCGCGATACAAGTTATGATTCGACTCCGCGCGTAAAACCAGAAATGTTTCTCTTCGACAGCCGCGATTTTCGCAAAAAATCGCGGATCGTAGCTAGCCGTCTCTGTCATGCCATCGAAGCACGTCGCGTGCGAACATCCTTTGTTACAAAGCTACAGATCGAATCCACGATTCGTGCTTGTTCGGAATCCGCAAGCGAGTAGAAGAATGGCAAGCGTAATAACCGCGCGCTCACATCTTCTGTAACTGGGCAGTCCCCTTCTTTCCCGCCCCACTGTCTCCCGAACTCCGATAGATGCAGCGGCAAATAATGGAACACTGCCAGGATTCCATGCGAGCGGAGGTGGCTAATCAAAGCCTGTCGATCCTCCAGCGAAGGCAGTAACAAGTAGAACATGTGATAGGCTTGGTCACAGTAAGTCGGGGTAAAGGGTAGCCCGACTCCTTGTTGCTCAGCCCATTGCCGAAGCCCTGCGTAATAGACCTGCCAAATCTGTTGTCGCCGTAGCTGAATTTCGTCTCTCGCCTCCAATTGAGAGAGCAGAAGTGCTGCGAGAATATCCGACGGCAAATAGCTTGAGCCGAGACCGATCCATGAATATTTGTCAATCTCCCCGCGGAAAAAGCGGCTTCGGTTCGTGCCCTTTTCCCTGATCACCTCCGCATCCCCAATAAGTTTCGGTTCATTGATGACAAGTGCACCACCCTCGCCGCAGCTAAAATTCTTGGTTTCGTGAAAGCTTTGAGCTGCAAGGTCTCCAAATGTACCCAGGGAACGACCGCGATACTTCCCGAAGAGTCCGTGAGCATTGTCTTCGATAACTGCTATACCATGACGCTTGGCGACTTCGAGTAGCACATCCATCTCGCATCCGACGCCTGCGTAGTGGACAACGACGATAGCCTTCGTGCGATTCGTTATCAGTCGTTCGACTTGGCGTTCATCCAAATTCAGAGTGTCAGACCGAATATCTGCGAAGACAATGCGCGCGCCGCGCAGCGCGAATGCATTCGCCGTGGAAGTAAACGTAAAGGAAGGGATGATCACTTCATCTCCGGGTTGGAGACGAAGCAGCAATGCGGTCATTTCCAGCGCGTGGGTACATGAAGTGGTAAGGAGCACTTTGGGAACACCAAGGAGCGATTGCAGAAGTGCGTGGCATCTCCGAGTGAATGGCCCATCACCGGAATGATTCGGTGATGAGAGAGCCTCCGTAACGTATCGCCGCCCGGCATCGTTCACGTAAGGTTTGTTAAAAGGAATCGCCGTAGTCATAAGGATGGTTTTTCAAACCAGCGATGGTACCAAACCTTCACACTGTCAGTGCGAAAGCCTGCCGCCTGATAAAGCCGCTGCGCGCCGACATTGCGCCCTTGCGTAACGACGAAGACTTTTTGCGCACCTGCGGAGCGAATCCATTCAAGCGCTTGAGAAACGAGCATTTTACCTAAACCCCTTCCGCGACACTCGGCTGCAACGCCCACTAGACTGATCCGGCCAGTTTGTGAATCCTTGCTCAGATTGCAAGTAATATATCCGAGCGGTCCGCTGTTTTTCCGTTCAGCGATAAAGACCTTGTCCGCCCGGCCCTCGCAATCCTTGACAATCCAGGTTGCAAAGAGCTCTTCGGCTTGTGCTCTCGGGAAGTTCGTATCAAAGAAGAAGCGACTGTCCTGATGTGCTTCCCGGGCGATCGTCCGGAGAGCAGTGATGTCCGAAGCCTGTGCAGTCCGCAGCGCAAACTCCTGAACGTTGGATATGTTCGGTGCACCGACTCCCAAGCTCAATTCAACTCTGACGTCCACGAACTTGAAATCCAATCTGTGCGCCCATTCAGCGGTTTCTGCCGAATTTGGATCCGCCAGAAAATACAGGCATCGCACTGAGCTTGCTTTACACCATTTAAGAACGGCCCGACCGCTCGGTTCGGATAACGTTTCACCTGAAAGTTGGGCAATTGGGAATCCAAAAAATGAGGAATCCCATTCCAACAGGGAGCAACGCGCCAAGCTGTCGAGCGCCATCGATCAATCGCCGCCGGTTATTTCGGCCACAGTGTAAGTGGGACGATCCAGACTCCGGAAATGAATTCGCGCCATGTATTCTCCCAAAATCCCCAGTGCGAACAGTTGCGCTCCCGAAAAAATTGCGATGATAGACGCCAGAAATGGAAAGCCAGCCACTGTGCTTCCGTAAAGCATAAAGCGCAATAAGACATAGGCGAGCACCGCGAGACCCCAAAATGAAAAGGCAAACCCGATAACGCTGGCGAGCTGTAAAGGCAAGACGGAGAAACCTGTGATCATGTTTAACGCATGGCGGATTAGTTTCCACACCGTATAGGTTGATCGACCCATCTGGCGCTCCTCGTGTTTTACTCGGATGAAACCAAATTTTGCGGTTCCCCATGTCAGCAAAACGTCCAACGAAACAAAGGGGCTTTGAAATGTGTTGAAAGCCCTCCGGAGATCGGTTTTGAAAACACGAAATGCACTGACATGACGCGCTGATTCCGCACCCATGGCATTTTGCAAGGCCAGCTTCGTCGCGATGGAGGCTAGGTTTCGGAGCAGACCGTGAGTCCCGCTTTCTGGATAACCATAGATCACGTCAAAACCACCGCGGAACTTTTCAATGAGTTTTGGAAGTTCCTCGGGCGGATGTTGCAGATCGTCATCGAGAGTTGCAGCCGTCGCATATCGCGCAACGCGTAATCCTGCGAGGAGCGCGTTGTGCTGACCATAGTTTCGCATCATCGAAATTCCCCGTATGCACTCATACTTTGTGGCCAGGGTGCGGATAATATTCCAACTGTCATCGGAACTGCCGTCATTTACGAGAATCACTTCGAAGGGGACATCGAGCGACTTGGCAACGGGGATGATTCTTTCGATAAGATTTGGTAAGACCTCCGAACTATTATAGACCGGAACAAGAATGGAAAGCCCCGGTGGAAGAAAACTTACCAAAGCCTCACCGCTTCGAATCTCTTGGATCTCATCAGCCATGGTGCACACCTTAGACGCTTCACAGGAAACGGACGCCAGCCCTACGGACTACTCAGTCGAACGGTAAAATAAATATGTGAGAGACTGCCTCGTAATACAGGTCAAAACGATTCACTAGGCATTTCGTAACCAGGGGCGTAAACGCAATCCCGAATAATGAGGCGTACGCTCTGCGAAGGTCAAGTGTGTAGTCTCGGGGCCGAATCGTTGTACCTAAGGAAGTGCCTCGTGCCGCCGGCAGCCACGCAATTTAGCTGGAGAAAAAGTACGGTTGTGGTTAACTGGAAGGTTCGACGTTTCTGGTCAAAATGCCTGCGGAAGTTATCAAGATTAGCGGTGCTCGACAGCACAACCTCAAGAACCTCGATGTGGAAATTCCACGAGGAAAACTGGTTGTCATTACCGGTTTGAGCGGTTCGGGGAAGTCCTCGCTGGCTTTCGACACTCTTTATGCCGAAGGACAACGCCGTTATGTCGAAAGTCTCTCTGCTTATGCGCGGCAATTTCTCGATCGAATGGAAAAGCCAAACGTGGATTTCATCCAAGGGCTTTCACCCGCAATCGCCATCGAGCAGCGCAGCGCTGGAGCTAACCCAAGATCTACCATCGCGACCACAACTGAAATTTACGATTATCTACGGGTCCTCTTTTCGGCTGTAGGCCAGCCGCACGATCCACTGACGGGCCAGCCGCTGAGTCGGCAGACGCCTCAACAAATTGTCGATCAAATCCTTGGCTACGAGCCGGAGTCCAAGATCATCCTGCTGGCGCCGCTGCTTGAAGATCAACTGGGCGAATTCCGTGATGTAATTGAAAAGCTCAGGCGTGAAGGATTCGTGCGAGCGCGGATTGACGGTCAGGTTACGGAATTAGATCGCTCCGAGAGGATTCGGCTCAACAAGAACAAACGACACACCATTGAGGCGGTGGTGGATCGCTTGGTCGTGCGCGATGGCATTCGCACTCGTCTTACGGACTCAATTGAAACTGCGCTCAAATGGGGCGGGAACCGCGTCGTTGTGCTGCGCGAAATTAAAAAATCTTCCAACGTCCAACATCCAACGCCCAATGCCCAATTAGAAGAGATTTGGGAAGAACTTCGCTATTCCACCGACTACGGAAACGCCGAGACGGGATTCAGAATTGGCGAGCTGACTCCGAGACATTTTTCTTTCAACAGCCATCTTGGGGCATGCCCGGCTTGTCATGGACTTGGCACACAGTTGGTTTGCGATCCAGAGCTGATGGTTTCTGATCCGGGCAAAACACTGGCCGAAGGCGCGATCGTACCATGGCGGCGTGGCACGAAGCGAATACAATCATACTACCGGCATCTGCAAAAGGCGCTCGTAAAGCACTTTCACATCGATGAAGACGTGCCTTTCAGCGAACTGCCGGCACAATTCAAGAAAGCCCTTTACTTCGGCACGAATGGAACGCCGATCGAAATGGATTTCAGCGACAATAGTCCCGCAGCCGCGGGAAACGTTGCAAAGCCGTTCGAGGGGCTGGTGCCGCAGATGCATCGGTTATACGAGCAGACTCAAAGCGAATTTACTCGCAACCGCATTCGAGCATTCATGACGTACGAACGATGCAAAGTTTGCAACGGTGCAAGGCTCAAACCGGAAATCCTGGCCGTCACCATAAAAGATCGGCACGCACGCGAGTTGAACATTCATCACCTTAGCGAACTGACAACCGAAGCCGCCGCCCGCTTTATTACGACTCTGCAGCTGACTGCGCAGCAAAGGACCATCGTCGGTGATGTTGTGCGCGAAATTCAATCCCGCTTGCAATTCCTCATCGAGGTTGGTCTCGGATATCTCACACTCAATCGGCAAAGCGGTACGCTTTCCGGCGGTGAAGCGCAGCGAATCCGGTTGGCAACCCAGATCGGCTCCGGCCTCGCGGGAGTCCTTTACATTTTGGATGAACCAAGCATTGGCTTGCATCAGCGCGACAATGCACGGCTACTGGAGACGCTCCGCCGGCTTCGCGACCTCGGGAATTCCGTGATCGTGGTCGAGCACGACGAAGAAACGATTCGCGCCGCAGATCATATTATCGATCTCGGTCCCGGTGCGGGCCCGCGTGGGGGCGAAATTGTTGCGCAAGGTAAACTTGAAAACGTCCTGCGAGCGAAGAATTCTTTGACCGCCGATTACCTTTCCGGCCGTGCGCGAATTTCCATTCCAAAGCAGCGCGCCAGGCCGCAGTCCACCGACAAATCCGAAGGCTGGCTAACGTTAGTAGGGGCAACAGAAAACAATCTGAAAGATATTACCGTCTCTTTTCCGCTCGGCTGTTTCACTTGTGTGACTGGCGTTTCCGGCAGCGGCAAATCCACTTTGGTAGACGACATTCTAAAGCGTGCGCTGTTTCGCCGTTTTTATAATGCAAAGGAAAAGCCGGGCGCTCACCGGGCCATTCGAGGAGTGGAACAAATCGACAAGGCAATTGTCATCGATCAAAGCCCGATTGGACGAACGCCACGATCAAACCCGGTCACCTACACCGGCGCGTTCACTCCGATCCGCGAACTGTTTAGTCAATTGCCTGCGGCCCGGGTGCGCGGTTACGATGCGGGCCGTTTCAGCTTCAACGTCAAGGGTGGCCGCTGCGAAAATTGCGAGGGCGATGGGTTAATCAAGATCGAGATGCACTTTTTGCCCGACGTTTATGTCGAGTGCGAAGTGTGCCACGGCAAACGTTATAACCGTGAAACCCTTGAGATCACTTATAAGGGGAAGCACATTGCCGATGTCCTCGATCTCACCGTGGACGAAGCCGCGCGATTCTTTCGAAACGTGCCGAGCATTTCGGAAAAGTTAGACTCGCTACTTGATGTGGGTCTGGGTTATCTGCGACTTGGCCAGGCAGGAACGACCCTTTCCGGCGGTGAAGCCCAGCGCGTGAAACTGGCAACGGAACTTGCCAAAAAGGCGACTGGACGCACGCTTTACATCCTGGACGAACCGACGACCGGATTGCATTTCGCCGACATCGAGAAGCTGCTGCAGGTGTTAATGAAACTTCGCAATGCGGGTAACACAGTGATCGTGATTGAACACAATTTGGAGATGATCAAATGCGCGGACTGGATCATTGATCTGGGCCCCGAAGGTGGAGAGGCTGGCGGCGAAATTGTGGGAGCGGCTCCGCCGGAGAAGATTGCTGAGCTGCCAGTCAGCTATACGGGACAATATCTGCGCCGTTTATTGACGAACACATGAGCCACGTAAGAGGCATAGGCCTGATGTGTCTGATGAGCCTGCTCGCCCAGGTCGCCCGCGCGGACATTTCCAGCGAAATTGCCCAAGCGAGCGAGCCGCTTGCAGAAGGTGTGCCGGAAGTAGCAGTCGCGCGATTGCAGGCGTTGTTGAATAACAAACTGCCCGAATCCGAGTGGCGTGCTGGTGTGGAGAAGCTTGCCGAAGCGCAAATAGCTGCAAAGCATCCGGAGAATACTCTGACTTTGTTGGCAGACATTCGGGTGCGCGAACTACCCTGGGCAAAATTTTGGTGCGCCCAAGCCTTCGCGAGTCTGCATCGATGGTCCGATGCCCTGCCCCTTTACGAGCAACTGGCCAACGATGCGGGGTCGCCATTTCGTAACGCCGCGACATTTGGAGAGGCAGAAACGTTGCGCGCGTTGGCAAGACGCGAAGAAGCGCTGAAGAAATTTATGCTTCTCATTCATGACAAAGAATGGGCTGCGCGGGCGCAGTTGCGAGCCGCCGAGTTGTACATTGAGACGGGTGATGCGACCGGCGCGCGCCGCCTTCTGGAAGAGATGCAACCAGCGTCGATCGCTGAACGAAGAGAACGCAGAGTATTACGCGGCCGCCTGGAACTACTCCAACGGCGACCTGAAAGAGCGATCGGTATTTTTCAAGGCCTTTTGAAAAGACCAGAGGGAGCCGCTCACCCTGCGTTAATCTCGGCGGTCTTGGGTATCGCGGAAGCACAAATGCAACTAAAAACGCCGGAAATCGCAGACGACGTCGTCGAGCAATTTATTGATCGTCACCCGGCAGACCCGGATCTTCCTCTTCTCTTTGCAAGACTTGATGAGCTCTATCGGGCGGAGCACAAACCATCGCGCAATGAACTGGAGAGATGGGTGCGCAGCCCCGAACAGCCACGGCGAACATTCGCGCGATGGTATCTCGCGCGGCTCGAAATTCGCGCAGGGCGCAGGGAACGAGCTCGACAATTATTCACCGATCTTCGCCACACGACCCTAAAATCTCAGGCGTTCGCGCCTGCTTTCCTCGAGCTTGCACAATTTGAAATCGAGGACAAACACTTCGACGAGGCGATTGCAATTCTGGAGGAAGCGCGCTCGTTTCATCCCGAGTCGTCTTTGCTGGCCCGAATCGATTTTTTATCTGCCCAGGCGCAGTACCTCGCTAGGCGATTTGACAGATCTGCCGCGGACTTTGAACAAATCGCCCGTTCCCGCTCGCCATGGGCAAAGATTGCGCTGTTCAACGCCTCCACGGGCTGGCTCCAACTAGGCAACCATGCACGTTTTCTAATTGATTACGCTGAATTGGAAAAGGCAGGCGGAAACGGAGAGGCGCGCGCCGACTTGCGCTTGGAGGAAGGCTTGCTGCAAGCGACCAAAGGCGACGAAAGAGCTGAAAGATCGCTGCAACAGTTCATTCATGATTTTCCCAAGAGTCCCCGCGTGTCGGAAGCCCTGGTGAGCCTGGCGGAACTCGCTTTTCACGCTTCGCCACCGCGCCTTGATGAAGCGCGCACGTATTTGACTCGCGCAGCTGAGTCGCCAACAGCTGCAGCCGCGGAACGCGGAGATTATCTCAACATCTGGATTGAAGAATCGGCCGGTGGCAACGAAGCGAAAGTCATTGAGCTTGCAAGGCGGTTCCTCGAACAACATGGAACCTCGTCGTTCGCTCCGGAAGTTCGAATGAAGTTGGCCGAGCTTTATTACCGCCGCCAGGATTTCGCGAACGCACAGACGCAGTTTGAACTTATTGTGCAACAGGCCCCTGATAGTTCACTCGCTGAAAAGGCTCTCTTCTTCGCGGCAGAATCGGCTATGTCCAGCATGGGTGAGCATTCGCTCGACCGGGCAATCGTACTGTTTGACCAGGTCGTACGGCAAAGTGGTGCGCTGCGATGGGCAGCGCGCAATGAACAGGCTGTGATTGAGCGGAAGCTTGGAAAACCCAAGGACGCTCTCGCACTATATGATGAAGTATTGAAGAGTGACGCCGGTCCGTCGGAAAAACGCGAGGCGTTGTGCGGCAAGGGCGATATTTTCTTTGAGATGGGCACGACCGACCCAGTCAACTACCAGCGCGCGATCGAACTCTACGATCAACTCGCATCCGATAAGGACGAGCCGATTCACTGGCGCAGCCAGGCGCTTTTTAAGAAGGGACTATGTTTGGAGAAGAAAAGCGAGCGCTCCAACGCGCTTGCCACGTTTTATAAGATATTGGAGGAAGATGCGCGCCCAGATCGACGCCGGGAACTCTTCTGGTATTACAAGGCTGGGTTTAACGCTGCACGCTTGTTGGAGGAAGACTCAAAGTGGGAATCTGCCGCTGCCATCTACGAGAAACTTGCTGCAGCCGGAGGGAGCCGAAGTGAGGAAGCAAAGGCCCGGCTAACTAACCTTCGTCTGGAACATTTCCTTTGGACGGACTGAGATTTCCGGCTGGCTCGAACTGTCGGATTTTTGTCTCAAAAGGACGGTAAATAAGCTTGCACGAAATTCGAAGCGGAATCACAATTAGAGCGTGAAAACAGAAAGCAGACCAGGTCGCGTGGGCGGCTGGTCGGTCCGATGCGCAAGCGTCTTGCTTGCGCTTGCGTTTTGCGCGTCGGCATTTGCTGATCCGAGCAAGAACATCGTGGTTTCGAACACACAACAGCCGGCTACGAAGAAGCTGTGCTACACTGTGAGCGGAGCTTCCAAGATCCCGCAACCTTGCGATCGGCTCGCAGCAATTCCGACTACGGCCAACCATATGACTATTTTAGGCCACCATACGGGGAGATAATCCAAAAACTCCGACGATTGGCCGGTATTGCGTGCTGCCGACACGGCAGCGCGGATGGAGTTTTATATTTTTGCCCGCCGAGCCATCGTGCCTCGCAATCGCGCGCCTACGTTTTCGATTGGATGCTTTTCGGATCCTCGCAGCAATTGCGTACAGCGTGTCCCGCCAGTCTTCATCGCGCCGTTGGCGCTAAAGCAGACACATTTAACTGCCTGGCTTACCCAAGATGGAATTCGCTGTCGCAAGCACCGATTTATCGTCGTTATCCGTCAGTCCAGCGAGGAAATGGCGAATTCGGCGGAACGACTGGCGCAAAAACAAACCGGCAGCACAGTGGTCCAGGGACGAAGAGTTTCCATTTCGTTGCGCAAACTCAAGCTCGGCATCATAGCGACTGAGCACACAGGTTGCAGCAAAAAGGTCCATCGCGGCATTTGCAATGCGTTCCTGGAGGAGCTGCATATCCAATATCGGCTCACGGTAAGTAATGAGCGCGCGGTTCACAGCAACATTAAACCGCCAGATCAAACGGCCAAGTTGATTGGCGAACCCACGCAGCTGGGCGCTGCGTACTGGAATCTCGGGCACCCGCACGGCTGCGCCCAGTCGATGCTTGCCAGCTGTCCAAGCTTTCGCGAAGCCCCGCTCACGCGTGGGCTTGATCATCGTGTCGTAGATTTCCTTGAACTCCATGCCCGGTCCACGCATCCCCACCAGCGCGATAAAAGAAGTGAGTACTTCGTTAGCACCTTCACCGATTTGATTGATGCGCGCGTCGCGCATCATTCTCTCAAGCGGAAGATCGACAAAGTACGCAGAGCCGCCATAAATCTGAAACACGTCATTGATGCACTCCCAAAGCCGCTCGGTTGTAAACACTTTTAGCATCGCCGTCTCGAGCATGTAATCCTCCAGCCCGCGATCGATTAGCGCCGCGGTGATCGTGGTCATTGCTTCCATCGCGTAAGCGTCTGCCGCGATGCGCGCGATTTTCTTTTGGACCAGATGAAAATTACCGAGTGTTTTGTTGAATTGTTTGCGCGTGTTTGCGTGTTCGATCGCTAGACGCAAACAAGTCTTGGCCGCGCCGGTGCAACACGCGCCAAATGTTGTACGTCCAAAATCGAGAACCGTCAGCGCTACTTTCAGACCTTTGCCAGGCGGCCCGAGAATGTTTTCCTTGGGAACTTTGACGTCGCGTAGCGCGAATCGGCCGGTTGCCGTCCCTCGAATTCCCATCTTCGGCATCCGCGCCTCAAGCATTTCGAAACCGGGCATGTCCGGTGTGACCAGGAATGCTGTGATCGAAGTCTTGTCCGATCCGGGCACCGGCGTTCGCGCCATCACCGTCAGCACATCTGCAATTGCCGCGTTGGTGATGTAGCGCTTTTCCCCATTAAGAACAAAATGCGAGCCATCCTCACTTGGCAGCGCTTGCATCTGCACGTTTGCCGCATCTGATCCGGCTTCCCTCTCGGTCAGCGCAAACGCGCCGAGTTGTTCGCCGGTCGACAATTTTGGAAGCCATCGCTGCTTTTGCTCATGCGTTCCAAAAAGCAGCAGCGCGCGAATTCCAATCGAGTGGTGCGCGTTCACAAAAACAGAAGTCGATGCACAGCGGCGGCCGATCTCTTCCAAGATTTTGCAGTTGGCCATTTGGGTGAATCCATGCCCGCCATACTCCTTTGGCGCAGTCATGCCGAGCACGCCGACTCGGCCGAGGCCATCAAACACGCTGCGCGGTATGTCCGCGTTTCGATCGATTTCCGTAGGATCGAGGTGTTCGTCCAGAAATTGGCGAAGCTCGGCGAGAGTTCCATCCAGTTCGACCTGTTGCGCCGCCGGGATACGCGGATAAGGCATCACCCAATCGGAAACGAAATGTCCTTGGAAAAGACCTTTAGCAAAACCAAGTGCCTGCGGACCTGCAAAAAGCAGTTCTTCCGCTTGCTGGATTTCTTTCTGTCGCTGGGCGTCGAGCTTATTCATTCAATTCGTCTTTAGAAAAACGGGCCACGCATTGTAGCCGTGCACGCGCGTGTGTCCAATCAGGCAGCAGCCTGCAGTGAATCGAAACATTTAGAACCCTTCAGAAATCCGCAACGTCCTGATGGCCGAAACCTCAGGCGTGGCGGTCGATTACAGCTTCGAATTCGAAGATTCTGGAGATTGCAGCGCTTAGGATTCAGATCTCTGTCAGCTGCAGCCCTGGCTCGTACCGCATTCGGTGCAAACGCCGCAAGCGCCAGCACGGATCACCTTGTCGCTGCCGCAAACCGAACAAGTGATTCCCATGAAGATGCTGCCTAGCGCCACCGTTACGCGATCGGCGTGGCCATTGCCGTTTCCGTTCTGTCGGCCGGATTCGGAATCGCCAGCTGGATGATTTGTGATTACGTCGATTACTTCCTTCTCAGCGGTGCGTGCTAAATCTGAGACTGGTCGATTCACCGCCTTCTTTTCGATTTCCGCAATTTCCTTGAGCGGCAGATCCGGCTGGCCTCGGTTGGGCGAAGTCGCTTCCTTATACCCTTTGATGAATTGGCAACCTAGCCAGCGGAACACGTAGTCAGCTATGCTCGTGGCGTGGCGGATATCGGGGTTCTTTGTAAAACCGCTGGGCTCAAATCGCTGGTAGGCAAACTTCTTCACCAAGCCTTCCAGGGGCACGCCGTACTGGAGAGCAATGGAAGTGAGCGTGCCGACTGTGTCCATCAATCCGCCGATGGTGCTGCCTTCTTTGGACATGGTGATGAAAAGCTCGCCCGGTTGACCATCGGCGTAGAGTCCAACAGTGATGTAGCCTTCGTGACCGGCAATCTCGAACTTGTGAGTGAGCGACATGCGGGTGTCAGTCATGCGGTGGCGCACTGGTTGATCCACCAGGCTGCGCAACGACGCCACTTCCTGTTCCAATTCGAGAATACGTTTTTGAAGCGCGTCATCCCCAATGGCATCGGGAATTCCGCCGTCATCCACCTTCGCCAAGGCTACGGACGAGTCGCTGGCGGCTACAGTACCCATGTCCTTTGTTTTTCGGGTATTCAGAGGGGCAGAACGTTTTGAACCCTCGCGGTAAATCGCGACAGATTTCAAACCTAGTCGCCACCCTTCGACGTAAGTATTCATGATATCATCAACTGTGGCGGCTTCCGGCATGTTGACTGTTTTTGAAATTGCGCCGCTGAGGAACGGTTGCGCGGCAGCCATCATTCGCAGGTGCGCCAGGTAATTGAGACTGCGCTCGCCTTTGAACGGTTTGAAGGCGCAATCAAAGACCGGCAGGTGTTCTGGTTTCAATCCGGACGAAATCGTCGATCCATCGGTATCAGTAACGTCCTCAATGGTGTCGAAAGAGTCGATGTGCGCGACGATACGTTCGATTTCTTCGGAATTGTAACCAAGTTTTTCCAGCGCGGGTTTGATCGTTTGGTTGACAATTTTCAGCATTCCGCCGCCTGCGAGCAGCTTGTATTTCACCAGCGCTATGTCCGGTTCGATTCCAGTCGTGTCACAATCCATCAGGAAACTGATCGTGCCGGTCGGCGCAAGCACGGTCACTTGCGCGTTCCGATAACCGCAGCGTTTTCCAAGCTCCACCGCGCTGTCCCAAACTTTCGCGGCTTCTTCTTTCAAGTGCGCGAATTCCTTCGCATCTGAGATCTCGCGCACGGCGTCACGATGCAATTCAATCACTTCCAGCATTGACGCAAGGTTGTCCTTGGCGACTGGTTTCGGCACACCGCTGGCGCGTGCGTCGTGGTAACCCGGAAATGGTCCGATGGCCCGCGCCAATCGCGCGCTTTGTTCGTAAGCTTCGCCAGTCATGATGGCGGTGATTGCACCGCAGAGTGCCCGTCCTTCGACGCTATTGTAACCGAAACCGTAGCTCATGATGAGCGATCCGAGGTTCGCGTAGCCGAGCCCAAGCGTGCGGAAAATATGCGAGTTTTCCGCAATCTCTTTGACCGGATAACTCGCGTTATCGACAATGATTTCCTGCGCAGTAATGAAAATGCGCACCGCCGACTTGAAACGCTCGACATCAAAGTCGCCCTCCGCGGTTTTGAACTTCATCAAATTCAGCGAAGCCAGATTGCACGCAGTATTATCGAGGAACAGATATTCCGAGCATGGGTTCGTGGAATTTTGCCGGCCTGTGCCTTTGCAGGTGTGCCATTTGTGGATCGTCGAATCGAACTGCATCCCAGGATCGCCACAGATGTATGTTCCTTCGGCAATCTTGCGCAGCAGGGTGCGCGCCTCCTTGCGTTCACACGGTTTGCCGTCCGTGACGCGGCGTGTCCACCATTCGCGACCTTCCAATGCTGCGTCCATAAATTCATCGCTTACCCGCACGCTTACATTTTCGTTTTGATACATGACCGAGCCGTACGCATCGCCGTTATAACTGCCATCGTAGCCGTGCTCGATCAGCGCCCATGCCTTCTTTTCTTCCTTCTGTTTCGCGTCGATGAACTCTTCGATGTCCGGGTGCCAATCTTTGAGCGTGTTCATTTTTGCGGCGCGCCGCGTTTTGCCGCCGCTCTTCACCACGTTTGCAACCTGGTCGTAAACTTTCAGGAACGAAAGCGGCCCACTGGGTTTGCCGCCACCACTCAATTTTTCTCTTGTTGACCTGAGCGAAGAAAGATCGGTGCCGGTGCCGCTGCCATACTTGAAGAGCATCGCTTCGCTGGTCGCCAGCCGCATAATGTCTTCCATCGTGTCCTCTACGCTCTGGATGAAACACGCGCTTCCCTGGGGATACTCGTACTGCGATGCAGCCCGCTCCGCTTTGCCGGTCTCCCGGTTGTAAAAATAATTGCCCGCACCAGCGCCTTTGCCTACGCCATATTGGTGATACAAGCCGACGTTGAACCAGACTGGCGAATTGAACGCGCCATACTGGTTCAGGCACAGCCAGGTCAGTTCATCATAAAAAACTTCCGCAGCTTCCGCGTCTGCGAAGTAACCGTCCGCCAAACCCCAATCGGCAATTGTGCGCGTGACCCGATGAATCAGCTGCCGCACCGAAGTTTCTCGTCCGCCCTTGTACGGATCGGTACCGTTCGCGATGTCGCCATAAAAATATTTCGAGACAGCTATTTTGGTCGCGAGCGCGCTCCAGCTTTTCGGAACTTCGATATCATCCTGCTTGAAGATGACTTTGCCGCCGTCATCGGTGATTTCCGCGGTGCGCTGTTCCCATTCAACTTGATCAAAGGGCGCAACAGCGCCATCGCTGAACACGCGCTCAAAACGCAGGCCGGTTTTTTTCCTCTTGTTCGTCTTATTTCTTCGGCGTACAGGCGGTTCGGATGGTCCTTTAAGTGAGGCAGGCGGAATTCCGGGTTTTAGTTGAATCATGGCGGTAAGGGAGGGTTGAGGTTCTCAATAAGATGCGAGTACTTGTGAACAGCGGCGCAAACAAGCTGTGAATACCGGTCAACAACAAGTAATAGCGTTGGCTGTCCTTGGGACATACAATATGCAGTCCCGGGTGAAGGCGTGGCAAGATTAAAATTGTAACATTTTTCGCTGCCCAAGCCCCGGTTGGCCTTACTCGACAGCAGCCTTGGCCAGAGGCTCAATGTGAGAGCAAAACTCAAAATCGAATATCGAAATCCGAAAGAAGCAAAGCAAAATCCTCAAAGCCCAAAACCATGGCATATCAAAATTGGCTTTTCAGTGGGCGCTGGATGTTGGACGTTGGGCGTTCGGCGTTTCTTCTGCCTTTTTGGAAGGGTGGCTGAGTCCGGTTTAAGGCACTCGACTCGAAATCGAGCGTGGGGAAACCCACCGTGGGTTCGAATCCCACCCCTTCCGTTACCTATGAAGACGCCGACCAATCCAAGTTGGAAAAGATCAAGACCATCGGCGACGGGTACATGGTGGCCGGTGGCCTAATCGAGCAGAATG
>WNFW01001494.1_pt1 | contig 23399 bp, 27 predicted proteins | sample 5400131 | NCBI WGS metagenome assembly WNFW01 (sample SAMN13153362, study PRJNA577476) | soil metagenome | isolation source: 20 cm soil or saprolite under grassland replicate 1 | place: USA:California | collected 2016-06-15 | reverse complement strand
CCATAAAGACGGCTGGGGCGATGAAGATCGGCAGGATGTGCGAGTTCACACCGCCCGTGGCCATCAGCATGAAGCCGAGGAGCACGAGGCCGGGCATGACGATGACCACCAGGAATCGCTCCACCGGCAAGCGATGCCACGGGAAGAACCAGCTCACCACCGCGCCGACATAAGAGAGGATGCCGATGATCCAGATGCCGGTGAAATCGAGATGGGTCGCCCCGATGTAGCTGCTGCCGACGTCGACCGTCGCCGCAGTCACAAAGGCGATCGCGGCGATGCGAAACATGGCCTGGTGGAAGTCGGCCGGAATTCGTTCGTTTTCAGCCATACCGCGCCAAATACAACGCGAATACGAAGCGTTCCCGCTGTCACGTGCCGGTAGAGTCACATCGAGGCTGGCGGAATCCCAATCGCTTAGCGCCTCGGGAGCGGAATGGGCGTCGAATGGGCGTGGGAAGGGATTCAGGCTGCCAGCCGTCACAGGGCGATGGGGAATCTCCTCATCGGACTCGGTCTAATATCCGCCGCAATTCTGAACTGGCGGTTCGATCTATTCCAGAAATATCAGCGGCAGGTGACCAAGTCTCCTCTCGGCGAGAGCCCGGTGATGAAGTTTAGCAACCGATACTTCATGTCTGTTTTCATGATCTTCTTTGGCGTTCTCTGGATAATTATCACGGCTCGGTAGACTCGCGATTTCCGTAGAACAATAGGAGCCTGACCCGTGGATCAGGCTGGCCCTGCCGGTGTGAGCATCCCACCGCTTACCGACAGTTGTATGTCGGACCTCCGCAAATGGGCGTGGAATGGGCGTGGCCGTATTTGGCGCTCAGTTCAACGTCTATTCAGGCGCCTTCCAGCGACAATGTCGGTATGGTCAGTCCCCGGCCGCCGAAGGGGTCCCTTGCCGAACCGCCCCTGCGAGTTGAGAGCCGGGAGGAGCTCGTCTACCTACTCGGTGAGGCCTGCGAACTCGAACACGGCCTGCTCTGCGAGTACCTGTACGCCCAGTTTTCCCTGAAGCGGAGCGTCGAGGAAGGCGTCACGGCGCCGCAACTCGCCCGGATCCAGGCCTGGGAGCTCACCCTGATCGACGTCATCAAGCAGGAGATGCTGCACCTGGCTCTGGCGACCAACGTCTTGAGCGCGCTCGGCGCGGCGCCCCATTTCGAGCGGCCCAATTTCCCGATCTTGTCGCGCTGGTATCCGCCCGATGTCCAGATCGCCCTGGTCCCTTTCGGGGAGCGGGCGCTCCGGCACTTCATGTTCCTCGAGCGTCCCGAGGGCATGTCGCTACGAGATGCGGAAGGCTTTGGTTCCGTGGGGCCAATGCAGCCACTGACGGTCGACGATCCGCAGATCACGGGGGGCCCCGAGGAGTGGCACACCGTCGGCCACCTCTACCGCGGCATCGAGGCCGGGCTCGCCCACCTGGTCGGCCGCGATGGCGAGGCCGCCGTCTTCATCGGGCCGCCCAAAGCGCAGGCGACCACCCAGGTCTTCGAGTGGACGCAGTTGACCGCGGTCACCGACCTCGCGTCAGCCAGCGCGGCGATCGAGGTCATTGTCGAACAGGGCGAAGGCGCTCGAGGAGACTGGGTGAACTCGCACTTCGGCAAGTTCGTGGGCATCCTCGAGGACTTCCTCGCGCTGCGAGCCCTCGATCCGGCCTTCGAGCCGGCGCGACCGGTGATGCCGGTCTATCTCCGGCAGCCTGCTGACGTCGACCAGGTGTCGCTGATCGAGGATCCGCTGACACGGCGCGTCGCCGACCTGTTCAATGCCGTGTACGAAGTCACCCTGCAGGTCCAGAGCCGCTACTTCGTCCATCACGGCGAGACGCCCGAAGAGCTGGAGACGCTGGCTAAAACGGCCAAGCACTTGATGAACTGGGTGATGCGGACCTTGGGCCCGGTGCTGACCGCGCTGCCGGTTGGTCCCGAATTCCCAGGGCGCACCGCCGGCCTGGCCTTCGAGATCGTCCGGCCCGCGTTCTTCATCCTCCCTCACCGCGAGGCTGCCTGGAAGATCTTGCACGAGCGACTTACGACGCTGGCCGGTGTTTGTGCCGCGCTCGCCAACGACGTGGCCCCTGACGTCATGAAAAAAATCGAGGGCAACCTGCGCGGCATGGCCGGCGACCTGGGTGAGCACATGAAGGCGCGAGCAGGATCGAGGGCCGGTTCCACGCCGAGTCGTTAGATCGCTACTGTCCGATCGCCCCGTCGGTCAGCTCACGCAGGATGTCGGCGTGGCCGGCATGACGCGCGGTCTCCTCGATCATGTGCACCATGATCCAGCGCAGCGTCCGCGGTCCCCGATTCTGCTCCTTGCTGAGATCGTCGAGCGAGGCGCCTGCGACGATCTCTCGCGATCGGACGATCTCCTCCCGATACAGCCGGCTGACACTTTCGATCGTGTCGGTTACTGACACCCGAAAGTCGATGTCCGGGTCAGGTTCGTCTTCGGCCCAGGGGTAGTTCACCGGACCGCCCGCAAAATAGATCGGAAACCATCCGCGCTCCACATACGCCAGGTGCTTGACGATTCCCAGCAGCGTGCTGGCGGACGGCACCAAGCGTGCCGACGCCTGCTCCGTCGTCACGCCCTCGAGCTTCCAGAGGATCGTCTCCCGGTAGCGGTCAAGGAAAGCGCTGAGCATGGCCTTCTCATCGCCGGCAAACGGGACGTCGAGCCGGCGATGCGGGACAACGTGGGCGGGGATCACCGCGACATTTTAGGGCGCGCGACCGGCAGCCACGACTGGTATCGTTGACGCAGCGTTAGAGGGGAGTAGCCTCAAGCGGGAACCCCGTCAGCACGGTGCGTGAGCGCCCGGGGCCGCAGCGAGTCGCACTCGCGGCAAGACCTCTATGCGGATTTCCGCATGGAGGTGAAAGATTGAACGATCGAATCCGCCGCTGGCTGGCGCCACTGCCCCGACCACTGCGGCGCTTCCTGGTCCTGGTGATCGGCTCGACCGTGCTGCTGGCCGGCGTGCTGATGCTGGTGCTGCCGGGGCCCGGAATCCTGGTGATCATCGTCGGGCTGGCCATCCTCGCGATCGAGTTCGCCTGGGCCGAGGCGTTGCTGATCCACGCACCTGAGCGCGCGGCGCGTTTGGCAAGGAAGTTCCGCGCGCAAAACGACAGGAGGGGGTAAACATGCGACTTCAACTCGCCATTCTCTTCGGGCTCGCGCTGACTGCCCAGCTGGTGAACGCGGCCTGGCACGGCTTCGACCCGGTCGAGGACGGCCTTCAGTTAGCCTCGGCCGCAACGCTTTCGCTCCTCATTCTGCGATTCAACCGGGTCCGGAGCCAGCGAAGGAAAGCGTTGATCCTGCAGGTACTCGACGAATTGGGCCAACCCCTGACCATCTTCCAGGGGTACGTTTCGATGCTGTCGGACGGAACCCTGAGCTCCCTCAACGGCCGCACCGACGTGCTGCGTCAAGAATGCGAACGGATGCGGTGCATCACGCGCGAGTTGGTCGAGACGATCCGCCGCGGTGACTAGCGCCGAAGCGGGCCCCTCAGCGCGGCGTGATCGGAGGCACCGTTCCCGTGGGCAGCGACGCAGCGGTCCGGAGCGCGGCCAGCTGCCGGGCGGCCTGGAAGCCCCGGATGATGAAGAAGAGCGCCAGGGCGTGAAAGGCAACGGCCGCCCAGTCCTGCACCCAGACCAGCAGCAGGGCGTCGAGGACGATCAGCACCATGCCGACGATGAAGCTCCACAGGGCGCCCTTCCGGGACATCAGCCCAAGGCCGACGAAGATGGCGGCGATCACCACGTCGACGACCAGCGCCACGACCTCCCCCGTCGTCCCCGTGATGATCTCCTTGCCGAACGCATCCGAGAACTGCGTCGCGCCGAGGCCGAGGAAGAAGGCCCAGTCGCTGCCGGCCACAAAGAGGACGGAGTTCACCAGGGATAAGCCGGCAATCCAGATGAACCAGTTGGCGCCTGACCTGACGAGCTGCGCTTGCTTCCCCGTCTGGTTGACGGCCGGTTGCGGTCCTGTCGGACCCGGTGGCGGTGGCGGACCCGATGTACTCATGACACCCCCTGAGGGAGATCCCTCTGGGGCGAGACGTTAGCACAAGAATCGCGCCGTGTCGAAGCGCTTCAGACCGCCTTGAGCACCCGCCCCAGGTTGGCGAGCTCATTCTCCCAGCCCATGACGGCCATCTTCGTCCAATGCTCATCGTGCATCGCGTCGAGGGTCAGCACCAGCCTGACGCCTTCCGGGATCATCTCGAACTCGACGGTCGTCGCGACCTCGTAGGGTTTGACGCCGGGGATGAAGTCCGCCATTTGCGTGAACGCGAGCCGCTTGAGCGGCACCACGTCGGTGTAGCGGACCAGCGACTCGGTGGTCAACGGCATCCCCGCCTTCTTCATGAACTCGATCTGGTCGGGGGCGGTCGCGGTCATGGCGTAGAGGAGCTCGCCGCCGAGGTGAAAGTCGAGCCTGCGGACCTTCACCTCGAATCCGTCTGGGCCCCACCAGGACTCGATGCCCTCTTTCGTCGTCCAGAGCGACCAGACGTCCTTGGCGGCGGCACCGGCGAGGGTCCGCTCGATGCTCACCCGGCGGCGGGCAGGCTGGATCTGCGAGGGCAAGCTAGGAGCCGCTCCGGTACGCCTGCTCGAGTGTTGCGAGGTCGAGCTTGCGCATCTTGAGCAGGGCTTCCATAACTCTGGCCGGGTTCCCCGATTTCGGGTCACCCATCATCTGCCCGAGAGCCGCGGGGACAACCTGCCACGACACCCCGAATCGATCCTTGAGCCAGCCACACGGTCCGTCCTCTCCACCCTCCGTCAGGCGCGCCCACACCTCATCGATCTCGTCCTGCGTCTGGCAGGTCGCGACGAAGGAGAAGGCCTCGGTGAACGTAAACGATGGTCCGCCATCGAAGGCTGTGTACTCCTGTCCGTCGAGGAGGAAGCTGGCGTGCAACACGCTCCCTTCCGGGAGTGGGCCCCCTGCCGTCGCTCGGAGCAAACTCACGACCTTCGAGTTCTGAAAAAGGGAGACGTAGAAGTTGACTGCCTCCTCGGTCCCCTCCTTGAACGTCAAACATGGCCTCACGCTCTGCACTTGTACTGTGCCGCCTACCCCCGCTGTACGCGTACCAACCTGCGTCATTTGCCTTCCTCCTTGTGCTTTGGTCGGGTCCTGCCCCGCCGGTCGAGTTCTGCGGCAAACCGATCGAGACGGGCCTCCCACATCGCGCGATAGCCCATCATCCACTCGTCGAGTTCGCGGAACGGTTCGGGCCGAAGCGCGTAGAGTCGCCGCCGGCCCTCCGGACGGACCTCCACGAACTGAGCGTCCTGCAGGATGGCAAGCTGCCGCGAGACGCCGGGCTGTCCGATGTCGACGACGCCGACCAGTTCATTCACTGAGCGCTCCCCACCTCGCAGCGCCTCAATGAGGCGGCGGCGAGTGGGGTCGGCCAGGATCTGGAAGGCGTCGGGCACGCCCATACATTACTCTAACGACATATGTCTTGTCAACGATATATTTCTATCAATTAGCGCCCGACGCTCAGGCCGAGGAACACCGCCAGCTCGTCGAGGGCTCCTGTCGTGGGGCGAATCGGCCGTCGCCGACCTTCCCAGCCCAGCTCCCATCGCTCACCGATCACATTGAGCACGCCCTGCACACGGTCCACGGCGAGATCGAAGCGACCGACAATGCGGTCGCCGTGCAGCAGCGGCATCACGAAGTACCCCCATCGCTTGCTTTTGGGCACGTAGATCTCGAGCTTGAAGTCGAATCCCCAGAGGGCCAGGGTCCGGTCGCGATCGCAAATGAGGTTGTCGAAGGGCGACAGCAGTGTCGTCCTGGGCTCGAACGTCCCTGACTCGATCCGACCCAGCAGCCCGAGGTCGTCCGCGTGGACGTACCAGTCGCCTTTGAGCCCGAGCTCCACGGGAACGATCTGTCCCGCGGCTTCGAGGTCCTTCCAGACGCTGGCGAGCCCCTGGTACCGGTGCCGGATGAAATGCCGCTTCACCTGAAGCTCGGTGGCCACGCCGAGCGCGCGGAGGGAGCGGACCGCGGCCTGGCGAAGCGCGACGGAGCGCTCTGGAAGAGGGCCGACCGCCTTTGCGAACCAGGTATCCGCGAGAGCCCAACGCCGCCCGCTCCCGACCCGGCCCGCCGGGACGATCCGGCCCTGGAGCCAGAGGAGCGCGAGCGTATCGGTGATCGGACTCCGAGCGCCCCAGCCGGATTCGTACTTCTCGGTGTGTTGCTCGAAGTCCGCGGCACGGACCGAACCATCGGCTGCGAGCCGTTCGAGGACGAGCTCGCTGAACCGTCCTCGTGTGGTCAGCCAGGACGCCGTCGTGCTTCGGTCGGCCCAGGGCGGCGGCAGCGCGAGGTGAAGCGCGCGGTCGGCGGTCGGGACGATGGACGCCTGATGGGCCCAGTACTCATAAAGGCGGCGCTGGTCCCACAGCAGGGTGTCGACGAGCTTTGGATCGTACGCGCCGAGGCGGCTGAAGAGAACGAGCAGGTGACTGCGGGCGACGACGGCGGTCGGGTCGAGCTGCAGGCAGCCGATCGCCCGCACCAATGCGTGGATGTCGTCGGCCGTGACCCGTTTCGGGCGCGAGCCGCTCAGCCGCTGCCGCGCGACGGCCAGGCGCCGCGCGTGCTCGACGCGAACCTTGCGTCTGCTGCTCAGGCCTGCGGCTCGAGTGAAAACGTCGGATCGGGCACAAGCCAACGATAGGCAATCAGCCAGAACGCGAAGAGCCAGGCAAGCAGAAGCAGGGTGCCGCCATAGTCATGGAAGAGGACCGCCGGCAGATAACCGGCCAGGCTCGCCAGCAAGCAGACGACGGTGATTCGGGCGATGTTGACCAGCACGGTGCCAAGCACCCCGAAGGCGATCACCTGGATCCGGTCGGCAAGCGTCATGGGGCCCCGCAGCCCGACCATCAGGCTCAAGCCAAGCAGGATGAGACTCTGCCAGCCCACGCAGTTCCACGAAATGAAGAGGGTCTGGGGCGCCCCACTCAAATTCCAGACAACGAGCTGGTTGCCCGCGGCAGCGGCGTGAATGCCAAGAAGATTGAGCAGACCGACCGTGACGCGGACCTCCGCCGGCACGATCCATTGCAAGGGGGCCGCGATGCCCAGCCGCATGCCGATGGCGGTCAAGAGATCGTCGAAGGTGGAAACGAAGGGTAGGACCACCAGCATGACGGCGGCAACCGCCAGCAGCAGCGCGAACACGCGCGGAGTCCGTGGTTGCGTCATCGGACGCGCACCAGTGTCCGGAGCGGACGCCGGATCAGGAACCCGGCCAGCAGCGGAAGGAGGATCGCCAGTCCGATAAGGGGACTGCCGTGCTCGGGCACGACGATCGTCGGTGTCGCGATCGAGGTTTGCTGGTTGTTGGCGTCGTAGCGGAGATCGAGTCCGCCGTTGACGGCGACGACCGTGATCTTCCAGCAGAGGTACGAGGTGGTTGGAAGGATGACCGCCGGGATGCTGGCGGAGGTGGACGAACCGCCGCCGTTGACCAGAGTCTCCGTCCATGAGGCAATCGGGAATATCACCGCACAGGTCGCGCTTGCACTGTAGCCGAACGTCAGGGCCGCCGTGACCGTGGCGTTCCCCTGGCCCGAGGCCAGGATCGTGAGGACGAGGATGGGGGCGGCGATGCAGACAAGCCGAAACGTACGGCCCGCGCGACGACCGCCCACGTTCCGGGTAGTCGGCTGCGGACGGAGCCACTGGTTGAGGCTCTTCCGCTGCGGCAGGTGCTCGACGCGATTGGTGACGCGGCCCGTCTTTGGCGTGCGGAACCAGCCACCCTCGCGCCGTTCGACCAGGCCCTTGACGGACGCCCACGCCTGGAAGGGCACGAGCAGGAACGACAAGGCGACCGCACCCAGCACGCCCTGGTAATCGCGGCGCGGGGAGCCCTCGAGCATCAACCCACCGAGGTTCATGAGGGGCAGCGCGAACAGGTTGGAGAAAAGCAGCGACCACCCGAGGAGCGCGGTCCACTCGGGGATGTGGACGCGCAGAACAATCTCCGAGACGAGCCAGGCAGCCGAGCCCAGCATGAACAGCGCGGACTGCAGGTAGTAGAGGCCGTAGTAAATGAATTCGGCTTTTTCCAGCAGGCTCAATCGAGGCGACCGCAGGATGGTGAGGAACCATTTGTTGACGTTGTAGCTGTGACCCTCTGCCCAGCGCATCCGCTGGCGGGCGAGGCGCCCAAAGGTCGCGACACACTCGGCGGGTGTCTCCGCATAGGGCGTGTAGACGACCTTGTAGCCCTTGGCGTACAGGCGAAGGGTGAGCTCCCAGTCTTCCGTGAGACTGCGGCCCCAACCCAGTTCCCTCAAGAGACCCGCCCTGATCATGTAGGCGGTGCCGGCGATCATCTTCATCGACCCCAGGACCTGCTGGAAGGGACGCTCGATCATGTAGCTGCCGGCGTACTCGGTACGCACCGCGGCAGTCAGCCAGCTCTCGTTCTTGTTGAGAACGTGCCATTGATAGCTTTGCACGGCACCAACCTTGTGGATGGGGCGAGGCCGAGGACTGCCCGGGCTGTAGAAGTGGTAGAGCAGATCCCGCAGGACATCCGGAAACGGCACGGCATCGGCATCGAAGATGGCGACGAACTCCGTCCGCGGGTCCATGTTGCGCAGCGCATAACTCAAGGCGCCGCCTTTGAATCCATCCCTCGTATCGCGGTGGATGATCGTGAAGCGATCGACCTGCTTCCAGGGCTCGAGGATCTCCATCGATCCATCCGTCGAGTCGTCGACGAGGATGACTTCATAGTTCGAGTAGTTCAGCTTGGAGCAGGCCTCGAGCAGGCGGCCGATAACGCCCTTTTCGTTGTAGGTCGCGATGTGAATCGAGACAAAGGGTTCGTAGCCGAGTGGCAGCCACTTGGTGCGATTGCCATCGGCATGCTGTTCGCCGATCCGGCCGCGACGCGTGATCCGGACCAGGTCGCTAAGGCCCTGCATCTTTCCGGGCCCATCCCCATTCCGGCCAGGACCGAAGAAGCCGAGGAGGAGCATCGTCGCGGTCGCCAGGTAGTACTTAAGAGAGTAAGCGAAGAAGAACGCGCCCATGCCGAGGGCAACCAGCGCCAGCTCGAGGCCGAGCCAGTTGAGCAGGCTTGCGTTGCCAGCGGTAGCCAGCGCGATGCCGGCCGACGTGCCGCGCACGATCGCAAAGAGTGGAAGCGCGGCGACCAGAATCGTGATGAAGACGAGCAGGCCGATCAGCCCGCTCCACAGCCGCTCGCTGAGCGGGCGGGAGCTCAGGCTCTGGCGGGAGCTGATTGCGTCCGAATCGGGCTGTGAGTGACGGGAAGCAAGCCCCACGGGCAGCCACGCTATGGCGCCCGAATTACGGGTTGGCTAGCGCCCGTCCAAAAATTGCAACCGCTCTGTTACAGGCGGTCGACGGGCTTCCGCGACCGCCCTCGGGAACCGTGCATCCGGCGGGGTTGGAGCGGGAGACGAGATTCGAACTCGCGACCACCTACTTGGAAGGCAGGGGCTCTACCAACTGAGCTACTCCCGCGTCGCGGCGTATTTTATCCCGGCGCGGTCCTCAAGACCCTACGGGCGGTCGTCGATCCAGGCCTCGCCTTCGGTGTAGACCTCTTTCTTCCAGATCGGCACCGTGTGCTTCAGCTCGTCGATCAGCCACTCGCAGGCGTCGAACGCCTCACCGCGATGGGAGGCCGCCACGGCGATGACCACGCTGACATCCCCCACCGCCAGGGTCCCGATCCGGTGGACCACCGCGAGGTCCGAGATCGGCCAGCGCCGGCGCGCCTCCTCCGCGAGGTCTTCCATCTGCTTCTGCGCCATCGACCCATAGGCCTCGTATACCAGCGCACGAACCTGCTTGCCGCGGGAATGCTCGCGGACGATGCCCTGGAACAGCACCAGCGCTCCATCCGCGTCGCTACGGATCCTCTCCGCAATGGCCATGGGGTCGAGGGGCTCCTCGCGCAAGGCCACGACACCATGGCGCTCGCCGATGGCGCCTCCGCTCACGGGTGGAATCACGGCCAACTCGTCACCCTCTTTCAGGGGGTCGTCCCATCCCGCGTACTCCGAGTTCACGGCACACCGGAACGAGCGTGGAAGCGGGCCAAGGTCATATTGCGTGCTCAGCTGGCTCCAGGCGTCGGCAGCGGTGGCCCCGGCTGGCAGCGCCAGATCTATATTCGGCTGCCCGACCAGCTCGCGAGGCTTGGCAAAGAGCACCACGCGCACCTTCATGGGGTCATGATACGGCCGCTCGTTTGGGGAACTTGGGAACCAGTACCTTCTCGACCCGCAACTCTCCCTCGAACACCAGCCGGGCCATCGTCCGCTCCGTGCCGCCGAACTGCGGACGCGTGGCCGTCCCCGGGTTGATGAACCGAGTTCGCCCAATCACCTCATCTCGGAAGCGGTGGGTATGGCCGTGGATCACGACGTCGAACCCGGTCGCCCAGCGAGCCCGCTGCTTGTCGAGGTCGTGGACCATGCCGAGGCGCCAGCGCCCGATGGTTCCCTCGATCGTCGTGGGAAAGCGCGAGTCGCTGGGCGCATTGCCGTTGACGACCACGAGCCGCCCCAGCCGGCGCAGCCCGTCGAGCACATCGGCGCTGCCCCAGTCGCCGGCATGCCAGATCTCATCGACACCGGCGAATTCTTTCGCCACATAGGCCAGCAGCGCCTCGACATCGAAGCTCCCCTGGGTGTCGGCCAGCAGTCCGATTTTCATCGAAACAGGTCGGTCGCCGGATCCCGCAGAAGGGTCTGCACCCGGCCGTCGCCGGCCACGGACGCACCGCGGATCAGCGCGACCGGGACCCGGTCCAGCTTGCCCATGACCAGCTCAGCTGCGGAAGCGAGCTCATCGACGATCGCCAGTTCGGTGCCCTGTAACTCATAGCCGTCTGCGTCCTCGCGGCCTCGGTAGTCGTGCATCGCCACTACGCCGGCCGCGCCGATGGCGACATTGACCTGCCCTTCGCGCCATGGCCGGCCGAAGCTGTCGGAAATCACGACGCCGACCTCGACATCCGACAACGCCTGGAGACCTGCCCGCAGCCGGCGGGCGGACTCGTCGGGGTGCTCGGGGAGCAAGACGACCAACTCCTTGCCCCCGGTATTCGATCGATCGACGCCGCTGTTGGCACAGATGAAACCTTGTCGCGTTTCCGTGATCAGGACGCGCGGAGCCTCACGGACGATCCGCACCGACTCAGACAGTATGACCTCAACATGACGCGGGTCGAAGCCGATTCGCTGGCCGATCTCAGTTGCCCGCACGGACGGATGGACCCGGTCGAGCGACACCACCCGGCCTTCGGCTTTCGAGACCACCTTCTGGGTGATGACGACAACGTCACCCGCCGCGAGAGACATGCCATGCCGTGCGAGGGCATCCACGATGAGCTCAGGCAGCGAGGCGCCGTTGACGATCTCGGGGAGGCCGGCCACGGGATAGATCGAGACCGCACTCAAGCGAGCGGCGGCGTGCTCGCGACGACCCGATCCGCGACGCCGAGTTCCTGCAGCAGGCGACGGGTCGCGGTGTCGCGGGACAGCTGCATGAAGGCGACCACGTCGTCGGGTCGGTCGAGGTCGTATCGGAGGCCCTCGACGTCCCTGGCCTCGAAACTGCGGTTCGCGCGCCGCGCCTCGGCCTGGTGCAGGCTGAAGCTATCCTCACCGAAGCGCAGCGTGATCGCATGCGGCGGCACCAGCCGCAGCCCGTTGGTGCCAAGTCGCTCGCGATCTGGTGCGAGCAACACCTCGATTTCCGGCCGGTACGTGCAGAGATCGGACAGCTCTTGCGGCGTCACCGCGGGAACATCACCCGGAATCGTGAGCGCGGCCGTGAAGCCTCGTTCCCAGGCTGCGGCGAACCCCTGTCGGACCGCCGCACTCTGACCCTGGCTCACGCGGTCGATCAGCGGCTCGAGGCCAAAGCGACGCGCTTCTTCGAGGATGTCCGGGTCGTCCGAGATGGCGAAGCGCCCAAACGTCGTGAGACTCGACACCGCTGCAAAGACCTCGCGGGCCATCATGCCGGCCAGCTGTTCGCGCTCGGGCTCACTCAAGATGGGCTCGAGCCGATGTTTGGCGCGGCGCGGTGATTTGACCGGGACGACGATGGCGAGGGTCACGCGGCCGCCGGTTCCCGCAGCAGGGCCACCGCGGTTGAAGCGACGTCGCGTGCCGAATCGACGTCATCGAGCATCGTCGGGCGCACGGCGATCCGGTAGCCGAGGGCCGCGATCGCCGGCGCGAGGCCCGCATCTTCGGTGTCGAGGACGAAGCCGGTGGCGAGCTCCTGGTATCGCTCCGCGACGCCGAGCGCATCCGGCCGCACGCCCTCCGCGCGCAGGAGCTCGACGGTCGGTCCTTTGACGGCGCGGCCGCCGATGAGCGGCGAGATGGCTACGGTTTTCCCGCGGGCGGAACGCAGCAGCGCGCGCATGCCGGGCACGCGCAGAATCGGCTCGATGCTGATGCTCGGATTGCTCGGTGCGATCAGCACCAACCGTGCCGCCTCGAGTGCCTCCCTAACCCCCGGCGCCGGGCTGGCCTCGTCGAGTCCGGTCCAGTAAATCTCGTGGACCGCCGGCCGCCAATGTTCGCGCACGAAGTACTCCTGGAAATGCAGATCCCCGGCATTCGTTTTGAGCCGGGTCTCGATCCGGCTATCGCTCATGGGAAGGATCCGGCTGCGAACCTCCAACCGCTCCGCCAGCTCCGCCGTCACGCGATGGAGCGGCACGCCGGCGGCGAGCCGTCCGGTCCGATAGAGGTGCGTAGCGAGATCACGGTCACCCAGCTGAAACCAGGATCGGTCCGTCAAATGGCCGAAGGCCGCTTGGGTCGTGAAGGTGTCGCCGCGGATCCCCCAACCTCGCGACTCATCCGCTACGCCCGCCAGCCAGTATGTGACCGTATCGAGGTCCGGAGCGACATACAGACCGTGCCACCAGATGTCGTCGCCGGTATTCCCGATCACGGTGATTTCCTCCGGCGGTACGACGCGTACCAGCCCGCGGAGGAATCGCGCTGCGCCCACGCCGCCCGCCAGGACGGCGACGGGCCTCGCACTCATTCAAGCATCATAGGAAACAATGTCACTGTTCCAGGCCCTCGTATTGGCCTTACTTCAGGGCGTCACCGAGCTCTTCCCGGTGAGCAGCCTCGGACATATCGTGATCCTCCCCAAGCTGCTGCGCTGGAACATCGACCAGGCCGACCCGACCTTCCTCGCCTTTGTGGTCCTGCTCCACGTCGGGACCGCCACCGCGCTGGTCATCTATTTCTGGCGCGACTGGCTGGCGATCGTCCGGGCGGTGTTTCGCAGCGTCCTCGACGGCCGCATGCACGGGACCGCCGACGAGGGGTTGGGCTGGCGCCTGATCGCGGGAACGATTCCCGCGGGCCTTGTGGGACTCCTGTTCCAGAAGCAGGTGCAGAGCCTGTTCGCTAATCCGCGTGCCGCGGCGGGATTCCTGATCGTCAACGGCCTCATCATGTTCGTAGGCGAGCGCGTCCGACGGCGGGCGGTCGCCTTCGATGAGGGGCGCACCCAGCTGGACGCCCTGCCCGTCCGCACGGCGGTCGGCATCGGCTCCGCGCAGATCCTGGCGCTTCTTCCCGGCATCTCGCGGTCCGGCACTACGATGGTGGCGGGCCTGCTCGCCAACCTCACACACGAGGCCGCCGCCCGCTTCGCCTTTATGCTGGCGACGCCGATCATCTTCGGCGCGGGCGTCGTCAAGATTCCCGACCTCTTCACGCCGATGGCCGTGCCGCATTTGCCGGTCTACCTTCTGGCTGGCCTCACGGCGGGAGTTGCCGCCTTCCTGAGCGTGGCCTACCTCATGCGATACTTTCGGGTAGGACGGCTTGATCCATTTGCCTACTACTGCGCGGCGTTTGGGGTCCTTTCCCTGATCCTGCTCAGCCGCTAACAGCCTGAGGAGGGCACATGCAAAACAACTCGCTACAAAACAACCCGCTGGTCTTCTGGGTGGGCCTCGTTCTCCTCTTCCTCGGCCTGGTCGCCGCCTTCCTCTACCTGGTCGGTCCGCATGTCGCCATCTTCGGGCCCGGCATTCGCGTCAAGCATGGGTTTGCGGCACTCGCCGTCGCGGTCGCGGGCGCGGTGATCGCCTCGTTCGCCCGTCCGCGCGGCTCAGCGATGTCCGATGGAACGAGCTTCAACCGCTAAGGAGAATTAACGGCATGGCGCAGATCGGCTATGCGGCCATGCTCGAGCAGTTCCATCCGCGCGAGCTGGTTGATCTTTGCGAGAAGGCGGAGGCCGCCGGCTTCTCCGGGGTGATGGCCGCCGATCACGTCCAACCATGGACGCCGCAGCAGGGCCACGCCGGCTTCGTGTGGTCGTTCATGACGGCGGCCGCCGAGCGCACTCGTGGCGACATCGGTCCGGGGGTCACCTGTCCATCGTTCCGATCGCATCCGGCCATCATTGCTCAGGCTGCGGCGACGATGACGACAATGTACCCCGGCCGTTTCTGGCTTGGGCTGGGATCCGGCGAGGCGCTCAACGAGCACATCGTCGCCGGCTACTGGCCGGAGGTCGCGGAGCGTATCAACCGCATGTTCGAATCGATTGAGATCATCCGCAAGCTGTTCACCGGAAAGGACGTGAAGCACAGCGGCGAGTATTACAAGATGGAGACGATGCGGCTCTGGACCATGCCCGAAGCGTTGCCCCCGATTTACGTGGCCACCGCCGGGCCCGTGACCGCGGAGAAGACCGGGCGCGTGTGCGATGGCATCATCACGGTCGGCGCGCCCGAGGAGAAGATCGGCACCGTCTTCGAGCGCTTCGAGAAGGGCGCGCGCGAGTCCGGCAGGGATCCGTCCAAGCTGCACAGGATCCTGCAACTCCACCTGTCCTGGGCGCCAACTGACGAGGAAGCGATGCGCAACGCGATGACCGAGTGGCCGAACGGCGGGATGAAATTCCCCAAGGCCGATATCCGCTCACCGTTCGATTTCGAGCAAATGGCCAAAATTGTTCGACCCGAAGACTTCAAAGGCCGGATGCTGATTTCGTCCGACGTCGATGCCCACCGTCGTGAGATCCAGAAGTTCATCGACCTCGGCTTTGATCGTGTGTACCTCCACAACGTCGGCCGCAACCAGCTCCAATGGATTGACGTCTTCGGCAAGCAGGTCCTCCCCAAGCTCCACTGAGGCGCGGGCAGCTCGCCCGACCGCCATCACCGCGGCGATCGATGTCGAACTGCGACATAATCGCAATCCGGCTCGAGCCCCCCTGGAGAAGGCGTATCTGAAGAGCGATCTCGATTTCCTGGGCGTGGGGCTGCCGGCCATGCGGCAGATCGTCGACGTCGTCACGAGGGAGCATGGTGGCCTCGACCGTTCGCGGCTGGTCTCGCTGGTCGGCATACTTTGGAAACAGCCGATCTTCGAGCGGCGGATGATGGCGGTGCTGCTTCTGGAAGCCTTCCAGCCACTCCTGGACCGGGCCGATATGGCGCTACTGGAGCGCTTGATCCGCCAGTCGAAAACCTGGGCACTTGTCGATGAGCTGGCGATCGCCATTATCGGGCCGCTGGTGGAGCGTTCGCCCGAACTGCTCCCCGTGGTCGACCGCTGGGCGACGGACGGCGACTTCTGGGTGCGCCGCTCCGCCATGCTGGCGTTGCTGCGGCCCTTGCGACGCGGTCGCGGCGACTTTCTCCGTTTCGCGCATTACGCCGATCGAATGCTCGAGGACCGGGAGTTCTTCATCCGCAAAGCGATTGGCTGGGTGCTCCGCGAGACCGGCAAGCCGAAGCCGGACATGGTCTATGCCTGGCTACTGCCGCGCGCGTCGCGAGCCTCCGGCGTCACTGTCCGCGAGGCTGTAAAGTACCTATCGCCTGCGCAGCGCACGAAGGTGCTGACTGTATACCGTTCAGCTTCGGGGCGCCGCTGACTCCGCTTCGCGTTTTAGATACGCGTTTCGCAGACGCAACAGGCGGCGCATGTAGCGACGGAGAAAGAGGACATCCGCTAACCGGCCGAGTGGCCCCAGGGGCGACGTGTAGTCAAAGATGTCGACCATCTCAGTTCCACCCTCCGCTGCGAGGAATTGGTGCTCGTGGCGAAAGCGCCGAAAGGCACCATGGACCATCTCATCGACGAAGCGGCGCGGCGGCTCGAATTCTGTGATGCGCGATGTCAGGCGCTGCCGGAAGCCGAAGTGCGTCGCTTCCCATGTCACCTCGTCGCCCGGCCCGAGCAGGCCGAAGGTGACGCCGGCAACGGCCCGTTCGCGCGAGGCCGCGGTCGAGCGCTGATGGAGCTCGACATCACGAGCCCGGTCGAAACAAAGCGATGGTGGCGCCGCGACCGGCGTCCTGAGGACGATGACCGGCACGGCGTGGTGCCTAGTGGGGCGCCGGAAGCGGAAGTTTCCGGCCGCGCACCTCGATGAACGCGGGGAAAAGCGTATCCAGATGGGCATCAGAGCCCGGCTCCGTCTCATCGGCGTCATCGCCGGGTGAGAACTCCCAGATGCCGTCCACCACCATCCCCGCGGCGGCCATCCCGTTGACGATGGTTTCGAAGCGGTGGCCGAACTCGATGGTGGGGGCGACCAGTTTCTTGTTGCCCAGGGTCCAGGTCATGCCCCACTCATCGGTATAGGGCACCGGCTTGTCCTCGAAATAGGTGATTTTCGGGCTCCACCCACCGTCCTTGTAGCTGCCGTACAGTCGAAGCGTCGTTGGATGCATGGTCGACAACAGGTACGTGCCACCCGGTGCCAGCACCCGACCGACCTCTTTGAGCACGCGGACTGCGTCATCGACGAAGACCAGCGAATGACAATGCCAGACGACGTCAAAGGACGCATCCTTGAACACGGAAAGATCCTTCATGTTGCCTCGGACCAGCCGAATCTTGACGTGCTGCCGGGCGGCCAGGTCGCGAACCGTCTTCAGCTGGGTTGGCGAGATGTCGAAGACCGTTGTCTGCGCACCCAGCTTGGCGAAGATGACGGGGTCCCAGCCCCCACCGGCGGCAAGGCCGAGGACGCGAGCCCCCGCCAACCGCACGCCCTTGAGGCGCCCACGGGGATCCATGAATCGCCGCATACCCGCCCGTGTCCTGGGCGGCCGGCCGAAGGGCCGGGTGTAGTTCATTGCGGCCTTCGCCAGCCGCTCCCACATTTCCTTGTTGTGCTCCGCAACCTGGTCCACCGTCCGCTGACTCGATCGCATGAGACCCTCATTGTCGAACAAGTCCGTTGCGCCATCACCGTTGAAGACCCAGGACCGAGTCATGGCCACGGCTGATGTCGTCACCGGCGCCTTCAGTTACACCGGAAGCTTCATCGCCCGCCGGCTGATCGCCGCGGGCCACCAGGTCCGGACCTTGACGAACAATCCGAGTCCACCGCCGGACCTAAGTGACAAAGTCGCCAGCGCTCCGCTCAACTTCGAGGACGCAGATAGCCTGGTGCGGTTCATGCGGGGGGCGGACACGCTCTACAACACCTACTGGATCCATTCAAACTACGGAGCGGACGCCTTTGGCGCCGCCGTCCAACGCAGCAAGAAGCTATTTGCCGCGGCCCGCGTGGCCGGGATTCGGCGCTGCGTTCATCTCAGCATCGCCAATCCCGGCGCGTCCCGGCATGCGTACTACACGAGTAAGGCTGAGTTGGAAGAGGCGCTACGGTCAGCCGGCATGTCCTATGCGATCGTGCGTCCCACGCTCGTCTACGGTGAGGGTGACGTGCTGATCAACAACATCGCCTGGGTGCTGCGGCATTTTCCGGTTTTCGCCATTCCGGGTGACGGCGCATATCGGCTGCAGCCGGTGCATGTCGAGGACGTGGCGTCGATTGCCGTCACCGCCGGCCTCGCCGACGGCAACATCGCCGTTGATGCCGCAGGCCCCGACATCCTCCGCTTCGAGGAGTTGGTTCGGCTGGTGCATCGAGCCCTCGCATCGCGGAGCGTGCTGCTGAAGACGCCACCCGCCGTGGCGCTGGCCGGGGCACGGGTCGCGGGGTTCATCACGAAGGACGCCCTTCTCACGCGGGAGCAGCTCGACGACCTTCGGGCAGAGCTCCTCGTCTCCGCTGAGCCGCCGCACGGCACGATTCGGTTCAGCGAGTGGCTGCCACGGCAGCGGGCGGCCCTCGGGCGACGTTACGCGTCGGCGCGAACCCGTCACGAGCCGAGATTGGTCCTCACGCAGGGAAGCCAGGCGTGAACGCACCGATCGACGTCGTGACCGGTGCCTTCAGCTACAGCGGTCGTTTCGTCGCCCAACACTTGCTCGAGCGCGGGCGCGGCGTGCGGACGCTGACCAACCATCCTCGGCTGGAGCACCCGCTCGCGACACGTATACCAAGCTACCCGCTGGACTTCTCGGACGGTGCCGGGCTGGTCACGGCCCTCACGGGCACGGACACGCTCTACAACACTTACTGGGTTCGCGCGCCACACGGCAGCCTGACCCACAGCCTCGCCGTCGAGAACACCCAGCGATTGATCGACGCAGCGCGGCGCGCCGGCGTCCGGCGCATCGTCCAGACCAGCATTGCCAACCCGACGGCCTCCGCCAGCAGCTACTACCGCGGCAAGGCTGCCCTCGAAGATGCGGTACGCGCCTCGGGCCTCTCCTACGCGATCGTGCGACCGACACTTCTGTTTGGCGAAGGTGATGTGTTGATCAACAACATCGCGTGGCTGCTGCGGCATCTCCCCGTCTTTGCCATCCCGGGCAACGGCCGCTACCGCCTGCAACCGATGCACGTCAAAGATCACGCGGGGCTGCTGGTCGAGGTCGGCTCGCAAGCGGCCGACCTTGTGGTCGATTCAGCCGGGCCAGAGATCTTCACGTTCGACCAGCTGGTTCACCTGCTTCGCCGCGTTCTGAACGTCCGCACGCTCGTCGTGCACGTGCCGCCCGCGCTGGCGATGGCCGGCGCCACCGTCGCCGGCCGGCTAGTCCGCGACATGCTGCTCACACGCGAAGAGCTCGACGACCTCATGCACGACATCCTCGTCTCGCGCGAGCCAGCCCGCGGCACGACCCGGCTCACGGATTGGCTGCCGTTGCACCGTGACCACGCCGGGCGCCGGTACGCATCCGAAATGGAGCGGCACTACCGGCAGGCAGCGCGCCGCGTATCGGACGCCAGCAGATGACCAAGTCGGCCTGCTGGATCAGCGGCTGGCTTTTCGCTTGCGATCGACGTAGTCGAGCAGCACGTAGTCGCCCAGTCGGTCGGCGCTGGCGAAGAAGGCGCGGCCGCCGTTCATGCGCGTCATCTGCTTGACGAACGACACCAGGTGATAGTCGTTGTCGAGCATGAAGGTGTTGATCACAATGTGCTCGCGTGTACAGCGCTGCACTTCGAGCAGCGTCTTCTGAAATGTCTCCGGCAAAGGTGGATAGAAGAAGACCGCCTGCTGGCCCTCCATGTGCGCCGTCGGTTCGCCGTCGGTGACGATGATGACTTGCTTGTTGCCGGTCTTGTGCCGGTTGAGGAACTGGCGCGCCAGCATCAGGCCGTGCTGGATGTTGGTCCCGTAGATCGACTCGTTGTAGGTCAGCTCCGCCAGCTGGTGGGACTTGACCGGCCGGGCATAGTCACTGAAGGCGATCACCTGCAGGAAGTCGCGAGGGAACTGGCTGCGGATCAGGGCATCGAGCGCCAGCGCGACCTTCTTGGCGGCGTAGAAGTAGCCCCGTAGCGGCATCGACCGGCTCATGTCGATCATCAACACGGTTGCCGACTGGGCGCTGAACTCCGATCGGTACACTTCGAAGTCGTCGGTCTTCAGCCGGATCGGTTGCTGTGATCCTTCACGGCGCAGCGCGTTCATCAGTGTCTGCTCGACATGCAGGTTGAAGGCGTCACCGAACTCGTAGACCTTCGTCTCATCGGACCGCTCTGAGCCGAGGCCGCGGACACTGATCGGGTGATCGCCGAAGCGGTCGCGCTTCAACCGCGTATAGAGGTCGCGCAGCGCCTTCTGCCCGATGCGGCGCATCCCACGCGGCGTCAACTCCATGCCGCGCCGGCCCTTTTGCACGTACCCCTTCTTCTCCAGCTGCGCGGCCAGCTCACTCATCTGGTCGGCCGCCTGGCGCGCATCCGGCCCCAGTAACTGTTGGAGTTGTTGCGATTGCTCTGGTGTTAGCTGGCGGCCCTGGTATCCCTCGCGCAGCGCCGCCTCCAGGTCCTCGATGCCTTGCAGCCGCTCCATCAGCGATAGCGCCTCCTGCAGTGGCAATGACTCTGAGCCGTAGAAGGCGTAGCGGTTGCCAAGGCCCGGCCGCGGTGAGAGCAACTCGAGCTGGGCGGCGAGCTCGGCCATCTGCTCCTGGAGCTCGGGGTCGCTCAGCGTCGAGGCGAGCAACTCTTCCATCTGCTGCCGCATCTCCGGCGAGAGCGATTGCATCAGCGACTCCATCTGCGCCATCTGCTTCTCGAGGTGCTGGATCAGCTCATCGAGGGTCTTCGGCGGGTCGGGACCGAAGAAATGACCGAAACGCTGCATGAACTGCTCGAACCTGGGTGTCTTGCCCTCCAGCCGGTCGCGCAGCATCTGGTTGAGCGCCTTCATCATTTCCTTGATCTCGCCGAGGTGCTCAGGCCGCAGCTGCTGCATGGTGCGCGTCATGTTCTTGAAGTACGTCTGCGAGACCTGCTGCTTGAGCTCCTCCATGAGTTGCTGGAACGCCTGCGACGCGCCTTCATCCATGAACTCGTAGTCGTTGAGCTGGCGGATCGCGCCGCCTACGTCCTCCGGCAGGCGGTCCAGCTCCTCGAGCTTCTTCTTGGTGATCTTCTGCACGACGCGCTTGGCGCTCTCGGGCGCTTGCTCGAGACGGTCGTTGATGCCCTGCCGTTCGCGGCGAAGGATGTCGTTGAGCTTCTCGCGAATATTGCCGAAGACGTCGTTGAGGTTGTAGCGCTTGAGCTGTTGCAACCGCTTCTGTCGCAGGCGCTCAAGCATCTCTTCGAAGCCCGGCAGCCGACGGCCTTGCTTGTCGCGCCAGCCGCGGCTCATCAGACGGTGCAGGGCATAATCGAAGTCGCCACCCTGGAACAGGTCCTCGGCGAGCCGGTCGAACAGCTCCTCGGCATCACGACCAAAGGGCTCCTGGGACCCGTCCCATCGCTCGTAGCGATTCGAGCGCGAGATCATCTAGCCGGCGTAGATCGCCGCTCCGTCCATTTCGGTCTTGTTGATCCGCTTGCTGAGATGGAGCCCTTCGAGGACGAACTCCACACCCGAGGCGGCCAGCGCCGGTCGCTTGTCCAATCCCAGGCTCTTGAGGGCCTTCTCCATCCCGGGCAGCTCGCGCAGCATGGTGGCGTAGCGCTCCGCGGCCTGGCCTTCGGACACCTCGAAGGTGAGGCCGGCATCGAAGCGCTGCACCAGCTCGCTGAACTGGCTGGCCTCGAAGTGCCGCCTGAAGACGTTGAGCACCGCGGTCTTGATGATCTTCTCGAGTACGGTCTGGTCGTCGCCCTCTTCCCAGGTTTCCATCTCCAGCTTGCCTGCGCTCGAGGGGATGATGGCGGGCAGGTCGGTGATCCGCGGCACGGCCTCGGTCTCGCCCGTCCGCAATGCGCGCCGCGAGGCATTCGATACCAGGTTCTCGTAATTCGTGATCGAGATGCGAACGCTGACCCCCGAACGCTGATTGATCTTGGGGCTGCGGCGTGCCAGCTGGCTCACCTCGGCCACGATTTCTTTCATGAAGTCCGGCATGACCACCGAGAGGTCGCGATCCTGGAAGGTGGTGCGTTCCTGCTCCACGATGCGCATCTCGTCGTCGATGTTGCGCGGGTAATGCGTCCGGATCTGCGCCCCAAAGCGGTCCTTGAGGGGCGTGATGATGCGCCCGCGGTTGGTGTAGTCCTCGGGGTTGGCGCTGGCGACCACGTAGACATCGACCGGCAGGCGCAGCTTGAATCCGCGGATCTGCACGTCGCGCTCCTCGATGAGGTTGAGCAAGCCGACCTGGATCCGTTCGGCGAGGTCGGGCAACTCGTTGATGGCAAAGATCCCGCGATTGGTCCGCGGGACGAGCCCGTAGTGGATGGTCAGCTCGTCTGCGAGGTACTTCCCCTCGGCCACCCTGATCGGGTCCACCTCGCCGATCAGATCGGCGATCGAGGTGTCGGGCGTGGCTAGCTTCTCGCTGTAGCGCTCGTCCGGCGCGATCCAGCGCACGTTAACCCGGTCGCCCTGAGCAGCGACGCGGTCCCGGCAGGCGCGACAGATCGGCGCGTAGGGATTGTCGTTGATCTCGCAGCCCTCGATTACGGGGATGTGTTCGTCCAACAAGGCGATCAGGGATCGAATCAACCGGCTCTTCGCCTGGCCGCGCTCACCGAGGAAGACGATGTCCTGGCCGGACAGGATCGCGTTTTCCACCTGGGGAACGACCGATCCATCGAAGCCGATGATGCCGGGGAAGAGTTCCTCCGCCGCCTTGATCTTGCGGACCAGGTTCTTGCGCATCTCCTCCTTGACGGGGAGGACGCGGTACTCACTCTGACGGAGTTGGGCGATGGTCGTGGGATGCTCCAATGGAAACCTCTAGGAAATGGTGGTGACGCCGCCTCGATTCTACGGGGCGGCCGCGCGTTCAGACGGATTCAAATCCGCTTCGTCTCCGAGACGAGGGCGAAGACCACGAACAACAGCAGGGACAGGCCGCTCGCGAGTGCGATCACCCAACGGACGCCGATCAGCTGCGTCAGGGTTCCTCCCAGCAGCGCGCCGATCGGCACTGATCCCCAGGCAACGACCCGGACGGACGCATTGACCCGCGCCAGTAAGGGCGGTGGCACCATTGCCTGGACGTAGCTGCGGACGACGATCCGGGACAGGATGCCGCTGCCGAACGCCAGGCCGAGCGAAACCGAGGCCAGCAGCAAGGCGGGAACCGCTGGTAGCAAGGGGGCCACGTCGAGCAAGGCCAGCAGCGGACCGGTGATCAGCAGTTCCCCCAGCAGCAACTGGCCGAGGCGGAACCGCCGGCGCAGGCGCGGCGCCAGCGAGGCGAAGCCGATCGGTCCCAGTCCCGCTAGGCCCAGCACCAAGCCGGTGCGTGCGGCGTCGAGGCGTAGTTCGTGCTGGGCGTAGAAGACGAAGACCGTCGTAATCGCTGTGAAGACAATGTTCAGAACGACAGCCGAGAGCGTGTTTTCGAGAATCACGCGCTGGTGGATGACCCAGCGCAGGCCGGCGACGAGCTGGGCGCGCCAACCGACTTCCGCCATGGCCTCCGACGGCCGAGGGCCGAGGCTGAACCAGGCGGCGGCCGCGAGGAAGAAGGAGAGGGCAT
>WNFW01001549.1_pt1 | contig 23426 bp, 22 predicted proteins | sample 5400131 | NCBI WGS metagenome assembly WNFW01 (sample SAMN13153362, study PRJNA577476) | soil metagenome | isolation source: 20 cm soil or saprolite under grassland replicate 1 | place: USA:California | collected 2016-06-15 | reverse complement strand
CGCTGAGGGTTGGATTCTTCGTGCGCAAAGACGGCGACATTCGCACGGTCGCGGACCTCAAAGGCAAGCGCGTGCCGTATGGATTTTCCGCCATGCGCGCGCTCGAACCGACCGTGCGCGCCATCCTGGCGACCGCCGGCCTCACCGAGAAGGACATCAAGCCCGTTCTCGTGCCCAACGTGATCCGCAGCGCCGACGATTTTGTCTCCGGCGCCGCTGACGCCTTCTACTTCGCCTTCGGCGCGCCGAAGGTGCGGGAGGTCGACGCCACGGTGGGCGGCATACGCATGACCGAAATCAACGAGCAAGGCATGCCCTCCGCGCGCAAGATCGAACGCTGGGGCTATTTGACGGAGGTGAATCCCGGGCCTGTTTTTGTCGGAGTCGAGAAACCGATGAAGATCTACAGCTTCGATAACCTGCTCTTCACCAGCGCCAAAACGAGCGACGATTTCGTCTACAAGATGCTAGATACACTGCTCAACAACAAGGACGAGCTTGTCGCGGTGCAGCCGGTGCTGCGCGAGTTCTCGGCGCCGTTCGCCTATAAACAGTATGAAGTGGGGTATCACCCAGGCGCCGTGAAGTACTTCAACGAGCACAATGTCGCCCCCAAGGCGCTGGACTGAGCGAGCGCGCTTAAACTGCCGCCGAAAGCACGACCCAGAGGGAAGCCCATGCCAACTCGCTATCTGATCGCGGCCTGCGCCGGCGCGACCGCGCTGGCATTCGCAAGCGTCACCGGCAACGCGCAAACACTCGGTTTCGCCGCGATGCAGCCGGGCACAATCAATCACACGACCAGCTCCGCCATCTCCAAGGTGCTGAAGGAAAAGGGGGGAATCAACACACTAGTCCAGGCCACAGCTGGGGAATCCGTAATGATCGCCATCGTCGGGCGCGCCGAGGCCGATTTCGCCATGGCCAACGCGCCGGAACTCGGCATTGCGCTCGCCAATAACGGCCAGCCAGAGATTCGTATCATCGGTCCGATCTATACGCTCAAGACCGGCTTCTGGGTGCGCAAGGACAGCAACATGCGCAGCGTGGCCGATTTGCGTGGCAAGCGGGTGACCATGGGCTATTCCGCCATGCGCGCGCTCGATCCGATGTCACGTGCCATCCTCGCAACCGGCGGCCTCACGGAGGCCGACATCAAGCCAGTGCTGGTCCCCAACGTCGTGCGCTCGGCGGACGATTTCGTGGCCGGGGCAGCCGACATGTTCATGTTCGCCTTCGGTGCGCCGAAGGTCCGCGAGGTCGACGTCACGGTCGGTGGCACCCGCTTCCTCGAAATTCCCGAGTCCCCGGGGATGGCCGCAGCGCGCAAGGTTTCCCCCTACGGCTATCTGAGCGACGTCGAACCCGGGCCGATCTTCGTCGGCGTCGAAAGACCGATGAAGGTCTATACCATCGACAATATGCTGTTCGCCCACGCCAAGGTCCCCGACGACGTGGTCTATAAGGTGATCGAGACGATGGAGGCCAACAAGGCCGAGATGATCGCGGTCGCGCCCAACCTGCGGGAGTTCTCGGCGGCTGGGCTCAACAAGAAATATGACTTTCCATACCATCCCGGCGCGTTGAAATACTTCAAGGACAAGAACATCGAAGCCAAGGCGTTCCCGTGAACGAAACGCCACAGCCTGCGGACGCGCGGAAGCCCGCTTCGGCCGCATCTGAGGAACGGTTGCTCTCGAGCGCCGAGGAGTTCGCCGCCTCTGCATCGAAAACAACCGTCTTCTTGACGAATCTTCTGCAAGGCCTGCTCGTCGCTTGCGTCGTGCTCTGGGTGCTGGACGTACCCAGACAAGTGTTCAATGTCTCATTCTATACCGAGCAGTTGCTGACCGTCTGTCTGGGTCTCACGCTGGCGCTCGCCTTCGTGGTAGAAACGCAGCGCGAATACCGCGCGATCGATCCTGCCGGTGCGATCGCCGTCGTCACGATCCTGGCCTATGTCGCCTACCGTTTCCCCAATCCGCTCGACATCCCGCCGCTGTTGTGGGCCGGCTTGGCACTCGCACTGCTCTGGACCTTTCTGGCAAGCAGGCCTGCATTCGCACGCTGGTTCGATTTTGCGAGCGCCATCGTGTCGCTCTTGCTGTGCGGCTACATCTTCGTGCGTTACGAGCCGCTGACGTATGAGCTGGCGATGCTGCCCGTGGAAGGTATCGTCGGCAGCGCCATCCTCCTTTTCCTGGTGCTGGAAGCCAGCCGCCGGACCTCGGGATTCGGCTTCGTCGCCATCATCCTGGCGATGGCGGTGTACATCTACATCAGCCCGAGCCTGCCGGGAGATTTCCAGACGCGCTGGGTCTCGCCGGAGCGGCTCGTCGCCTACCTCGGCCTCGACGTCAACAGCATGATCGGGGCGATCCTGCAAGTCGCCGTTCTCGTGGTGATCCCGTTCACCATCCTCGGCCAGGTGCTGGCCCGCACTGGCGGCGCCGATTTCTTCGCGGATATCTCGATGGCCGCCATGGGCCGCTTCCGCGGCGGCGCGGCGAAGATTGCGGTGGTGGGTTCCGCCTTGTTCGGCATGATTTCGGGTAGCGCGGTATCGAACGTGCTCGCCGTCGGCATCGTGACCATTCCGACCATGATCCGATCCGGCTTCAGCCCCTACCGCGCGGCGGCGATCGAGTCGGTCGGATCGACCGGCGGCCAACTCATGCCGCCGGTGATGGGCGCCGCCGCCTTCATCATGGCAGAGTTCCTGCAGGTATCGTATGGCGCGGTCTGCATCGCCGCTGCGATTCCGGCCATCCTCTATTACGCGTGCCTGTTCATTCACGTCGATCTCGAGGCCGCCAAGCAGGGGATCGGCTCAGTCCGGGAGGCGAATGCTCCGACGCTCAGCGAGGTGATGAAATCGGGCTGGCATTTCTTGGTACCGATCGCCTTCCTAGTGTTCGCGCTGATGTACCCCGAAATCTTGCTGCTGACGCCCGAGAAGGCCGCCATCGTCTCGACCGTCATTCTGATGATGCTCACCTTGATCTTCGGTTACCGCGGCAGGCGCCCGACCCTGTTCCGTCTCGGCATGGCGATCATCGAAACCGGACGGATCTCGCTCGACATCCTGCTGATCGGCGCCGCGGCGGGCGTCATGGTGGGGATCCTGGCGATCTCCGGGCTCGCCTTCAGCATGACGCTGCAGCTGCTCGCACTTTCCGGTGACAACGTATTTTTGCTTCTGTTGCTAATCGCCGTGCTCGCCTTCGTGCTGGGAATCGGCCTGCCGACGGTGAGCGTCTACATCCTGACCGCCACGCTGCTGGCGCCGGCGCTGGTCAAGCTCGGCGTCACGCCGATGGCCGCGCATATGTTCGTCATGTACAACGGCATGCTGTCGATGATCACGCCGCCGGTCGCGTTCGCGGCCTATGCCGCCGCCAACATTGCGCGCACCGACGGCTGGACCACCGGCTGGATTGCCTGCCTCGTGGGCTGGAGCACGTTCATCCTGCCATTTTTGTTCGTGCTCACGCCGAGCCTGCTCATAGACGGGCCCAGCTATCTCATCGCCTGGAATTTCTGCCGCATCCTGTTCGGGCTATTCGTGGGTACAGCGGCAATCGTCGGATTTGCACTCACGCGGCTCACCACGCCGGCGCGATTACTCTACGGTGCGCTGTCGCTGCCGATCGTGCTGCCGCCAGAATCGTTTGCGGGGGGGTACTACGTCAACTTCGCCGGGATCGCAGCTGGGATCGCTCTGCTCGTGATCGATCATCTGCGCCGCAGCAGCGCCACCGCCAAAGTGGCGATGAAAGTGGTCACATCAAATCGGGAGCCGTGAGCGATGCCGACGATTGTACTGGTGATTGCATTCGTGGCTGCGATCGTTGCGCCGGCGTTCGCGCAGAAAGCCGAAATCGACGCGGTGAACGCCAAATGGATCGAGTTGTTCAATAAGGGCGATTTCGACGGGGTCGCGTCTCTCTACACCGAGGATGCCACCGCCTTCCCGCCAGGTTCCGCCATGGTGAAGGGCAGAACCGCCATCGCGGCCATGTGGAAGAGCATAGCGGAACAGGTCAGCGATCCCAAACTCACCACTCTAGACGTCAAGCCACTCGGGCCCTCCTCGGCGCGCGAGATCGGGACCTTCAGCCTCAAGAGCAAGGGCCCGAAGCCGCAGGAAATGACCGGCAAATATCTCGTGGTATGGGAGAAGATCGGCAATGCGTGGAAGCTCGCGGCGGATATTTGGAACGACGGTAAATAGATTGCGCGGCGCGCAGCGTTGTCAAACCGGATGATCGCGTCGGAACATTGCGACTGTAGAGGGCAAAGCTAAGAGGGACAGCGCCGCACCATGGTTCGAGGCTGATTTGGCTCTCTGTAGTCCGCGATTTCGACGCTCCCGACACTTGTGAAGACGTTGTTGGCGATGTCGCTTGGCACCTGGTGGGTAAGCGGCGGGAGCGGCCGGTCCTTATCGGCACACCTGACGGAAATGCTAAAATTCCAGAAGTGAATCGATGCGCCACTCTTGGTGCGAACAATCACGTCCAATTTTGCCTCGTCGACCGGCCGATAACCGAGCGACGATACCTCACCCGCAAACGTCATCTTTACGTCGCCGCCGCCCTCATTGCGCAGGAAGGCGACTGAAACATTCGTGATTTGAAATCGGCGGTCGTTCGGCGCTTTTCCAACCCAGACCAGTTGCTGGCTTTTCTGTACCGTTTCCTTCAAAGTTCCGGTGATTGGTGCGACATCAAAGATGGCCCTCTGCGCGAGTGACACGGCCTCGGTGGTCTCTGGCACCGATTGGCTTTGTGCGGGCGTCTGCGCGAGCGCGGGCAATGCAACGCAGACGGAAAGCCAAATCAGCGTAGCGCACCGTGTAACTTTAATTGTCATATCTCGCTTCCCGCAGCGCTGAGCCCAAGGAGACGACCGGCGCTGACAAAATAATGATGCGGGACGCCAGGATCCACGTCGCCGAATCGTACACTCATGCACAGGGCCACGCGCGATGAGTCAAACATAAAATCCGTTACGCACGAGCGCTAACGCGCGCTGCGGTCTAATGCGCAGCGATATCCTCGCGCCAGATTCCAAGCGCTTCTTGCGCCGGGCGGTCAGAGATCGAGAACAGCACGGACTCTTTGCTCGTTCGGTGCGAGTAATGCTTCCACGGCGGCACTACGAACACGTCATTCGGCCCCCACTCCAGCACCTTGCCGTCGACCGTGGTTGAGCCCTGCCCTTCGGCGCAGACGAAGATGGCCCCGTCGGTTGCGCGGTACGGCTCGCCCTTGAAGCCCTTCGGGAAGAGCGCAAGGTAGGCGCCCATCGTCGGCAACACCGAACGGCCGTTGATCGGGTTGGCATAGCGCACGCGCGCACCGTGGCGCTTGTCGATGTCGCCGGCCTTGAGCATGCGCTCGATGATTGGCCGCGTGCGCGCGTAGGTATAATTGATGACAGGGCTGCGATTTAACCCCGCCGGCGCGCCGTCGGGCAACACCCCAGACCCGTAGAAGCTGAGCGAGTCCCCGTCTCCCCTGCTGGTGGGCTGGGTCGCCGTCGAGAACTGCTCGGCAAATGAGGTCTCGAAGAAGTTGACCTGGGGAAAATCGAGCACGTCGAGCCAGAGCATCGGTTTGTCGGACGCGTTGCCGTGGTCGTGCGGCGCCCAGTTCGCGGTGATGACGAAATCGCCGGGCGACATGTAGGCCTTCTCGCCCTCCACTGCCGTATAGGCGCCTTCGCCGTCGAGCACGAATCGGATCGCGGAGGATACGTGCTGGTGGGCGGGGGCGACCTCGCCCGGCAGGATCATCTGCACGCCAGCGAATAGCGTGTTGGTGGCCTTGGATTCCCCACGCATGCCTGGATTCTCCAGGATCAACACGCGGCGCTCCGCCTCCTCGGCGCTGATCAGCGGGCCCGATTCCATGACCAGCCGCTTGATATCGCTGTAGTGCCAAATCACCGGCCGGCAGCGCGTGACCGGCTCCTTGGTGACGACGTTCTTCATCACCTTCCACAGCGGCGTCATGTCGTGCTTGGCGATGCGCTCGTAATAAGCCTCCCGCATCGCCTCGATGTTGTGCTTGGGACCAGGGCCCTTGCTCTCGGCCCGCCTGCTTGCGGTAGCGCTTGCCATGGCGCTCTCCCTCGATCGATTGGAACGGTCGGATCGAGATTAATCCAAACCCGGAAATTAGTATATAATGAAACTATCTCCCGGTTGAAGGGGCCGGAACATCAGGTGTTCACGTTGCCGCCATCGACCGCGAGCGTTTGCCCGGTGACGAAATCGCTCTCCGCCGATGCGAGAAAAACGAGCGCGCCGAGAAGGTCCTGCGGATGCTCGTCGCGCTTGATTGAGCGCGACTGCACGGCGCGCTCGCGCGCGGTCTTCACGTGGCCGGGATTGTCGCTCACCACCGTATCGCTCAAGGTGAAGCCCGGAGCCAGCGTGTTGACGCGAATGCCGTGCTCGCCGAGCTCGCGCGCCAGCGCGCGGGTGAACGCCATAATCCCGCCCTTGCTGGTGACGTAGTGCAGCATCGATGGGATGCCGCGAAACGCGGTGCCTGAGCCGATATTGATGATCTTGCCGTAGCCTTGGGCGATCATGTGCGGGGCAATGTGCTTGACCATTAGGAATGGCCCGCGCAGGTTCACGGCAATCACCTTATCCCACAGCGCAGTGTCGATCTCGGTGCACTTTGCCTCCTGCAGCGGTGCAAAAAGCGCCGCGTTGTTCACCAACACGTCGATCTTGCCGAAGCGCTCCATCGTTGCGGCGACCAGTTTCTTGACCGACGCCTCGTCGCTGACGTCAGCGACGGCGCTCATCACCGAGTTCGCCCCGTGCTCGGCGGCAATTTCTTCCGCGAGCCCCCGGCCATCGGCGATGTCGGCGATCATCACGCGCGCACCTTCCGCCACGAGCGCTCGCGAATAATGCCGGCCAATGCCTTTTGCTCCGCCGGTGACGATCGCCGCACGGCCGGACAATCTCGCCATGACCTAATCCTTCGCGCTCACGCGCCGAATGAATTTCTCGAAACCACCGAGCTGCAGCTTGATCATGTCGATGGCGGCCTGATCCTTGAACTCGAGCGTCTTCTCGTCGAATTTCTGCGCTGCGAAGGTGACGATCACTTCCGGCCGGCCGAAAAGGACGGCATCGACTGAAGTGAGCGACTGCCGCAGGTGATATTGCATGCGCGAGCCGCCGAGAATACCGCCGGCCACCGATTGCAGCGCAACCGGCTTGTCCTTGAACGGCTGATCCTTCATGCGCGATGCCCAGTCGATCGCATTCTTCAGGCCGCCGGGAATCGACCAGTTGTACTCGGGCGAGACGATGATCAGTCCATCGGCGCTGCGGATGGCCTCCGCCCACGCGACGATCTCGGCTGGAAAGCCGGTCGCGTTCTGGATATCGAAGTTATAGATCGGAAACCGCTCGAATGAGGACGCTGGGCGGAGCTTCATTCCCGCAGGCGCCAGGCCCGGCAACGTGCGCGCGAGCGCCGCGTTATAGGAGCCCTTGCGCAACGAGCCGCAGATCACGAGCACGTCGAGTTGCTGGTCGGTCACGATTCACCCCGCGCGGACGAGAACAGTTTTTCAGCTCTTGGGCGCCACGCGCGCGATGAAGCCCGCAAAGGCCGTCAGCTGTTGCTTGATGAAGCCGCGCGTCGTCTCGTCCTTGAACTCGCCCGTCTTCTCTTCGAACTTGGACGCGCAATTGCCGATGAAGATCTCCGGCTTGTTGAGCGTAAAGGCATCGAGAAACATCATCGCCTTGCGTAAATCGTACTGCACGCGCGCCCCGCCGACCGGACCGGGCGAGGCGGATTGCAGCGCCACCGGCTTGCCGGCGAACGGCTGGTTCTGCAAGCGGGATACCCAGTCGATCGCGTTCTTAAGGCCACCGGGGATGCTGAAATTGTATTCGGGCGTGCAGAAAATGGAGCGAGCCGCAGATCGAAACGATATTCAAATTGGCCATGACAGTCTCCGATTGTCAGTGAAACAGAGCGAGCCGCAGCGGCAGATGACTGCGCGAGCTCAACGCGTGCACTGCTCAGCACGATCGCGCGGCCCGTCCTCTACTTCTCGTTCTCGATGGGGTTGACGAGCACGCCGACGCCCTCGATGTCGATCTCGCAGACATCGCCCGCTTTCATCCATACCGGGTCGGGCTTGCGCGCGTGGCCGACGCCGGAAGGAGTGCCGGTAAACACGATATCGCCGGGCTCGAGCGTCATGCCCTGCGTGACGTAGGCGATTGTTTCCGCGACCGGGAACATCATGTTGTCGGTGTTGTCCGACTGCATGACCTTCCCATTGAGGCGGCTCTGGATCTTCAAGCCCTTGGCGCCGGCGGGCACCTCATCGGCCGTAATCATCCAGGGCCCAAAGCCCCCGGTGCGGTCGAAATTCTTGCCCATGTCCCATTGCGTTGTTTTGCGCTGAAACTCGCGCACCGAGCCTTCGTTGCCGCAGGAATATCCGGCGATGCAAGCATATGCATTGGCAGACGTCAGGTGCTTGGCCCGCTTGCCGACGATGAAAATGAGCTCAGCCTCGTAATCGAGCGTCTCGGATGCCTTGGGCCGCAGGATGGGTTGCCCATGCGGGACGAGCGAGCTGCGCCCGCGCATGAAGATGGTGGGGAATTTCGGAATGTTGTCGCGCTGGGAGCCTTCCTTGACGTGTTCGAGATAATTGAGCCCGAGGCAGATCACTTTCCCCGGTGCAGCCACCGGCAAGCCATACGCGAGCCCTTTGAGGGGGCGGCGAGCGGCCGCCGGGGCACGTTTCGCCGCGTCCTTAAGGGGCGATAGGTCGCCGTTGTTGCGTCGCAGGCATTCGCCCAAGTCAGAGGGAATCGTCTTATCGACCTCCTGCAGGTCGATCACTTGGTCGCCCTCGACTACGCCGAGACGCAAACCGCCGTTAGCTACAAAACCAACAATCTTCATGGTCACTCCCTCACCAGGTTCCGCCGCCTTTTAGCAAGTGGAGATAGGGCGGGGAAAGCGCAGAGCGCAAGCTTTCGGCACAGGCAGGCCATCAAGCGCCTTTGCCCAGTAGCTCTCGCAGGGCAATGATCACGCCGCGCCGACGAGGAAGTGCGTGCGCAGCATCTCGCGCGCCGCGCGGCCCGCGTCGAGATCAAAGGCATTCACGATGGCGAGACGAAAGCCCCCCGGCGGCATCGCGTGGCGCTCGGGTTCCTTGTCCTCGTGAAACGTGACTTGCACACTCGATACGCCCGGCATGTGTCGCACCTCTTCCAGAAGCGCTGCCGGCGGACGGCGGTAGCGCCGCCCGTGCGGACCGAACAGCACCACGCTATATCCGTCGCGCCGATCCGTATCAGGGAAGTCCCACTGCCGCTTGTGGTAAAGGCGCACGAGCGCCTCGACCCAGCCGGCGCCATAAAGGTCCGGCCATTGGTCGCTCATGCGCAAATGGACTTCGATGATGCGGCCGTCGATACTCTCTAGGTTCACGATGCCGGTATAGGCTGGCAGATGCCGGGCAATCCATGTGCCGCAATAGTGCTCGATGTCGGGATCCGGGGCGGCATGCACCGTCCAATGGTCGAATGTGCCTTCTCTAACCGGCTCGCCGGTGACGTGGCGCCACCAATGCGGCTCGCCCGCGACGACCGCGGCGTCTGAGCTGACATGGCGGCCCTCCAAGAGCGCCATCCACATGTGTCCAGGCGTGAGGCTTGCTTCGTACTGCGCGGCCGAAGAGAGGACGCGGCTCGCTACTCCCATGCCCTTGAGATTGACAATCGGCTTGGAAAACACCGGAAAGCGCGGCGGCGGCACGCCGTGCGGGCCAGCATCCAGGCCTTGGCTCAGCGCGATCGCAATCTTGTCATAGACCCAGCGATGAGCCGGATACCAAAGCCAGGCATCCGCATCTTCGGTTGGGATGTTCACAGCCGGCGGACAGGCGGTGTGCTCGAAATATTGCAAGCGCCAAGGATCGGCTTCGCAAATCGGCATCGGCACCGTTTCATCGGGTGTCGGACGTGAGCGCGTGAATTGAAAAATTCTTCCCGGCGTCGGTCCACACCGCGAGCGGATTCCATCCCGCCCCACGCGCCAACGCGGTGAAGTAGTCAAGCGTATATTTGTAGCTGTTCTCGGTATGAATCGTCTCGCCGATCTGAAATTCGATGCTTCGCCCGGCCACACTGACGTTCTGGCGTTTCTTGCTGACGAGGTGCATCTCGATGCGGTGACGCTCAGAATTATAGAAGGCACGATGCGCGAAATTTTCTAGGTCGAAATCGGCACCGAGCTCGCGATTGATACGAGCCAGGAGATTGAGATTGAACTTCTCAGTCAGCTTGGCCCCATCGTTGTAGGCAGCATGAAGGGTGCTCGCGTCTTTCACCAGATCGACCCCGATAATCAAGGCTGCGCCGTGTCCCAGCATGCGCCCGGCATGGCGCAGGAAGGCCACGGCTTCCTGCGGCTCGAAATTCCCGATGGTCGATCCGGGAAAGAACCCGGTATGCGCCATCGCCGCCGCTGCGGCGGGCAAAGCGAACGGCTTGGTGAAATCGGCCTCCACCGGAAGCACCGCAAGGCGCGGATAGTCGCGCCGAAGCTCGTGCGCCTCCTGAATGAGCATCTCGGAGGAGATATCAACCGGAACATAGGCCGCAATCGTAGAAATGGACGCCAGCAGTATTCGGACCTTCCTACTTGAGCCGCTGCCAAATTCGATCAGCGCCGACGCGGCGGGAAACAAGCGCGCCATCTCGCGCGCCATCTCCTCCAGGATCTCCAGCTCGCAGCGCGTCAGATAGTATTCCGGCAATGCCGTGATCGCCTCGAACAGCTGCGCGCCGGTCTCGTCGTAGAAATATTTCGGGGAGAGCCGCTTGGGCCGTGCGGTCAAGCCGGCAAGGACGTCGCGGACGAACGAGGAACGCGCGGGGAGCTCTTCGTAGCGAACAGCGGCCTCAATCGGCGCAACCATAACCCACTCCGCTCATCACCATTGCGCGTTTATCGCACGTAGTCCAGGAGTCTGAGGCCACTGAACTGCCAGCGCGCCGACGGATAGAAAAAATTGCGGTAGGTTGCACGGGTATGGCCGCCAGGCGTCGCGTGCGAGCTTCCCCGCAAGACCATCTGATTGATCATGAACTTGCCATTGTATTCACCGAGCGCGCCCGCGGCCGCGCGGTAGCCCGGATAAGGCGAGTAGGCGCTACGCGTCCACTGCCACACGATCCCGAACGCGTCATCGAGAAGATTTGCGCGCGCCGCCACCTCCCATTCCGCTTCAGTCGGCAAATGTTTGCCGCTCCAGCGCGCGAAGGCGTCCGCCTCGTAATAGCTGATATGGACAACCGCCGCATCCGGATCGACCGGCTTGAGCCCGCCGAGCGTGAGCGCGTGCCACACGCCGTCGAGGTTTATCCAATAACCGGGTGCGTTCCAGCTCTCGGCCTCGACTATTGCCCAGCCGTCGGAGAGCCATAATGATGGCTTCGCATAGCCGCCGTCGGCCATGAAATCGAGCCATTGCGCGTTCGTGACGAGAGCCTGATCGATGGAGGCCGGCTGGAGTAAGATTGCATGCGGCGGACCCTCGTTATCGAAACTGTATCCAGCGCCCTCGAAACCGATGCGATGGATGCCGGCCGGCAGGGCGACAAATCCGGACGCGCGCGGGGCGCGCGGCGGCTGCCACTCACCCGCATAGACGGGCGCCATGGGATTCTGCGCAAAAGCGTGCAGGATGTCGGTGAGCAGAAGCTCCTGATGCTGCTGCTCGTGATGCAGCCCGATCTCGAGAACACGCAGCATTTCCGGCAACTGCGAGTCCTCCGCGCTCTCGAGCAGTCGCTCGACGCCCGCGTCGACATGGGCGCGGAAGGCGGCAACGCGTTCGCAGTTGGGCCGCGTGAGGAACCCCCGCCGCGGCCTCGCGTGGCGCGGCCCGGCGGCGACGTAGTAGGAATTGAAGAGATATGCGAACTGCTCATCGAAGATCCGATAGCCGGCAAGATGGGGGACCAAGAGGAACTGCTCGAAGAACCAAGTCGTGTGCGCGCGATGCCATTTGGTCGGGCTGGCGTCCGCCATCGACTGCACCAGCTGGTCCTCGGCGCTCAGGGGAGCGGCGCGACGCTCGGTCTCCGCGCGCACGGCGCGGAAGGCATCGCGCCAGATGGCGCGAGGATCGTTGGGCGCGGTGCGTAGGGTCGTTGCGTCTTCGCCACGACGGCGAAGACGGCTGGTTGACGAGGTCGCGAGGGGCATGCCAATCCGGATTGCAGAAGGACTAAATGGTGATGAGAAACCGCTTTCGGGTATCGATTGTTCCTACATTATACGGGACCGCGTCAGCCGTGGTTACGGCTCGCGCATAATTTATCGACCTGTGAGCCGACGCCGCCGGCCCGCGAAAAGCCAGCCTTTCTATGAGCTTACGGTCCTATTTCGCGGCGCTCGCGCCGGCCGCCGCCGTCATGCCGTCTTGCTGACCAGTGCCGCCGCTCGCGCCGATCGCGCCGACGATCTTGCCATTCACGACGATCGGAAGCCCGCCTTCGGATGCCACCGGTTTCTCCGGAAACGTCGTGAACGCGGTGTTACCCGCGGCGTACTGGTCCGCGAAGGCTTTGCTCGGGCGGCGGAACAGCACCGCAGTGCGCGCCTTACCTTGGGAAATTTCCCCCGACGCCAACTGAGTCCCGTCCATCTTCTCGAAATAGACGAGCTCGCCCGCCGGCCCGACGATCGCGATCGCCATGCGCCAGTTGTTCTTCTTGGCCTCGGCAAAGGCGGCACCCGCGACGGCTTTTGCCTGCTCGTTGCTAATGGGAGCCCCATAATCGGCGGGCGGCCCGGAAGGTGGAGCAGGAGATGGTGCCGGCTGTTGTGCCAGCGCCGTGCCGGCGAGCGCCAGTGTCGAGGCAATGCTGAGGGCAATGACGCAATCAAGTCGCATGGTCCTATCTCCACCTAAATGGTGCGGTGTCATGATGTTGTCGAAAATTGCTCGTCTTTAAGACCAAGCACCGACAGATAAGGGCCCATGAGCCTTTTCAGGCGAGCCCTCGATCAAGACTCGATCAAGACAAGATAGGCGAGTTGCCATTCCACGAGCAAGAAGCGCTGTTGCCAAACGCGAAGCAAGCGCTGCAAATGTGGCGAGGCCAATGAGGCCAATGCGGACGGTGACCATGCAAACAAAGCGGTCGACACGGGCAGTGCTGGTCCTGGTATTGATGGCAGCACCGACATCGGCATTCGGCCAAGCGAATTGTCGCAACACTGCCCCGTTCGAGCCATGGCTCGCTACCTTCAAGAAGGATGCGGCAGCGCAGGGCATTTCACCATCGACCATCGCGGCGGCGTCGCCGTACCTAGTGCTCGATCAGCGCATCATCAATATCGATCGCGGGCAACGCTTCTTCGCCCAGAATTTCCTGGAAATCTCCGACAAGATGCTGGCCGGCGGCCGCATTCCGAACGGAATCGCGCAAATGAAGAAGCACCAGGCGACCTTTGCGCGCGAGGACAAGGATTTCGGCGTGCCGGCTTCCGTCATCACCGCGTTCTGGGGGCTGGAAAGCGACTTCGGTGCCGGCCAGGGCAAGGACCAGGCGATCAAATCGCTTGTCACCCTCGCTTACGATTGCCGCCGCTCTGACATGTTCCGCGGTCATCTGTTCGATGCGCTGCGTCTGATCGAGCGCGGTGACCTGCGCGCCGAGGAAATGATCGGCTCATGGGCGGGCGAACTCGGTCAGACGCAAATGATGCCGTCCGAATATATGGCGCACGCCATCGATTACGACGGCGACGGCAGACGCAATCTGATCAAAAGCGCCGCGGACGTGATCGGTTCGACCGGCAAGTATCTCGTGCATCTCGGCTGGAAACGTGGCGAGCCCTGGCTGCAAGAGCTACGCGTGCCTGTGAACCTGCCGTGGCAGGAGGCCGACCTTTCGATCCAACATCCGCGCTCAAAGTGGGCGGCTTGGGGCGTCATGCGCGCCGATGGCAAGCCGTTGCCGAACGACAACTTGGCGGCCTCGGTGGTGTTGCCTTTGGGGCGGTTTGGACCGAGCTTCCTCGCCTACGACAATTTCCAGGCCTATCTCAAATGGAACCAGTCGCTGAATTATTCGCTAACGGCAGCCTATTACGCGACGCGTCTTGACGGCGCCCCACCCATGCACCGCGGCAGCCCGGACATCCCGAAAATCAGCTTCGAAGAAACCCGCGAGCTGCAGCAGCTTCTGGAAAGGCGCGGCTATGACGTCGGCCGGGTCGATGGCGTGCTGGGACTCAAGAGCCGCGTCGCCATCCGCGATACGCAGATCAAGTTCGGTCTGCCGGCCGACGGCTGGCCGACGGCCGAACTGCTCGCGCGGCTGCGCGCGGGCAGGTAGCGGAGCTCTGGTCTATGTTCCCGTCATTGCCCGCCTTGACCCGGCATTCCATCCACCATCGTAAAAATCTTCTTGCAAAGAAAGATGGATGCGCGGGGCGCCAGCGCGTCTTCGACGCGCTTCTGCCCACGCATGACGCATCGAGAATACCGGCCTGCGCTCTTAGCCGATCATATTGAGCAGCGTGCCGACAAAGCCTTTTCGATCGCGTACCGCGGCTACATCCCGGCGCAGCCAGGCATCGAGACCGAGGCTGCGACCCGCCGCATGCAGCGCAAAGAAAAACATCACCATCGCAAGGAACAGGTAGGACCACGGCCACTCCGCCGGACTGCCGGGCCGATAGATGCCCAACCACAGATGCAGCACGAATATGATGCCGAGGACGCCGATGAGGCGCACGCCGAGCCCGAGAATGAGCGACACGGCAAAGGTGAACTCGGCAAGAAAGATCACGGGATTGAAAATATAAAGATATGGAAGGTAGACGGTGGTGACCAGCTCGCGATGAAAGTCGAACGCAGCGCGGCTAGCCATCTGTTCGGTCCAATATTGCAAGCCGCCCGAGACCGGCAGCGGCAGCTTCCACAGCATTCCCTGGAACCACATTCCGCCTACGAGCACGCGAACGAACCAGGTGCCGAGATTAGAGCCCGTGCGCTGCGCCGGATCTTCCCGCCAATTCCTGATCGCGATCACGATGCTCGCGACGATGAGGGCCAAAAATAGCGCAACGAAGAGATATTTCCACGCGCCGAGGGCGTTGTGATCTTCGGTGTTCCCGATCAAGAAATCCCAAAAATCAGAGAACGGATTTGGCATAGAAACGTCTCCGGTGAGGCGCGCGGAAGCGCGGAAATTCGGGCAAGCCTGGGGCTGCTACTCGAGCCGAGCCTGTCGGCACGCCCGAGCGTACACCGTAACGTGATCGTCCAATAGTTGTGGCTGCTGGTCTCGTTGCCGCCCCATGGCTACATTCACTCGGCGGCGGAATGACCGAGGTTTACTCAGCGTCTAGCACGAAGGACGTTACGCCATGGTCATTTCTTCATCACCATCGCGCGAAAGCCCGCCCGAAGCAGTTGCGGCGCGCAGATTTGCGCTCGGCCTCGGGCTCACCAACGAATGCAATCTGGCGTGCGCGTTCTGTTATCGCGACCCGACGCGCGTCGATCGCTTGTCCATCGGGCAGGTCCGCTCGGTGATGCGCAGCCTGCCGGTGCGTTCGGTCAATCTCGGCACCGGCGAGAACGGCATGCATCCCGAGTTTGGCGCGCTTGTGCAGTATTTGCGCTCCGAGCCGATCAAACTCACGATCACCTCGAACGGCTATTCGATCGAAACGTTGGACAACGCAGACGTGAAGGCTTTTCACGATATCGAATTCTCGCTCGACTATCCGACGGAGGCGGAGCAGGACCGGCAGCGTGGACCCGGAAACTGGCGTCTCATCCACAGAGAGGCCGCACGCTGCCGCAGCTTAGGCGTGTCGGTCACTTTCATTGCCGTCATGATGCGGTCGAACTTCGATCGCCTTGCCGAGATCGCAGACATCGTCAAGGCGTATGACGCGCCGTTGCGCATCAATGTGTACCAGTCCGTCCGCTCCGACGCTTTTGCGCTCACCTATGATGAATATTGGCAGGGTTTTGAGGCATTGTTCGCAGGCACTGATGCAATCGCGATCGGCGAGCCGCTGGTGCGTGCGATGGCAGGGTTGCCGCCGCGAAGCGGCGGCTGCGGGGTGGCGACGGTCCGCGTAACGCCGCGGGCGACCGTGCAGCCGTGCGTGTATTGGTCCGGTGCCGGCGCGCCACTCGATCTATTGCTCGAGCGCGGCGCCGAGATCACCGATACCGAGCCGTTTGCCGAGGTCCGCGGCGTGCCGTCGGCCTGCCGGAGCTGCGGCTATGTCGCAACGTGCAGCGGCGGCTGCGCGGGGCGCCGCCGGCTTGCCAACGCGCTCGATGCGCCGGATCCCTACTGTCCAGTCGTCCGCGGCGGCGGCCGCAAGCTCAAGGTGCAGATGGCGAGGAGCCGCGAGCTTCCCAAGCTCGAAAGCGCTTGCACGACGATCGTGACGGCACGGTGAGCGAGCGAGCCATGCCGACTGGCCACTTCGGGACGAGGCCGCGCGTTCCGATCCTCGCGCTCATGGCCGCGGGCCTGGGGCTCGCTCTCGTCGGGAGCAGTCCTGCTGCTGGCGGCGAACGCACGATCATCGCGGAGTCCCGATTCGATGTCACGAATGCTGTCCAACAGGCGGAGCTCGTACAGCTCGTGGTGGATTTTTCTCCCGGCGCTTGGACCTCCTGGCACACGCACGGCGGCCAAGCCATCAATCTCGTGCTCGAAGGTGAAATCACCCTGCGGCACCCCAGCATGCAGCACACCTATCGGGTCGGAGAGGCCTGGACTGACAGCACGGTTCAAGTTCACGCCGCGGGCAATACCGGATCGGGCAAGGCTCGCCTCCTCACCAATTTTCTCTTACCGCTAGGCGCGCCTCAAACCACCGCCGTGCAGGATTCCCCATTCGAGCCCACGATCGTGCATGCGGCAAGCTTTCCTCTATCGGCGCTCCCCGCCGAAACGCAGATCGTGCAGCAGGTGCTCGATTTGCTCCCCGGCTGGCGCACGCGAGACGCTTTGGCCGGCTTCGCCGCCAATATGACCCTGGCCGGTGAGGTCGCGTACAAGATCGGATCGGAGCTCAAAGTGTACAAGGCTGGCGACGCTTGGTCGGCGCCCGCCGGGACGGCGGTCGAAGAGGCAAACAGTTCGGCCGCCACAGCGCGTGTCTTCAGGATCTCTTTATTGCCAAAGCCGGCAGGGCGCTGACGGTCTGTCAATTTCAGACAGCACGCCGGCGGAATCGGCGCTCCGCTAGGTAGGCATGAGCCCCTTTGCGCGCCTCGTCCTCAGGCGTGCTCTGAAATTCCGATGATTGCTTCGAGAACAGCCAGCGCATTGGCAGTCCCGTCGGCTTCCCCTTTTTCGAAATCTTGTCCCGCTTGGCCCATGCTGTTGGTCACATGCGCAAGACAGAGAAGCGCCGCACCGCTCGCGCGGGAAAAGGCATAAAGAGCCGCGGCTTCCATCTCGACCGCCAATACGCCTTTGGATCGCGCAGCTTCTATCGCCGCGGTCGTTTCGCGGAATGGCGCGTCGGTGGTCCATGTCGCACCGACAAAAAAAGGCTGCTTACTCTTCTCAAGCGCGGCGGCCGCGCTTGCGACCAAGCGCGCGTCCGCGTCTGCGTAGTCGCTCGGCGAGGCGTAGTGGTAGCTGGTGCCTTCGTCGCGCAAGGCGCGATCGATGATGACAAAGTACGGCGTGGGGCCGCACGCGGTGATTTGGCCCGCCGATGTGAGGCTGAGCAAGAACCGGCAGCCGCTGGCGAACAATTCTTCGGCAATCAAAACAGCAAATGGCGCGCCGACAACAGAGCCGATAATCCCTACCGTCTGTCCGGCCAATTCAAAGCCGTCCAGCTGTGTGTGATAGCAAGGCCAGGACTCAAACGGCTTTGATCGGTTTTCCCTTCGGAGCCGCCGCACGATGTCGCCATCGGGATCGAGAATGCAGACGGCTGGCACGTCGACATCCGTGAGCCCTTTTTGCCGCCGCGCTTCGCGCAGCAGTGCGGCCGGACGAAACACGGATGGCGACGATGGGTTCTTGTTGTCGAGCAGTGGAGGCATGGTGAACGCTCAAAGACACCGCAGAGGAATCGTATACTTGGGAAATATTAGCCCTTCGCCGTGGCACCCAATAACTTAATGAGTTCATCATGGACGAAGCGGGACTCAAATAGTTGCAGCCCCGCTTCTGGCGCGCGTTTCTCGGTCTGCCGGTCGAATCCGGCGCCGTAGGCCCAATTGATCCACGGCTCCCATAGGTGCGTCATCGCGCGGCGAAGCCCGCCGCTTGGGCGCGTGTATTCGAGGCATCGGATTAAACCTCCCGGCTTCACCACGCGGCCCAGCTCGCGCATACCGGCGACCTGCAAGTCGTCGGGAAGCGTGCAGAACAAGAAGGTTGCTACAGCCGCGTCGAATGAGCGGTCCGGGAAATCCAAGCGCGTCACGTCCATCTGGCGCAACACAACCGATGCCGTGGCCAGCGGGCGCCTGCGCTCCGCCCGCGCCAACATGCCGGGACTTAGATCGATGCCAACAACTTCAGAACCTAGCGGATAGAAGGGGAAATTTCGGCCCGTCCCGACACCTGCGTCCAAGATGCGACCGGATAGACCGCGAAAGATCTGCGGCCTGATCTTGCGATAGCGGCCATACTCAAATGGCAAATCCAACAGGTCGTAGGCCCATGCGATGCGCTGGTACCGGTCGAAATTCGAGAGCATCATTTGCTCTCCTTATGGGGCACAGGTGCGAAATCCGGCGATGACGTCGTTGCGCTCGGGGGTGAAGAAGTTGCGGTAGAGTGGACGTGCAAGTCGTGCGCTGCTCGCGAAGCTTCCGCCGCGCAGCACCTTGCGCGTATTGAACCAGGGCTGCGAGTAATCCTCGTAGGGATCTACGGCGAAACCGGGAAACGGCACGAAGTCGGATGCCGTCCATTCCCACACATTGCCGATCATCTGCCTGCATCCGAAGGCGCCGTCGCCCGTGGCGCAAGCGGCGACATCGAGCGGTGAGTCGAAGGCAAAACCGAGATTGGCGCGCTCCGGGCTCGGCCCCGCATCGCCCCAAGGCCAGCGGCGCTTGATCGTGGCCAAGCGGGAGCCGTCCGCGCTTGGTTCGCCGATCGCGGCAGCCTCCCATTCGGCCTCGGTCGGCAGCCGGCGCTTGGCCCAGTGGCAGTAGCCTTGTGCCTCGTACCAGTTCACAAAGGTTACCGGCGTATGCGGCGGGAGCGCCTCGACTTTATCGTGGTTGCGCCACGTCCAGCTGTCACCCTCGTTATTGATCCAGTAGACCGGATGCTCCGCTCTCGCGCGCTCGCGCCATTCCCATCCCGGCGCGCTCCAGAATTCGCGGCGTCGATAGCCGCCCTCCGCGATGAAAGCGGCAAATTCGGCGTTGGTGACCGGCGCTTTGGCGATCCGGAATGGCGCGACCTCGACCGCATGCGCCCACTTTTCATTGTCGAAGACGAAACCATCCGCGGGAGTCGAGCCGAGTTGCCATTTCCCACCCGGCACATCGACATCGCCTGCCAATGCGCCGGCACGATCAGTTGCTGGATCGCCGAGACCTTGCGGGCGCGCATAGCCGAGCGTCTGTCGCGTATAGGCAAGCGCCTCGACGTGCATATCCTCGTGGCGAATGGAAAGGTCGTAGAAGTAGTGCGCCGGAAGAGCGACCCCGCCGGCAAGCCGATCGACTTGGCGAGAGAGCACGTCGGCCATGTAGCCGAACACGCCCTTGCGGTCGGGCAAGTCCAGCTCCCATCGCGTTGCATGCGCGACCGTGCTCGAATTCCATAACGCGTCGGCGCGCGCGAGGATCGGCGCCTCGCGCTGCGCGTGACGCAGCGTCCAGTATTCATGGAACCAGCCGACATGCCCGATCTCCCACAGGATGGGATTGACGATCGGCAGCATCGGCCCCATCAACTGCTGGGTCGAGAGGTCATCAGTCAGGCGGCGGGTGCAGCTGCGCGCATCGAGCAGTTGAGCCGCAAGCTCCTCCGCGCTGGCACCGCTCGTCGGCCGATGTATAAGAGTTTCGTTCATGAAGATTGTCCTTATCACGCCGGCTCGCTCCTCGTCACGATCCGGCAACACAACCACGAGCATGCGGTGGGCGCGAATTTTGCGCCAGCTCGGTCATCGCGTCCACATCGCCGATCGCTACGACCGAGGCGCCACAGACCTGATGGTGGCGCTTCACGCGTGGCGCAGTGCGGAGAGCATCCGCGTCTTTCGCGAGCTTTACCCCGACTGTCCGCTGATCGTGGGCCTGAGCGGAACCGATATCTACGACTACATCGATCGTGATCCTGAGCCGACGTTGCGTTCGCTTGCTTACGCGGATCGGCTCGTCGCGTTGCAGGAGCTTGCGCGAGACCGCGTGCCCCCACGGTTTCGAGCCAAGGTCCGCGTCGTGCATCAGTCGGCGGTGCCGCTGCGTCGCGCTCGCGTCCGGCGCCCGGAGAGCTGCGAAGTAGCGGTGATCGGCCATTTGCGCCAGGTGAAGGATCCGTTTCGCGCGGCCGAGGCGGCTCGCCGTTTGCCGGCAAGCTCGCGCGTTCGCATCGTGCATCTCGGCGCGGCCGAAACACCGGAGTGGACGGCAGCGGCGAAGGCTGAAATGGCGGCCAATCCGCGCTATGTCTGGCGCGGCGACAGGCCGCGCGCCGATGTGCGGCGGTTGCTCGGCCGCGCGCGCGCGCTGGTTCTGTCATCGCTGAGCGAAGGCGGAGCAAACGTCATCTCCGAAGCGGTCGCGGCCAGTGTTCCCGTGCTCGCCACGCGCATCGACGGCTCGGTCGGTCTGCTCGGACGCGATTATCCCGGCTATTTTCCAGTCGGCGATACCGAGGCGCTGGCGAAGCTCCTCGATCGGATCGAACGCGATCCGGCGTTTCTTAAACGGCTCACGCGCGCCATCGCGCGCCGCGCGCCACTGTTCCGGCCGGCGCGCGAAAAAACCAACTGGAAAAAGCTCATCGACGAAACCCTGCGGAAACCAGCTCCGCGCGCCAATGTGCGGCCCCGCAAAGCGGCAGATTCGGCGGTGACGAACATGTGTCAAGAGAAGTTTTAGCCGGAAAAGCTGCACCATTTTGAACCGGTAAGCATAAGGTAAGCGGCCACCCGGCTCACCTCTCTGCTTCCATCTCGGATGAGCGGTTTCGTCGTGCAAGGCTGCATTCGCCGGATGTGTGGGCGACCTGGCCGGCAACCTCTTCGCTTCGTTCTGAGACAGCCAGGCGTCCGATCATCGCTTTCGGCACTCGCTTCTCTGTTTTGCGATCAAGTTCGTGGCGCTCCGCAAAAGTGCCTTCGTCCAAACCGGCAAGGGCAGCATGCATACGGGCGTGAACGACTGAAGCGCCGGGCTCGATGACGACTGAAATCTGATTGTCGTGATGGTAACAGAGCCAACAAAGGGGCAGTTTCATTTTGCCCAGGAAATCGAAAATTGGCAGAGGGGGTCAACTGTGAGGCGCGTTCTACAGATCGGCTGGATGATCGTTCGCGGAATTGCTGAGCTTGCGATCATGGTCTACGTTCTGAGCGCAATCTCTGAGCCCAATATCAATTTAATCGTTGCCGTTCTCGGCATCATCTATGCGACTGTCCGCAGCGCGGCTCTATACCTACGCTTAACGATTTCGGGACTGGCGTGGGCGAGTGACCGTCAATTCCTGGAACATAAGCGTGTTTGGGCCGATCCAACGGCCAACATCGATATTGAAATTGCTGGTACCGATGCTTCGCGGTCCCGTATGCTGGTCAACTTTTACATCGCGGCGGTATTCGTTGGGCTTCAGTATCTCATCTGCCTACTGTATGTGTTCTCAAATCTGCAGTTCCTTTAATATACATTCCAAAGGAAACTGTTTCCGATTTTGCGAACCCAATCGGCCGTCTTAGTTATGCCGAGATGAAAATGACGGGGATAAATACTGGGCGCCGCTAGAGGCACCAAGGTCGCGGCGTCTTGCGTCGCTCTTACCCGTGAAAGCAGAGAGGGTAGTATCCGAGCAAACCCCAACTAGTATGTCCGCCAGCTCCGCCTAATTTGCGCTTACCGACTACTCTAAGCCCCCTGACGAACATGTGATGCCATGCCCTCCGTTTTTGCGCTCCTATCGCCTCGGGAAAGATCTGCATGAAAACGATGAGCCATCCCGTACTCAAGGACGTCGTGCTCCTCGGCGCCGGCCACTCGCACGTGACGGTGCTGCGCATGTTCGGCATGAAGCCGATTCCGGGCGTGCGCCTCACCCTGATCAGCCGCGAGGTGCACACGCCCTATTCCGGGATGTTGCCCGGACTGATTGCCGGTCACTACGGATTCGATGACGCGCATATCGATACCGGTCCGCTCGCCCGGTTCGCGGGGGCGCGGCTTTATCAGGACGAGGTGGTCGATCTCGATCTCGCCGGGCGCCGCGTGATCTGCCGCTCGCGACCGCCGGTCCCTTACGATCTCCTCTCGCTCAATATTGGCTCGACGCCGAACACCGCCGGCGTGCCGGGCGCGAGCGAGCACGCCATCCCGGTCAAACCGATCGATGGATTCCTGCGCCGCTTCGAGGCGCTGCAGACCCGCGTTCTCGCGCGCAAGGGCCGTGCCGCCGTGGCGCTGGTCGGCGCGGGCGCCGGCGGCGTCGAGCTCTTGCTGGCGGCCGAGCATCGCTTGCGACACGCGGTGAGGCACGCCGGCTTCGATGCGAGCGGACTATCGTTCGTGCTGGTGTCAGATGTCCCCAACATTCTGCCCAGCTTTCCCGCGGCATTTCGCGCGCGCTTCCATAGCATTCTGGCAGCGCGCGGGATCGCAGTCGTGACCGGTGCACCCGTTACCGCTGTCGAGACCGGGCGGCTGATGCTCGCGGGCTATGGTCCGCTGGCGGCGGATGAGATTCTGTGGACCACGCAAGCGGCACCGGCACGGTGGCTCGCCAAGGCCGGATTGCCGCTCGACCCGCGGGGCTTTCTCAAGGTCGACTCAATGCTGCGTGTCATCGGCCAGGACGACGTCTTCGCTGCCGGCGATACGATCGCGTTTTCCGATCGCGAGCTGCCGAAATCCGGTGTTTATGCGGTGCGCGCCGGGCCGGCGCTCGCCGACAATATCCGCCGCACGTTGACCGGCCGCTCCTTGCGGCGGTTCAAGCCCCAGCGCGAGGCGCTCTATCTCGTCTCGACCGGAGAACGCCACGCGGTGGGGACGCGCAACGGCGTCGTCGTCGAGGGCGCGTGGGTGTGGCGCTGGAAGGATTGGATCGATCGTCGCTTCATGCGCAAGTACAACGACCTGCCGGAGATGAAGGTGGCACCAGCAGCGCTGCCGCCGTTGGC
>WNFW01000590.1_pt1 | contig 23429 bp, 28 predicted proteins | sample 5400131 | NCBI WGS metagenome assembly WNFW01 (sample SAMN13153362, study PRJNA577476) | soil metagenome | isolation source: 20 cm soil or saprolite under grassland replicate 1 | place: USA:California | collected 2016-06-15 | reverse complement strand
CCGTGTAAAACAGCGAGGCTTGTGGTGGATTTTCACGACCCATCATTGAGCGGCACTCCTAAATCAAAATCAAACGAGAGCATTATAACGATGGGCTTTACTTAACGCACTAAAAAAATCGATTTGGGCAACAGATTGTCTAGACTTGACCCTAGCTGCTGTTTCTCAAGAAACGGCACGGCATCAAGCGATAACTTTGGATACGGTAAAAAAACGAGTCTTTTGACGAAGACTCTTAATTGCTTTTTTCAAGCAATAGGCTAAGACCACGAAAGGCCTGCGTTACGGCGACGCAGGCCTTTCTCGTTGGTGTGGATCCTTGAGCGTGACGATTAGAAAAATGCCAGGGTCCGCATTTCGATGCTTTCCCGCGGCGGTGCGTCCGGCGGACTTGTGGGATCATCGAACGCACAATGGGCGGTCCAGCGGGCGCGACCGTCTCTTTCAGATTCAAAGGTTTTGAACACGATCGCTTCATTACGCTGCATGTTGGGGAAATAGTACCAGACATGGTCGGGGTTGAAAGTCATGTGAGCGGTTTCGCCGACCCGATCCGGGTAAATCCGCGCGCTGGCGACTAGTTCCTTCGTTCCGATGCTGCGCGCATCGGCAATCGCCAGCGGATCCCGCTGCACGGGCTTATTGATCGGCCGCCAGGTTTGGACGATGGCAAAGCGGTGTTTGAGAAGCTCTTCTGCTTCGTCGGGGAGTAAGTCGCGCACGCGCTGCGGCCCGGACCAATCGGTGTAGTCATTGTGGGCGTGGCGCACCGGCGCGCTGATCTGTTTTTCTTCACGCGTTGCCTCGTCGGCGGAGCGCAAGGTGTGATCAAAAACCACGACCCGTTTGGCGCCGGAGGTCCGTTTTACCAGCTCCTCGGTCTCCTTGTAGTACAGGTCGCGAATTTCGTCCTCGTCGTCGAAGTTTTGCATCTTGGTTTCATGACTGACGAGAATGAAACCTTCGCGCTCCAGGGACAATTGATCGGCGATGGCGCGGGCGTTGTAAATCGTCATTTTGTGCTCTTGATATTTGCCCTTTTTCTTCTGGGCCGCCACTGATTTTCTCACGCCACCATAGCTGGCCGGTTTTTCGCCCTCCTCAAGGTAATGGATCAATGCTTCGATCGATTCTAACGATTGGCCAATTCTTTCGGGTCGTGCCATGTTCATCTCCTCTTGAGTCGTGAGCATGAATCGTCCTTAGACTCTTACACTCTGACCTTCGAAATTTCAACCGAATAACGCTAAAACATTTATCCCGCCAAGACGCGAAGAACGCAAAGAAAATTCTTTTCTCTTCGAACTTGGCGTCCTTTGCGCCTTTGCGCGAGACAGGCTTTCCTGGTCTACTTTGCATCTCAAGATTTCAAATCTCTTTGGCTAGTATTTTGGCAGCATCTCGCAAGGGGTCTGTCGCGGTCCCAGGCTTTCCTATCTGACTCCCTTGACAACTGCCTTCATGTTAAGTATCTTGACTTCAAGATAACTGGATGAGTGCACATAAACACAAACTTGAATCGTTGACGGGCGGCAGTGGAGTTCACGTTTTCCTGGTGTTGTGGAAGGCGGCGCGTGCGGCTCAGGCCTACGCCGAAAAGAGCATCTCGGAGTTGGAGATGTGTGCCAGTGACTTCGCGGTGCTCGAAGCCCTGCTGCACAAAGGGCCGCTGCCCGTTAATGAGATCGGAAAGAAAGTTATGTTGACGAGCGGTTCGATCACGGTGGCCGTCGACCGCTTAGAGACGAAGGGGTTGGTCGAGCGGCGCGCGCATGGCACCGATCGGCGGGCGAGAATAGTTCATTTGACGAAGGAAGGCAGGAAGCTGATCACCCGCGCCTACGCCGATCACGCCGCCGACCTGGAACGGCTCGCGTCCGCCTCCCTGACCAGGGCGGAGCGCGAGACGCTCATCGGCCTCTTGAAGAAGATCGGCTATAGGGCGGCGGCCACATTAGGACAAACCAAAGAAGAGAGTAAATGAGTCAAGACTAGGAGGGTTAGTTTATGTCACAGACAGTGATCGCGGGGTCAAGGTTCGGGTCCGCTTCGACCGGGAAAATTATTAACGTTGGGTTGTGGATCTTGCAGATCGGCGCTGCGGGAATGTTCCTGATGGTCGGCTTCCTCAAGCTCTCCGGCGATCCGCAAATGGTCGGGCTGTTTGACGCGATCGGCTTAGGCCAGTGGTTTCGCTACGTGACCGGATCATTGGAAGTCCTGGGCGCGATTCTGCTCCTAGTCCCACGGCTGAGCGGTCTCGGCGCATTGTTACTAGTGGGGGTGATGCTAGGCGCGGTGCCAACGCACCTCTTCGTGGTCGGCGGTAGCCCGCTGTCGGCGATCATTCTCTTGATCGTCACGGGCGTCATCGCGTGGGGACGACGCGAGCGCACGATGAATCTCGTAGCCGAGATACGGTAAGGATAGAGTATTTATAACGAACTGTACGGGAGAAATTATGCTGAGAATTGCCATCATCATTGGAAGCACGCGGCCCGGCCGCAAGGCCGAGGCCGTGGCCAAATGGGTTTACGAAATCGCGCAAAATCGCAGCGACGCCGAATTTGAACTTGTTGACATCAAAGACTTCGACCTGCCGCTCCTCGACGAGCCGGTGTCGGCGATTATGGGCCAGTACACCCACCAGCACACCAAAATCTGGTCGGCGAAGATCGCGTCCTTTGACGCCTACGTCTTTGTGACTCCCGAGTATAACCACGGGACCTCGGGCGCGCTCAAGAACGCCATTGATTTCCTCTACCACGAGTGGGTCAACAAAGCGGCTGGATTCGTCAGCTACGGCGGCGCCGCCGGGGCCCGGGCGGTCGAGCAGCTACGCCTGGTGCTGGCCGAGGTGCAAATCGCCACGGTCCGCAACCAAGTCTTGCTCTCCCTGTTTACCGACTTTGAAAACTTCAGCGTCTTCAAGCCTGCTCCCCAGCACGAGAAGTCTGTCAACGCCATGCTCGAACAGGTCACCGCCTGGGGCAGCGCGTTGAAAACGCTACGCGAGAAACAAAAATAGAATGTAACACACATCAAATGGCAGTTTTCGAGGGCCGTTGGCTGCCACTTTCGGCCAACTGGCTAACTGCCACGATGCGCGAAACCCTGTCGAAGAGTCTGACGGTGCGCGACTTCATCGACAATCGAATTTGCCGCCGTCCGTTCGTTCGCGCGGACATGGACAACGGACCTAAAGGATCGCCGCATTCGCGTGAACGCGGTGAGCCAGGCTCCATCGACACGCCCGGACTGAGCGACCTTGCTCGCTTCCGCAGAAACGGGCCAGCAACGCTTGAAGATGATTTCCAACAGTGTTCCGCTCGGCAGTTCGGTACATCCGATGAGATCGCGAAGGCCGTGGTGTTTCTCGCATCCGACGACAGCAGCTACATCACGGGAACGGAACTGTTTGTGGACGGCGGCTTCGCACAAGTGTAGGCCGGGACCGAAAGCAATATATCGAGTCGGTGGCGCGCACGAGCCCGATATTCAGTTTTCCGGTGTTACGGTGCTGACACCCGACGAAGACGTGGCAATTGTCCACATCGCCAACCCTCTCAACTCAAGAAAGAACGAGCTACTTTCCCTGGTCCAGCTCTACAGATCTCTCGGTGGAGGGTAGCGATAATAAGATATGCGGCACATGGATAGTATGACCCGCCAATAAGCGCCGAAATGTCGACTTCTCTGTCGATGGCTCGACACCCTGCTTCGTCACGATCCTTCTTGACAGAGTACGCCAGTCCCCAAGTTTCTGATCGCAAACCGTTTAAGTGATTCGGTATGTGCGTGTTACATGGCACAGTCCTTGCCATAACTAGTCGAGTAGGGAGGACGATATGGAAACTCACATTGCTGACATCACCCACGTCATTCAACTCGCAGTAGCGGCAGTTTTCTTGCTCAGCGAGGTGGCGTCACGCCGCTGCGGATTGGTGTCGATTGAAGGTTTCCAATGGAATCACGACTCTCGAGATTTGTTAAACGACTTCAGATAATGCCATGCTTTTTTGGCTGCACCGCGTCTAAAGATTAGAGCGGATAAATGGGAAGGGTAATCTAATGAAAAGAGCTTTCTTGACAATTATGCTTTTATGTTTGTTTGTCCTACGCACCCATGACGGACAAGCACAGGAATATATTCCCGGTTATTACGACCAATATGGAACTCAGTTGTATGCGCAACAGTATGATCCGTATAACGAGTTGGAGACGATGCATTATAATCAGTTGTATCCGCAACAGTATGATCCGTATTACGAGCTGCAGGTGATGCACTACAAGTTATATGCGCCGCAATTCCAACCTTACCAACTGTATCCATACCCGCCTTATCAAATATATCCACCCTGCTGCGTTCCAGGAGGATATTAATCCCGGCTCCGCTTGGACGGATAGTTAGAGAGTTTGAAGGAGCCAACTATAACAAAATGATGACTTATAACACACGCAGAAAAAAGGGCTTTCGGTGCCTGTTTGCTCTGGTAACCGTCGCTACTTTGGCTGTACCCTACGTTGCTTTAGGTGCTGGTCCTGTCTTCAGGAACTCAGGGACCCCCAGCGTCTCGAGTTCGCACCGGCAACATTCCTTTTCACGCCCTTTTCATCGCTTTGGATTTTTTGGTGGGGATGGACTCGACGATCAGGGCGTCACCGTTATTGAGCAGGTTCAACCTGCACCAAGCACCGAACCGAAACCCGCCGAAAACCGCATCTACGTTCCGCCACACTGGGTGGATGGTGGTTACGGAGTGCAGGTCTTACAGCCAAGTTACTGGACCGTTCCGAAGCAAGCGGCAGAGCATTGACCCCCGCTTGCGCGGTCGCATGATGTTTCCTCGATACGCTGCGATCTCCGTTACCCGTCCAAGACCGGCGGATGATTATCTATGCGATCCCGCATATGATTTGTATCTTGCCGCGTAGATAGAGCAACGCATGTGCTCGAATAGACCAACGTCGGGGAACGTCTAAAAAATGTGCGAATCAGGAGCGTCTCATATGTTGCAGCTTGGTTTCGGACGGATTGTGCCGAAGGATTCTCGACTAAATATCGGCACGGGCGAAATGTCGACACTTTCTCCAGCGGTCCCGCCTCTAAATTTTCCCTGTACTCAATCACTTGCCAACGATCTCCACTTTGGCAGATCTTTTGCCTTGCATCTATTCACCGACATCTCTAGAGAAGAGGATTTTCCCGTGTATGGACATCAACAAATCGGGAACACAAAAAGAGGACTTGCTCATTGAAAAGAATGATTTGAATCGCCTATGGATATTGCGAAAGGTTTCAGCTTCGTTATCGAAAGGATACAACAAAATGAAAAAAGATCTTCATCCGACAGTTCGTCAGGTTGTTTTTAAAGACGTTTCTTGTGATTTTTCCTTTCTTGGAACATCAACGATGGATTCAAAAGAGACCATCAAGTGGGAAGACGGCAAGAGCTATCCGCTGATCAAGGTTGAGATATCATCGGCGTCGCATCCGTTCTTCACTGGGAAACAGCGTGTTCTCGATAAGGGAGGTCGCATCGATCGTTTCAAGAAAAAATACGGAAAGCAGTGAATTGTCCCAGGCGCATCTCCCGGATAAGTGGTAACGCCACGATGTCGGCCGGGAAGTCAAAACGGAAATTCCGTTAAGCACGCGTAGCTGAAGCGGTCCAAATTAAATGAAAGATGATCAGTCCCTCCGTCGTCTTAATGTGATCTGGAGAACTACCCAGATGAATCATGCAAGGAGGCTTTATGCGTTTCGGATTTGCACTGCCACAGGCGGGCTCGGCGATTGGACCGGAGGGGCTGGTCACGGCGGCAAAGCGCGCCGAAGATTTGGGTTTTGACAGCCTATGGGTGCTTGACCGGATACTGTGGCCGGTCAACCCGAAAGTCCCTTATCCGATCGGCGATGGCTCCCTGCCCGTCAAGTACAAAAACGTGCTGGATCCCTTGGAGACGTTGACGTTCGCCGCCGCGCACACACGCCGGATCGCGCTCGGCACAAGCGTCCTCAACCTTCCTTGGTACAATCCCGTCTTGCTCGCGCGTCGGCTGACGACGCTCGATGTCCTGTCCGCCGGACGGCTACGAGTTGGGTTCGGCATCGGATGGTCGCCCGATGAATACGAGGCCGCTGGAGCGACGTGGGAAGAACGCGGCAAACGCGCCGACGAACTGATCCAAGCCCTAAAGAAAATCTGGACCACCGATCCGGTGGAGTTCCAGGGTAAATATTATCGCATCCCGAAATCCGTCATTGGTCCGAAGCCCGTGCAGAAGCCTCACCCGCCGATCTATATGGCGGCGTATGCGCCTTCGGCCTTAAAGCGTGTTGCAACCGAGGCCAACGGCTGGTTTCCCGTCGGCATTCCGCTCAGCAGCATCGGCCCGATGTTCGAGGGAATCAAAGGAATGGCCCAGGAAGCCGGCCGCGATCCTTCGGCCCTGGAACTCATCGTCCGCGCCAACGTCGAGCTTCACAATACTCCCATCGAGAAAGACCGGATCGATTTTACCGGCACCCTTGAGCAGATTGCCGAGGACGTGACGACAGTGCGGAAACTCGGCGCGGAGATCGCCATTGACGCGCAGTTTTCTCCCGGCGTCGAGACGGCGAAAGATATTCTCGCTCGGATGGAAGAGCTCTGGCGGGTAGCAAAGCAAGCTTGACGCTTTTGGAATGATAGCTGGGAGGAGCGCGATCGGAAGGAAGGGAGAAAATATAGTGGCTGTTCGTCATGCTCCACGGGAAGACTGGGCCGAGTGGGTGCGGAATGCGCTCGACCCGCCGGCCGAGTAGAACTTTTTGCACCTGCTTCCACAATCGCGACATCTACCCATTTAAGGGAGGCCTTCCGGTGCCTCTCGTCAGATGCTCGTAAAAGGCATCCTTCTTACCCGGTTTCAAGAAATCGAACGGTTGAAACCCATTGCTTGTGCCCCCACGCACGGCGTCGCCCGTGCATGGGAGCAACATCTCAAATAATCCTGGAATTGCTCTACTGATCGATGCCCAACGCCCGTCTCGTCTCGTCGTCCATACTTTCCTCAGCTGTCACGTGGAGATTATTCGCTTCCTGAAACGACCGTATCGCGTCCCGTGTCTCTGCTCTCATCACACCATCAACTGGCCCGGAATAGACACCCCTATCCTTCAAAGCTTGCTGTATTTGCTTTATTCGATCCGGATTTGGAGTTCCGGGATGGGATGCAGTTCCGGCTCGTGCACCGTCTTGAATTCGATCCGACATCTTCTGGCTCCAAGCCGGCGCTACCGCGAAGCAGGTTCCTGCCAGCAGTGCAGATATAACAGCTACCGATAATTGCTTGTTCGTCTTCATAATCGCTCCTTTTTAGATTTGGTTCTGTTCTGTCCAAATAAACGAAGCAAACCGTATACCAGACCAGATCGATGTCCGTAAATCATCTTTAGATGGCGAAATCAGGAGCGTTTCAGATTTTAGGCTTTGGTCTAGAAGGGGATTGTCACGAAGAAGCCTGTCTGCTTATCGACATCTGCCGAAATGTCGACTTCACCTGGGACGAGCGATCCCAAGTTTTTTATCCGTCTTTGAGGAGTTGTGCGCTTCATCCTGAGTCTCGCGATGGCACCTGGGGGCCGCCAATGATCCAATTTATATCCCTGGAAAGGTGAGAGTCAGGATGCGGAGTTTCAGAAAGAATATCTAAAGCTAGACGAAGGATGAGATGGAAAAACTCGTCAGAGAACTTCCGCGCTATACGAACATCGTCGTCACGCTATTCCAAAATATCAACGAGGCGGATCCTTTACCGTCTCGTTAACAGGCACGCGGGTTGAACGCTCCGCGTGAGGACATCGCGCAGTAAAGAATTATAAGATGAACCGTCCCTGAGAAATTTGATGCGAGTGCCAAGACTCGCGGGAAAATTTAGGCGCGCCCTCTACGCGACTTTCAAGATTAGTAAGATTCTACTAGCGGCATCGCTGCCAAACAATAGCCGAAGCGGCGGTTTATCGAGGCTGGCGATATGCAGGATGACGGCGGCCGCTTTGGCGGGATCGCCTGGCTGTTGGCCATTGTGGTCTCGCTGGTACCGGGCCATGGCGCCGACGGTGGAATCGTATTCGGTGTGGCTGTCGCGAATGGTCGTTGACGTGCCGGCAAAGTCGGTGCGGAAGCCGCCAGATTCGACGATCGTCACCTTGATCCCCAGCGGGCCGACTTCCTTCGCCAGCACCTCGAAGAACGCGCCGACCGCTGCCTTGGCGACCGCATACGCCCCGCGACCGGGCGGCGCCAGGCGTCCGCCGACTGAGGAAACCTGGATGATGTGCCCCGACCGTTGCTTGCGCATCAGCGGGATTGCCGCCTTGGTTACGTTGATCACGCCGAACGGGTTCGTTTCGATCTGCGTACGGAAGTCGGCAAGGCTGGTGTCCTCGATCGAGCCGACATCGCCATAGCCGGCATTGTTCACAAGCACGTCTAGCCGCCCGAACATATCGACGGCCGCTTTGATGGCGTCGCGCGCCGCCTGCTCATCGGTTACATCCAGCGCAAGGGTGCGAACCTGAACCCCGAATTGCTCTACCAGGTTGGCGAGCTGAGCAGGGTTACGCGCAGTAGCGACGAGCTGATGCCCTTCGGCAAGCACCGCTTCGGCGAGGGCTCGGCCGAAGCCGCGGGAACTGCCGGTGATCAACCAGACCTTTGACATGGAAACCTACTTTTCATTCACGTAGGAGAGACGTCCCTGCGCTTCACATACCATCCTGTGGAAGATCGAACCTGTCATCGACGCTTAACTGTTGGCGCTAGATTTGAGGATGTATTCCCCGATAGGACGCGCAGCATCTCCCAAACGGTCGCCACTCTGGAAAGGCAGCATCCAGCCCGGATACTCGGGCGGAAGGGTGCTGACTTCATCGAGCAGCTTAATCTCGTCTTCGGAGAGGTTGAGTTTTTCAGCGGCGAGATTGTCCTGAAGCTGGTCGAGCCGCTTAGCCCCGATGATGACCGACGTGACTACCGGCTTTGCCAGAAGCCACGCGAGCGCGATGCGGGCCGGGCTACACGCATGCGCCTTTGCAATCGGAGCCATCGCATCGAGGATCTTCCAGGTCCGCTCTTTGTCCACGACCGGAAAGTCGAACTCCGAGCGGCGCGAGTCTTCCGGCTTCTGATTCGTTCGGCTGAACTTACCGGAGAGCAGGCCGCCAGCAAGCGGGCTCCAGACCAAAAGACCAATCTTTTCAGCTTCCAGAAAAGGAACCAGTTCGCGCTCGAGGTCGCGACCGGCGATGGAGTAGTAGGCCTGGAGCGTATCGAAGCGGGCGAGATTCTTGAACTCGGAGATCCCAAGCGCCCTGGCGATCTTCCACGCCTGCCAGTTAGAGACGCCGATGTAGCGGACCTTGCCTTGAGTGACCAGCGCGTCGAGGGCGCGCAGCGTTTCCTCGACCGGAGAGACGGAGTCGTTGGCATGGATCTGGTAGAGATCGATGTGGTCTGTTTGGAGGCGGCGAAGGCTGGCTTCCACCGCATCCATAATGTGTCCACGAGAGGCACCAACGTCATTGCGGCCAGGGCCGACACGCGAGTAAACCTTCGTCGCAAGCACGACCCCCTTGCGGGCAATGTTGAGATTCTTGAAGGACTGCCCAAGAGTCGTCTCACTTTCACCCTCCGAGTATACGTCTGCTGTATCGAAGAAATTGATGCCGCCGTCGATCGACGCCTTGACCAGTTCGTCGGCTCCCTTTTGGTCGACAGTGCCGATGACCTTGTAGATGCCCTCGCCGCCACTAAAGGTCATAGTGCCCAGGGAAAGACGCGAAACGAGGAGTCCGGTATTACCTAGAGTTTTGTATTCCATATTTGTCCTTTCCCTGAGAGAGGCTCTATTGCTTGAGTGTTGCCATGTCGACCACAAAGCGGCGCTCGCGTCGTTCTTCGTAAGACGATCGAATGCCTCTGCTCTTTTGTTTCTAAGCCATGTCTATTGATGCCTGAGTATTTAGTCATGATTCACGTCACGGAGTCCGCTGTTGCAAAACCGGCTGATCGCTGCCGGTGGCCGTCACAACCAGATAGCGCTGCTCGGACTGTTGACCAGCTGTGCCCCCCGCTGCCGCTACGACTGTTCGTAGAGGACCGATGGCCTGCGCAATACCCGCTCCGTTTGGCCAGGTCTTGAATTTGGCGAGTCCAACCCGGCTCGCATCGGGCTTTGTCAGCGAATCGACCAGAGAGAGCTCATACTCCTGGCCCGGTTGCAGACCCGCGACGGCAATCTGCAGCAAGTCGATCACTCCGAGCGAGTTGACCGCGACAGTAGCGCGCCCATTGGAGCCTGCTCCGGATGGCGGCAGCATCTCGATATGCAGCGTCTGACCGGCCACACCTAGTGGCATAAGGTTGGCGGTGCCATCGCCGTTTGGAACCGCGCCCGGCACATACACGAGAGCTTGTGTCGTCTGTCCAATTGGAATGTTAGCGATCACCTTATTGCTCAAGGTGTCTATCGCGACGGCATGTTCGCCGTTTTCCAAAGCGACGTACACTTGGGTTCCGTCCCCGGAGGGCCAAATGCCGTGCGGTAGATCTCCCACGGGAATGGTGGCCACCAAGTCGGGTTTGGCACCCCGGCGATACGCCTTCACTTCATTTGCTCCGCCGATGGTGAGGTAGGCGAATTTGCCGTTGCGGTTGTTCGCAAAGTGCACGTGGTTCGTAATCGGTCCTGTGTCGAGCAGCGCAATTTGTTCAAATGGCGGTTTGGCCCTGAACACCTGCACTTTGCCGACGTCTTTTAGCGTTATCCACACTTCGTCGTTTTCCGGACTTACGGCAATGTTGGGACAGAAGGGACTGCTCTGCGGCACGCGCTTGATAATCTGATGGGATGCTCTGTCGATCACCGTTAGTTCGGGAGTGAAGCTCGAGCAGACGAAGGCGTAGCGGCCGTCAGGACCGAACATGGTCATTCCCGGACCGTTCGCCAAGCGGATACGTCGTATCTCTCTCATCTTCAGCGGGTCGATGACCGACACGTAGTCCTCGCCCCGGACAGTGACCCACAATTCACGCCCATTGGGGGTGAAGAACGCCTCGTGCGGCGATCGCCCGACGTAAACGATGCCCTTTACCTTATTGGTCGCGGTGTCGATCAAGGTGACCGAATTCGAGGCGATCGATACGACGGCGAGTGTCTTTGAGTCGGGCGAATAGCCGAGGCCGTGAACCAGGAGCTGACCCTTGTAGAGCGCGCTCAAAGCGCCGGGCACCGGGTCGCCGAGCCGGATCACGCCGAGCAGCTTGTTGGCGGAGGGATCGATCACCGAAACTGTGTTTGACGTCTGGTCCGCTGCGTAAACCCGATCGCGGCTGGAGATTGGAATGTCCGCTCGCCCCCAGGGCGCTTGCTGCGCAAACGCGGAAGGCACCAAAGAAAAAAACGCTAATGCACAGACTAGTTTCATATTCATGTTCCTTCTTGTGTTCACGCTTAGTGCTTACTTGCGTCTAAGCCCGGCCGCTGAGTTGGATTTTGCGAGCTCGCACCATGCTGCTTCAGCCAGAGTTGCATCAGCTGAATTTCCGATTGCTGGTCGGTGATAATCTCCTGGGCCAGCCGACCCAGCTGCGGGTCTTTGCCGTACAGCAAGAGCGCCTTGGCCATGTCGATGGCGCCCTGATGATGTGGAATCATCATGGTTACGAAGTCATGGTCAGGGTCGCCTGTCTGTGGCGCGGTGTGCATGCCCGTGTGCATCACACCCATCGCGTCGGACATCAACTGATTGAATGTTTTCTCGCTGGAAGCGACAAACTTAGCCGTTGGCGCAGGGGACCAGCCCATTGTGGATGCCGCTGATTGCGCTTCGTGTTGGTGCGCCTGCATGCTCATTACAGCCAGCACAATGAGCGTGGCGATCAGAATCAATTTTCGGTACATGATCTCCTCCCCTTCATTGTTCGGCCACCATCCTCTGGGGAACCCGAACGCCGATGAACTGCCGGCATGCTGAATTGGCCGGGTCATTTTCATCTCGTTCGCTGCGCATTTCGTATGATGTAGGGGACCTGAGCAACGCATATGCCAGAACAGATCCATTTCTGAGACGTCTGAAAAATGCGCGGATTCAGCAGCGTCTCATATGTAGCAGCTTGGTTTCGTACGAGTTGTGAGGACGATCCGTCGACGACTAAACGACAGGTGTCGAAATGTCGACTTTAGCTGGGACGAGTGACGCGCAATCTTATCATCCCAGTGTGAAGAGTTGAGTGCTTCATTGCGAGTCGAACGGAGTTGAGGGTGCGCTGATGATTCGTTTACGTTGGAGCCTGTGCAACCGAAGGCTGGATATCCTACCGAGCATGAGGCCATGATGTCGTCTCTGCCTCGGGGATTAGTTGGTTTATTTCGCTTCCAACTGGGCCGCAAATGTTTGCGCGACGATTTTGCCGTCGCGTATCACGAAGGTATCGGTGGCAAACGGAGCATTATAAAAGGGCGAGTTTCCCGACCAGAGGATGTACGCAACTTCGCCTTCGACGACTTGCTTCGTCAGATTAAGCGAAGTCTTGCCGGCTGGAAACATGCTCGCAAAAATCTTTGCGAACAGCGAACGTATCTGCCCCAACCCTTTGAGTGTCCCCTCTGGAGTGATGAGCACCGCATCGCCAGCATAGTCAGCCATAATCGCCTCGACATCGCCGGCTCCGAAAGCTTGCCAGTGATGCAGCAATATTTTTCCCGTCTGTTCGGTATGGCCTAAAGCCATCTTCGATGCCTCCCTAATGGTTTTCGGTTCGGTCGCGCTGCAGACTACCTGAGTTTATGATTTTGCCTTCTGAGCAGTATCGCTCGGGCACGGCGCTCCAGCGGCCTGCCATTGTTTCACTTTAGCGACGAACTCATCGCGCGGCATCGGAATAGGATTTCTACCTTCGCCGGGATTCCAGCCCCACGCCACCAATTCATCTTTTGTAAAATGCTCGACGAGTTGATCGATATTGCGATTTTTGTTTTCCTTAGGATTCTTTAACGAACGGCAAATCTGCGCGTCGGTGAGACCCTGCCAGATCATGGGAATGTTCGGCGGCGGCAGCCCCCAATGCGGCACTCCGGGCGGCATATGCGCGCCGGCGAGATTCGCCTCTTGATGGCACGTGCTGCACTTTTGCACAGTCACACCGTGGCCATCGGGGCCGCGCCGCACGTTCATGGCGTGCTGATGGCCGTCGTCTCCCTGCCGCGGGAAGTCACCTTGCGAATGACAATTCATGCAGCGCGGGTTACGCAAGACCGAGACGAACGCGGTGAACAGGGTTCCATCGCCACTTGCCGGCACCGCAGCAACTGTCGCCGTTGCCGCCTGAGATTCCGTCGCGCTGATCCAACGATAGCCCGCCACCGCTCCCGCCAAGCTCAAAGCCGCCGCACCGACAGCACATATGGGTAACTTAAACGCGCGCTTCATATGGCGTCCGTCATGCGGATCGGCAGTCTGCGAATCCGTTTACTGGTAAGAGCGAAAACCGCGTTGGCGACGGCGGGCGCGACAGGTGGGACACCCACTTCTCCCGCGCCGCCCATTTTATCTTCGCTGGGCACAATGTGCACCTCGATCTGCGGCATCTCGTGCATCCGGAGCATCGGGTAGTCGTGAAAGTTCCCTTGCCTCACGCGTCCTTTCTCGAACGTGATCTCACCATACAGGGCAGCGGTGAGGCCAAAGACGATACCACCCTCCATCTGAGCGCGTACGATGTCGGGGTTCACCACCGGGCCGCAATCAACCGCGCAGACCACGCGGTGGACGCGCAGTCCCCGATCTTTGGAAATCGAGACCTCGGCCACCTGCGCGACATAGCTTCCGAACGATTCATGGACGGCCAAACCTCGTCCGCGCCCGTTCGACATCGCTTTTCCCCAGCCGGCTTTTTCGGCAACGAATTCCAGCACGCGCTTGTGTCGCGGATGCTTACCGAGCAACGCATTGCGAAATTCAAACGGGTCCTTGCCTGCCGCATGAGCCAGTTCGTCCACGAAAGTCTCGACCACGAACGCGGTGTGACTGTGCCCCACGGATCGCAAGATGAACACCGGCACGCCATCGGGTGCCTGGTGCCATTCCACCAGCAGATTGGGGATGTCGTAAGGTAGATCGGCAGCGCCTTCGACGGCGGTTTCCTCCACGCCGTTTTTGACGACTGCAGGCTCGAAGGGTGTTCCCACAAAGATGGACTGGCAGACGATGCGCTGTTGCCACGCGACAGGTTTGCCATTCCCATCAAGACCAGCACTTACGGTATGATAAGCGCGCGGACGATAGTATCCGCCGCGCATGTCATCCTCGCGGGTCCAAACGACCTTGACCGGCACCTTGACGGTTTTGGAAATCTGCACCGCTTCTCGAACCACATGACTGTCCAGCGGAGAACGCCGGCCAAAGCCGCCGCCGAGCAGCGTCGTATGCAACTTCACTTGCTCCGGCTTCAGGCCTGTATCCCTCGCCGCGGCATCGCGGTCCCCACTTTGAAACTGAGTGCCGACCCAAATCTCGCAACTGTCGGCGCGCACGTCGGCGACGCAATTCATCGGCTCCATCGTCGCGTGAGCCAAATAGGGAAGGTCGTAGATGGCCTCAAGCTTTTTGCTTGCCTTGCTCAATGCTGAAACTGCTTCACCCTCATTCTTCGCGACCACGCCGGTCTTTTTGGCAAGTCCCGCGTACTCCTCGCGCTGTGTGCGACTGTCCAGCGAGGCCCGCGGGCCTTCGTCCCAAACAATTTCGAGCGCCTCGCGTCCAAGTTTCGCGGGCCAGAAGCCGTCAGCCACAACGGCGACGCCGCGTTCGATTTCGACCACGTACCGAACACCTGGCACCGCTTTAGCCTTATCGGCGTTAAAGTTTTTCAATTGGCCACCGAAGACTGGCGGACGTGCCACGACGGCGACCAACATTCCTGGCACGTTCACATCCAATCCAAAAACGGCTTTGCCGTTGGTCTTGTCCGGCGTGTCCAATCGCTTGATCGCCTTGCCGATGATTTTGAAGTCTTTGGGATCTTTCAGGGTGACATTCTGGGGAGGCGTCAGGGTTGCCGCTTTTTCCACCAACTCGCCGTAGGACAGGCGCCGTTGTGAATTAGTATGGATGACTTGGCCGTTTCCGGTACGGCATGTTGAAGGATCGACGTTCCACGTCTGCGCGGCGGCGGCGAGCAACATTTGGCGCGCGGCAGCGCCGGCTTTGCGCAGCCGATCCCACTCACTCCAGGTGCTCGTGCTGCCACCGGTGATCTGGACTCCATAAATGGGGTGATTGTAGGCCGGATCGACCGGCGCGGGTTCGACGCGAATCTTCGTCCAATCGGCATCCAGTTCTTCGGCGATAGTCATGGCGCCACTCGTGTAGGCGCCCTGGCCCATTTCAGAATGGTTGCCGATCACGGTCACACTGCCGTCCTTCGCGATACGAAGAAATGCGTTGGGAACAAACGTCGAGATCCCTTGCTGTGCGGCTTTGGCTGAGCCGTTGAGTCCGGGAATGTGAACGCCGACGATCAATCCGCCGCCCGCGAGAAGGCTCGCCTTGAGAAAATTGCGGCGACTGCAATTAACAATCGTGCTCACTTCACACCTCCTTGCGCCTTCAACTGCGCCGCGAGATGAATGGCACGTCGGATGCGCTGATAGGTGCCGCAGCGGCAGATGTTTCCCGTCATCGCCCCGTCGATGTCTTCATCGGTGGGCCGCGGCTTTTCACGCAGCAGCACAGCCGCGCTCATCAGTTGTCCCGATTGGCAGTAGCCGCACTGCGGGACGTCTTCGGCGATCCAGGCGCGTTGCAATGGATGACTTAGATCGCGCGAGAGACCCTCGATAGTCGTCACTTCTTTGCCTGCGGCGCGCGACACCGGCGCGACGCAGGAACGCACTGCCTCACCATTGAGATGCACGGTGCACGCGCCGCACTGCGCCATGCCACACCCGTATTTCGTCCCTGTGAGACCGAGATTTTCCCGCAGCACCCAGAGCAGGGGAGTTGCAGGATCCACGTCGAGGTTTACGCGTTGCTTGTTGACAATGAACGAGATCATCGAGATACCTCCCATGAATAAATGATTCGATTGGCGCAGTAGCTGCTTTGTGTTGAAGGTCATCTCTGAAAGAGGACCAGGTTGATCACCATTTTCTTTCTTAGTTTCTTTCGGCAATGGCTGTGCCAAAGCACATCAACCTCTAGATGAACCATAGATGGTGAGAATCAGGGGAGTTTCAGATCCTACGCTTTGGCTTCAAGCGAAGGTGACGAAGAACGCGCGACTGCTTATCGGCAGGTGTCGAAATGTCGACTTTCCCTGGGACGAGCGATGCCCAATTTTTTTGTCCGTACTTGAAGAGTTGTGCGCTTCATCGCAAGTCGAGTGATGGCACCTGTGGGTCCGCCGATGATTCAGTTCGTATCCTTGGAAAAAGGGAAAGTAAGGAAGAACCGATCTCGTTCATGCCCGATGAGATGGAAAACCTGGTCAAAGAAACTTCCGCGCGATTCTGAAATCGTCACGCTATTCAAAAGGATGAAGTATGATTGCAAAACCTGACGCGGAGTTTGACCCGTGCCTTTCGATCTCGGTTGGAGCCCCTCGCCGACGCCGACTGAGCAGGTAGACAAGTGACTGTTGAAACGTTGAGGATCAACACCATTGCTCCTGGCGATCAGGGGAATTCGCGTCAGGCTGTAACTGTGCCCAACCGGCGCGCTGGCGACCGTGTTGCCAGAATCCGATCTATGGAAAAAGCGCCCGCTCCTTTAATGAGAATGGCCAGCGCCAACGCGATGGCAAGCAAATGAAATTCAAATCCTTCACCTTGTTGATTACCGGACCAATTCATAAAGAAGCCAACCCTGCTGTGTACAATCAAGACGGCTACGACCATATTGACAATGATTCCTAGCGCAGCAATGCGAGTGAGAAGTCCGACCAACAGCCCCAGTCCGCCCAGGAACTCGGCCGCGATCGCGAGCACCGTTAGCCCGGCTGGAATACCGATTTGTTGGAAAGAATCTATGGTGCTGCTAAAGCCTGGGCCACCGAACAGACCCAGCGTCTTTTGCGCGCCGTGAGTGAAAAACACAATCCCCAAAATCACCCGAATCATTGCAATGGTGCGGTCATCCGCTGTGTCTACTAGTTTATGAAACATAGACTTTCCTCCTTTACGTTTCTGCTTTTACATCGGGACAGCGCGATGGTTGCCAGAATGCTGCAGCCAACCGTGCTCATAAGTGGAGAATCCTCGATCCAGCTTCTAAAGCCTACTTTCCCTTTGTTGCGGCTTTTGTAATCACGCCGCAGGCGATACGATCTCCGGAATTACCCGCGGGGTCCGTGACATTGTCATCTGCGGTGATGTGCACGACGATGGCGCTTCCATCTGCGTCAAAGACAGACGTCTCTCCAGGACCCAGTGTAATACTCTCCATGAGCGCCTCATAGTGTCCGACACCATCTTTATTGACATACATATCAGGTAGATCGCCCGCGTGAGGACCATCGGGATTTTTAAAACCATGCTTTTTGCTCAGCGGATTAAAATGACCTCCGGCGCTCGTAAAGGCGGGCCCTTCACACTTCCCAACTGCGTGGACATGCACGGCATGGAGCCCTTGAGGGAGCCCTTTGACGTTGACGGTGATCAACACCCCATCGCGGTGCTCACTGAGCACAGCGCTGCCGATGTTTTTGCCCGCGCTGTCCTTGAGATCGGCGCGCGCTTGGTTCTGCGCGCCGGCGCTCGCGGTGTGGATCAACAGAAATAATAAGATCAATAAGATCGCTGCTAACGTAACGATGTCTAGCTTTGTGTTCATTATACCCGCCTTCTTCAACCAGCCATTCATTGCCCGTTGGTTTTAGAATGTGTACTGGAGCGCCGCATAGACGAAGTTGCTATTGCTGTCGCGGCCGGTCTTTTTGATGAATCCCCCGGTGGAGAAGAAGCTGTAGCCAGTGTAGCCTTGCAGATGGCGGGTGAAGTTGTAAGTCGCGAGCAGGTCCGTCTCCGCGCCGACGTAGAGCGCCCTGGTGCCGGTTCCCGGGCGCAGCAGCACGCTGGATTTGTTGTAGAGGCCATCGCGATCGGACGCCCGCCAGAACAAATATTGCTGCAGCGAAAGCGTAAGATCGTGCACGGGGGTCACCGCGACGCCTGCGCTGGGACTGATGATGTTCTGCCTCCCGATGTAGTCGATGTAGCCAAGATACGAATGGCCGTTGGGATAGAGCTGATTGAAGGTGCCAACCCCTCCGCCGGGCTTCTTGTCGCCGCTGGCGTAATCGAACTCCAAGTACACACGCGGTGTAAGGTCTTTGACCGGCAAGGTGTAGCCAAGGACGGAGGTGAACATTCCCGCGCCGACGCGCTCGTGCCCGACGCGTCCAAATTGCCCCGCCGCTTCGACCTCAAAGTCCAAGTTAGTCTGACCAATCTTGCCCGCAGCGCGTGCGCCGATGGTTTGTCGCTCTTCCCGCCCGGAGGTGCCGTTGAAGGCGGCCCCAAAATTGTTGACGCCCAGCCAGTAAAGATCGAGATTCATGGGCAGAATATGCGCCGGCCCGTTACTGAAGACGCCGAAGAGCTGCCGGTCCGAGTTGGACTTGTTGAACTTATACTTGTCGACGATCACGGCCTGCGTCCAAAAAGGCGTAACGGTCCAGTCCGCGATCCGAACCATCGCGGCACCGCCGTCGAAGGTGCGAGCGATCTGGGTGAAGTCGCCAGGCCCGACCAGCCGCTGGGAACCGAGTATCAGCTCCTGACGACCACCGCGCAATGTCACGCTCGTCTCCTTGCCGAACGGAATCATGATGTCGGCGAAACCGTTCAGGAGGTCGGCTTGATCGTAAAATCCGGTGCTATTACGGCCCTCGAGATCGCGGTCCGTTGCCAACGCGCTCCTCCCCTCGGCGTAGATGCGGAAATAAGGGGTCACGTGAAGATCGGCATTCAGCCGGAACCGGGACAGGAGGTAAGTATCCGAGCGTTTTGGTGCCGACGAGCCGAACTGGAATTGATCAAAGTATTCCACACGCTCACGGATCTGACCGCCGAGGCTAAGCCAAACATTCTGATCGGCAGTGAGCGGGATATATTTCAGGCGGTCCCAAAAATCGTCGGTCTTGCTAGTGTCCACCCCTTCCAGGGTCGACCAGTCCTCGTTGAACCGTCCCGCTGATCCGATCTGAAGCGCGGGCCGCTTTACTTCACCGGCAGCCTTTTCGCTCTGAGCCCACCCGGGAAGCGCGCCGTAGGCGAGCAGCGCTTGAAGGGCCACACTAATGATTCCGGCGCGGTACCGACGCACCACATGTTCACTACCGCACCGGTTCGTGGTTACGCGCTCGAGAACGACCTCGTGATCGGGCTTGCGTGATTTCCCGCAGACGACTGCGCGATTTGCTTCCATGGCGTCAGCTCCTGAAATTCTTCTGCGAAGACTTCGGCATACCGTTAAACCGTATCTCAGGACTTACGACTTAGGTTTTTCTTATTTTTCGTGTTCTCGATAACTGGATCCGTGCCTTAAATTTTTCTGTAGAGTTCGCCAGGCGCTCCCAAGTCATCGCTTCGGACACTCCTCTCTCCACCGGTTTCCCCCGCGACATGGTTATGCCTTGGGCGGCGCGGTTGGCTAGATCGTAGCGTTGGTTGCAATCAGCGTAAGCTACAGTCCCAAGTCCAGAGTGCGAACCTTCTGCAGGCGCTGGCGGACGTCCTCCCAGTTGACGATCTTCCAGAAGGCCTTCACCCAATCCCCCTTCACGTTTTGGTATTGCAGGTAGTAGGCGTGCTCCCACATGTCGAGCACGAGAAGGGGCACGGTGCCGTTCCCGATGTTGCCTTGGTGGTCGTACACCTGCTCGGTCACGAGCCGCTTGGCGAGCGGCTCCCACGCAAGCGTGCCCCAGCCCGAGCCTTGGACGTTGAGTGCGGCCTCATTGAGCTGGCCCTTGAGGTTGGCCAGCGAGCCGAAAGAGTCTTTGATGGCATCGAGCAGCTCCCGTTCTGGCTCGCCACCGCCATGCTGGCTCATGTTGCGCCAGAAGAGTGAGTGCAATACATGGCCGGAGAGATGAAAGGCGAGGTTCTTCTGTAGCTGGTTGATGCCGGCGAAATCGCCCTTGTCGCGAGCCTCGGCGAGTTTCTCAAGGGTCGTGTTCGCGCCCGCAACGTAGGCGGCGTGGTGCTTGTCATGATGCAGCTCGAGCAGCATCGCCGAGTAGTGCGGTTCGAGCGCCGCGTAGTCATAGGGCAAATCGGGGAGAGTGTAACGTTTATCCATCCTTAGCCTCCATATTTTTTGATTCGTGCAAATCGATGGCACTTTTGTAGACTAAGTGCGGCGGAGCCAGCCTCAGAACGTCGCAAGGTGGGTCGGAAGCGCGATGCGTTTGGGAACACGACAAGCGCATTGAAGAATTGCGAGTGACTATACAAGAGGAGACGTGCCACCAAATTCCTCTAGGGAGAAATCAGCTGCGTCGTAAAACAGCAAGCATCGAGCCAACCAGCCAAAGGGTTCATCTCTTGTCCGTATCGATTACGTCGAACGCCGCAACGTCTGAAAACCCGAGATGAAAAAGCGGTTCAGAATCAGCCCGCTTCTTTTATATCGGCTGCTCCGCACGGAGATGTTGTGTCGATATATCGAACAATGTCGAAATACCGACACTACTACCGAGAGAAATCCCCGGCGTTCACACTTTGGAATAGAAAATTGTAGTCTCGTTGTTTCCGCCGCCACCGCCAAATTACCAACCGGCGCCGTGATGATGACTTTCAGCAAGGAGATCCTGCTCGCTGTCGTAGGTGCTGGCTGTCCGTTTCCTTGAGCGCTTACTGGCGATGAATCGGCGGCCATGGCTTGAACAGCGGTCCACGGCCCGCCCTCATCTGCCAGTTGTTTGGCGATGGAGAGGCCGATCCCGTTCGAAGCATCGGCGTATTGAGACCCTATTCTGTGCACTGTCTTGACCGGAGTCGAAGGAAAGAAAAGCTAGCACACAAGATATTTTATGTCACGCATTTCCCGCGACAGGTACACCCCTATTTAGTTCAAGTATTCCAGAAGTCCGCCGCGCAGAAGGGGCAAGCTTAGCTGCGTGAGGCGCCGCCGCGTCGTGTTTGGCCCGGATCTTTTGATCACCCTGCGGCTTTGATAGGATGGTTGACATTCAGACCTTCTACGCGTTCATTCGACCAATACACTGAGAAGTTTTTCTAATTCATTTCGGTGGAGGCGCGAGCATCTTGAAGCTAGACTCTCTGGTACGGCGAGTTCCCCATGCGGTTTGGCAATACGGACTCGCCGTGATGAGTGTCGCAGTGGCGCTGGGGATCACGAATTCGCTGGAGCGCTACACCACACTCCGAACGCCGCTCTTTTACATAGCAATAATCATCAGCGCATGGTTCGGCCGAATAGGTCCGGGGCTGCTTGCCGTAGCGCTCTCCACGCTGGTAGTTGCCTACTACTTTGCACCGGGGAACCAGACGCCGGCGTTAAGCGACAGCTGGCCATTCATCCTTCTGTTCTCATTGTCGGCCCTCCTCGCCTGTTGGATAACTGTTCAACGCCGAAGGGCAGAAGAGGCGCTCAAGCAGGCCCGCGATGAATTGGAAGCAAGAGTTGAGGAACGGACCTCCGACCTCCGGCGGGCTACTGAAGGGTTGCAAGCCGAGATCGCGGAGCGCAAACGGGGCGAAGAGATTTTGCGCGAAAGGGCAAATCTTCTCGATCTCACACACGACACAGTCTTCGTGCGCGACATCAATGAAGTCATCACTTTTTGGAATCGTGGCGCCGAGAAACTGTACGGCTGGACAAGGGATGAGGCGGTCGGCCAGGTTTCTCACCATCTCACGCAGACGATCTTGCCGGTACCGCTGGAAGAGATCGCAGCAGAGCTAAAGAGCACGGGACGCTGGGAGGGGGAATTGATCCACACGCGCCGTGATGGGACACGGGTCGTGGTGGCGAGCCGGTGGGCGCTGCAGTTGGATGAACGGGGAAAGCCGACTGCGGTCCTGGAGACTAACAATGATATCACTGAGCGCAAGCGGGCGGAGGAAGCGCTACACAAGGCGCAGGTGGAGCTGGCGCACGTCACGCGGGTGGCGACCCTGGGCGAGATGACGGCCTCTATTTCCCATGAAGTCAACCAGCCGCTCGCCGCTGTTGTCACCAACGCCAATGCCTGTTTGCGCTGGCTTGCCCGCCAATCGCCTGACCTGGATGAGGCACGAGCCGCCGTGGAGCGCATCATCCGTGATGGCAGCCGTGCAAGCGAAGTGATCGGGCGAATTCGCGCCCTCGTCAAGAAATCTCCGCCGCAGAAGGATTGGCTCAATATCAATGACATTATCCTGGAGGTCATCGCCCTGGCTCGCGACGAAATGCACCGAAATCGTGTCTCGCTGCAGACTCGACTTTCAGATGACGTGCCACTCCTTCATGGAGATCGAATCCAATTGCAACAAGTGATTCTCAATCTGATCATCAATGGCATCGAAGCCATGAACGGGATCGACGAGGGGAGGCGAGAGTTAATCGTCAGCACTGAGAGAGAAACAAACGGATCGAACGGCCTGCTAATTGCTGTGCGCGATTCAGGGGTGGGGCTCAATTCGGAAAATTTAGAACATCTCTTCGACCCCTTCTACACGACGAAGCCGGATGGCATGGGGATGGGGCTGGCGATCAGCCGCTCGATTATTGAGGCCCACGGCGGCCGGCTTTGGGCCACGCTCAACACACCCTGCGGCGCAGTCTTTCAATTTACGCTACCGCAGAACAGCGAGAACGGATCGTGACGCTCCTGCGTTGCGTAAGCCGGTCCAATGCGAAAACTGGTGCCCATCACGAATGACGAGCTGACTTTTGAAGTTCATAACCCGCGCCCTGGCTCTCTAAACGTCGCCATATTTACTAAACCAGTTTTGCATTCAGACGAATGTGCGTTCCGGCCAGCGCTTTCGATACGGGACAGTTCTGTTTGGCGTCCAGCGCATATTTCTGAAATGTCGCGTCGTCAATACTCGGAATGTCGGCCTCGGTCTCGAGCTCGATCATTGTGATCGAAAATCCTTCACCGATCTTTTCCAGTCTCACCTTCGCGCCGGTGTGGATGCGCGTCGGCGTGATGCCCGCGCGCGAAAGCTGCGCGGTCAGCGCCATCGTGAAGCACCCGGCGTGAGCCGCGCCGATCAGCTCTTCCGGGTTGGTGGCCGATTGGCCTTCCTCAAATCGCGACTTAAACGAATACGGGCCGTCAAACGCGCCGCTGCCCACTTTCAACCGCCCGCTGCCTTCGGCCAGATTGCCTTTCCATTCTGCTTCTGCTTTCCGTGTTGGCATAAAG
>WNFW01001122.1_pt1 | contig 23459 bp, 23 predicted proteins | sample 5400131 | NCBI WGS metagenome assembly WNFW01 (sample SAMN13153362, study PRJNA577476) | soil metagenome | isolation source: 20 cm soil or saprolite under grassland replicate 1 | place: USA:California | collected 2016-06-15 | reverse complement strand
GTTTGAGTGAGCGTCGTGCCGTTATAGTTGGCGTCGGCGGCCCAGGTGGCGGTCGAGGTGCAGGTCCCCGTCCCGCTGGTCATGGCGTAGGTCGGCGTACCGCTGCCGTTGGAGCAGACGCCGCTCGATGCGTAGACCGGGCTGGCGGAGGTATTCGTCGAGCTCGCCACGGTGAACGTGCTCAGGTAGGCCGCGCTCGCCGGCGCCCCCGTGAACGTCACCGTCGGCGTGATCTTCTCGGCCGTGGTCGTCTGGCTCCGGGTCGCCGCGTTGTAGCTGGCGTCCGCGGCCCAGGTGACCGTCGACGTGCAGGTCCCCGTGCCGCTGGTCATCGTGTAGGTGGGACCGGCGTTGGAGCACACCCCACTCGACGCGTACGCCGGGCTGGCCGAGCTGTTGGTGGTGCTCGCCACGGTGAAGGTGCTCAGGTAGGCGGCGCTCGCCGGGGCGCCGGTGAACGTCACGGTCGGGTCGATCTTCTCGGCCGTGGTCGTCTGGCTCCGGGTCGCCGCGGTGTAGTTGGCGTCCGTGGCCCAGCTGACGGTGGAGGTGCAGCTCCCCGTCCCGCTGGTCATGGTGTAAGTCGTACCGACGTTGGAGCAACCGGCGGCTGCGGTGTAAACCGGGCCGGCCGAGCTGTTCGTGGTGCTCGCCACGGTGAACGTGCTCTGGTAGGCGGCGCTCGCCGGCGCACCCGTGAACGTCACCGTCGGGTCGATCTTCGTTGCGGTCGTTGATTGGCTGAGCGTCGCGCCGTTGTAGTCGGCATCGGGTGCCCAGGTGACGGTGGCCGCACACGTCGCCGTCCCGCTGGTCATGGTGTAGGTCGCGCCGATATTGGAGCAACCGCCGCTGGACGTATAGAGCGGGCTCGCCGAACTGTTGGTCGTGCTTGTCAGCGTGAAGCTGCTCAGATAAGCGGCACTGGCCGGCGCCCCCGTGAATGTCACGGTCGGATTCCTCTTGCCGACGGTGAGCGTGCCGGATCCGGTGGCGAAGTCCGAGGCGGACGTAGCGGCCTTGACGGTGAACGACGTCGTTCCTGCGGGCGTGGTGCCCGAGGTCGTGGAGATCGTAAGCGTCGATGTCTTTGAATTTTCGGCCGACGTCAACGTGACCGGATTCGCGTTGAAGGAAGCGCTCGCTCCGGCCGGCAATGCCGTCGTGATGCTCAGAGTGGCACTGAAGTTCCCATTGGAGCCTCCACCGCTGCCGCGGAACACGGTGATCGTGAAGGCAGCGCTCGAGCCGGGAGTGACCGGGTCCGGCGACTGCGCGCCCGCGGTGACCGAGCCGACCTTTGGACTGTCCAGGAACGTCGTCTGCGCTACGGCCCCGGAAGTCTGGCCAGCCGCGGTCAGATAGAACTGCACGCCAAGGTCATGCTCGTCGGGCGCAAACTCCCGATAGAGAATGCTTCCGGACGAATCGGCGGTCGTCGTCAGCGTCTGGTCGGTGTCCTCGTCGTGGTCGAGATCTTCGTGCAGCTCGAGGGTGACGGCTTCTCCTGGCTGCCAGCCCGAGCCGGTCATGGTGACGACCTCGCCCGGGGCGTAATCCTCCTTGTCCGTTTTCACGGTGGCGGCCGTGTTCCCGTTTCCGATAGAGGAGACGAGCACCACCTGCCCTCCCCCCGCGCCTCCCCTGGCGTCCGCCGTCGCGCCGGCGCTGTCCCCCGGCGGCTCCAGCCCGAATGACGCCATGTTGGCGTACGCCAGCTGCTGATCGCCGTTCTTGAGAATCTCCGCGGCGATCGCCGTCAACGCCTGCACTGCGTTATAGATCTGTAAGTCCGAGTCGGCGGCGACGCTCAGCCTCGAGACCCCTTTCAGCCACGCGTACCGCTGCGCCACGGTGTCCGAGTGGTCCTGCAGGACGACGAGGCCTCTCAAACCCGATGTCGCGTAGTTCGCTGCCCCCCACACCGCGAGGTTGCGGATGAGGGTGCTCTTCTCCGTGCGATTGGTGGTGCCCTGGTCCGGCGTGCCGGACCAGACTGCAATGCGTCCGCGCAGCACGATGCGTAGCCGCTCGGCAACCGCCGTGGTCCGCAACAGGTCGTATGGCTTGGTGTCGCCGTTGTCCGCCAGGGACGGGACGATTAAGACGGCATACGGCGCGAGGTCCGCGCGCGCGAGATCGACGGTGCCGGACGTGCCGTTGTAGGCGCGCGCGACCCCCCCGGGGAAGGCGCCCGTCAGCGACTCGACGATCAAGTCGCAACCCGCCACGTCGATGCCAGCCGGGCAGTACACCAGCGCCTGTTGAGCCCCCAGGGCCGCCGGCCCGGCGACAAGACCGCACAAGGCTCCGAACAGCAGGAAGGCCGTCTTCTTCATAACGCCCCCCCTCAGCGACAGGCGTCGGCGATGACGGCGCTGAGCGCCTCCACGCGCTGCTGCAAGCCGGCCTTGTCAGGACTGCTCGCAGCCTGTCCCTTGGCGCCCTCGAGCTCCTTGGCGTAGGCGACGCATACCGTTGCAGTGACGAGATTTTGCGTCAGGGCCGCCGATGGCCGCGTCAGCGGCGCTCGCGGTCCCTGGGGCTGGTCCGAACAGGCAGTCCAGAACATCAGTACGGCGGCGGAAAACAGAGCTATGCGCTTCACGACCCACCTCCAGAGAGCCCAGTACCTGTCTGGGCGGCTGGCGGCTGGTCGTGAGGCTCACATTTGGGCCTCACCTCGCTCAGCGGACCCGCTACTGGCGCATCGTGGCACCAGCGCAACAACCGTACCTTTGCTCAGCTTGCTATTGTTGGACGAAACGTCCGTTGCTCCAGAAATGTGTGGTATGGGAGCCACAGACATGGTCGGAAGTGTTGCAGCTGTGGACGCTGGATGGCTAACGGTCCAACTTAGAGCATCCACAACGGAGTCAGCCATGCTTCGCCGACGAATCGCTGGTACGCTCCTGCTCTGCTATCTCGCCGCGTGCACGAGCTGGCACGTGGAAAAGGAAGTCAGCCCGCTGCAGCTGATCTCCACCAAGCACCCCCGCGTGGTGCGCCTGACCCGGGCCGACGGCTCGCGTATGGTTCTCGATCAACCCCGCATCGCCGCGGGCGACAGCCTAGCGGGACTCCACAACGGAGTGACATCTAGCGTCGCGGTCTCGGACGTCACGCAGGTCGCGACCCCGAGGCTCAGTGCCGGCAAAACCATCGGGGTATTTCTCGGCCTCTCAGTGGTCGCGGTAGGAATCGCGGTGATAGCTTGTTTGTCTGACAATTCGGGGACAGGTCCTTGCTCGGGCAATTAAGGAGAATGCTCGATAACCGAACAGGCTATCGAGCATTTGGTTAATCATATCGGGGCGAGAGGATTTGAACCTCCGACCTCCTGGTCCCGAACCAGGCGCGCTAACCGGGCTGCGCTACGCCCCGCAGCGAAACCTAGAAGCCGACCCACCCGAAAGAAAGCCCAGCAGGCCTTGCGGCCCCGGCGGCGCGCCCGTATTTCCATGACAAGGTCTATGACATCCGATGTCGTCGTGCGGACGAGGTGTTCTCCCCGAACAGCGATGTGCGCAGTCGGCGCCGCCCTGCTCCTACAGAGCGGCTGGGCGTGTCGGCGGGCTGCCACTGCGACTGCCCCTCGTCCTCCGGAGGTCTCGGTCCTCACCGTCGCTCCGGAGACGGTCTCGGCGCGCTACGAGTTCGTCGGGCAGGCCGTGGCGTCGCGTCACGTCGAGGTGCGCGCGCAGGTCGCCGGGGTCATCGTCGCGCGGCCCTACGCCGAGGGCACGGATGTCCCGAAGGGCGCCCTGCTCTTCCAGATCGATTCGACGACGTACGACGCGGCTTACCGGAGCGCGCTGGCGCAGCTCGCGGACGCCACGGCCCGCTCGGCGAACGCCGAGCGCAACCGGTCGCGTCTCAAGGCGCTGCTCGGCTCGCGCGCCGTGGCCCAAAAGGACGTAGATGACGCCGAGACAGCCTTCGATCAGGCGCGCGCCGCCGTCCAGGCGGCGCAGGCCGCGGTCGACCGCGCGAAGAAAGACTACGACGACACCTTCATCCGCGCGGAGATCGCCGGGCGGGCCGGCCGGGCACTCTTGGATCTGGGCGCGCGTGTGACGGGGCCGAGCGACCTGCTCACGACGGTCGAGCAGATCGATCCTGTCTACGTGAACTTCAGCCCGTCCGACCAGGAGGTGCTGCGCTGGCGGCAGGACATCGCGACGCGCCGGCTGCTCGTGCCCGCCCGCGTGCTCGCCGTGCAGGTGACGCTCTCGGACGGCAGCATCTTTCCCGGCACCGGCCAACTCAATTTCGTCGACCTCGCCCTGCAGCCTGCCACCGGGACCCTCTCCCTCCGCGCCGAGTTCCGGAACCCGCAGCACGTCTTGTTGCCGGGTCAGTTCGTACGCCTACACTTCGTGGGCCTCAAGCGCCCGGACGCGATCCTCGTGCCCCAGCGGGCCGTCCAGCGCGGCCTCGCCGGCGCGTTCGTCTATGTGCTGGCGGACAGCAACCGGGTGACGGTGCGTGACGTGGTGGCGACGTCCTGGGAACGGGGGGGGTGGTTGATCGATCAGGGCCTCAGGGCGGGCGACCGCGTGGTGGTGGATGGCATCCAGAAAGTCGGCCCCGGACAGCTCGCCACGCCGGTCGCCTACCGACTCGCCGTGGACTCGAGCGCGGCAGGCGTGGCGGACAGCGCCGTGATCGCGGCGCCGTCGGCTCCGCCCAAGATCAAAGTCGGTCCGTGAGCGGCGCGTAGCTCGACCTCTGCTCACTGATCACTTTGACGGCCGCAGGTTCTTCAATCCGAGCGGCGCGCAGGGCCAGCCGGTCTGGATGGTGCCGCGCATGCTGCTCACGCCGCGCACCCGGTGGCCGTCGAGGATTCCGGTCGAGCCGCGGCGGCCGCCGACCGTCGGACCGGACGACCTGGTCGTGACGTTCGTCGGTCATGCCACGTTTCTCATTCAAGTCGGGGCCATCAGCCTGCTGACCGATCCGGTGTACGCCGAGCGGGCGAGCCCGGTCTCGTTCGCGGGCCCCCGTCGGGTTCGGGCGCCGGGCGTGCGATTCGACGATCTGCCCGCCATCTCGCTCGTGCTCGTGAGTCACAATCACTACGATCACTGCGATCTCGGGACCCTGCTCGCACTCGATCGGCGGTTTCATCCGCAACTGGTGGCCCCGATCGGTAACGGCCGGCTGCTCCGATCGGCCGGCATCGGTCGGGTCGAGGAAATCGACTGGTGGCAGCGCGCGAGCGCCGCGCCGCTTCCCGTCACACTGACCCCCGCTCAGCACTTCTCTTCGCGGAACATGTTCGACCGCAACCGCGGGCTGTGGGGTGGGTTCCTGATCGAGGCCGCTGGGCGCCGGATCCTCTTCGCCGCCGACAGCGGCTACGGCGCCCACTTCCGGGAGATCGCCGCGCGGCTGGGCCCCATCGATCTCGCGCTACTCCCCATCGGTGCGTACGAGCCGCGCTGGTTCATGCAAGACATCCACATGAATCCGGCCGAAGCCGTGCGGGCGCACCTCGATCTCGGAGCGCGCCAGAGCGTCGCGATGCATTTCGGTACGTTTCAATTGACGCCCGAGGGAATCGACGAACCGGTTCGCACTCGAACCCCCAGCCTCTTGATCCGTAGTCAAGCGCTCTATCCAGTTGAGCTATGGGCGCGAGTGGGCGGTACTAGATTCGAACTAGTGACCTCCACGATGTCAACGTGGCGCTCTAACCAACTGAGCTAACCGCCCGTGAACGACTAGACGCACAGGGGGCGGAGACAGACGCACAGACGCGGCAGTGGTGAACAGTGAATTAGATCGGAAGGAGGGCCTACTAACGCCCTGCTGTTCTCCCCTGTGCGTCTGCTGCGTCTGTGACCGTTCCCTGTGCGTCTAGCTTCAATAGCGGGGGTGGGATTTGAACCCACGACCTCCGGGTTATGAGCCCGGCGAGCTACCAGACTGCTCCACCCCGCGTCGGTTTATCCGTCAATCCGTGCCCAGAGCGGGAAACGGGACTCGAACCCGCGACCCCAACCTTGGCAAGGTTGTGCTCTACCAACTGAGCTATTCCCGCGTGCCACTCCCAATCTAACCGCTCAGTAGGGGTCGGGTTCCACGGCCCCGACCTCCCCAACCTCCCCCGTCCTGCTTGTCAGTGGAGGCGAGGGGGATCGAACCCCTGACCTCGTGAATGCCATTCACGCGCTCTCCCAACTGAGCTACGCCCCCGTTATATTGGGCCCCGCCCAACGCGTTCCGGCGGGAACACGGCATCTTATCGGCGCGTTCTGGTGGTGTCAAGCGGTTTTGCGCCCTGACGTGAACTTTTCGGCCCCTGTCCGGTATCACGGGGTGATCCGGGATTATAGACATGCCCAAGCACATCCGACGGAAGAAAACCACCTCCCCCGCCCGGGCGAAGCCCCGTGCGGCGGCCCGCGCGGTCGCGGCCGCCGTGGGGCCCGGCCGCCCGCCTGCCCCCCAGGCGAAAGCGAAGCCTGCCAAGAAGCGCGGGCGGCGTCGCGGCTTGCTCTCCGGCCTCGCGACCCACGAGCACGAGCGCGACATCCTCGATCAGTACCTCCACGAGGTGTCGAAGACGCCGCTCCTCACCCAGAAGGAGGAGATCGCGCTCGCCCGGAAGGTGCGCGCCGGCGATCAGGACTCGATGCAGGAGCTCGTGAAGCGCAATCTGCGCTTCGTGATCTCGGTCGCCAAGAAGTACCAGAACCGGGGTCTCCCCCTTACCGACCTGATCGGCGAGGGGAACGTCGGCTTGCTCACCGCGGCTCGCAAGTTCGACCCGGACCAGGGGGTGAAGTTCATCTCCTACGCCGTGTGGTGGATCCGCCAGGCGATCCTCGCCGCGCTCGCGCGCCAGGGGCGCACCGTGCGGGTGCCGTTGAACCGCACCGCCGACCTGTCGCGCATCGTCCGGACGGCCGAGTTCCTGCGGCAGACCCTGCGGCGCGAGCCCACTCCGGAGGAGATCTCCGACGCGACCAAGCTGTCGCTCGAGGTAGTGCAGTCGCTCGCCGCGCTGAACACGGGTGACGTGCGGCTCGACGCGCCGCTCGATCCCGATGGGGACCGCTCCCTCATCGAGCGATTCATCGCCGAAGATCTGCCGGACACGGAAGACCAGGCGATGGACCGGTTCCTCTCGGACGAGATCGAGCAGGCGCTGAACACGTTGCAGCGCCGCGATGCCAAGGTGCTCCGGCTGTACTTCGGTCTGGACGGCGGCCGGGAGCACACGCTGGAGGAGATCGGCGGCATGCTCGGCGTGACGCGCGAGCGGGTGCGCCAGCTGCGGGACCGCGCGCTCAAGCGGCTGCGGGACGGCGAAGTGGGGAAGGCGCTCGCCAGCTTCGCGGCATGACAGACTAGACGCACAGACGCAGCAGACGCACAGCGGTTAACAGTCGACAGTGGCCAGGGGGGCTCCTCTGGCCACTCGTGCTGTTTTCCCCTGTGCGTCTGTGCGTCTTTGCCCCCGTTCACTGTCCGCACTAGCTTTTCAGCCGTGATCGAACGCCTCGGCCGAAGGACCGTCGACGCCGTCAAGACCGTCGGCCGCTTCGGTCATTTCATGGGGGACCTGGCGCGCGCCGTTCCCGACGTCGCCGTGTGGGGCCGGCTGACGCTCGTGCAGCTGCGGCGCGTGGGCGTGGACTCGCTCCCGGTCGCGCTGTTCATCGCGGCGTTCACCGGGGTCGTGCTCGCCCTCCAGGCGTCCTACACGTTCCGCAACACCGTCCCGCTCTACTTCGTCGGCACGCTGGTCGGCAAGACGATGATGCTCGAGCTCGGGCCGGTGCTCGCCGGCCTCGCCCTGGCGGGACGCGTCGGGGCCAGCATGGCGGCCGAGCTCGGGACCATGAAGGTCACCGAGCAGGTGGACGCGCTCGAGACGCTCGCCTACGACCCGCAGAGCTTTCTCGTGCTCCCCCGCGTGCTCGCCGGCACCGCCATGTTTCCCATCATCGTGGCGCTCGCGATCCTGACGGGGATCCTCACCGGGTGGATCGCGAGCCTGGTGCTGCTCGACCTCTCCACCCAGGAGTTCATCAAGGGCCTGAAACTGTTCTATCGGTTCAAGGACACCTGGTTCGGCCTGTTCAAGAGCGCGACGTTCGGGTTCACCATCACGCTGGTGGGGTGCGTCGTCGGCCTGGGCACGCGCGGCGGCGCCGAGGGTGTGGGCCTGAGCACCACCCGCGCGGTCGTCTATTCGGCCGTGCTGTTGCTCGTGCTCGATGCGTTCTGGGCGCTGGTGCTGCTGCGGTGATCCAGTTCCAGGATCTCCAGAAGAGCTTCGGCGCGAAGCTGGTACTCGCCGGCTTCACGCTCACGGTGCCGGACCAGGAGACGGTGGTCATCATCGGGTACTCGGGCACCGGCAAGAGCGTGGCGTTGAAGCACGTCGTGGGGTTGTTGCAGCCCGATGCCGGAGACGTCATCGTTGACGGCCGCGCCGTGTCGACGCTCGAGCGGGACGCCCTCATGGCGCTGCGCCGCGACATCGGGTTCGTCTTCCAGTTCGCCGCGCTGTTCGATTCGCTGACCGTGTTCGACAACGTCGCGCTGGGGCTCCGGCGGCGCGACCTCTCGGACGACGAGATCGCGGAGCGCGTGCGCGAGGCGCTGGCGGTCGTGGATCTGACGGGCGCGGAGGAGAAGTACCCGGCCGAGCTGTCGGGCGGGATGCGCAAGCGGGTGGGCATCGCGCGCGCCATCGCCCTGCGACCCCGCTACCTCCTGTACGATGAGCCGACCACCGGCCTCGATCCGGTGACTTCGGCGGTGATCGACCAGCTGATGGTGCGCACGCGCGAGCACCTCGGCGTGACGGGCATCGTCGTGACGCACGACATGCGGAGCGCCTATACCGTCGGCGACCGCATCGCCATGTTGTACGAGGGCAGGATCCGGCAGGTGGGCACCGTGGCGCAGATCCAGCAGACGGAGGATCCCGTGGTGCGGCAGTTCATCGAGGGACGCCCGGCGTGAAGCGCGAGAACGAGTTCGCCGTCGGCGTGGTCGTGATCGCGGCGTTCGCGGTCGTAGTGAGCGGCGCGCTGTGGCTCTCGGGCGCGCATCTCGGCCGCACGGAAGCGGTGTACACCGCCCGGTTCCGCACCGTGGGAGGGCTCGGCGTGGGCGACCCGGTGGTGCTGCGGGGGGTGCGGGTCGGCCGGGTCGAGGGGATCCGGCTCGCCTCCGGCAACTGGGTGGAGGCGGACCTGAAGATCTACGCGGGCGCCCAGCCCCCGCCCCGGCCGGCGGTGATCGCCGCGTCGGCGTCCCTGTTCGGCGAGTGGGCGGCCTCCCTCGTCTCGCTCGACCAGCTCCCGAACGATCCCAACATCAAGCAGGCGATCGCGGAGGCGCAGGCGGCGGGGAGCGGGAAGTGGCCGGGCGCCACGCTCCCCGACATCGGCCAGCTCACGGCGCAGGCGAGCCGCATCGCGACCGACATCGCGACCGTGTCCAGCCGAATCCAGACCGCGTTCGACTCCGAGGCCGTGCTCGAGCTGCGGCGGTCGATCAAGGACTTCGGCCAGGTCGCGGACAAGCTGGTGAAAGTGACGAACGAGCAGGCAGACGTGATCGGCTCGGTCGGGTCGAACCTCCGCCAGGGCTCGGACGTCCTCGCCAAAGCGGCGACCAACCTGCAGACCACGCTCGGCCGGGTGGACTCGGCGACCAATCAAGGCCAGCTGGCGACCATCCTGAGTAACTCCGCGACGACCAGCACCAATCTGCGGTCGGCATCGCAGGACTTCCGCGACTTGCTCGACGCCGCCCACAAAAACCAGGAGAGCCTCGTCCGCGTCCTGGTGTCGGCCGACAGCGTGATGTCGCGCATCGCGAACCGCAGCGGGACGCTCGGCCTGCTGGTGTCGGACTCGACCCTGTACCGCGAGACCACCCTCACGATGATCCAGCTGCGGCAGCTCCTGTCCGACATCCAGGCGAACCCGCGGAAGTATTTCTCGTTCAGCGTCTTTTGAAGACAATGCGGAATGCGGAGTGCGGAATGCGGAGTTTCAGGGGGAGTTCGATCCCGGACGCCCAGCCCTGCGCATCGACGGTGGCGCGACCTATTCCGCACTCCGCATTCCGCACTCCGCATTGGCTTACATGAAGCGCAAGCGTCCCCGCGCCCAGCGGGAGACCTCAGCGGGCGGCGTCGTGTTCCGGCGCGGACCGGACGGTGGGCCCCGGTTCCTGTTGATCCGCGACTCCTATCGCAACTGGGGGTTTCCCAAAGGCCACCTCGAACCCGGCGAGCCCCCCGCCGACGCCGCGCGACGCGAAGTGGCCGAGGAGACCGGGCTCGAGCATCTCGCGCTGCACGGCCCGATTCGGGTGATTGACTGGTACTTCCGATTTCGCGGCAAGACGATCCACAAGTTCTGCCATTTCTTCCTCTTCGAGTCGCGACGCGGCGAGTGCGTGCCCCAGACGGAGGAAGGCATCACCGACTGCGCGTGGTACGCTCCCGAGGAGGCCCGCCGCACGATCTCGTACGACAACGCGCGCGCGGTGTTGGAGCAGGCGACCGCGATGGTGCAGGCGCTCGCCCACGTGGCGGACCGCTCCGCCCCCGAGCAGCCGGCGTGACCGCCGTCGTGCCGGTGTTCAGCCCTCGGGCCGAGCCGCGGCGGGCGGTGAAACGCGGCTACCCGCGCGGTGCGGGGAGCGTGCGGCTGTGCCGCACCCTCGCGGCCGTCGAGCGGCTGCTGTACCAGCGCCTCGTCGACGCGGTGGTGCTCGATGTGAAGACGGCACCGCCGGCCGCGCTCGCGCTGCCGGCACGGTTCCCGCGGATCCCGATGTTCGTGCTGTCGGCCGTGCGGCCGGATGACGGCCCGCTGCTCGCCGCCTGCGACGCGGCGGGGTTCGCCGGTGTGCTGGTCGAGGGGGTGGACAACGCGGTGGCGGGGGAGTGGATTGCGGCCCGGACGGCGCAGGTGGCGCGGCGCGAAGCGCTCGCCGATGCGCCCAAGCTGCTCCGCCTCACCGATCGCCTGCAGCTCGCCGCCTGGGAGGAGGTGCTGCGCCGCGCCGGCTTCCCCACGCAGACGGGCCACGTAGCGGCGGCCCTCCGAGTGACACGGGAACACCTGTCGCGCGAGTTCGCCGCCGGCGGTGCTCCCAACCTGAAGCGGGTCATCGATCTCGCGCGCACGGCATGCGCCGCCGATCTGCTGGGCAATCCGGGGTACACCGTGCGGTCGGTGGTGCACATCCTCGGCTACGCGTCGATCAGCCACCTCGCGGGCGCCGCGCGGCGCGTGGCGGGTACGACGCCGCAGGAATTGCGGGCGGTGGGAGCGCGAGGCGTGCTTCAGAGATTCATAAAAGGAAGGACGCGGTCGCGAGTATGAACGCGGAAGTGGGAACGCGGAACGCGGAACAGGCGGGCCGACGCCCGTGCGGATGTTCCGCGTTCCGCCTTCCGCGTTCCGACTTCTTGTGATAAAATTCACAATCTCTTACCGGTACTTCCATGGCCACGGACTCCATCCTTCGTCCCGGCGAGCTGAAAGAAATCCTCCTCAAGGAAATCCAGGCGGCCGATCTCGCCGACATCGACGTCCGCGAGGTGGGCACCGTGCTCGAGGTCAAGGACGGCATCGCCCGCATTTACGGCCTCACCTCCGCGATGGCCGGCGAGATGCTCGAGTTCGCCTCTTCGGACACGGGGGAGAAGGTCACCGGGCAAGCGCTGAACCTGGAAGAGGACAACATCGGCGCGGTGATCTTCGGCGATTATCTCGTGCTGCGCGAAGGGGACGAGGTGCGCCGCACAGGGCGCGTGCTCGAGGTGCCCGTCGGCCCCGCGCTGGTGGGGCGGGTGGTGGACGCCCTCGGCCGGCCGGTGGACGGGTTGGGCCCCCTCCACGGGACGAAGACCCGCAAGGTGGACATCGTCGCCCCCGGCATCATCAAGCGGCAGCCGGTCAAGGAGCCGCTCCAGACGGGGATCAAGGCGATCGACTCGATGATCCCGATCGGCCGCGGCCAGCGCGAGCTGATCATCGGCGACCGCGCCATCGGCAAGACGGCAATCGCGGTCGACACGATCATCAATCAGAAGGGCCAAGGCGTGACCTGCGTGTACGTGGCGATCGGGCAGAAGGGCTCGACCGTCGCCGCCGTGGTCGAGAAGCTCAAGGAATTCGGTGCGATGGATTATACGATCGTCGTGCTCGCCTCGGCCTCGGAGCCCGCCCCGATGCAGTACATCGCCCCGTTCTCGGGCTGCGCGATGGCCGAGTATTTCATGTACGACGAGAAGAAGGCGACCCTGTGCGTGTACGACGACCTCTCGAAGCAGGCCGCGGCGTACCGCCAGCTGTCGCTCGTGCTGCGGCGTCCGCCCGGCCGCGAAGCGTATCCGGGCGACGTCTTCTATCTCCACAGTCGCCTGCTGGAGCGGGCGGCCAAGCTGTCGGACCCGATGGGGGCGGGGTCGCTCACCGCGCTCCCCATCATCGAGACCCAGGCCGGCGACATCTCCGCCTACATCCCTACGAACGTCATCTCGATTACCGACGGCCAGATCTTCCTCGAGACGGACATGTTCTACTCGAACGTGCGGCCGGCCATCAACCCGGGCATTTCGGTGTCGCGCGTCGGCGGCAACGCGCAGATCAAGGCGATGAAGCAGGTGGCGGGTCGCCTGCGCCTCGATCTCGCGCAGTACCGCGAGCTCGAGGCGTTCGCGCAATTCGGCTCGGAGCTCGACCAGGCGACGCAGAAGCAGCTCGCCCGGGGGGTGCGCGTGGTGGAAGTGTTGAAGCAGCCCCAATACCAGCCGATGCCCGTCGAACAGCAGGTCATCGTCATTTTCGCCGTGACGAACGGCTACCTCGACGACGTCCCGGTCCCGGAGATCAAGGCCTGGGAGCAGGGGTTCAGGGACTTCATGGCGGCCCAGCATCCTGATGTCGGCGAGGAGATCCGGACCCGCCGGGTGCTGGGCGACGACCTCACCGCCCGGCTGCGTGCCGCCGTGACCGCGTATAAGCAGCTCGCCGCGCACTGATGGCCAAACCCCGCGAGCTGCGTCGCCGCATCAAGTCGGTCCAAAGCACGCGCAAGATCACGAAGACGATGGAGCTCGTGGCCACGTCCAAGCTGAAGCGCGCCCAGGACCGCGTGATCGCCGCGCGGCCGTACGCGGCCGCCCTCGCCGAGGTGATCGGAGATCTGTACGCCCCGGAGCTGGCCGAGCGGTTTCCGCTGCTGCGACAACCCAAGGCTCCTGAGCCCGGGGGCCCCGGGCTTGCGCCCGGGGTCAGTCGGCGGGTGGCCCTTATTGTGATTACCGCTAACCGTGGGCTGTGCGGAGCGTTCAACGCCAACCTGATCCGCGAGGCGCGGCGCCGGATCGAGCAGCTCGAGGCCGACGGAGTCGGGGTCGACCTTCATCTGATCGGCAAGAAGGGGATCACCTACTTCAAGTTTGCGAAGCGGCCGGCGGTGTCACAGCGGACCGACATCGGCGACAAACCGCGGGCCGAGCATGCGGCGGAGATCGTGGGTCCGCTGATGACGCAGTTCGCCTCGGGCGCGCTCGATGCGGTGGACGTGGTGTTCGCCCAGTTCAAGAGCGCGGTGTCGACGCCGCCCACGACGTTGCGGATCCTTCCCATCACACCCCCCGGAGTGACTGACCCCGGGCGCAAGCCCGGGGTTTACATACTGAAGCCCTCCGCCGACGCGATTCTCGAGCAGCTGCTGCCGCTCTATGTCCGCAATCAGCTGTACCGGGCGCTGGTGGAAACCGCGGCGGCGTTCCTGGGCGCCCAACGGACCGCGATGAAGAACGCCACCGACAACGCGGGCGACATCATCGAGCTGCTGCAGCGCACGTACAATCGAGCGCGGCAGGCGCAAATCACGCAGGAGCTGGCGGAGATCGTCGGCGGGGCGGAGGCTCTGAAAGGATAGCACATGGCGACACGAACCAAGGAAGCTCCCAAGAAGCCCGCTGCCGAGACCGAGCACAACGTGGGCAAAGTCGTCCAGGTCATCGGCCCCGTGCTGGACGTGGAGTTCGAGCCGGAGCACCTGCCGGAGATCTACAATGCCCTCCTGATCGACCATCGCGGGAACGGCGCCCCGCCGATCCGGTTGATCGCCGAGGTGCAGCAGCACATCGGACGCAACCAGGTGCGCGCGGTCGCGATGACCTCGACCGACGGCGTGGTGCGTGGCATGGAGGTCGTGGATACCGGCACGCCGATCACGGTGCCGGTGGGCCAGGCGTCGCTGGGGCGCATTCTCAACGTGCTCGGCGAGCCGGTGGACGAAGGCGATCCGATCCCGCTTGACGCGGAGCGCTGGCCGATCCACCGCGAGACGCCGAAGTTCGTCGACCTGGAGCCCAAGACGGAGGTCTTCGAGACGGGGATCAAGGTGATCGACCTCATCGCTCCGTTCGTGAAGGGCGGCAAGATCGGCCTGTTCGGCGGAGCGGGCGTGGGGAAAACGGTCATCATTCAGGAGCTGATTCACAACGTGGCCATGGGCCACGGCGGCCGCTCGGTGTTCTGCGGCGTGGGGGAGCGCACGCGCGAAGGAAACGATCTCTATCTGGAGATGAAGGAGAGCGGGGTGCTCAAGTCCTGCTCGCTCATCTACGGCCAGATGAACGAGCCCCCCGGCGCGCGATTGCGCGTCGGCCTGACCGGCCTGACGGTGGCCGAATACTTCCGCGACATGGAAGGCCAGGACGTCCTGGTGTTCATCGACAACATCTTCCGGTTCACGCAGGCGGGCTCGGAGGTGTCGGCGCTGCTGGGACGGATGCCGTCGGCGGTGGGCTATCAGCCGACGCTCGCCACCGAGATGGGCGAGCTGCAGGAGCGGATCACCTCCACCAAGAAGGGATCGATTACGTCGGTGCAGGCGATCTACGTCCCGGCCGACGACCTCACCGACCCGGCGCCCGCGACCGCGTTTTCGCACCTGGACGCGACCGTGGTGCTGTCCCGACAGATCTTCGAGCTCGGCATCTATCCCGCCGTCGATCCGCTCGCGTCGTCGTCGCGCCTCCTCGATGCGCAGTACCTGGGCGAGCGCCACTACAAGGTGGCCGTCGAGGTGCAGCGGATCCTGCAGCGCTACAAGGACCTTCAGGACATCATCGCGATCCTCGGGATGGACGAGCTGTCCGAAGAGGACAAGCAGCTGGTGGCGCGCGCCCGCCGGGTGCAGCGCTTCCTCTCCCAGCCGTTCTTCGTGGCCACCCAGTTCACGGGCCTCGAGGGCAAGTACGTGAAGCTGGAGGATACGATCAGCTCGTTCGAGCGGGTGGTGGCGGGGGAGTTCGACCACCTGCCGGAGCAGGCCTTCTACATGGTGGCCGGGATCGACGAGGCGCTGGAGCAGGCGAAGCGCCTGGCCACGAGCTGAGTGATGCACGTCACCGTCGTCTCGCCCGAGCAAGCGGTATTCGATGGGTCCGCCGACGCGATCGTGGCGCCGGCGTACGACGGCCAGGTGGGCATCCTGCCGGGTCACGCGCCGTTCCTGACGCTGCTCGGGGTGGGGGTCTTGCAGGTGCGCCAGGGGAGTGCGTCCACGCGCTTCCGGGTTGCGGGCGGATTCCTCCAGGTGGTGGGGGGGGGCGGGGGGGGCGAAACCGTCCGGATCGTGGCCGATCGAGTCGACGCGTCTTGACAGATCCGTACATCGTTCTTACCGATGTGCGGCCATTTCAAGCGACGCGCCCTTCACCCCTCCCTGGGGAGGTACCCATATGCGGAAGTGGATCGGCAGTGGACTGCTCGTCACCGTTCTCGCGCTCCTTCCCGCCCGCGCGCCGGCACAGCGGCGGGCCCCGGCCGAAGCCGGCCCGCGGAACGAGCTCGGTGTCGACCTCGCGTTCCAGTATGTCAGTGTCGGCAGCAACGGCGGATCCGGCATCCAGCTCGCCGCGCCGGTCGACGCGCGGGTCGGGTTCCTCTCGAGGGGGCCGAACATGTTTGAAGTGCGGGCCTCGGTCGACTGGGACTCGAACTTCGGGACCGTCGCGTTCAGCCCCGGCGTGAACGTGCTGCACCTGCTGAAGCGGGGGAGCGGAACGCGCGGGCTGATGCGCGCACCGTACGTGACGGCGGGGGTCGGGCTGAACATCTTCAAGTTCGGCTCCGGTGCGAGTACCGAAACCCAGTTCGCAATCGGCGGTGGGGTCGGGAAGCGGCTCCCCTACGGGAGCGCCGTGTTCCGGCCCGAAGGCTACCTCGCGTACGCCTTCTCGTCCGGCGCTCTGCCGAGCTCATTCTCGCTCGGCGTCCGGCTCGGCTTGTCTTTCTGGCACTAGACTGAGCTGCTGTCGCGGCCCGTCCACGCCATGGACGGGCCGCGGTTTTTCGTCTGTGAAAACGGAACGATGGCCGTCCGGGTGGGTACCCTGTCTCACGCCGACCCCCGAATCGAGCCAAGGAGACGAGCATGCGACGACGCGTGGCCGTGCTGGTCGTGGTGCTGGGGGGAATGGTCCCCCTCCAGGTGGGGGCGCAGGCCACGGGCATGCCGTCCTACAACGCGCCCTATCGTGCGTTTCAGCGATCCGAGCTCGGCGCGGTGTTCAGTTTTCCCGACGGGGGCGGTACGGGGTTCGAGGGCATGTACCGCTACGCGCGGGGCACCCTCGACATCGGGCTCCGCGGCGGCATTTTCGATCCGAGCGGCGCGGGGAAGGCCGTGCTCCTGGTCGGAGTGGAGGCCCGCGAGCGCGTGATCACGCATACGATCGACTTTCCGCTCGACGGCGCGATCGTGTTCGGCGCGGGCGCTGGCCTCGTGAGCGGCGGCTCGACGCTGTTCGTCCCGGTGGGTCTGTCGCTCGGACGCCGGGTCGATCCGCGGGGGTCGACCGTCAGTATCGTTCCATACGTGCAGCCCACCGTGTCGTTCGTCGCGGGCAGCAACCGGACGTCGGCTTTGGAGTTCGGCTTCGGCGTCGGCGCGGACTTCCGGCTGTCCCGCGTGCTCGACGCGCGCGTGTCAGGCGGCCTCGGCGACCATCCGCTCACCGGTGTGTCGATCGCCGCCGTGTGGGTGCACTGAACTGAAGCAGGTTATGGAGGATGGTGGAGGTTGGTGGAGGATGGTGGAGGTGTCTCCGCATCCTTCACCAACCTCCACCGACCTCCACCGACCTCCACCGACCTCCATCAACCTCCCCCGAAGGGGTATCTATGCGCGCAGTGTTGACGATCGGAGTCATGGTATTGCTGGCAACGCCCGCCGCGGCACAGTGGCTGGGCGAGCCGGTATGGAACAGTCCCAAGGGCGGCACCGGCGTCACGATCAGCGGAGACTACGCCAAGCCGAACAGTGACTACGGCAAGGGCAACACTTGGGGGGGTCGCGCGTCGCTGGGCATCGGCACGCTGACCTTCACGGCCGGCGTGGCACGCTGGAAGCCCGACCTCGCCACTGATGGCTTCACTTCCATCGGTGGGAACGCGGCGTTCCGGCTGATCGGCGGTAGCTTGCTGCCGTTTGCCCTCAACCTGCAGGTCGGCGCGGCTCGAACCGACTCCGCCAATTCCACGCCCGCCCAGACGGCGGTCACGGGTGCGGCGGGGTTCAGCGTCCCGCTCCCAACGCCGGGGATCAGCATCGAGCCGTATTTCTCTCCCGGTATCCGGTACCGCAGTAGCGGCGGCACGAACAGCACCGAGTTCGGGTACGTGTTTGGGGCCAACCTCAGCTTCGGCCTCGTCGGGATGCACGTCGCCTACGACAATGAGAAACTGAAGGGCGGCGGGAGCCAGCGGGTGTTCGGCGTCGGCCTGCACGTGGATCTCCACCTGCCGCTGGGCATGTGAGGCCGGTCACAACCCGTGCTGAAGCTGCTACCTATGCTCCATCTCCGCCGGACCGTGCGCCCTGGTCCCACACGGTTTCCTCCAGGCGTTGAGAGGGGCACTTATGAAGCGCGCAGCGTTGACGCTCGGATTGGCATTGCTGGCCACGCCCGCCGCCGCACAGTGGCTGGGCGAGCCGGCATGGAACGACCCAAAGGCCGGGACCGGCTTCACGATCTACGGCGATTACAGCCGCCCCAACAATGAGGCGCAGGGCGGGAACGCCTTCGGCGGCCGCATCACCCTCGGGGCCGGCACGTTCACGCTGACGGGCGGGGTGTCGTCCTGGAAGGCCGACCTCGTCAGCCAGCGGATAACCACCTTCGGTGGCACCGCCGCGTTCCGGTTGATCGGCGGCAGCCTCATCCCGGTCGCCGTCAACCTGCAGCTCGGCGGCGGTCACAGCGTGGCGATCAGCTCCACCACGGTGGCCCCGCCGGTGGAGACCATGCTGCTCGGCGCGGTGGGGTTGAGCGTGCCACTGCCCACGCCGGTGGTGAGCATCGAGCCATACGTCTCGCCCGGGATCCGGTATCACCATTATGCGAACGGGGCCCCGAACCAGACCAACTTCGGGTGGGTGATCGGTGGCAACCTCGGGTTCGGCCCGATCGGGATTCACCTTGCGTACGACTCGGAAAAGTTCGACGACGGGACGCGACACGGAGTGTTCGGCGTCGGCGCCAACCTCGGGCTCCGGCCGTAGGTAGGGTGGCAAGCCTGGTTCACAACTCGGAGTGAAGCCGCTACCTTTGGGGCGCGCCATTCCCGGGCGCGCCCCGTCCGTTTCCAGGAGCTCTGTGATCCGTTCTTTCGTCGCGCGGGGGTCGGTCTTCGTGCTGGCCCTCGCGCTGAGCGGCTGCGCGCTCACGCTGGACTCGTCGCATCTCGGTGTCCCGGTCTCGCTCGCCGGCACCGCGGCGCGCCCGGACTCGGGAGCTTCCTTCCGGGTAACGAAACACGCGGTCTACATGCTCTTGGGCCTTGTGCCCGTGGCGCAACCGAATCTCGAGGACGTCCTCGGGGGGCAGGTCGGGCCCGGAACGCGCATCACGAATCTGCGCATCAAGGTGCGGAGCCGCTGGAGCGACCTACTCGTGACCGGCCTGACCCTGGGGCTGGTCGTGCCGCGATCGGTGACGTTTGAAGGAGTGGTCGTGGGGGAGTAGTAACCTCCACAACCTTCACCCACCTCCACCAACCTCCACCAACCTTTTTACTAGCGCCGTCGTCCGCTCCGCCGCACCGCGCCCCTCCCGCACCAGCCGCTTCCCGGCTGCGCCCGCCTTGGAGCGTGCCGCCGGGTCATGATGCCACACGAGCCACTGCGAGTGCAGCTGGTGGCGGCCGTCGCTGCTCAACGCCACGGCGCCGCCGCGCTCGATCAATAAGGTCGCGTCGCGGCTCATGTGCCAGTGCGGGCCCACCGCCACCGGCACACCGAACACCGCCGGCTCGAGGACCGAATGGAGGCCCGCGCGGTGGTACCCGCCGCCGACGAACGCGACGTCCGCGAGCGCGTACAGGTCGGCGAGGATTCCAACGCGATCCACGACGATCACCGGCGCGGAGGACGTGTGTTCCACCTGCGACAGCCGGACGGGGCGGGGCAGGCCGACGCGCGCGGCCGCCTGCGCGATGCCGGCGAGGTGGTCCGGGTTGGGCTCGTGGGGCGCGAGCACGAGTCGCGCGCTCGGCACCTGCGCCAGCAGGTCCACGAACGCCGGGAGGACCACCGCTTCGTCCGCCGGCCAGGTGGACCCGGCGACGATGGTGAACGTCCCGGCGGGCGCGATGGCGAGGCGCGCGAACGGATCGCGCGTGCGGTCGAAGCGCTCCGCCCGCTCGGCCACGCTGTCGTACCGCGTGTCTCCCGTCACCTCGATGGCCCCGGGACGCGCGCCCAGCTGCTCGAGGCGCCGGCCGTCCTCTTCGCTGATCGTGCCGATCCGCTCGAGCGCGCGGTAGGCGGGCGCGGCCCAGCCTCGGGCCGGCCAGCGGAGCCGCGAGCTGTGCGGTGCGACGGTGGCGGAGATGAGCCCGAGCTTCACGCCACGCCGCGCCGCCGCGAGCGTCAGCTCGGGCCAGACGTCGAGCTTCGAGAACACCAGCGCGGCGGGCTGAAACGCCTCGAGGACGGCGGTCACGTCCGCGGGGCGGTCGAGCGGCAGGTAATCCGCCACATCGACCGGCAGCGTGCGCGCGAGCCGCTCGGCGGAAGGGGAGAAGAAGGTGTACGCGAGCTGCCAGTGGGGCGCCTCGGCGCGCACGGCTTCGAGCACCGGCTTCGCCTGGAGGCCCTCGCCCACCGACGGGGCGTGCACCCACAAAAGCGGCCGCTTGAGATCGCGGTGCGCCCGCGCCCAGGCGGACAGACGCTCCCGCACGCCGCGACGCGCGTCGAGGCCGCGCGCGAGCTTCTTGTCGAAGCGGGCGGCGAAGGGCAGGGCCCGCTGCGCGAGCCCGATGCTGAGCCGGTATATGAAGGAAGGGCGCGCCCCCCCCATCAGCGCGCCCCGGCCGCCGTCTTGCTCTGGTAGATCGAGTCCAGCACGGCCCGAAAGACCGTGACCGGTGCCGCTCCCTCGAGCAGGGCGCCTTCGATATAGAAGGTAGGGGTGCTCGTCGCGCCCGAGCGCCGCGCGCGCTCGGAGTCCGCCCGGACGTCGGCGGCGGTGGCCCGGGACGCGACACAGCGGGCGAGCTGCGCGTGGTCCAAGCCGGCCGAATCGCCCAACGCGAGGAGCGACGCCTGGGGCGAGGCGAGCGGGGCCCACTGGTCCTGATGGCGGAACAGCAGGTCGTGCATCGGCCAGAAGCGCTGCTGCCGGGCGGCACACAATGCGACCTCCGCAGCCGTCGCGGCGTTCTTGTGCAGGCTCGACAGGGGCAGGTTGATGTACACGAACCGGACCTTGCCCGCCTGGACGTACTCACGCTCGAGCAGCGGCATCGTGCCGAGAGCGAACGCACGGCAGTAGGGACACTGGAAGTCCGACATTTCGTACACGGTCACGGGGGCGTCGGGGCGGCCCTTGGTCCGGGCGGTAAGCGGGTCGGACTGCGTGGCGCCGCTGGCGAGGACGAGGAGCGCGGCGCCTGCAAGCACGGCTCTGGGCATGGCGCCAAAAGTAACGAAATCCGAGATGGGCGGGGGCCGGCTAACGGACCTCCGGCCCGCCTCGGCGATTGTCGATCACGAACCGATCGTGGCCGGGCATGACCACCCGGGGGAGGGTTTGCGCGTTCATCACCGCGGTGTCCGTCACGATCTCGTTCCGCCACAAGAGGAACGCGACCAAGCGGTACACCTCGTCCGGCGTCAGGGAGCCCGGCGCGTCGAGCGGCATCGCGCGATTCACGTAGTCGTACAGGGTCGTCGCGTAGGGCCAGTAGTTGCCGACCGTCTTAACGAGGCGCGGGTCGCGCCCGAACGGGAAGCCGGACCGAGGCTCCCGGCCCACGAGCCGGTCGAACGGCCCCTCCGCACCGGTCCGGCCGTGACACGCCGCGCACTTGCGCGCGTAGATCGCGACGCCCTGTGCCGCGGTACCGCTCCCCGGCGGCAGTCCGGTTCCGTCGGGCATCACGTCGATGTTCCACGCCGAGATCTCCTCAGCCGTGGCGGCCCGGCCAAAACCGAACCGCGCCGGAGCATCGGGTCGCGCGACTCCCTGATCCCGATTCCCGCACGCCGCTGCTGCCAGCGCGACTGCGACAAGCACGGCCGCCACGCGCACGTCTACCCCTCCAATCCGAACATGACGGTCCCGTCGCCGCGTACCCGCCACGCGCGGATGTGATTGAAGTGATACGACGTGCCGAGCCCGCGGGCGCTCCGCAGCTGCTCCAACGTGGGCTGCACGTAGCCGGTCTCGTCGGTCGCGCGGCTGAGCAGCGTGGTTTCCCGGCCATCCCACTTCCACAAGCAGCGGAACCGGGTGTGGCACTTGGGGAGCACCGGGGACTGCAGCTCGGCGGGCGCCCAACGCCGCCCCGCATCGGTGCTGACGTCGACCCTGCTGATCCGGCCGCGCCCGCTCCAGGCGATTCCGCTGATCTCCCACCAGCCCCGCTCGGGCAGGATCACGGGATACGCGGGGAACGTGATGATCGACTTAGCGTCCATGGCAAAACTGAACAGCCGCGCCGTGCCGTCCGCCAACGGATCGGTGTATTTCGACGTCTCCTCCCGCGTCATGAACGGCCGGTCGGCAAGCTCGATGCGCCGGATCCACTTGACGTTTGCGTTCCCCTCCCAGCCCGGGAGCAGGAGCCGCGCCGGGTAGCCCTGCTCGGGGCGCAACGCCTCGCCGTTCTGACCGTAGGCGATCAGGGCGTCCTCTGCGGCCTTCTCCATGGGGATGCTTCGGGCCATGACGGCGGCGTCTGCGCCTTCCGCGAGGAACCATTTTGCGCCCGGCTTCACGCCCACCTCGCGAAACAGCGTCGCCAGCGGCACGCCGGTCCACTCGCTCGTGCTGGTGAGGCCGTCGATGAGCTGCGGCGTGAGATCGGGCCGAATGTTGCGATAGCTCGAGGCGCCGTTTCCGGAGCACTCGAGGAAGTAGAGATGGGACACGGAGGGGAAGCGTTTGAGCGCCGCGAGATCGAACACCGTCGGACGCTCCACCATGCCGTGGATGAGCAGCGTGTAACGCCCCGGATCGATGGCGGGCACCCCGGCATGGTGACGCTCGAAGTGGAGATCGGCGGGCGTCACGATCCCGTACAAGTCCTGCAGCGGGGCGAGGGAGCTGCCCTGGGCGCTCCCGACGGGGATGCGCCGCGGTCGCTCGAACGGCGAGCGCCGGCCGAGCTCGCTGAGCGGCGCCCCCGGACCCTTGGTGGGATCGGGAGGGACGACTGTCTGAGGTGTCTGCGCCGGAACTTGGGCGTGCCCCACGCGCCACAGCGCGTGCGCGCCCACCGCGCTCGCGGCGCTCGCGAGGAGGGCCCGGCGGGAAATCGACACGTCTGCCATCGTCAGCCTTCCTGTGCGAGGGATGTCCCCTAAGCTAAGTCGCGCGAGCTACTTTATGGCCATGCCTGGCCTGCTACTCGGCTTGCTCGTGTCGGCGGCGGCTTCCGGGGGCGGAGGTACGCCGCCCGCCAGATCGTGCGAGGCCTGCCACCGGGAGATCGTCGCCACCTTCCTCGAGACCGCCCACTTCCGGACGTCCGCCGAGGCGAGTGCTCGGTCCATCAAAGGACATTTTGCCGCGGGACGCAACGTCCTGCGCACCGGGTCGAAGGGCATCTACTTCAGAATGGAGCGGCGCGACAACGCTTTCTACGAGACCGCCGTCGACTCGGCCCGGGGGTGGTCGAGAACCGAGCGTATCGACCTGGTGTTCGGGTCGGGCAGACGCGGGCAATCCTACGTCTACTGGCGAGGGGGACTCCTATTCGAATTGCCGGTGTCCTATCTCGTGGGGATCGAACGGTGGATCAACAGTCCCGGCTATGTGGATGGCCAGATCGACTTCGGACGCCTCATCGTCCCCCACTGTCTGGAATGCCATAGCACGTCGTTTCCGCTTCGCACGGCCGGCGGCGGAGCGTGGTACGCCCGCAACTACG
>WNFW01000747.1_pt1 | contig 23500 bp, 16 predicted proteins | sample 5400131 | NCBI WGS metagenome assembly WNFW01 (sample SAMN13153362, study PRJNA577476) | soil metagenome | isolation source: 20 cm soil or saprolite under grassland replicate 1 | place: USA:California | collected 2016-06-15 | reverse complement strand
CTTCGCGGCGGGCGTTGCATCACGAACCGTCCCTGCGATTTGAAGCGCCCCCGGATGTCCTGGAACACGAAGATGTATCCCTCGTCTGCCAGGGCTTTCATGTAGCCGGCGAGGACCCAGCGCGGCGCTTCGTCGATCCCGTACGGCGTGCGCTCGACGATGAACGGCAGCGGACCTGGGGTGGCCTTCGGCACGAAGATGCTGGTGTGGAGCCGGATACCGTCGCGCATCGGGATCATCGTATCCACCTTCGAGAACGCGTCGGTCGGGTCGGATGGCTGCTGGGCCGCGAGCGGGGCGACGACACACGACAGTCCGAGCAAGAGCCCCTGATACTGCGGCACGAGAGCCTCGTGGAGAAAGCGTGACCAATTGTGCATCGCGCACCGCCGCGCGGCCAGCCCGGTAATAGATTGCACCGATGCGCTACCTTCGGGTGGTCGAGGAGCGGGGCCGCTACGTCGCGTCGCTGTCCGAGGCGCCTGCGCCAACGCCCGCGCGGGGCGAAGTGCTCATCCGGGTCACGGCGTCGGGCGTGAACCGCGCCGACTTGAGCCAGATCGCCGGACGTTACCCACCACCGCCCGGTGAGTCCGAGATTCTGGGGCTCGAGGTCTCGGGCACGCTCGACGAGACGGGAGAGCCGGTGTGCGCGCTGCTCGCGGGCGGCGGGCACGCCGAGTGTGTCGCGGCGCCCGTAGGCCAGGTGTTTCCGGCGCCCGCGGGGCTCGACCTCGTCACGGCGTCGGGCATCCCGGAGGCGTTCCTCACGGCGTTCGTGAATCTGATCGTCGAAGGGGGCCTCGAGCGGGAGGCGACGGTCCTGGTGCACGCGGGCGCGTCCGGGGTGGGGCTCGCGGCCATCCAGATCGCGAAGCTTTGCGGCGCGCGCGTGGCCGCGACGACGCGCAGCGCCGACAAGCTCAAGGCCATCGAGGCGGCAGGAGGGGATCTCGCCATCGACACCGTCCACCGGAATTGCGTGACGGAGATCGAGCGGTGCTGGGGTCGCGACGCGGTCGACGTGGTGCTCGACCCGGTGGGGGCGTCGACCTTGGCCGGGGACCTGCGCGTTCTCAGGACCGGGGGACGGATCGTGATCCTTTCCACCATGTCGGGGTCCGAGGCGGCGCTCGACCTCGCGCTGCTGATGAGGAAGCGTGCCCGGATCGTGGGCTCGACGCTCCGGGCCCGGAGTCGCGCCGAGAAGGCGGCGATCGTCAGCCGGTTCAAGAGCGAGATGCTGCCGGGCTTCGCGAGCGGGGCGCTGTGCGTCGTCGCCGATTCCGTATTTCCGGTTGCCCGGGCGGCGGAAGCGTTTCAGCGCATGCACGAGAACCGCAATGTCGGCAAGATCCTGATCGCCTGGCGACGCGACTGATGTATCTTTCGCCGCCGTGAGACCGGTCCGGGCGCGAAGGTTCGTCTACGCTGCGGCCGTTGCGGCAGCGTGTCGGGGAAGGGACGCGCGTAAGCCGGCTGCCGCGCGGGTGGCGGCGTCGGACACCGCGTCCCGGCCCGACACGGTCAATCTGTACGGCGCGGCGGGGGCGAACGCGCTCTCGAGCACCGCTGCGCGGGCGCAACTGCTCGTGTACGTCCCGAATTCGCACGACGGCACGGTCAGCGTGATCGATCCGCGCGCCTATCGCGTGGTCCGCACATTCCCCACGGGCGCGCTGCCACAGCACGTGGTTCCGTCCTACGACCTCACCACACTCTGGGTGGCGAACAACCGAGGCAACACCCTGACGCCGATCGATCCGGTCACCGGTCGCGAAGGCACGAGTGTGCCCGTCGCGGACCCGTACAATCTGTATTTCACCCCGGACGGCCGGTTCGCCATCGTCGTTGCCGAGCGGCGGCGGCGGCTCGATTTTCGAGACGCGAAGACGATGACATTGGTGCAGTCGGTTCCGCTCGCCTGCAAGGGCGTGGATCACATGGAGTTTACCGTGGACGGGCGGCTCGCAATCGCGACCTGCGAGTTCTCGGGGCAGCTCGTGAAGGTCGATCTTGAGACCCGCAGCGTCATGGGCTATCTCGCACTCGACCCCGGGGGACTGGACAGCGCGAGCATGCCGCAGGACATCCGCTCGTCCCCGGATGGCCGGGTGTTCTACGTCGCCGACATGAGGGCGAACGGTGTGTACCTCGTGGACCCCGACGGATTCCGCCGCATCGGGTTCATCGCAACCGGCAAGGGGACGCATGGGATCTATCCGAGCCGCGACGGGCGCTTCATGTACGTCACGAACCGTGGCTGGAATACCACCGCCGGCGGACGGCACGGGCCCGGGTCCGTCAGTGTCCTCGACCCGCGAAGGCAACGCGTCGTGGCGACGTGGCCAGTTCCCGGCGGCGGAAGCCCCGACATGGGGAACGTGAGCGCCGACGGGAGGGAGCTTTGGGTGTCGGGTCGCTACGACGAAGAAGTCTACGTTTTCGACACGGGAACGGGGCGGCTGACCCACCGCATAAAGGTAGGGCGCGAACCGCACGGACTGTGCGTGTGGCCGCAGCCGGGCCGCTATTCCCTCGGGCACACGGGCAATATGAGATAGACAAGACGACGTCGAGCGGAGTCGTCACGTACAGACGTCACGAAGAGACGTGGAGGTGGGATGACCGGGATCAAGGGGAAGCTGATTCTCGTCACGGGGGCGAGCTCGGGGATCGGGGAGGCGTGCGCTCGGCGGTTCGCGAGCGAGGGGGCGGATCTGGTCCTGTGGGCGCGGCGGGCCGAGCGTCTGGAGCACCTGGCGGCCGAGCTCGGCACGGCGCACCGGGTGTCCCTGTCGCTCGCGGTGGTGGACGTACGGGACCGCACGGCGGTCAACCGGGCCGCCGAGGCCCTCGTGCGTGCCGGTCGCGTGCCGGACGTCCTTCTCAACAACGCGGGGCTCGCGAGCGGCCTGGCGAAGATTCACGAAGGTGATCCCGAGGACTGGGATCGCATGATCGACACGAACCTGAAGGGTCTCCTCAACGTGAGCCGGGCCATCCTGCCGCACATGGTCGCCAAGCGCCGCGGGCACGTCGTGAACATCGGCTCGACCGCCGGACACCAGACGTACCCAATGGGCAACGTGTACAACGCGACCAAATTCGGCGTGCGGGCCCTGACGGAGGGCATGAATCTCGACGTGGCGGGCACCCCGATCCGGGTCTCGGCGGTGGACCCCGGGTTCGTCGAGACGGAGTTTTCAGCGGTACGCTTCCACGGGGACCGTGAGCGTGCCAAAGCAGTGTACCAGGGGTTCAAGCCGCTGACGGCGGACGACGTCGCGGACGCGATCGCTTACGTGGTGAACCTGCCTGAACACGTGAACATTCTCGACTTGATCATCGTGCCGACCGCGCAACGCAACGTGTACGTGGTGGATCGGGAGCAAACCTAGTCCTGGATCGGAAACGCGGCTCGCGCGGCGGTCGTGAACCGCCGCACGATTTCTCCCGCCGGCTCGATGCTCGTAATGCCGCTCACGCTCTTTCCCGCCTGCCAGTAGTCGCGCGACGAGGGTCCCGCGAAGTGGCTGCGCTTCAGGCGCCACGCCGAATTGAGCGCGTACAGGGTGCGCATGAGGTGCTTGGTCCGCCGATGCCGCAACAGCCAGCGTGCGATCGGGCCGGCCTTGGTCCCGACGCGCTCCACGTACGGCGTGCGGATTACGGCGAGCGGCACGCCGGTGACGCGCTCGGTGAGGACGATGTCGTCCTCGCCAGCTGCGACGATCGCACGCTTATAGTCGGCGTGGGCCGTGCATTCGGTGGTAGCGATGAAGCGGGTGCCGAGCTGCGCCCCCGCGTAGCCCATGCGGAGCGCCGCGACGAATCCGGCGGCGTCGCCGATCCCGCCGGCGCACACGAGAGGCAGGCCCAGGTCACCCAGCTCATCCATCAGCTGCTCCGCGCTCTTGGGTCCCGCATGGCCGCCGGCGCGCCGATTCACGGCGATCAGCCCGCGCACCCCTGAGTCGAGCCCCTTCAGCGCCCACTTCCGCTCGGTCACGTCGTGGTACGCCAGGCCACCGACCTGAGCGATGCGATCGACCACCCAACGCGGCTTGCCGAGCGACGTGATGAAGAACCGCACGCCCGCTTCGATCGCCACGTCCACCCAGCGCTGCATGCGATCGAGGTACAGCCTGGAGGACTGCTCGATGAGGACGTTCATGCCGATGGGCTTCGTGGTGAGCCGGCGGATGAGCTGGAATCCCTCCCGCAGGTCGTGGCCGTGCACGTACACCATGGACAATGGTTGGGCGATCCCGATGCCACCGGCTTCGGATACGGCGGCGACCAACTCCGGGTTGGAGCACGGGAACATCGCGCCGCCGATGAGCGGCACCGCGATCCCGGCATCCCTGGTGAGGGCGGTAGCGAGACCCGTCACTGCGCGGAAGGGCCGATGCGCCACCGGACGGTCGCGCGGGCCACGACGTCACCCGCGGCGTTCGAGATCACGGACTCGAAGTCGTGCTCGGCCTCGCGGCTCGCATCGGGGATCCGGCAGCGCGCTTCCGCCGTCATCGTGCCCCGGGCCTTTTTCAGGTAGGTGATGGAGAGCGTGACGGGGATGCCACGCGCACGCGCCGGCAGGCCGGTCGTCACCGCGAGACCACTCGTCACCTCGGCGAGATTCGCGAGCGCAACCGCATGGATCGAGTCGAGGTGGTTACGCACCGCGCGGCGGTCGGCCATGCGGACCTTGGCGTAGCCGGGGCGGAGCTCCAGCACCTGTGGCCGCACCGAGCCGGTGTAGGGAACCAGCCACCACAAGAGCCAGCTGAACAACCGCTTGCCCCCGGGGAGCGGAGCCAGCCGCTCCCACCAGGCGGCCACCGTCACGGGGTCGCGGATCCTCCCTGCCCGAGCAGGTAGCGCTCGGTGAAGAGAATGGTCGCGTAGAACTGGAAGTCCTGGTTTCCCTTCTTGCGGAAGCCGTGACCCTCGTCCTTCGCCATGAGATACCACACCGGCACACTGCGGTGCTTCAAGGCCGCCACCATCTGCTCGGCCTCGCTGCGCGGCACCCGCGGATCGTTCATGCCCTGAATGATGAAGAGTGGCTTCGTGACTCTGTCGACGTTATTCAGCGGGGCGGTCCGCTCCATCCAGGCGCGCAGCGTAGAGTCGCGCTCGTCGCCGTACTCCACCCGGCGCAGGTCCTGGCGGTAACCGGACGTGTGCTGGAGGAAGGTCGCGAGGTTCGAGATGCCTACGACGTCCACGGAGCAGCAGATCGGGCCGTCATACTGGGTGGCCGTCACGAGCGTCATGTGGCCCCCGTAGCTGCCGCCCGTCACCAGCACATGACCGGGGTCGAGATCGGGTCGCGTGCGGATCCACTCGAGCAGGGCGCCGATATCCTTGTACGCCCCGTCGCGCAGCACTCCGTTGTCCAGTTTCGTGAACGTTTTGCCGTACCCGGTCGAGCCTCGGATGTTGGGAAACATGATCGCGATCCCGAGCTCGTTGATAAAGAAGCTGTTACGGCCGAGGAAGCCCGGCCGGGACTGGCCCTCGGGCCCGCCATGGATGTTGATGATCACCGGGCGCCGGCCCGCGAAGCGGGCGGGGGGCTTATAGAGGAAGCCCGAGATCGCGCGCCCATCGAAGCTCGGCCAGTGGACGAGCTCGGCCTCGGCGAAGTCGCCGGTGTTGAGCCCGGCCGTCTCGCTCTCCGTCCAGCGGGTGACCGTGCCGCTCGTGAGCTCGAGCGAGTAGGCGTCGGCGGGCGCGCGTGCCGAGGTGCGAGTGAAGCCCAGCTCGGCGCCGCGCTTCCGCCAGCGGACGTCCGAGATCAGGCCGGCCGGGAGCCTGGGAATGCGTCGCTCGGTGCCGGTCGCGGCGTTGAGCACGTGCAGCGTGCCGACGCCGTCCTCGTTCGTGACGCATGCGATCCAGCGGTCGTCCGGCGACAGATCGAACTCGTCGACATCCCACGGGATCGCCGTCGTCAGAAAGCGGTAGCGCCTGGTCGCGAGGTCGAAATACGCGAGGCGTTGGAACTCGGAACCCTGGTCGGTCGAGAGATAGATTCCCTTGCCGTCGCGGCTGAACTTCGCGTCGCGGTACGCCACAGGTTCACTTCCCGGCTGCGGCGCGAGGAGGGTCTTTTCACCCCGCGCCAGGTCCACCAGCCACAAGTAGCTCTCGTTGACGGACACGCCCTGCCCGAGGAGGATGGTGCGGTCGTCGGGCGACCAATCGAGCGGCCCGTAGCCGCCGCCCTGCAGTTCCAGAGCCATGTGGTCGGTAGTGGGGTTGCTCGGGTCGACTACCCACAGGTCCAGGTCCCGCCCGGTGCGGCGCGTGGACATGTAAGCGTAGCGGTCGCCCTGGTGCGACCACGCGCCGCCCACATTGCGCGACTTTCCGTCGGTGAGCAGGGTGATTTCCCCGGTCGTGACGTCGTACCGATACTTCTGGAAGAACTCGGCGCCTCCCAGATCCTTGGTGAACACGATGTAGCGGCCGTCGGTGGGTTGGTACGACGCGCCGGACACGGGATCGGGGAAGAAGGTGAGCTGAGTGCGGTCGCCGCCGGGTGACCGCACGCGGTGCAGCTGCGGTGCGTCGCCGAACCGCGTGCCGATGATCATCTCGCGTCGCGTCGGATGCCAGTCCCAGAACGCGGCGGCGCGGAACTCGCTGTAGGGGCGAGCCGCGTCGGCGATCGCCGCGGGCACCGGTGGGAGCCCGTCGGTCACGAGGTTGTCATTAGGCGTGACCACTTCGGACTGGGCCAGCGCGGGGCTGGGGATGAGCAGGGCAGCGGTAAGAAGCAGACGGGAGAGCTTTGGCATACGGGTGCCCCATTCGCGATGTCGGTCGAGAAAGCTACGGCGGTATCAGCACGGTGGCGAGATGTAGGGGCGCAGTATGCTCCGCCCCTACCGATTTCAACGGCGCGCGCTCGCCGACTCGCACCCAGCGCCGTAGCTTTCGGCGGATTCACGAGCATTGGGGGAGGAGTGACGGACTACCGCTATCCCGAGAGCCATGTCTTCTACCGCAAGCTCGGTCGCCGCTACCCGCGCATTGTGCGCGGCGAGGGCTGTTGGCTGTACGACGAGCGGGGCAAGGGCTACCTCGACGCGGTCGGCGGCGCCTACGTCGCGAATCTCGGTCACTCGAATCCGGAGATGGCGGAGGCGCTGGCGCGTCAGGCAGGCGAGTTCGGCTACGTCTCGGCGACCGCGTTCACCCACGGACCAGTCGAGGAGCTCGCGCGCGAGCTTGCCGCAACCCTCCCGCGCGGGCTCGACAAGCTCTATTTCCTCTCGAGCGGCTCGGAGGCGGTCGAGGCCGCCTTGAAGCTCGCCCGGCAATACTGGATCGAGGCCGGCAAGCCGGGCAAGCACCGCATCATCGCCCTCAATCCCTCCTATCACGGGAACACGCTGCTGGCCCTGTCGGCCTCGGCGCGGGAGCAGTACAAGCTGCCGTTCCGCGAATGGCTCGTCGATGTCGAGCGCGTTCCCGCGCCCTATCCCTACCGCTGCGGCTGTCGCGGGGCCGACGCGACGTGCCCGGCATGCAGCGGCGCCGCCCTGGAGGACGCGATCCGGCGGGCCGGCGCCGACACCGTCGCGGCGTTCATCGCGGAGCCGGTCGGCGGGTCGTCCACCGGGGCGTCCACGCCGCGCCCCGAGTACTTCCGGGCCATCCGGGAGATCTGCGACCGCTATGACGTGCTGTTCGTGGCCGATGAGATCCTGTGCGGCGCTGGCCGGACCGGCAGCTGGTGGGCTATCGAGCCGTACGGGGTCGCTCCCGACCTCATGACGCTGGGCAAGGGGATCTCGGGCGGGTACGCGCCGCTCTCGGCGGTGGCCGCGCCCGAGCGGATCGTCGACGTCATTGCGAACGGCTCCGGGGGCTTTCTGCACGCTCAGACATTTTCGTTCCACCCCGTGGCGTGCGCGGCCGGGCTCGCCGCGGTTCGCATGCTCAAGCGCGACCGCCTCGTCGAGCGGTGCGCCACGCTCGGCGGGATCTTGCAGCGCCGCCTCGCCGCGCTCACCGAGCTGCCCCATGTGGGCGATGTGCGGGGGCGCGGGCTCCTTGCCGGGATCGAATTCGTCGAAGACAAGGCCACCCGAGCTCCGTTCCCCCGTGCGGCGAAGTTCGTCGAGGCGTTCACGGAGGCGGCTCAGGAGGCCGGGCTCGTGGTCTGGCCCAATGTCGGACACGCCGACGGGGTAAACGGCGATCTGGTCGTCGTGGCGCCGCCTTTCATTATCACGGAGCAGGAAATCGAGGAGCTGGCGACCCGGTTCGCCAGCGCACACGCGGTGGCGTTGAAATCGGTGAAGGCAGGAGTGCGGTGACTGCATGACGGCCACCGTTCCCACGCCATCGAAGATCACGTACACCTCGGCGAACGTCGATTGGGAGTCGTTTCATCGCCAGTTCGACGCCGCCCTCGTGCGCATTCGGGCGCAGCTCGGCCGGGACTACCCGCTGTACATGGGGCGAGACGCTGTTGCGTCGGGCGGCCCCCCGATCGTCGACGTCTCCCCGATCGACACGGGCACGATGCTCGGACGGTTCGCCACGGCGACCCCGGAGCAGGTAGGGCGCGCCGTCGCCGCGGCGCAGGCGGCGCAGCGCGACTGGGCGCATCGGTCGTGGCGCGAGCGGGTCGCGATCCTGCGCAAGGCGGCGAGCCTGATCCGCGAGCGCAAGTTCGAGCTCGCGGCGATCATGGCCCTGGAGGTGGGGAAGAGCAGGCTCGAGTCGATGGGGGATGCCGAAGAGTCGGCCGACTTGATCGATTACTACTGCCAGGAGCTGGAGGACGCGAACGGCTTCGTGCGCCAGATGGCGAAGGTGACGGCAATCGAGCGCAACACCGACGTGCTCCGTCCCTACGGCGTGTTCGCGTGCATCGCCCCGTTCAACTTCCCGCTCGCCCTGTCGACGGGGATGTCCGCCGCGGCGCTGATGACGGGCAATGCCGTCGTCTACAAGCCTGCCGAGGACACGCCCTGGACGGGGCTCAAGCTGTACGAGGTGTACCGGGACGCCGGAGTTCCGCCGGGGGCGTTCAATTATATCCCCGGTACGGGCGAGGTCACGGGGGAGGCGTTGTGGCGGCACCCGGGGATCGCCGGCGTCGTGTTCACGGGCTCGAAGGCCGTGGGGATGCGCATCTATCGCGGCCTCTCCCAGCAATGGATCAAGCCGTGCCTGCTCGAGATGGGCGGGAAGAACGCCGCGATCGTCATGGACTCGGCGGACCTGGACGCGGCGGCGGAAGGGGTCGCGCGCTCCGCGTTCGGGTTGCAGAACCAGAAGTGCAGTGCCACCTCGCGCGTGTACGTGCACCAGCGGGTGGCGATCGCCTTCCTCGAGAGGCTGATCGAGCGGACGAAAGCCCTGACGCTCGGGGACCCGACGGAGCGGGACGTGTATTTCGGTCCCGTGATCAACGCGGCGGCGGTCGAGCGCTTCGCGCGCGCGGTGGCGCGGGCGCGGCAGGAAGGCACGATCGTGCTGGGGGGCGAGCGCCTGCGAGGTGACCTCTTCGACCGCGGCCATTTCGTCGCGCCGACGATCGCCCGGCTGCCGCTTTCGTCCGCGCTCTTCACGGAGGAGTTGTTCGTGCCCATTCTGGCGGTGGGCGAGGTGGCGGGGCTCGAGCAGGCGATCGCCGAGGCCAACAAGGCGGAATACGGCCTGACGGCGGGCATTTTCTCGAAGCAGGCGGAGGAGGTCGAGCGCTTCTTCGACGAGATCGAGGCCGGCGTCTGTTACGTAAACAAGCGCACCGGCGCCACGACGGGGGCGTGGCCCGGGGCGCAGCCGTTCACCGGCTGGAAGGGATCTGGCTCGACGGGGAAGGGCGGGTGCGGGCCGTACTACGTCGCGCAGTTCCTGCGGGAGCAGAGCCGAACCGTCATCGAGGAGTCGCGATGAAGCGGGACTATCCCCGGATCGTGGTGCCGCCGCCCGGGCCGAAGGCCAAGGCGATCGTCGAGCGCCAGAATCGCTGGTCGTCCACGTCCTATCCCAAGGAATACCCGCTCGCGATCGCGCGCGGGGAGCGCGCCATGGTCGAGGACGTGGACGGGAACCGCTATCTCGACTTCATGGCCGGGATCGCGGTCGCGTCCACGGGCTACGGCCATCCCCGGGTGGTGGAGGCGATCCAGGAGGCGGCGAGTCGGTTCCTGCATATCTGCGGCAGCGATTTCTACTTCGAAAGCTTCGCCGCGCTGTGCGAGCGGCTCGCGCGCCTCGCGCCCGGCGCGAGCAAGAAGCGCGTCTTCCTCTCGAACTCGGGGACGGAGGCCGTGGACGGCGCCATCAAGCTGGCGCGGCACTCGACCGGGCGCCCCGCCATTGTCGCGTTCACCGGCGCGTTCCACGGCCGCACCTACGGCGGGGTGAGCCTCACCGCCAGCAAGGCGATCCAGCGCGCCGGCTTCGCGCCGTTCCTTCCCGAGGTGTATCACGTGCCGTACGGCTATCGCTACCACTGCGATTTTTGTCGTGGTGAGCCCGCCTGCACGATGCGGTGCGTGTCATCAATCGAGGACGACCTGTTCGCCAAGCGCCTGGACCCGAAGAGCGTGGCGGCGGTGTTCGTGGAGCCGATTCAGGGCGAGGGGGGCTACGTGGTGCCCCCGGCCGGCTACCTGCAGGCGCTGCGGGAGCTGTGCGACCGCCACGGCATCCTGCTGGTGTGCGACGAGGTGCAATGCGGTGTGGGGCGGACCGGCAAGATGTGGGCGTGCCAGCACGAGGGGGTCGAGCCCGACGTGCTGCTCGCGGCGAAGGGGCTCGGCAGCGGCATGCCGATCGGCGCGATCATCGCCAAGGAATCGATCATGAAGTGGCAGCCCGGGGCGCACGGCAGCACCTTCGGCGGGAACCCGGTGTGCTGCGCGGCGGCGCTCGCCACGCTCGATGTAGTGGAGCGTGAGCTGCTGCCCAATGTGCCGCGCCTGGGTGAGCGTCTGCTCGCCGGCGTGAAGCGGCTGGAGGAGAAGTACGGTTCGATCGGGGAGGTGCGGGGGCGGGGCCTGATGATCGGTGTCGAGTTCGTCAAGGACCGCGCTACGCGGGAGCCCGCCCCGGAGATTCCGCACCAGCTCGTGGAGCGCGCCTTCCGGAAGGGCCTGCTGTTGCTCGGCGCCGGGAAGAGCACCCTGCGGCTTGCCCCGCCGCTGGTAGTGGACGAGTACGACATCGACACCGCGCTCCGCTTGATCGATGAATGCCTGGGTGAGCAATCCGATTGATCCGGAACGAGTGACAGTGCGTCGCCGGGCCGCCGCGCTGCTCACCTGTGCGCTTCTGGGCACGGGAGTGGGGGCTCGCGCGCTCGCGCAGGACGTCGCCGCGCACGCGGGCGGCGCAGGCGTCGTGGTGACGCGCGACGTGATGGTGCCCATGCGCGACGGCGTCCGCCTGGCTACCGATGTCTATCGGCCCCCCTCCCGGCCGGACGGCGGCGCTGCCGCCGAAAAGCTGCCGACCATTCTCATCCGCACGCCCTACGACAAGGGCTTCGACCCGTACGCGCTCGGGCCCTCGTGGGCCGCGCACGGCTATGCGGTGGTCCTCCAGGACACGCGCGGCCGGTACAAGTCCGAGGGGATGTGGCACTGGCTCACCGACGACGGGCCCGATGGGCTCGACACGGTGGACTGGATCAGCCACCAGCCCTGGTCCAACGGGGACGTCGGCATGTGGGGGATCTCCTATCTCGGCGGCACCGCGCACGCCCTCGCCATGGCGGGGGACGCACACTTGAAAACGGTGATCCCGATCGACGCGGTGTCGGACATGGGGTACCACGGACTGCGCAACGGCGGAGCGTTCGAGCTGCGGTTCTTCAACTGGATCTTCAGTTACGGTCTGGACGGCAGCCGCGAGGCGCGCGACTCGACCAACCGGCGTGCCTTTGAGAGACTCGCGAGTGAGCGTCGCGACTTCCTCCGCCGGCTGCCGCTGCGGCGGGGGACGACGCCGCTCCAGCTGGCGCCTGAATACGAGAACTGGCTCGTACAAGCCATGGCCCACGGCGCCAACGACGACTTCTGGGCCCAAAACGACATCATCGATCACCCGGAGCGCTACAAGGACATACCGGTCTACCTGGTGGGCGGCTGGTACGACTCGTGGGCGGCGAGCACCGCCGCGAACTTCGTCGCGCTGAGCCGACGCCTCAAGAGTCCGGTCTATCTCATCATGGGCCCCTGGATCCACGGATCCCAGAACCAGTCCGCCCATGGGCAGGTGAGCTTCGGGCCCGACGCGGCCATGTCTCAGCCCGTTCAGTGGTGGCAGGAGTGGTTCGACCACTTTCTCAAGGGGAAGGACAATAGCGTCGGCAAGGCCCCGCCGTTCTCGTCGCGGGTCCGGATCTTCGTCATGGGCACGGGCGACCACACGAAAGACGCGCAAGGCCGGATGACCCACGGCGGACGCTGGCGTGACGAGCGGGAGTGGCCGCTCGCGCGGACACGGTATACGAGCTACTACCTTCAGCCCGGTGGAGGGTTGAAGACCGAGGTGCCCGGGGCCGGCGACTCCGTGACGAGCTTCACGTTCGACCCACACGACCCGGTCCCCACCATCGGGGGCAACATCTCGTCGGGGGACGGCATCCTGCTGCAGGGAGGGTGGGATCAGCGCGGCCGGGACACGGTGTGGAACTGGCCCCGTCCCATACCGCTCTCCACCCGCTCGGACGTCGTCGTGTTCCAGACGCCGCCGCTCGAGACCGATGTCGAGGTCACGGGGCCGATCACGGTCAAGCTCTGGGCTTCCTCCAACCGTCGGGACACCGACTTCACGGCCAAGCTGATCGACGTCCACCCACCCAGCCCGGACTACCCCCAGGGGTTCGACCTGAACCTCGAGGACGGGATCATCCGCGCGCGGTTCCGCGACTCGCTCGCTCGCGAGCAGCTGATGCAGCCGGGAACGGTGTACGAGTTCGCGATCAAGCTCTATCCGACGTCGAACGTGTTTCGCAAAGGCCACCGCATCCGGGTCGATATCTCGAGCAGCAACTTCCCGCGATTCGATGTGAACCCCAACACCGGAGAGCCGCTCAACGACAACCGCCGCGTCCTGGTGGCGACCAACACCATCTACCACGACCGCGCGCATCCTTCGCAGGTCGTCTTGCCGATCATCCCAGGTCCGGATCGTTGACGCGTGGCGTCCGGCAAGGTCATGACCATGCGGGACGCCGTGGCGGGCTTCGTCCATGACGGCGACACCGTCGTCATCGAAGGTTTCACCCATCTCATCTGCTTCGCTGCGGGCCACGAGATCATCCGCCAGCGCCGCCGCGATCTCACCCTCGCCCGGCTCACGCCGGACTTGATCTACGACCAGATGATCGCCGCGGGCTGCGCTCGGAAACTCGTCTTCTCTTGGGCGGGAAATCCCGGCGTGGGCTCGCTGCACGCGTTCCGCCGCGCGCTGGAGGGGAAGAGCGCCGGGGGACTCGAGATCGAGGAATACTCGCACTTCGGCATGGTCGCGCGGTTTTCGGCGGGGGCGGCGCGGCTGCCCTTCTGGCCGCTGCGAAACTATATGGGCACCGATCTGCCGGCGGCCAACCCGCGCATCCGATCGGTCACCTGTCCCTATACGGGTGAAGCGTTGGCCACCGTACCGGCCCTCAATCCGGGCGTTACGATCGTGCACGCGCAGCGCGCCGACCGAGCGGGCAACACCCAGATGTGGGGCCTCGTCGGCGTGCAGAAGGAAGCCGCCTTCGCCTCGCAGCGCGTGATCGTCGTCGTGGAAGAGCTGGTGGAGGAGCAGGTCATCCGCTCCGATCCCAACCGCACCGTGATTCCGAGTATCATCGTGAGCGCGGTGGTGGTAGAGCCGTGGGGGGCGCACCCATCCTACGCGCAAGGCTACTACGACCGCGACAACGATTTCTACGTCGCCTGGGAGAGCATCTCGCGCGACCCCGACAAGCTCGCGCACTACCTCGACGAGTTCGTGTACGGCGTCCCCGACCGCGCAGGCTACATGGCGAAACAGCCTCAATTGGCCGTAAGACTTAAGGCGAAAGAGCGACTGTCCCACGGAGTCAACTACGGTTTCTAGCTCGGCGTACACTCCCGACGAGATGATGGCGGCCGTCGCGGCGCGCGAGCTGCGCGATGGGGAGGTGGTCTTCGTCGGCATCGGGCTGCCGAATCTCGCGTGCAACCTGGCGCGCGCGACGCACGCGCCCCACCTCGTCCTGATCTATGAATCAGGCGCGGTGGGGGCGGTACCGGAGCGCCTGCCCGTGTCGATCGGCGATCCGGCACTCGTTACCGGTTCGCTCATGGTGTGTGGCATGGCGGACGTATTTCAGCTGTTCCTGCAGAACGGCCGGATCGAGGTCGGCTTTCTGGGTGGCGCCCAGGTCGATCGCTACGGCAACATCAACACGACCATCGTCGGGACCTACGAGCATCCCGTCGTGCGGCTCCCCGGGTCGGGCGGCGCAGCCGAGATTGCGGTGCATGCGCGGCGCACGCTGATCGTCGCCAAGCTCAGCCGGCGGGCCTTCCCCGAGCAGGTGGACTTCGTTACGAGCCCGGGACAGCGGTCGGCCGGCCGCAGCCGGCGCGAGCTGGGCATGCCGGGCGCAGGCCCGGTGAAAGTCATCACCGACAAAGGCGTCCTCGAGGCGGACCCGGCGACCGGCGAGATGGTGCCGGCGGCGCTCTATCCCGGAGTCACGGTGGACGACCTGCAGGCGGGAGTGGGATGGCCGCTGGCGCGGCGAGAACGGCTCGGGGCCGTGACCCCGCCGACGGAGACCGAGTTGCGCGTGCTGCGAGAGGTGTTGGATCCGAGAAAGCTGTACCTCAAGGCATGAACCTCGTCGTGACCGCGGCGCTCGTGCTCACGCAGGGGCTCAGCAACGACTCGGTCCCTGCGCGCGTGAAGGACCTCGCCGACACCTACCTTGCCGCCTACTTCGAGCGTCACCCGGACGAAGCGACGCTCGACGGCGTGGCCGACGGTCCCCACGACCGCCTGCCGGACGACTCGCCGCTCGCGCTGGCCGACTGGCGGGCCCGCGAAGACGCCTGGTTGGCGGAGCTCAGCGCCATCGATCCGGCGTCGCTCGTGGGGCGCCCGGAGGCGGTGGCGTACGCGGTGATGCGCAACGCGCTGGAGGGCGCGATCGCGACGCGAGTGTGCCGCTCCGAGCTCTGGAACGTGGGGCACACGGGAAACGGAGCAATCGCCATCGTCGCGTCCCTCTCAGCGCTGCAGCCGGTGGGAACGGAGCTGGCGCGGCGGCAAACCCTGGCGCGGTGGCGTGCGATTCCCGCTTACCTCGCCAGCGAGGAGGAGAATCAGCGAACGGGCCTCCGCCTGGGGTTCAGCGCGCCGCGGGGCAATGTCCGCATCACCCTCACCCAGCTCGACAGCTTGCTCGGCACGCCGCTCGAGCGCTCGCCCCTCCTCGACCCCGCCAGGCGCGACAGCACTCCCGCCTTTCGGGTCGAGCTGGAGCGCGTGCTCACGACCGACGTGCTGCCGGCGACGCGCCGCTACCGGGATTTTCTCGAGCGGGACTATCTCCCGCGGGCCCGCAGCGCGATCGGCATCTCTGCCAACCCCGACGGCGCCGCGTGCTACCGCGCGAGCATTCGCGCGACCACCGGGCTCGACCTGTCAGCCGACGCCGTGCACCGGCTCGGAATCGCCACCGTGGGGGCGCTCGAGGCGGAGATGCGCGTCATCGCACGGCGCTCGTTCCGGACGCGGGATGTCGGCGCGCTGCTCGGGCGGTTGCGGACCGCCCGGGCCTTCACGTTCCGGTCGCGCCCCGCGATGCTCGACGCGGCGCGGCGCGCCGTGCTCCGCGCCAAGGCCGCGATGCCCGCCTGGTTCGGACGTCTTCCCCGTGCCGATATCGTAGTCGAACCCTATCCGGCATTTCGCGAGCGCGAGAGCGTGGGCGAATGGAATCCGCCGGCCGAGGACGGCAGCCGGCCCGGGATCTACTTCCTCAGCACCTACGATCCCGCCCACAAGGCACGGGCCGATCTCGAGGCGCTCACCTTCCACGAGACCATACCGGGTCACCACCTGCAGGGATCGATCGCGCTCGAACGAGGGCGCGCGATTCCCGCGATTGCGCGCTACTTCTGGTCCCCGGGGTTCGGTGAGGGTTGGGCGGAGTATGCCGAGCAGCTGGCGGATGAGATGGGGCTCTACTCGTCCGATACGGCGCGGCTGGGTGCTCTGGCCGACATTACGCTCTCGGCCGCGCTGCTCGTGGTGGACACCGGCATCAACGCGTTCGGATGGTCGCGGGAGCGGGCGATCGCCTACATCCGCGACCACACGCGCGTCCCGCGGCTCCGCGCGGAAGTGCCCGTGGATCGTTACCCGATCTGGCCGGCGCAGGGATTGTCGTATGCGCTGGGCCGGCTCGAGCTGCGACGGCTGCGCTCGGCCGCCGAGCACGCATTCGGCTCCCGTTTCGACATCAAGGCGTTCCACGACCGTGTGCTGGCGGACGGCGCCGTACCGCTGCCCGTGTTACGGGCGAGCATCGAGCGATGGATCGCTACTGCGCGGTAGTCCTCGTCGCGGCGTGCTGCGCGGCCGTCCCCGGGACGGCGCTGGCTCAGCGCCAACCGGTCCTGAAGCAGGTCGGGGTGCCGCACGCCTACTACTGGCGCGAGATGTACGTCCCCCAGGTGACGAGCGGACCGAGCGCCGTCACGTGGTCGCCCGATGGGACAGAGCTGATCTACTCGATGCAGGGCTCGCTCTGGCGGCAACGGATCGGCTCCCGGGTCGCGCAGCAGCTGACCGCGGGAGAGGGATACGACTACCAGCCCGACTGGTCCCCCGATGGGCGGCTCGTCGTCTTCACCCGGTACGCTCACGACGCGATCGAGCTGCAGCTGCTCGATCTGCGCTCTGGAAGCGTGCAGCCCGTCACGGCCAACGGCGCCGTCAACGTCGAGCCGCGCTGGTCGCCCGACGGCACGCGCATCGCGTTCGTGTCGTCGGCCTACAACCGGCGCTGGCACATCTTTACGGTCGCGATGGAGGCCGGTAGGCCCGACGAGGCGAGCGTCACACGGCTCACGGAGGACAACGACAGCCGGCTCCCGCGCTACTACTACAGTGTGTGGGATCATTATCTCTCACCCATATGGTCGCCGGACAGTCGGGACCTGATCATCGTTTCGAACCGCGGGCACCTCCACGGTACCGGTGGGTTTTGGCGCATGACCGCGACTCCCGGCGCGCCCATGCGGGAGCTGCGGTACGAGGAGACGACCTGGAAGGCCCGCCCCGACTGGTCCCCCGATGGCAAGCGCGTGGTATACAGCTCCTACCTCGGCCGCCAGTGGGCGCAGCTGTGGCTCATGACGAGCGAAGGCGGCGATGTTTTTCCGCTGACGTATGGAGAGTTCGATGCGACCGCGCCGCGCTGGTCGCGAGATGCCAGGCACGTCGCCTACATCTCGAACGAGAGCGGGAACACGGCGCTGTGGGTGATCGATGTGCCGGGCGCTCGCCGGCGACAGATCGTCCCCGCCGAGCGACGCTATCGGGAGCCTGTAGGTCGGCTGCGGATCGTCGTCGTGGATCGGGGCGGTCGCGCGCGGGCCGCGCGGGTGTCGGTGACCGGGGCCGACGGCCGGGCCTATGCCCCGGACGACGCCTGGCGCCACGCCGATGAGGCGTTCGATCGCAGCGAACGCGGCTTCGAGTACGGCTATTTCCACACTCCCGGTACGGCCGAGCTCACAATCCCCGTGGGAGCAGTGCGGGTCGAAGTGTGGCACGGCCCAGAATACCGCGTGGCGCGCGGGGACGTGACGGTCCCGGCGGGAAGGACGGTGACCAAACGGCTGTTGCTCGAGCGCCTGGCGAACCTCCCGGCGCGCGGCTGGTGGAGCGGCGATCTCCACGTGCACATGAACTACGGCGGCGCGTACCGCAACACGCCGGAGCATCTCGCCTTCCAGAGTCGCGCCGAGGATCTACACGTGGTCGAGAATCTGATCGTCAACAAGGAGCAACGGATCCCGGATATCGCGTACTTTCGCACTGATCCAGACCCCGTCTCGACCGCGGATTTCCTGCTGCTACACGATCAGGAGTATCACACCAGCTATTGGGGCCACACCGGACTGCTCGGCCTGCGCGACCATTACCTGCTGCCCGAGTACGTCGGCTATCCCAACACCGCGGCGGCGAGCCTCTACCCCATGAACGCCGACGTGGCAGACCTCGCGCACGCGCAAGGCGCGTTGTTCGGCTACGTCCATCCGTTCGACACGCAGCCGGACCCGACCGACACGACGGAAGGACTCACCTACGAGCTTCCCGTTGACGCGGCGCTCGGCAAGGTCGATTACATGGAAGTCATGGGATACTCGGACCACCTGGTCACGTCCGGGATCTGGTATCGCCTGCTGAACTGCGGCTTCCGCATACCGGCGGGGGCGGGCACCGATGCGTTCCCGAACTTCGCGTCGCTGCGAGGTCCTCCAGGCCTGGTCCGGGTGTTCGTGCGCAGCGGGCCGAGGCTCGAGCGCCGGAGCTGGATGGCGGCCCTCAAGGCGGGGCGGACGTTCGTGACGAACGCCCCGCTCCTTGAGTTCACCCTCGCTGGGGGCGGGATCGGAGATGAGATCCGGTTGCCCGCCGCCGGGCGGCTCATCGCTACCGTTGGTCTCCAATCGAGCGTTCCGATCGATCACCTCGAGGTCATCGGCAACGGCAGCGTGGTGGCGACCATCCCGCTCAGGGGTGACCATACCACCGCGAGCGACACGGTCTCGATCCCGGTCGCGCGAAGCGGCTGGTATTTGCTGCGGGCGTGGAGCGACCGGCCGACGTTGCCCATCCTCGATCGGTACCCGTTCGGCTCGACCGGCCCGATCTACGTGCAGATCGGGCAGGAGCCGGTGCGCTCGCGGGAAGATGCCGACTTCTTTGTGCGCTGGATCGACCGGCTGGACCAGGCGGCGCAGGCGCACGACGCGTGGAACACGCCGGAGGAGCGGGACCACGTGTTGAGGCTCCTCGCCGAGGCGCGTGCGGTGTACGCGAAACAGTCGGGCGCCACGAACCCTTAGGGCTGTCGAGCGGTCTGTTGCCACGACGCCACACTCCGCCACCGTCTGCACTCCACGCCGTTGGCCCAAGGTTTGTAGCGAAAACGCACTGTGGAGCCGACGCAGCGCCCAGGACGAGCGACTTCTGGGTGGCCAAGAACGGAGGGCAACATGCGTACTGCACTGGCAAGTCAGCCGAGGGACAGTGGGCCGCAAATGCGGCAGTTGGACACGGCACTGACGACGGCAGTCGGGTTGCCGAGCGACGACCATGCCCGCTGGCGCGTGCTTGCATCCCAGGGGCCCTGCAGCGGTCCCTTCGTGGACCCACACTGGATGCTCTCGTGGACGGAAGCCTTCGCCCCTCAGGAGCCGGTGCTGGTGTGTGCACGGGACGGGCGACGTCTCGTCGGGCTTGCCGCCTTGCAGCGCCTGGTCGAGTCCTGGGGGGGACGCCGCCTCACCATCCTGCAATCCCGGACGAACGCCGAATCGTTCCGCTATGCCTTCCTGTCGTGGAAGGGGCGGGTCGACATCCAAGAGCAGCTCTGGCGAGCGCTGTGCCAGTCGGGGGGGGGCGACGTCATTCGGATCGAGCACGTGCCGGAAGGCTCGCCGACCCTCACGGCCGCCCTCACGGTCGCCGGGGACCTGGGGTGGCGCTGCTTGGTGCAGCCGACCTTCCTGACGCCTTGGCGCTCTCTGTCCCCGATGACGCAATGGGACGACGGCCTGTCACGAAGGTTCAAGCGCAACCTGCGCAGAGCCGAGCGGCGGATGGGCGAGCTCGGCGACGTCCGCTTCGAGGTTGTGACCACGGGGAGGCGGCTAAAGCAGGCGCTGGAAGTGTTCTATCGGCTCGAAGCGAGCGGGTGGAAGGGGCGGAGCGGCACCGCAGTGACGCAGCGTTCGCAGGTGAAGCGGTTCTACGATGGTCTGGTGGACCGAGCGGAGGTGTGGATTCCCATTCTCACCGTATGCGGCGACCCTATCGCGGCCTACGTGCTGCGTGTTTCCGGGCACACCATCTTCGCGCTGAAGACGGGATACGATCAGACTTACTCCAAGTACGCACCCGGCCTGTTGCTGACCTCGCGGGTAATCCGCTACGGACTGGAGCATGGCATGGAGATGCTGGACCTCATGGCCGACAAGTCACGCTGGAAGGCAGACTGGGCCCGAGAGGTTCGTCCGCACTACGAGCTGCTGCTGTTCGCGCCCACGCCAACCGGCCGCTACGCGTATTGGGTTCGCTACGGCGTGCGGCACCAAGCGAAGCGCCTCCCCGGCGCGAGCCGCCTCGCCCGCTGGCTACGCGCCTAGCGGCCCTGAAACGCCCAGTCACGGCCGCTCGAGCCGGATCTCCCGGCGCGCGGTGACCGTCTCCGCACCGGCAGGAGTGACGGCGACTTCGAGCATGTAGCGTCCCGGGGCGAGCCCCGAGAGATCGATCGCGAGCGTGCGGGGCGCGATGGACGCGGCCTCGGGCACCTCCTGCCACTCGAGGCGAACGTCGCGCCGCGGCCCAGCGAGCCCCAGGGACTCGGCGGCGCGACGCAGCCATCCGGTGCCCTGGCGGGCCATCGTGAGCGACACCGCCACGGCGCCGGCCGCGGGATCGACTCCGTAGAGCTCCCAGAAGACGCCGAGCTTCCGGTCGGCAGAAACGCGGGTGGACCCGTACGCGTGCGGCACCACCGCATCGAGCGTCGCCGGGAGGGAATCGGGTGGGTCGAAGAGCAGCAGATCGGAGATCGCCGCGTGATAGGGCGATAGCCGGGGCGGAGTCACGCCGTAGCGAGCCCGCGCCACGTGGCGCTCGACCGGGGCCACGGCCTCGAGCGACAGCACGAGCGGCCCGCAGGGGGCCGTTGTTGTGAGGGCACGCACCCCCGCGACTACGCCCGAGACAGATCGTACGCCGCGACGAAGAGACAGGAGTCGGCCCGTCGGAAGAGCGCGGCTTGGTGGTCCAGGGATTCGAACGCCGTCGCGTAGGCGGGCGCGTATTGCTCACGGGCATTGGGGGTGTCGAAGGTCCAGTCTTCAGGTTTCGCACTCCCGGGATCGTCGAGGGCGCGTGCCTGCGGGGCAAAATGGAAGGTGGGCGAGGCCAGATGGCCCGTGACGTGGGGCTCTGACGGCACCAGGGCAGACGCCGGGGGCTCACGCGTCCAGAAGGTCGCCCATCCGTAGCGCAGCAACACGTCGCGAAGATCATCGTCCCAATACAGACCGTATAGGGTCCGAACGCCTTGCTGGATGCGGACCATCGCGCGGCGCGCGAGGTGCTCCGTGCGGCGGTCGTTGCCGGCACGCGAGTAGAGGGGCTGGGCGAGCCACCACCACCGGGATTCGAGCGCCGCGCGCCCGGCGCAGTCCAAGTCGCGATACCGGTGGGCGAGCTCACCCTCGAGCAGGGAAGAGATGTCGTTCCAGCGACACCGCTCATCCTCCGGCATGTCGGCGAGGGCGACCCTGAACAGGCTGTCGGCTCCCGCGAAGTCACGCTCGACGTGCCGCACCAGACCGCCCAGCGCCTCGCACCACCACGCGACCGCGCGACACTGCTCTGCTACCTGTGCCGCCAGGCGTGGCTGGCCGTCCTCCAACAGGTAGCGTACCCGCTGCCCGGCGATCCACTCGTCCCCGGGGAGGGCGGCGCCCGCCCGGTCGAGTGCCGCGAGCAGTCGGGCGCGCGCCTGGCGAATCCGCTTGGGCTCCTCGGGCGCGCTGTCCACCTCCCCCCGGCCGTCGGACCAGTAGCAGATCCGCCCGATGATTTGTCCGCACGTGCCACTCCAGCCTCCCGGCTGTTCGGGAAGGTTCGCGCGGCGCGTGAACTCGAAGGTCTCGCGCGCCCGTTGCGCCGATTTCAGAACGGCGAGCGAGTCGGTCGGGCCCGTCTGACACAGGCCCGCGATGAGGCACACCAGGGAAAGGAGGCTCACAGTCACACTCCAACTGGAAAATACCGCCCACCCAGGCGCCTCGCGAGCTTGACTCCCGGGGTGCCAGGGGTAATGTCGGCGCGGTGATCCCGCGCGACTTCAACGCCGCCCGCTGGTTCGTCGACCGCCACGTCGAGGAGGGCCGGGAGGGCCGTCTCGCGATCATCTGCGAAGGCCGACGGCTCACGTACGGCGACGTGTACGCCGGGGCGAATCGGTTGGGCAACGTGCTGCGGCGCCTCGGCGTCACGATGGAGCAGCGCGTCGTGTTGTTGCTGCACGACGGCCCGGAGTTCGTGTGCAGCTTCTGGGGAGCGCTCAAGATCGGCGCCGTGCCCGTCCCAACCAATACGCTGCTCAAGCCGCGCGACTACGAGTACATCCTGAGGGACAGCCGGGCGACAGTGGTGATCGCGAGCGAGCCGCTGGCCGCCGCCGTCGAAGAAGTGCGCTCACGGTCGCCGGATCTCACGCATCTGGTGATCGTGGGACGGCCGGCGGCCGGTCAGCTCCCCTATGCCGACCTGGTCGGGAACGAGAGCGCCGAGCTCGCGCCCGCGGTCACGACCAAGGATGACGTGGCCTTCTGGCAATACACATCGGGCACCACGGGGACGCCCAAGGCTGCGGTCCACCTGCACCACGACATGCTCGTGTGTTGCGAAGCGTTCGGCCGGCATGTGCTCGAGATCGGGCCGGAGGACCGCACCTTCTCGGTCGCCAAGCTGTTCTTCGCCTATGGTCTGGGTAACGCACTGTACTTCCCGTTCCACGTGGGCGCCTCGACGGTGCTGTACCCCGGCCGCCCCGAGCCCGCCAAGGTGCTAGACGTCATCACGCGGGAGCGCCCTACGCTGTTCTACGCGGTTCCCACGGCGTACGCGGCCATGCTGCAGGTGCCGGACGCGGAGCGGCTGTACGACCTCGGCTCGGTCCGGGCCTGCAGCTCGGCGGGAGAGCCGCTGCCGCGGGCGATCTATGAGCGCTGGCTCGAGAAGTTCGGGCTCGAGATCCTCGACGGCATCGGGTCCACCGAGATGTGTCACACCTTCATCGCGAACCGCCGCGGCAAAGTGCGCCCCGGCTCGAGCGGCACCGTCGTGCCGGGCTACGAGGCGAAGCTCGTCGACGATTCCGGCCACGAGGTAGCGGTCGGCGAAGTGGGCAATTTGATCGTCAAAGGGGATAGTGCATGCTCGTGCTACTGGAACCAGCACGAGCGTACCAAGCAGACCATCGAAGGCGAGTGGGTGCGGACCGGCGACAAGTATACCCGGGACGTCGACGGGTACTTCTGGTACGCCGGGCGCAGCGACGACATGATCAAGGCGGGCGGCATGTGGGTGTCGCCGGCGGAGGTGGAGGGCGCGCTCACCGAGCATCCGGCCGTCGTGGAAGCCGGGGTCGTGGGTGCGGAGGACAAGGACGAGCTCGTGAAGCCGCTCGCGTTCGTGGTGCTCG
>WNFW01000585.1_pt1 | contig 23507 bp, 23 predicted proteins | sample 5400131 | NCBI WGS metagenome assembly WNFW01 (sample SAMN13153362, study PRJNA577476) | soil metagenome | isolation source: 20 cm soil or saprolite under grassland replicate 1 | place: USA:California | collected 2016-06-15 | reverse complement strand
CCCAGCTACCGATGCCCGTGCGGCTGTCGTATGACTTTGCCGATGCGCTGGTGGGGGAAGAGGTACCGGCATGAAGATCCCCACAGTCGCCATCATCGGGCGCCCCAACGTCGGCAAGTCGACGCTGTTCAACCGCATCATCGGCTGGCGCCTCGCGATCGTCGATGCGGAGCCCGGCGTGACCCGCGACCGCCACTTTGCGCCGGCGGAATGGAACGGGCGGCGGTTCTGGCTGGTGGATACGGGCGGCATGGTCCCCGGCGCCACCGATCCCTTGAACCGTGCCATCCGCGGCCAGGTGGAGCAGGCAATCGCCGAGAGCGACGTGCTCGTGTTTCTGGTGGACATCGAGGCGGGCGTCCACCCCATGGATCTCGAGATCGCGCAGTATCTCCGCCACGCCAAGCGCCCGGTGCTCCTCGTCGTGAACAAGGCCGACCAGCTGCCCGATGAGACGCGGCAGCTCTCGTTCTACGAGCTTGGGCTGGGCGACCCGTTTCCGGTCTCGGCGGCGGTGGGGAAGAACAGCGGCGACCTGCTGGACAAGCTCGTGTCGCTGTTGCCCGGGGGAGAGGAGAGCGAAGAGGACGAAGGAACCATCCGGGTGGCCGTGGTAGGACGGCCCAACGTGGGCAAGTCGAGCATCGTGAACCGGCTACTGGGCCAGGACCGGCATGTTGTGGCCCCCGAGCCAGGTACGACGCGCGATGCAATCGACACGCCGTTCGTCTACGAAGGGCACAATCTCGTTTTCATCGACACGGCCGGCCTGCGCAAGCGCAGCAAGGAGAAGGAAGACCTCGAGTTCTATTCCACGCTGCGCACGAGTCGCGCGATGGAGCGCGCCGATGTGTGCTTGCTCGTCGTCGACGCGAAGGACGGCATGCACGCGCAGGACCTGAAGATCGCCGATGACGCGTGGGATCGCGGTGCAGGAGTAATGATCGCGGTAAACAAATGGGACCTGATCGACGAGAAAGAGACCAATACGGCGAGAGACGGCGAGCGGGATATCAAGGCGCGCGCGCCCTTCCTCGAGTTCATTCCGTTCTACTACGTGTCCGCTAAGACAGGCCAGCGCGTCCCCAAGTTGTTCGATGGGATCCTCAAAGTGGCCGAGGAGCGCCAGAAGCGCGTCCCAACCGCCGAAGTGAACCGCGTGCTGGAGGGGCTGCTCGCGCGGCAGCAGCCGCCGCAGCCCGTGGGTGAGTCGGTCCGGCTCTTCTACGCGACGCAGGTGGGCACCGCTCCGCCGCGGTTTGCCGTCATCGCCAACCGGCCCGAGGCGATCCCCGAGTCCTACACGCGCTACCTGCACAACGGCTTTCGGGAGGCGTGGGAGTTCACGGGGGCGCCGCTGACGATCAAGTTCCGCCGCAAGAGAGGCCGGCGCTGAACGCCATCCTCGGCATTCTGGCGGCGTATCTGCTGGGCGCCACGCCCACGAGCTACATCGCCGGCAAGCTGGGGCGGGGAATCGACCTGCGCGAGCACGGCTCGAAGAACCTCGGCGCTACGAACGTCTACCGGATCCTCGGTTGGAAGTACGCCATTCCCGTCGCGCTGTTCGACATCGCCAAGGGAGCTGTGCCGGTGCTCCTCGCTCCAGCTTCCCCCTATGCCTGGTTGCCGGTGGCCGTGGGGGGCGCGGCCGTGCTCGGTCACATGTTCTCGCCATACGTGAGCTTCAAGGGCGGCAAAGGGGTCGCCACGGCGGCCGGCATGTTCCTCGCCCTCGCGCCTGTCGCCGTGCTGATCGCCATTCCGGTGTGGGGCGTGTGTCTCTGGCTGACGGGCTACGTGTCGTTGAGCTCGATCATCTCCGTCGCGAGCGTGCCGATCTGGGTGGCGCTGCTCCAGCCGAGCGATCCGTACGCATTCTGGGCGGCCGTGGGGCTGGTCGCGTTGATTGTCTTCGCGCATCGGCGCAACATCGGGCGCTTGCTCGCAGGCACAGAGAACCGCTTCCGGACTAGAAGTCCGGTGAAGGGTACATGAAAGTCGCGGTGATCGGCGGCGGCGCCTGGGGGACCGCCCTTGCGGATCTGCTCGTCCGCAAAGGAGAGCAAGTCACCCTGTGGGCGCGCGAACCCGAGGTGATCGAAGGCGTGAATCGCCGTCACGCGAACGAGATGTTCCTCCCCGGAGCTGCGCTGGCGCCGTCACTCCGCGCAGAAGGCGACATCGCGGCGGCCATTCGCGGCGCGGAAACGATTGTCTCGGCGGCGCCCTCCCACGCGGTGCGGCCCGTCATGCTGCAAGCGGCTCGGACCCTCGATGCCGCTCAGCCGCTCGTCGTGAGCGCGTCCAAAGGGCTCGACCCCGAGCGCCTGGAGCGGCCGTCCGCGGTGCTCGCGGACGTGCTGCCGCGAGGGGTGCCGGTCGCAGTGCTCTCAGGGCCGTCGTTTGCCTGGGAAGTGTTCCAACGCCAGCCGACCGCGGTCGTCGCGGCCGCGACCGATCATCGCGTGGCGCAGCGTGCCCAGCGCGTCTTCTCGACGAGCTACTTTCGCGTGTATTCGCACACCGACGTCGTGGGCGTCGAGCTGGCCGGCGCTCTCAAGAACGTGATTGCACTCGCCGCCGGCATCCTCGAGGGTCTGGGCCTGGGCTTCAACACCCGCGCGGCGCTGATCACACGCGGCCTCGCCGAGATTACGCGCCTGGGCGTGACGCTCGGCGCCCAGCCGATGACGTTCGCCGGCCTCGCCGGCATGGGCGATCTGATCCTCACCGCCACAGGCGCGTTGTCGCGCAATCGGACCCTGGGGGTGGCGCTGGGGCAAGGCCAGACACTCGAGCAGGCGCTGGCGGGGAAGGCCGCCGTCGTGGAAGGGGTCAACACGACCCGCACCGCGGTTGCGCTCGGCGAACGGCACGGCGTTGAGCTGCCGATCGCGCGCGAGGTCGCCAACGTGTTGTTCAAGCAGAAGCCACCCAGGCAGGCGGTAAGCGACCTGATGGAGCGCGAGCTGAAAGCGGAAGGGGAGGGGGGAGGCGGGGCCCAATGAGCAGCGGCACACCCGCCCAACCCGTCCAGGAGTTCTTCTCGATCGGCGAGGTCTGCCAACTCACCGCCCTGAAGCCGCACGTATTGCGCTACTGGGAGAGTCAGTTCCGCTTCCTGAATCCCGCCAAGAACCGCTCGGGGAACCGCGTATACCAACGGCGCGAGATCGAGCTGATCATGCTCGTGAAGCACCTGCTGTACACGGAGAAGTACACGATCGAAGGGGCGCGGCAAAAAATCGAGCAGTACCGGCGCTCGGGTGAGCTCAAGCCCGAAGCACGGCGCGCGCTCGCCACCGAAACGGTCAAGGAGCTCCGCGCCGAGCTCAAGTCGGTGCTCGGCATCCTCGAAGGGAGCTGATGTGCGGGTCGGCGTCGTCATCCCCGCATTCCAGGCCGCTGCTACAATTGGGGACGTCGTCGCGCGAACCCGGGCGACTGTTCCCGCGGCTCAGGTCATTGTCGTCGACGACGGATCCGGCGATGGGACGGGGGAAGAGGGAAGGGGGACGGGTGCTACGATCGTCATGCATCCGCGTAATCGTGGGAAAGGGAACGCCCTGCGAACAGGAATCGCCAAGGCGTGTGCCCTGGGTGCATCGGTCATCGTGACGATCGACGCTGATGGGCAGCATCCACCCGAGGAGATTCCCAGCCTGTTGCGGCCGATCGCGGACGGGACAGCCGATCTCGTGCTTGGGGCGCGCCAGCGCAACCACGCCATGCCGCTCTCTCGTCGTTTCACCAACTGGCTGTCGGCGAGCCTCGCGTCGCGCATCGGCAGGCAGCAGGTCCGTGATGCGCAGACGGGATTCCGCGCCTTTACGCGTGAGGTCGCCGAACGCGTGCAACCGGCGGGGGATCGCTACGAGTTCGAGGCCAACTTCCTGCTCGATGCGCTCCGGGCCGGGTATCGCGTCGCCTCGGTCGACGTCCCGACCATCTACGGCGCGGTCGCCCGCAGCCATTTCCGTGCATGGAGCGATAGCTGGCGGATGGCGCGCGCTTTCGCGCGGCGGATTGGCGCGTGACCGACCCGAACCTGCGCATCCTGGTCTCGAACGACGACGGCGTCCTGGCACCCGGAATCGCGCTGCTCGCCGACGTCTGCGCCACCGTCGGGCAGGTGACGGTTGTCGCACCCGACCGCGAACAGAGCGGTACGTCGCACTCGCTGACGCTGCACCGGCCGCTGCGGGCGCACCGGCGATCTGACGGGGCATTCCAGGTCGACGGCACCCCGACAGATTGTGTCCTGCTCGCGCTCAGCACGCTCATGCCGGATGGCCCCAACTGGGTCATTTCCGGCGTGAACCACGGCCCGAACATGGGCGAGGACGTGCTGTACTCGGGTACCGTCGCCGCGGCGATGGAGGGACTTGCAGCCGGCATCCCCAGCATCGCGGTGTCGTACGGCAGCTTCGATCTCGAGCACCTCGAGAGCCATCGCCAGGGGCTGCAACGAATCATCGAGCGCATCGTGCGCGTCGCAAATTTCCCCGGTGAGACGCTGCTGAACATCAATCTTCCTGCGATTCCGGGCGACCAGGTCAAAGGCGTGAAGGCCACCAACCTTGGCAGCCGGGTGTTCCACGAGGAGGTCGCCAAAATGAAGGACCCGTGGGGCCGCGAGATCCACTGGATCGGGGGAGGGCACGTGACTTGGTCGGGCGGTGCTGATTCGGACTTCCAGGCCGTCAAGGATGGGTTCATCTCGGTCACGCCGCTGCACGTGGACCTGACGAATTACAAACTGCTTGAAGTCGTGCGGAAATGGGATTTGGGGAAGTGACGGGTAGCCGCGACACCTACGGCGGCTACCGCGCACGCCTGGTGGAGCAGCTGCGCACGCAGGGCATTCGCGACCTCGCCGTGCTGCGCGCCTTTGCGGCTACGCCACGCCATCTGTTCGTGCCCGAAGCCGTGCGGCATCGGGCCTACGAGGATGCCGCGCTCCCCATCGGCAATGGCCAGACGATCTCACAACCTTTCACCCAGGCCCGCTACCTCGAGACGCTCGCGCTCAAGGGGAAGGAGCGCGTGCTCGAAATCGGCACCGGGTCGGGATACCAGACGGCGCTGCTCGCAGCGTTAGCCGAACAGGTCTTCACCATCGAGCGCGTGCGCCCGCTGGCAGAAGCCGCGCAGGCAGCACTGCGTGCCGCGGGCGTCGGCAACGTCTCGGTGCTCGTCGGCGACGGAACGTTGGGGTGGAGCGCCTATGCGCCCTACCACGCGATCCTCGTGGCCGCGGGAGGGCCGGAGATTCCCCCGCCGCTGGTCGAGCAGCTCGCGCCGGGTGGCCGCATCATCATCCCCCTGGGTGCCAAAGGAGGCGCGCAGACACTCACCCTTGTGCGCCGCACCGCTGAGGGGATCCGATCGACGCCGATCGGTGAGGCCCGCTTCGTGCCCCTCGTCGGCGAGCACGGCTTCGATGCTTGAGCGGTTCATCGATTGGCTGCTGCAGACGTTGCTCCAGCTGGGATACCCCGGAATCATCGCGCTCATGGCGATGGAATCGTCCATCCTGCCGGTACCCAGCGAGCTGGTGATGCCCCCGGCGGGCTACTGGGCGGCCAAAGGACAGATGAGCGTTGCGGTGGCGCTGCTCTGCGGCGTGTTGGGCAGTGTAATCGGTGCGCTTGCCAACTATTACGGGGCTCAATGGATCGGCCGGTCCCTCATCCGGCGCTATGGCAAGTACGTCCTGCTGAGCGAGAAGAACCTCGAGCGTAGCGAGCGGTTTTTCGCCGAGCATGGCGAAATCAGTACCCTGATCGGCCGCCTGTTTCCCGTGATCCGCCACCTCATTTCGATCCCCGCCGGGCTGCACCGCATGCCGCTGCCGAAATTCATCCTGTACACCGCCGTTGGCGCCACCGTCTGGTGCGCGATTTTGACGTGGATCGGGTACTTCCTGGGCCAGCATGAGAGCGTGCTGCGCAACGAGGAGATCCATCGCTACGTCACGGGGGCGCTGCTCATCCTGATTCCCCTCACCCTCATCACCGTGCTCGTCTACGTGCTGCGCCGGCGCCGGCAGCGGCGTCAGCCAATTTGAGCCGCCAACGCTGGATTATCCGCGGCCGCGTTCAAGGGGTGGGGTTCAGGTGGTTTGTCATGCGTGAGGCCGAGCGATTGCAGTTGGGAGGGTTCGCGCGCAACCTCCCGGACGGATCGGTTGAAGTAGTTTCTGAAGGACCTGAAGCGGTACTTGAGAAGTTGGAGCAGCAGCTGCGCCGCGGTCCGTCGCACGCACGGGTCGACGACGTCGAACGCCTTCAAGTTCCAGTTGAACTTGATGTCCCCGGATCGTTCGACATCCGATAAATCGAGGCTCTCATGGACGAGCTGAAGCGCGCAATCCGCGACGTTCCCGACTTTCCGAAGCGCGGGATCGTCTTCAAGGACGTCACGCCGGTGCTGCTCGACATCGCGTTGTTCGGAAAAGCGGTGAAGCTGATGGCGGATCCGTACCGCGCTGCGCGCATCACGCGCGTCGTTTCCATCGAATCCCGCGGGTTCTTATTCGGCGCGCCGATCGCCCTGGAGCTCGGGGCAGGGTTGGTGCCGATCCGCAAGCCGGGGAAGCTGCCCGCGGCCACGCAGCGGGTGGAGTACGCGCTCGAATACGGCAGCGATGCCCTGGAAATGCATCACGACGCCGTACAGCCGGGCGACCGCGTGCTGATCGTGGATGACGTGCTGGCCACGGGTGGGACAGCCAACGCCGCTGCGCAACTTGTCGGCGGGACCGGGGCCGGCGTCGCGGGGTTCAGTTTCCTGATCGAGCTCGACTTCCTCAAAGGCCGCCAACGACTGCAGGGCAGACGCGTCGAGGCCTTGCTGCACTACGCCTAACTCGCGTACATTTCTGCGCTTACGCCCCCGGACCTGCCCCTGTAGCTCAGGTGGATAGAGCAGCGGTTTCCTAAACCGTTGGCCGGGTGTTCGAGTCACCCCAGGGGCACTGGCAACTACCAATGTCCAGTGATCAATGTCCAATGATCATTGAACATTGATCATTCCGCGGAGCGGTGATGGCAACGCAGACGGCAACGCGCACGGGTAGCACGACGGGCACGACGGGAGCGGGGCCGGTCAAACCGCAGCGGCCGCCGTTCTCAGACCGGGCCTTGGCGTGGATCAAGGCACACAGGCAGCTGACGTCGTGGATCGGCACGATCCTCGTCATCGGCGCGGTGCTGTTCGTGTGGCAGCTATCCACCAAGCGTCGTTCGGAGGACATCGCCAGTCGCGAGCTGCAGAGCGCCCGCTACGCGTTCGAGAACCAAAACATGCCGCTCGCCGCGAGCGAGCTGGCTCGCGTCGTGGAGAACTACTCGGGCACGAATGCGGCCGAGGAAGGGCGGTTGTTGCTGGCCAACGTGCGGCTGCTGCAGGGGCAGCCGCAGCAGGCGGTGCAGGTCCTCAAGGACTACGCGTCGGGCGCCGCCAAAGCCTACCGGGCGCAGGCCTACGGCCTGCTGGGGGCCGCCTACGAGAACATGGGGCGCCCGCGGGAAGCGGGAGAGGCCTATGAAAACGGGTCTACAGCGGCCCGCCTGGACTTCCTGAAGGCTCAGATGCTCTCCGATGCCGGTCGCGCCTGGACGATCGCTGCAGACACGTCCAGGGCCTTGGCGGCCTATCGGCGCATCGTGAAGGATTTCCCGAAAGAGGCGACAGTGACCGAGGCAAAAGTGCGGATGGCCGAGCTTACAAAGGGTACAGTTTCGTAGCAGTCAGGTTCGTATAATAGATGTTATGTTAAGTTGAGATGTGTTTGAATGTGGACAAGCTGGTCACGTAATCACACCTCTGAACACCATTCTCCCCTCTCCAGCCAGCCATACGTCGCCATAACGGCCATCTTGGGCTTTTGTCGCGCGTACGCCGAGTGTCAGCCCACTGCGGCTCCGGATGGTGACCGGCAAGCGCGCGAGGCCCCATTCATGGACGGCGCAGCCGGCACCGACAGCCCCCGTCCCACAGGCCAATGTTTCGCCCTCCACGCCGCGCTCATACGTCCGCATCCGCCAGATGCCACCCCTTGGATCTTGCGAAATGAAGTTGACATTGGCGCCTTCGGGTCCGAGCGCCGGATCGAACCGTAACGCACGTCCCCGTTCCATGAGCGGGACCCGATCCACGTTGACTACGACGACCACCAGGTGTGGTACGCCGACACGTGCCAACGCGGCCTGCTGCTCTTCTGCGGCGAGCTTGAGGCCCGGAACGGCTGCCGGTACGTCGACAGGCGCCAGATGGAGCTCCGCACGACCCGGCTCCACGGCTCGGCTGCGGTAGGTGCCGGCGTCAGTCTCGAGGTCCAGACCGTCGGCCACGCCCACCCCCAGATGCACCGCGAGCGTCGTGCTACAGAGCGCGGCGTTGCCGCACATGTTGGCGTGCGATCCGTCGGAGTTGTAGTAGATCATCCGCGCCGCGCCAGGTTTCGAGCCTGGTCCCACGAATACGATGCCGTCCGCCCCGATGCCCGTCCCGCGCGCGCACACCGACCGCATATCCTCCGCGGTCCAGTCGGCCGGCGAGGACACGCGCGTGTCCAGCATGACGAAATCGTTGCCCGATCCCGTCATCTTGTAGATCGGGAGGCCGACTAGATGCGGCCGAACCAGGCCATGAGCCGCAGGCGCGGCACCTTCCACACCGCCTCGCGGACGATCGCCTTGTTCATCTTGCTCTGCCCCTCGGTCCGGTCGACGAACACGATCGGGATCTCCCGGAGCTTGAACCCTTTTCGCCATGCGCGCACGCTCATCTCGATTTGAAAGGCGTATCCGTTGGAGCCGACTTGCGAGAGATCAATCGCTTCGAGGACGCGCCTGCGAAAGCACTTGAACCCCCCCGTCAGGTCCCAGATCCTGAGGCCCGTGAACCAGCGGGCGTAGATGTTGGCCAGATAGGATAGCATGAGGCGGCTCATCGGCCAATTGACGATCGTCACCTTTCCATCGAGGTAACGCGAGCCCAGCACGACGTCGGCATCCTGAATGGCCGTGAGAAACTCCTTGAGGTGCGCGGGATCGTGCTGGAAGTCGGCGTCCATCTCGAACACATAGTCGTAGCCCCGCTCCAGCGCCCACCTGAACCCGGTGATGTACGCCGTGCCGAGTCCCAGCTTCCCCGCCCGATGTAACACATGAAGGCGCGGATTGGCGCCGGCCATGTCGTCGGCGATCCGTCCCGTGCCGTCGGGCGAGCCGTCGTCGACGACGAGCACCTCGAGCCGCGGATCCTGCGCCAGCACCTGCGGCAGGATCTGCGGGAGGTTCGTCGCCTCGTTGTAGGTCGGAATGACGACGAGCGCACGCTCAGGCACGCTTGCGCCTCTGCTCCCACACCGGTGGCACCACGAAACCGGCGAGGACAATGAGCAGCGCCGCGAAGCCGATCATCTTCCCCCGCGCGAACGAGCGCGAGTAGTAGCTCAGCTGCAGCTGCCGGGCGCCGGGCCCGACCGGGACGGTGAGCAGCGCGTGATCGCCGCGCAGCACCGTTCCGGGGCGACCATCCACCGCGACACGCCAGTCGAGATACCAGTTCTCCGCGATGAGCACGTAGCTCGAGTCGCGCGGCGGCGGCTCGAGGTCGATGGTCATCTTCCCCGCATCCCAGGCGGTCACCCGCGCGCGCGACGCCGACGCGGACGGCAAACCGCTCAGCGGCGGCGGATTGATCGGCGCCGCGGTCGGAAGCAGGACGACCCGGTCATATCCGGGCATCCGCGGATCGGCGAGCGTCGGAGGAACCAGCGAATCGGCCCCGACTTTCACGGCCGCGGGAACGACGCGCGCGTACGGTGGCGCGGTATCGGCTTCGTAGAGGTACCCGCGGCTGCCCGCCGCGGTCTCGACGGGGCCGAGGATCATGTGATAACCAGGAATGCGCACCGTATCGGAGAGGAGGACAAACCGAACGGCGAGCAAATCCCACAGTTTTGTCGATGTGAGGAGAAAGCGCGCGCCGTTCTGGGTGCCGGGCCGGCCGCCGATCAGCTCGTCGAAATAGCGCAGTTCGTTCCCCTGATACCCGAGCACCTGCGGGATGCCGTGGGCCATGAACGCATTCTCGGGATAGACGTTGAAATCTAGAACGCGGTATGGTTTTGGTTCGGCACGCAACCGCGTCACAATCGCATCGGGATGATACAACGACCGGTTTGGCGGATTGGAGTACAGCCAAAACCGCCGTCCATCACGCCACAGATCGATGCCGACAAGCAGCGGGAGACCGAGCGCTAATGCCATCACCGGCACTCGACCCCGCAGGTGCGCCAACGCCAGCAACCCGACGGCAAATAACGCAATCGCCCCAACAAAGGCGGACACGCGAATCGAGGAGGCCAACGCCTGGGCCAGCGCAAGCCGCTGCGGCGGCGCGAGCGCATCGGCGAGATGGCCGAACACGCCCGCTAGCCCCAACAACGCGATGACGCCCGCGGCGATGAGCCAGGCGCGTACATGGGTTGGGGTTGCCCCTTCCCTGCGTTCCAGCCGCGCCGCGCCGAATGCCGCGAAGACGGCCGTACAGAACGCGACAACGAAGAACACCATACCGGGCGCGCGCGTCTTTTTTACGTATGGCATGACCGCCCACCAGAGATGATAGAACGGCGTCGCGGCGCCCAGCGCGATCAGCAGGAACAGCAGGCCGATGGCGCCCAGCCACCACACCAGACGGCGGCGCCGGTCGCCAAAGCCGAGGATCGCCAGCGCGATGACAGGAAGGCCGAGGTATTCCGAATGGAGCTTGAGCGGATTGGAGCCCCAGTACGTGTCCGATTCCCCCACAAAGCCAGCGAGGAAGAATCCCGGCACGTGGTCCCAGGGGATGCCATACGACGTCGTGCTTTCGAACCCCGCCGCGTACGCGACGGCGCGCGGGGAATGCGGGATGTACTCGATGAACGGCAGGATCTGCGGCATCGCCACGCCGAAGCCAAGCATGACCGCCGCAAGGACGACGGCCAGACGCACGAGCCGTGGACGCAGCGAGTCGCTGGATTGCTCACCGAACGTCAGGTAGAGCGCCCACAGGCCGGTCGCAATCAACAGATAGTACGTCGTCTGCACGTGCGGGCTCAGCAGGCACAATGCCACCGCGACCGCCAGGAGCGGATAGCCCCACGCCCGCCGGTCACGCAGCGCGGCGAGGAGCGCGAGAAATGCCAACGGCAGCATCGTCGACACGAACAGCTTGCCGTCGTGTCCCGGTCGGGCGTACGAAATGATGATGCCGGACAGTTGATACGCGAGCCCGCCGACCGAAGCACCGATCCACGTGACGCCGAGGCGCCGCAGGAAAAGGAACGCGAACAGTCCGGCAAGGATGTAGTGGATGACGAATCCGAGATTGGTGACCTTGTCGGCCGAGAGGTAGAGGCGCAGGAATGAGGTCGGATAAAGCACGTCGCCATGCGTCACCGGGGCGATGTACGGCAGCCCGTCCATGATCATCGGATTCCACAGCGGCAGTTGTCCCGTCGCGCGCCACTGCTCCGCTTGCCACTCGTGCACCGCGTAGGCACTGGCGTACTGGTCGCTCATCGGGGCCGCCAACCATTGGCCGCGCAGCATCGGAAACGCGAGCACCGCCACGAACAGCACCATGAATCCGGCGGCGTACAGCGTCGGACGCTTCGGCTCGAACCCGCTGGCCGTCGCGCCTACCTGCGGCGCCTGCTGCGTCTGCGGCGTCTGCTTACTCAGAGACGTTCTCCTTGGCTATCGGAGCTGGGGGCGTGAGGAGGAGCGCGATGCCCGCCGCGCCCGTTTCGGTCAGTGTCAGCTGGACGCGCGACGCAAGACTCACGGCCACCGCTCCGCCGCTGCCGAGCAACGGCGTGAGAAACCCGACCAACGCGAGGTCCCTCACGCCGATGCCGCCGGGGGCGATGACGGCGACGAGCCCCATGACATATCCGAGCGCGAACATACCCATGGCGGGCGGCAGCGGCACGCTCGCGGTGGACATGAGGCCTCGGACGAGCATCCAAAACGCGATCCCGAACGTGGCCCAGCTGATGAGCATCAGACCGCTCGAGAGGATGATGGCCGATGCCGGCAACGGTGGCAGCGGAGTCGTCGCATCGGCAAGCTTGCCAAGCCAGAGCGCGGTCCGCGGCCAGGCCAATACGCCGATCAGGGCGAGCGCCACCAGCACCGCTCCTCCCAGCAACACCGGGGAGGCGGCGTGCGGGGTGGCGAGCGCGATGAGCACGACGCCCGTTCCCAGCACGACCGCCTGCATCGCGAACGCCGAGATGGCGGCGGCACTGCGGCGTACACCGGCGCGCTCCGCGAGCACCACGAGTCCCGCGACGCTCCACACCTTGCCGGGGATGTAACGGCCGAGATTGGAAAGCGTCCACGCCCGGGCGGCACTCGTGTAGGGAATGTGCTGGCTCCATCCCCGCAGCATGCGGCGCCACGACTCGATCTGAATGCCGTAGGTGATGAATACGGTTGCTAGTGAGGCCACCAGCCACCCGATCCGGATGTCGAGGGTGACATGAACCGATTGAAATGCGGCCCAGTTGCGGGTGATCGAGCGCCCGATCAGGGCCAGCACAACGATCGTGGCGGCAATTTTCGCCGCCCGCAGCCAACCGGCTCTCAATCCTTCACGAACTTGTAGGCGATGGACCGCCCCAACAGCCACCAGGGCGCGGGAATCGGTGGATAGATGTAGGTCCCCGCGTAGTCAGCACGCCGGAAGCCGTTCATCTCGCCCAGCCGGGTCATCGTCTGCTTGGTCCAGCTGTAGACGTGGCCCCATTTGTCGGCGACGCCCAACAGATTCCAGATGATCTCTTTGAAGTGGTAGGGATTCGGTACCGAGACGACCCAAACGCCGCCCGGCCGGAGCACCCGATACACTTCCCCGGCCGTCTGGAACGCGGTCGGCGTGTGTTCGAGCACTTCGATCATGAAGACGCGGTCGAACGACGCGTCGGGAAACGGCAGGCCCGTGGTGATGTCGTGGATCAGGACGTCGGAGGCGGCGTACTCGGGCGCGATATCGAGCCCCTGATACTTGATCCCCTGCGGCAGGAATTTGCGGATATCGCCTTCCCGGCCGCCGATGTCGAGGACTGCATGGCCCGGCTGCGTCTGCGCGAGCTTCTGGGCGAGCCGATAGCGGATGCTTTCCTCACCCCAGTTCCGCCACCCGGTGCGGTCGCTATAGAACGCGGCCAGCTCGGGCGAGCCCGGGGCTATGCGTTTCGCCATTCGTGAAGACTCCTAACTCTGTGGTGCGCGCAAAGGAACGCGAAAGTTACTTATCTTCGAGGCCATGCGCATCCTGCATTTGGTGACCGCGTTTCCGCGCGATGAGCGCGACATCATCGCGCCCTGGCTGGTGGAGTTGATCAAACGCCAGCGCGCCGCCGGTCACGATGCGCAGGTCTTCACCGCCGCCTACCACGGCTCACGCGATCATGTGTTCGCCGGGATCCCGGTGCACCGCTTCCGGTACTTTTTCTCCCGCTGGGAAGCCCTGACGCATGATGAATCGGCGGCCGATCGGATGCGGCGCTCGCTGCTGTACCGCCTCATGCCCGCGCCGTTCGTGATCTTCGGGATGATCGCCGCATGGCGGCTGTGCCGCCGCGAGCGCTACGACGTCATGCACGTGCATTGGCCGGTGCCCCTGGCGCTCTGGGGATGGGCGGCGCGACGGGCGCGTCGTGCGGCGCTCGTGCTGACCTTCTACGGCATCGAGCTGCGCTGGGTCAAGCGGTCGCTCCGCGTTCTCACAGGATTCGTGCGCTGGGCGTGCCGCCGTGCCGATCGCGTCGTGGCGATCTCGTCCGAGACGGCGCGCGAGATTCGCGAGCTCGTCGACGTCCCTGTCGACGTCATCCCCTACACGACCCCGTTTCCGGGCAGGCGCGACGCCGTACCCCCTGCCCTCGCGTCGGGAGACGGCCGGCCATTGAGGATTCTGTTCGTCGGTCGGCTGGTCGAGCTCAAGGGGCTCGCGTACTTGATCGAAGCGGCCGCTCGGCTGCGAGACCGCGTGCCGGCGCGCATCGTCGCGATCGGCATCGGCCCGGAGCGCGAGCGGCTCGAGGCACTCGCCCGCGAGCGCAACATCGCCGTCGACTTCCGCAATAAGGTGCCCGACGCCGAGCTGCACCTGGCGTTTCTCACGTCCGACGTCCTGGTCCTGCCGTCGATCATCGACGCGCGCGGCGACACCGAGGGCCTCGGCGTCGCGCTGCTCGACGCGATGAGCTACTGCATCCCCGTCATCGCGAGTCGTGTGGGCGGAATTCCCGACATCATCGAAGACGGCGTGTCCGGCCTGCTCGTGCCGCCGGCGGATCCTGAGGCTCTTGCCGACGCGATCGAGCGCGTCGCCACGGACCCGGCCTTCGCGCGGCGGCTCGCTGAAGCAGGACGCGAGCGGCTGCGCACCCGCTTCAGCTGGGACGTGATCACCTCGAAGTGGGACGCTGTCTATCGCGTGGCTTCGGCTGCTTTACCGTCGGCGTCTTCCAGCCGTAGCTGAAACGGGACCGTGGCCCCAGCCGACGCCTCGACTTTCCCGTCCGCGGCGATCGCCGTTGCCTGCACGGCACGGCGTGCGCGACACCACTGCACGATCGTGTCGAGCGGCGCCACGTAGGGCGACTCGGCCAACACACCCGCAATCGTTGTGGCATACGCCGCGGGTGCATCCGGGAAGCCCAGCGGCGACGTGAGATTCGGGTGCCACAGCCCCACCCACAAGCCGCCCACCTCGCGGGCCGTCGCCGCCAGCTCCAGCGCATCCTGGGACCAGGCGGCGGGCCGCTCGATGCCGCGGTACTTGCTCAGTGCACGGTCCATCCATGTGAATGGAACTTCCTGGATCGCGATAGGCTGGTTGGCGTCGCCATCCCACCGCGGCACGACGTCCGCGACACCCAGGCGAAAGCCGTTCCGGTCAGGGAAGCCGAATGTGGAGTCATACGAGAACCCCGTTGCGGCCATGGCGCGCTCGGTGACGCCGGGGTGGATGCGAACGTAGTGCTGTCGAATTCCGTGGATGGGTGAGCCGGCGATTTCTCGCAGCCGCAGACGCTGCGCGTTGAACGCCTCGCTATTGTCGAGTGTCTCGAAGCTGCCGTGCAACCCAATCTCGTGGCCGGCCGAGCGAACCTGAGCAAGGATACCGCGCACCTTAGACGATTCCGGACGGTACGTGAGATCGCCGGCACGGATCGTACGCAGCGTCGGTGTGCCGCACAGGATGAACCACGTGGAGCGGATGCGCGCACTCGCTTCGTAATCGAGCACGCCGGCGACGCCGCGGGTTACGGGATCGAATCCCACGCTCCTGAGGGCCGCGGCCGCCACGCGCCCCACCTGAGCCAGGGCGCCCTTCCGGGTCAGCTCCATCATGCGCAGCAGTGTGAACGCGGGCCACCAGGAAACGACATCCAGATCGTGTGTAAACGCTGCGGCCCAGCGGTGTCCCTCCGGCCATGGAGCGATCGTTCGGAATGCCCGCCGGCCCGCCGCCTTGCGAGCCGCCGCTTGCAAGGCGAGGGCGGCGCGCTGAATCACCGGCTCGCGCTCGAGCCCCTCACGCACCAGTGGATTTGCCGAAGAAGGAATTCGGACATAGCGGTCCCGGTCGTGTGCGCGTTGTTCCGACGCCGCGCCGGCGACTTCGATCACGAGTTGCAGCACGGCACGCGGCACGTGGACGACGCCGTCGGCGACGTCGATCCCCCACCCCGCCGCCATCCAGCCCCGCAAATCGCGCGGCGCCTGCTCCCTCAACTCGAGGCGGACGACGTCAAGCGTCGGCCCGGCCGGCACAAGCCGCGCAAGGTCCACGAGCACATCCAGCGCAAAGCGCTCGGCTCGGGACTGGTTGCCGGCGTCGGGGAGTTTGATCACAGGGCCACGAAACGTACATTACGACCGCAATGCCGGAAACACTCCTCCCCAAAACGCGCATCCCCTGGCGGCATCTCGTCCTCTTCGGCTGGCTCCCGAGCCCGCTGAAAGTCCTGGCCTACCGCCTACTCCTCGGCTACCGCATCGGGAGAGGTGTGCGCATCAGTTTCGGCGGCGTCGTCATCGGCAAGCACGTGGAGCTGGGCGACCACGTCGAGATCGGATTCCTCGCGGTCGTACAGGGCGAAACGATCCGGATCGGCCGCCACTCGAGCGTGGGCACGTTCAGCTACCTGTCGTGCAACGTGATCGAGATCGGCGAAGACGCGAAGATTCGCGAGCAGGTGTACGTCGGTGGCCCACAGCTACCCGAATCAAAGTTCGTGCTGGGAAGCCGCACCATCATCCTGCAGCTCACGAACATCAATCCCACCAAGCCGGTGGTGATCGGGGACGACACCGGCATCGGCGGGCACTGCCTGATCTTCACCCATGGCGCCTGGCTGAATCAGCTCGATGGATACCCGGTGACCTACGAGCCCGTCACCCTGGGCAACAGCGTGTGGCTGCCATGGCGCGTGTTCATCATGCCCGGCAGCACGATCGGTGACGGCACCGTGATCGGCGCCAATTCACTCGTCTCGGGGAATATTCCTGCGAACAGCCTCGCGGTTGGAAATCCGGCGAAAGTGATCCGGTCCGCGCCCGATTTTCCGAAGCGGTTGAGCCCGGACGAGCGCGCCGCCCTCGTGGTGAGGATGATGGCCGAATTCGATCGCTTCCTGCAACACGGTGGCGTGACCGTCGAAGATCAGGCGTCAGTCCGGCTGTATCGCTACGGCCGAAAGACCTGGCGCCTGCTGTGGCTGCGCGGCGGCTCCCGAGTGGACGGCATCACCCCCGCGCGCGGGGACACGCTGTTCACCGAAACCGCGCTTTCCGCTGACGCGCGCGACGAGTTGACGAAGCACGGCGTGTACTGGCTGGACCTCGATGGCCGCACACGCAGCGAGGGCGGCTCCCGGCTCACCGAGGAGCTTGCGCTGTTTCTCGGCCGTTACGGAGTGCGGCTAGGTCGACCCATCCCGCTTCGTTCGAAACGATGACTCTCCCCGCCCCATGCCCTAGCGCCGCCCCTCTCGTAGCCGATCGAGCTCGCGCTGCAGCACCCGCAGCTCCTCCCGCATCCCCGCCAGCATCTCGCCCACAAATCCAAAGCCGAACAGCACGACGCCCGAGATCACGAGCACCATGATCAGGTCGAGGAGCGGGCGGAACCCGATGTGGGGGGGGCCGAAGCGCAGGTAGAGGGCCACGAGGCCGACGAGTGAGCCGAGCGAGAACAGGGTCGCGCCCAGCACGCCGAAGAAGAGCATCGGTTTGCGCCCGAAGCGCAGCTGGAACCAGACGGACATGAGGTCGAGCACCCCGACCGGAATCCGGCCGATGCCGAACTTGGATGCGCCGGCGCGGCGAGGGTGCACCGGCACGGGCCGCTCCGCGAGGCGGTACCCCTGGGACGCCGCGATCACCACCATGAAGCGGTGCCAGTCGGGACGCATCGGCACGGAATCCATGATCTCCCGGCGATACGCCTTCACCGAGTTCAGATCCTTCACGCGCACCCCGAACAGCCAGCGGCACAGGGCGTTGTAGACCCCGGAGACGAAGCGCTTGTTGTAGCCGCCCTGCTTCGTGCCCGTCACGACGTCCGCCTGCCCCGCCAGGATGGGATCGACGAGTGCGGGAATATCCGCGGGCAGGTACTGCAGGTCCGCCGGATAGTAGACCAGCACGCGCCCGCGGGCGAGGTCGGCGCCGGACTTCAGGGCGTCGGCGATGCCGCGCTGCGTGCGGTGGGTGACGACCCGCACGAACGGATGCTTGGCGGTGAGGTCTTCGAGCAGCTTCGGAGTCCCGTCGTGACTGCCGTCGTTGACGATCACCACCTCGACCGCGTACGGCAGCGGCAGCATCGCCTCGCGCGTCAGCCGCACGAACTCGGCGAGGTTCTCGGCTTCGTCCTTGGCCGGCACCAGGACGCTGACGTCGGGCGGCGTCGAATTCGTCGCCAGGCTCATAGCCGCTTGCGCATCCGCGCGGGCAAGATGCCGAGCTGATCGCGATACTTGGCGACCGTGCGCCGGGCGATCCGCACGCCCTTGCGCTCGAACATCTCGACGATCTGCTGGTCGGTGAGCGGGTCCTTGGGCGGCTCGTCGTTCACCAGTTTCTGGATTTGCGACTTGATGGACCGCGCGCTGGCGTCCTCGCCGGTGGTGGTCGACAGGCCGCTGGAGAAGAAGAATTTGAGCGGCAGGAGGCCCCGCGGCGTCTGCACGTACTTCTCGTTCGTGACGCGGCTGACGGTGCTCTCGTGCATGCTGATGACGTCGGCGACTTCGCGCAGCGTGAGCGGCTTCAGATAGTCGATGCCCTTCTCGAAGAACTCGCGCTGGCGGTCGACGATGAAGTTCATCACCTTGAGCATGGTCTGGCGCCGCTGTTCGATCGCCTGAATCATCCAGTGCGCGCTGTTGAGGCGCTGATTGATGAATTCCTTGCTCTCGCCGTCGTATTTCTTTTTGTCGCGCGCGATCTCCTGGTACGTCTTGGAAATGCGCAGCCGCGGCAGGCCGCTGTCGTTCAGGAAGACGTGGTACTTGTCGTCGATCTTCTCGACGATCAGGTCCGGAATGATGTACGCGTCGTTGGCGGCGGAGTGCTGCAGCCCCGGTTTGGGGTCGAGACGGGCCAGCTCGTCGGCCGCTTTCTGCACCTCATCGGGCGCGAGGCCAAAGCGCTTGCCGAGATCGCTCCAGCGGTGCGCGATCAGGTCGTCGAAGGCTTCCTTGACGAGGCGGTACACGAGCGTGTCGGTGCGCTTTTGGCTCTCGAGCTGCAGCATCAGACACTCGCGCAGATTGCGCGCGCCGATGCCGGGAGGGTCGAGCTGCTGAATGACGCGCAGCATCGCTTCGACTTCCGCCATCGTGAATGCCGGCACGTTCAGGTCGAGCTCCGACTCGGCCTCGTGCTCTTCGAGCAGCTGGTTCGCGCCCTTGAGGATCTCCTCGAGGCTGTGCTGGAGATAGCCGTCCTCGCCGATGTTGCCGAGGAATTCCTCGGTGAGCAGCTGCTGCCGCGGATTGAGGTCGAGCATCCGCGTCTGGTCGCGCAGATAGTCGATCAAGTCCTTCCCCTCGACCGTGACGGGCTCCACGTACTCGCGTGCTTCGCTGTAGCTGCCGCTCGGCACGCTGTGATCGGTCCGGTCGTCCAGGAGAATGCTCTCCCAGTCGGGCTCGTCGTCGCCGCTCTTTTCCTTCTCGGCCTTCTTTTCCTGCTGCTGTTGCTCGGCGGGGGCCTGGACCTCTTCCTCGGGCTCGATCATTTCCAGGAACGGATTCCCCAGCAGCTCCTGCTTCAGGTGCTGCTCCAGGTCCAGCAGCGGCATGTAGAGCAAGTCCATCGCCTGGTAGAGGCGTGGATTGATCCGCAGGTCCTGCCGGAGCGAGGTGTGCTGATGCAGGCCGGTTTTCATGCCGCGGAGGACAGCCGCGCCCGCAGGCGCGTGGTGAGCGTGGGGCCGAGGTACAGCGACGCCACGCGATCGTCGAAGACCAGCTGCCGCACCGTCCCGGCGACCTGCACCCGGCCTTCGAACATGATGTAGGCACGGTCGACGATGTCGAGCGTCTGCTCGACGTTGTGGTCGGTGATCAGCACGCCGATCCCGCGATGCCGCAGCCCCGCGACGATCGTCTGGATGTCGTTGACCGCGATCGGATCGACGCCGGCGAACGGCTCGTCGAGCAACAGAAACTTCGGTTCCGTCACGAGCGCGCGCGTGATCTCGAGGCGGCGCCGCTCCCCGCCCGACAGCTGATACGCCTTCTGGCGCCGCAGGTGCTTGATCGCCAACTCGTCGAGCAGCGTTTCGAGCCGCCGCTTGCGCTCGTCCTCGTCGATCTTCAGGGTCTCGAGGATGGCGAGCACGTTCTCTTCGACGGTCAGCTTGCGGAAGATCGACGGCTCCTGGGCCAGGTAGCCGATCCCCGCGCGCGCCCGCTGGTACATCGGCAGGGCGGTAATGTCACGGCCGTCCAGCAGAATATTGCCCTCGTCGGGACGGATCAGCCCGGTGATCATGTAAAAGGAGGTCGTCTTCCCCGCCCCGTTCGGCCCCAGGAGCCCGACGATCTCGCCCTGCGCGAGGTCGAGGGAGACGTTGTTGACGACGCGGCGGCCCTTATACGCCTTCATGAGATGTTGCGCGCCGAGGCGGCTGCCGCCCCGCACGACCGGATGCTCGCCGCTGACCGATTCGCTGCGTGCGACGGTCTCCTCGGCGAGCAGCAGGAAATGTTGCGCGGCGGCGGCGCGGTCGGCGGGCACGCCCGCCCAGACCTCAGGGGCGAATGCGACAGCGGCGTCGCCCCACAGCGCGCCCATCGGCAGCACGACCAGCTTCAGCATCGCCAGGCGCGGCAAGACCGACGTCGCGAGGTAGGCGCGGGCATCATCGACGGACAGGCTCCCCGCGTCGGGCGGCTCTCCCTTGGCATGAGCCCGCAGCTTGAGGAATTCCTCCCGATAGGCGACGGCGAGGTCGCTGAAGCTGGCGCGGCCCTGATCATCGGCGATGCGCACGAGCGCGGCGGCCGCCAGCGCGAGCGACGAATCGCGGGTCGCGAACAGATCGGCGAACTGCTCCAGCCCGGTCATGGGACAGCCGGTTTGGCGGTTGGTGGAGGCGCCGCGGGAGCGCTCTTCAGGCTATCGGCGACGATGGCCCGTCGTGGCTCGAGATGCACGCCGTCGGCCTTGCCGGCTACGGTCACGCGCTCGATGCGGTCACGCAGCATCGCGACGGTGATGCGGTGGCCACGCGAGTAATTGATCGCCGGGCCGGCGTGGGTGGTGTCCTTCGTGTCCGGGTGATGCGTCAACGCCCGCGCGGATCCCAGGGACACCAGCTGCCGCAGTCTGGAGCGCGGCTTGTTCGTCGCGGAATCCTGCTCCTGCACGAAATGGATCGTCAGGGAATCCCCGGTGATCCAGTCGGTCTCGGTCGCGGGTGTCGTTGAATCACGCTTCGCCGTCGAGAAGGCGCTGCCGAACGCCCGCGACTCGGTCAGGATTTCACCGGGCGAATCGATCGCCAACGAGTCCGCTTGAATCGTGTAGAGCGTCGAGAGGGCGTGGGGGCGCAGCGTATCTCCCCACGCGAACGTCTGCTGCAGCAGCCGGTCGGCGATGCGCAAGTCGATGGTATCTGCCGTCAGGACCCAGTCCGAGCCGGTGGCCTTCCCCTTGCCGAGCGCCTTCACGCGGCGGACGTCGCGCTGCACCAGCGCCAGCTCGATGCGCGTGCCGACCAGCGTATAGTTTCTTCCCGCTTCGGCCGTGGTCGTGCGTCCCTTGCCCTCGACGCTGGGCGTCCCGACCAGCACGCCGAACCCCTTCGTCTGATCCATCATCATCGAGTCGGAGCGTGCCGCGAAATCACTGCGGTCGATCGTGACCTTGCCGCCGGCCCACATGCGGTCGTCGCCTTTGAAGCGCAGCCGGTCGGCGACAATGATGTACGGCTCATGCGAGAGCGTATCGCCGGGCTCGTTCTGCCGGTATTCGACGGTGGGACGCTGCGTCGCGTACATCTCCACCGTGTCGCGGATCCCCTTGGCCACACGCCAGTACTTGAGGTTGGGGCCGCGCAGCACCGAACCGGTACGGCGATTGACCGCGACGACGTTGTTGTGCGCTTCGAGACGTTCGTCCTTGAGAAAGTACGAGGCAAAGCGCGCGTCCAGCGCCAGTCCTGTATCACGAATGGCGACGCTCCCGATCAGGTCCAGTCGACCCAGACCCGGGTAATGCGCAAAACTGTCGGCGGCAATCGTGGTGTTCGTACCGTCGCAGTGCGCCAGTACGCCGCCGCCGCCGTGCACCGTCTTGGTTCCATCGGCGTTGGGGATTTCCGCGTAATGACCCATGGAATCGACCGCGACACGGCAGGGGCGCCCAGCCACGGTATCCGACGTGGCGGGGACACCTTGCAGCAGCAGGACGACGGCAAGCACCGGAGTCATTGACTGGGGAGAATGAACTGCCCGCCCGTACCGTGCGGCCGTTGGGCGGTGATTTTTTTGAATTCCGGATCGGAGGTAAACCCGTCACCTTCGACGTGACGACCGGGCTCGTCCCACACGAAACTCTTGTCGGAGCTCACTTCGTTGCGGGCCCTGTTGTAGTCCATCACTTCAGTCCGCATCGTGCCGCCGTCCTTATCGCGCACCACGACGACGTTGCCGCGCGCCTGCATGTCCTCGGTCCGCCAATGATCGGTGCCTTCCCGCGCCGTGAGCGTCGACGTGGCACGGCCCGTGACGTCATAGAACGTCACGTGGACGTTGCGCAGCTCGGCCTGCTGCGTGCTGGAGTAGAAATACGCGGTGTCGGCGCGCACCCGGGCGCGCAGGATGCCCGCATCGGTGACGTAATGGCTCATGCCGAGCAGCACCTGGTCGGCACTGTCGAGGGCGGCTTGGGTGGCCGTCACGCGCGTTCCGTTCCTGCAGGCTCCGGCGACCAGGGCAACGAGCAGCAGCAGGCGTGTCACAGAGCCCCTGCTTTCATCAAATCGTGCAGATGCACGATCCCGACGACTTTCCGATCACCGTCGAGTACCGGCAGGGCCATGATGCCGTAACGCTCCATGAGGCTCACGGCGGCACTGGCGAGCTCGTCGGACGTCGTCGCCTTCGGCGTCTTCGTCATCACGTCGCCGACGGGGATATCCAGGAATTCGTCCGTGCGCTCCATGAGCCGGGTCAGATCACCCGCCGTCACCACCCCGGCCAGCGTCGCGCGGTCGCCCCGCTCCACCACGGCGACCGTGCCGCGCTTTTCGGCGAGCAGCATGACACACTCCCGCATCGGCCGGTCGGGGGTCAACGTCGGCAGGTCGTGGGTCAGCATCACGTCGGCGACGCGCAGCAGCAGCTTGCGGCCCAGGACGCCGCCGGGATGCAGCGCCGCGAAGTCCTCGCGCCGGAATCCTTTGACCTCGAGCAGCGTCACGGCGAGCGCATCGCCCAGGGCGAGGGCGACGGTGGTACTCGCCGTCGGTGCCAATGTTTCGGGGCACGCCTCTTCGGCGACCGAGGCGTCGAGCACGACGCTGGACTCGCGTCCCAGCGGCGAGTCGGCATCACCCGTCAGCGCGATGATCGGCACGCCAAGCCGCTTGAGCTGATTCACGAGGCCGAACAGCTCGTCGGAGGCGCCGCTCTTCGACAGCACGATCGCGACGTCGTCCCGGCTCACGATGCCGAGGTCGCCGTGCAGCGAGTCCACCGGATGCAGGAACGTCGCCGGGGTGCCGGTCGAGGTGAATGTCGCGGCGATCTTGCGGGCGATCAGGCCGGACTTGCCGACCCCGGAAATGATGACGCGGCCCTTGGCGCCGGCGAGAATCTCGATGGCCCGGGCGAAGGCGACGCCGAGATTGTCCGCGAGCGCCTGGACAGCCGCTGCCTCGAGCGCAAGCACGCGCTTGCCACGGTC
>WNFW01000584.1_pt1 | contig 23517 bp, 27 predicted proteins | sample 5400131 | NCBI WGS metagenome assembly WNFW01 (sample SAMN13153362, study PRJNA577476) | soil metagenome | isolation source: 20 cm soil or saprolite under grassland replicate 1 | place: USA:California | collected 2016-06-15 | reverse complement strand
TAGATTGATCTGATATTATACTCGAAGCTAGTGGGTCTGTCCAATCGATTTCCTCGTCTTCTTCATTATTTATATTCTGTGCTAATTCCTCGTACATATCATACTCACTTTGGGTTTCACCCGCAACCTAAATATATATATTAATGTTAACGTTAATAGATAATAACGATACCGAAGCTAAACAACCACATACTAATAAGTTTGCCCTTAATTTTTTCACTCGCTCAGCTATTAATTTCGAATCGAAATTATCGTTATCGTATTCCTAATAGTAGAAACAGTTAATTACATACAATAAATATTTCATCTCTAATTAGTTTTACTTACAATTGCAATTTTTCCTAGTTTAATTAATGCAATTACATCATCATATGCTTCATATATCTTCAAAACGTAAAAATGTATTATTAAGTGTTTAAACTTCAAACATATCTCATAAAAATCTTTAAGCTTCAATAATTAAAATAACTCTATGCAATACAAGCTTTCGTCATACTCTCGATAATTACCAAGCTTTTCAGTATGCTTTATAAAACATACATTCTCGATTAAATACCGAGATTCAATACAATACATTCATTCTCTAAACGATAAAACACACTCTCGATAAATATCAAGCAATCAGTAAAACATCATACACTCGACAGATACCAAGCTTTTCAGTACGCATCATCATAAGAGAATTCATGCTAATAATTTTTGATTTTTCATCATACGCAAAATTAAAAATTATAAATAATCAAAACAATATTACCTTTAGATTAATTTCCAAAAGTTTTGCTTTTTTCTTTTCATCAATAATGTATGTTATTGAACGAATAGATTGCTCCACAACCAGTTTGAGTTCATCTTTTTTTAAATTAGATTTTGTCAACACTTCTGCAACAACAGTTACCGCAGTTAAGCACTCACAGCTTGTTTTTTTGAAAAACTTTATTAAATTTTGCGTGGACATTTCGAAATAACGATAACGATCAGCAGTTTTAGATAACCTTTTATTCATAAAATTCAATTTGTGTTACTATACACCAACGCCCCTGAAGATATTTTTTTTTGGTGAAATAATTAATAATTTGAATAATGATCCAATACTGCTATTAATTATAATGATAATTTTTTACTAAAGTAAGTCATGAGTCGTCTACCATTTTTTGAATAGATCCGATCGTTTTATCCATGTGATAATTGTATAATCTTTGATGATGCTTATATTCGGCTAATATTTTAGAATTTTGTTCTATAATTGTTTTCCAGATAATAAGAAAAGAACAAAGAGGACGGAAAAGTATAGTCTACAGTTACAAATCATGTTTTGAGTTATTGTGGCAGTGGATTCAGAAGATACAGATTGCATGTTTTGAGTTATTGTGACCACCCCCAATCCTTGATATCGTAATGTGACATTTTCTGTAAATGCGTGTCACTGTATGATTCTTGTAGATCGTACCATTCAGCATCTGCAAAGTTGTATACCCCGCTGTAGATTGCACAATTCCGCAAATGCAAAGTTTGATTCGTATTTTGCATTGGCTTGCAATTCTTCTTCCGGGGATCATTAAGTTTCCAACATTTCTCATCGTGGACTAGTACCTCGTAACCGCACTGTGTCTCGCTGTATATGGGAGAATGTTATTAATAATTAATTACATTATAGATATCATCACATACCTGAATGGATATCCTTCCATTTCACAGGAGCATTGATAATTTTCTTGACGAAGGGTTTTATTGTTCGTATTCATGATTGTGAAAACATTGGATGACATCTTCAATTAGAAAGACAAAGATGCAAAGATTTAAGCAAATTTAATGAACTTGTTAATTTAGTTCATCCAAATAAAAAACTTAGTCAAATTAATATATATTAAAAAAAGGTATTAATTAAATATTAATTAACGTTTAACATAACAATTTATATTATTTAATTTAGCCAACAAATTAATGAAAAAATTATACGATCAGTAACTTATTAGAAAAAAATTAATGAACAAAATAGCACAATTAGTAATTTAAAGTAATAAAATAATTTATTAAATAATGATATTTTAAATATAAATAGTAATGATCAGCAAAGTCGTATTGTGTATTTACATATATTAAAAATAAAAAATAAAATTACATTTTTTTTTTTTTTTTTCATTGAATTCATTGAAAATTTTTACATATAAAATTAATTACGTATTGTAATAATAATTGAGATATTATATCCACCTATACCTTAAACAATTAATAGCACAATTAATTGTATTACATATACTAAAAAAAAATATTACATTGAATATACAAGTACTGTGCTACTTTAATAATTTATTAATAACAAGCCTTTTCTCAAAAAAAAAATTTCTCATGCAAGAAACCAGTTTTTTTAAAAAAAAATTCAAATTAGACTATTACTAAACAAGTAAAAAGCAATTATTTATGATAATATAAGCACATTACTGTTATAGAATTTCTGTATTAATTTGTTATAATAATTTAAAATAATTAAAATAATTTTTAAAAATAACACAATCATGATTTATGTGAAAATTGGTAGAGAAAGTTATTAGAAATCTTCTAAAGGTTGGAATCACTCCTGCAACGACCAGAATAGTGATAATTTTCGTAAGATCATCTTGTGAAATACTTCTTACATTGGTTAACAAAATCTAAAATAATATATGATAATCTTGTAGAAACCAACGCACGAAATTTTATTGGATACAAAAGTACTGCGGTAAAAACGATATAGTTTTATATATATACTGTACTGACATGGCATTTAGCATTTAAAAAATTACATTAATTTTTTAAAAAATGAGTAGATATCAACTTCGTTCACAATATTCAAAATACCCATGCGCTCAACTACTGCTTGTTGTATCACTACCGCAAAATGTACCAAGCCAAGAAGAAGAAGAAATTATTCATTTTCATAACTTAAATAATACTTTGACAAAAGAAAACGCACAATTAAACGAAGAAATTATTCATTTTCAGAACTTAAATAATACTTTGACAAAAGAAAACGAACAATTAAATGAAGAAATCAATAGAAAGGATATTGATTTACATAAATTTAAACAAGAACGAAATAATTTACGTAATGAAACTATCTATTTAAGACAACAAATTCTAGATCTTAGAATTCAAATAATTAATTTACAAAAAGATATAAACTTCGTTAGAAATGTCAATTTCTGTTTAGGAGGTTTCTTCATGAGTTGCATGGGTTACTATTTGTATCAAAGGATACCTTTCAGAATGTTCTAATATTACCAACTAAATTACTTTCGTAAAAAAAAAAATAGAGTATTTTTATAAATTCATTAGATAATGATTTTTAATTTATTTATTAGCTAGATATGAGAACAAAGTCATTATTTTACTTAATAAAAAAAGTAAATTAACAACCATTGAAGTTTCTAACAGCAATCAGATTTAACTATTTCAAATTTAAACTTCAATTTTATTGGATATTCAAATATATATACAAAATACTTCAATTTTATTAAATACTTTAACTCATATAGGATAAAACGATCATAAGTTCTTCTTTATCCTACTAAGTATTTGAAAGATGTGAACATATTACATCTCTTTAACCAACATTCTATCCAAGCACCTCTGGCCCTAACTTCAATCTCTCGTAGATTAATCTCATACAGCAGTTGCATCCTATACATAATGCAAACTGCATAACTACACATAGAGACAATAATCATATTTTCTCTCCATTCCTCTAAACTTATCAAACCAGGATCGTTTCTAAGTGTAATTAACAACGCTGAATTATAGTCTTCTTCAGTAACATATTCATATTTACGGGATGAACGATACCACATAACATATGTATCTAAAATAAACAATGTGGTAATAGTTATCTAACATCGCCTATCATATGACGTTATGGTTTTACTCTGTACCATGTATTGTCACGTTCAGCTGTTCTAACATTGATGTGGCACTCACACATATCATGTGAGATGGATTTCACTTGCACTTTGTTCTAACTACCCCACAGACACTCTCAAGTGCTGCTTTACCACAATCTTGGCCCACTGTGCAATGGACGAAGTAGAGATAAAGTCACAAGCGACAGCTCTACTTATATTGTTACTACTGTACCCATACACCCAATTACCAGTAAGTAAAGATACTTACCACCAATGCGTTCGCATCCGAATTCACTTTCGAGAGGTTTACTTTCTAAAACTTAATTCCTAATAAATGTATACATATCTGTTTCATAAAAAAAGAAACAGGTAACCAGTAAGTAATATACACTTAAAATAAATATAACCAATAATTATATAAGTACATAAAGCTACGAATGTAATTATGTTACTAGTAATCGGGTCCTCTAGATTAAAAGCGGTCCTTTTTTTAGTACTTCAATCACAGCGGAGGTGTGCTATTAAAACACTCCCCAAACTTTGTTACACCTTGAATATATCGTAACTTTACAGTCGTGCAGTGATAGGATCTAAATACATCAAGTGACCGCAAATGAAGGTGACCTTTTGTTTCACATAATAATTAAAGATACAGAGTCATAAAGTGATACATCGGTTCTCTGAATGTACTCTAAATTATTCGTTAAAGAATGAAAGCTAATACTAGTATTTTTAAAATATGACTAACTACTCGAAATAAAAGAATGTCCAAATTTCTCAAACATAAATGACAGAGCTAATCACGTGAGATGTGAATATGGCCCGCACCGTATATCGGCTTTAACGTCCTTCGAAATCAGTAAGGAGTTACTCAGTCCTACCTACTTTACTAGTATTTTTCAGTAGTGTTTCACTCAAGACGTAAAAAGTGGAAGTATCTTTGGCGCCAAAGATATTCTGGGCACTTATGACCAGACCAATTGCTACTTAAACTTCGCAACTGCTTCTCGTATTATGCTATGTCATACCTTATGACCTCGGACATCTCACTATATCGATTAACTCAGCTTTCAGCTCTCGGACAATTAAAACTACTACAGGGAATATTTCAATTTTAATAACGAGTATCCCAACTTGAAAGTACGAGTGATCAGTGTCAACAAAGGCTAAAATGATAGTCAAGCGAAGGTTAAATTCGCCTGTAAGCCTGGTCTTATAAGCCCGCTGCCTTCTGTGGTACTGCTCGCGTATAGCTTTGATTAGAGGTTTTGGTTTCAGTCATACGACCTACTCACACTAACTCGTCGCAGTCTCACCGCTCACAGAACTCAAGGTTAACAGCTTCGTAAGATGCCAAAACAAAATAAATGCTATCTCTAAAATCTAATATCTAAAACATGCTCCCCATTACTTATACGCATTTGAAAACCTCCGGTTGAAGCAGTTAAAGAGCAATTATGTCTCCCATATTTGTAAAGCTGTATTGAACGACCTGTCTCAGCGACTAAACATCGCCAGCAGTAGTGTCCCCTTTGGATTTTACACTGCGCTAAAAGTATATTATAAAGAAATAGTTACCTCGTTGTTACTACTACTTTCTTTTTTAGATTTTTTATTGAAGAAAGAATATACTTTTTTTATTTATAATGAACATCCATTGAGAATAGTAACAGGAAATTTACTGCATACTGATTTGCATACTGCATAATAGGGTTACATAATAATAATTTTTTCAAAAAACAAGATTATACCTTAAAGTACAATAAAAATTACAGGACTAGTTTATTAAACTGTTGATTATATTATAATTGAGATAAGGACTACTGTAGTACTGTATTATTTGTGCTACTGTAATAATTTATTAATAACAAGCCCTTTTTCTCAAAAAATAATTTTTCTCATGCAAGAAATGCAAGAAACCAGTTTTTATAAAAAAAAATTTGTTGAAAACGCAATTTTTATATACGAAATTGCACGTTTGCTTTTCCATATCAGTTTTTCGAACTTACATAAACCAGTTTTTACAACAATGACTAATTATATTTTAAACATGATCAATTCGTTACCTGAACAATTAAAAGGTGACGAGCATTATCTGGAACTTATCGTAAAAAGTAATGTTACGTTATTTTACATATTATATTTTTCGTTGTTATAAAAACAATCTAACAATTTCAGATTTAAAAAATGACTCCTATATAAAAGCGAACAATATATTTGAAGGTTAGTTTTTTATATATTTATACACTTATGAAATTTGATAATTTAGACTATATTAACATTTGCCTCATTCAATTAAAATACAACGGTGTTCAATCGATTATAACGAATGGTCCAATTAAATATAAAGAAAAATTGATTATAACTAATGGTCCAATTATATATAAAGAAAAATCCAAACCTACAACAAAAAGTATTAAAGCAAAGAAGTTTAAGGGTTCAAAATGGAAATATTCTACAAAACCTAAAGAATTCTCAGAGTTTGACGACGAGGATATAATAATAACTAATAGAATATTATTCATTTATTTCACTTTCATTTCATTTTGCATTTTCATTAAAAAATATAGCATTAAATGTTTTACTTTCACATGTATGATCGTGTTTGTTGTATATAATTTACCATTGATATATCTTTTTTTGATTGAGCGCGCGTTTAGAATTAGCGCATGGCACAATTCTAATCCTTCATTTTATAATAACTACACAGACCTGATTATATTTATTTATTAATTCTTATCGAAAAAAAGACGTGCATAATAAAGAAGGTGAAGCCTGTTTCACCGAATTGGCTATGCACGATCCAATGTTTCATATATGTGTTTCGCAACGAGGCGCGTACTTGTACCAGGGGTTCGTTTGAATTGCTTTAACGCAAGAGAGTCTCGACTAATTAGCGAAAACTTAATTTATTACATTTACTTTTCGTTTAAACCTTTTACACATATTTATTTCTTAATAAAATAAAATTACTTTTAAAAAAAATTACAATTACGATTTAATAAAGTACCTCGCCTAACGAATTGCGTCTCATCGCTTTTTATACTTGATCTTAAATGTATTTGATACATTTTTAATTTCGTTTTTCATTTTATTACGATAGTTTTTATTAGCCCTCATTCGAGTTTCTTTAGATTATCAATAGGTTTATTATACTAGTTGAAGGGGATTAAATTTTAAATCGAATTTAAATTCCATAATGATTATACTGTAATGCACAATAAGAGATGGATTTAACACGACAGATTAAAAACCTGGACAATAAATACCTTCCATCCTTTATTTAAAAACGTGAATGTTTATGAATACATGTTTGCAAATAATTCTGATGGATTCATTTAAATAAATAGAACACACTTCGAAGTTACTTTCAGAATACATATCTTTTCAAGGTCATTTGCCAACACTGAGCATATAACGATGATAAAATAAATGTGAGCATTGTTTTTTTATAAAAATATATATATATTTATATTTTCATTTGAAATTAATTGTAATAATATCAAAATTTGTCAACAATACTCTTTACATCAATTAATAACGAAGATAACCTATATATGATAAAATCGTTAGAACATTTGAAATTGATAGAAAATAATAGAATAAACACTTTTATACCTTTTCAAATTATCTTCTTTATTTGCAATTATTTGCTTAAGCTTTTCATTTTTGTCAATCTTTTCTTTAACCCCTTCTAATTCTAATTTGTATCCTAAATTTTGATTTATTAAAAGTTCAATTTCTGATTGCTGATTATTTAACAATTGTACAAGTTGACACTGATAATTATATTGATCTTTAAAATTTATGTATAAAGATTCCTGAGCTTGTATTCTATTGATTAAGATATCATTATTTGTTTTGAGCTGATTGTTTTCTTCTTCTAATTCATTGATCCTTTTAGTTCCACTAATGATTATTATTCGCAAACGGTTATTAATTTATTGTCAATATTATTCTTGAAATAACAATTACTTACTTCAACAACCTTTTGATAGCTAAAATAAATTTTATTAATAATTTTATTGTAACCTTTAAAATGACAACATATATTATATAACATACCAAGCTTCAACAGAGTATAATTAGAATATTTCGCGTCTTTGTCAAAAAAATCACGAAGTTTATTAAACAAATCTTTTTGATTATTGCCTATCCAATCCATTATTTATTTTCTGTTTTATTAGATGTAATTCGATTATGCTTTTAAACGTTTTTTTCCTCACAAATTTTAGTTAGATGATCAAAAAAACAAGAAAAAAAGCCACAAATATAAATGCAAATATATTATTCGTGATATTGCATAAAAGAAAAAATAATCACCAATTAAATTAATGCTCATGTGAAATAGAAATAAATCTATAATTTTAGAAATGGGTGATACCTTTGATTGTCTGGCCATTCTTATATGACTTGTCCGACGAGCAATATGGCTAATATCTGTTTGAATACTTCACCTATTTCGATGCATAAGTATAATAAGTTTATTTGACTTTACGTGGCTATAATAAAATTTTAAAACTAGATGTTGAATTTTAAGAATTTTGAGTTAATTGTAATTGATTAATATCTGTGATCATGATTATAAAAAGTGAATTTAAAAAAAGAAAAGAATACTGTATTTATATAAAATTGATTGTATTTCATACTTGAGTATAATTGGCGATAGGATTTAATTTGAAGGGACGAATTTTGAATTAACTGACTTTAATTCATTTCTCATTGCCTTTAACCAGTGCTATTAAATTTATAACTTTTTATTAAGATAGCAACTTCAATCAAATCTTTATAAACTCTGGTCCTGATGTCTTTCGTTAATATCACTATTCCAAATACTTTCAGGAGATTTAAATCCTGAAAATTTATCACTAGTATTAATTATTTGATTTAAGAAAGTTTAATCATTTGCAACGGTAATAAATTTATTTTCAATGTACAAAAGTAATTTTACTTATGATTTTTATTGAATTATGTATATAGATTAAAATTCGTAAAAAAAATTTTTGGTTTTATTTTATATTTCCAAGATTATATCTTCCTTGTTTTTTACGATTATTAATTTCTGTAGTCTTCAGTTTTTTACTAGATTTATTTTCAATATCAAGATTATTAATTTCTGTAGTCAGTTTATTCACGATTCTATCTTCCATAGCCGTCATTTCATCAAATTGGCGTTTATACTTTTTCTGTTCATTATCCCTAACTTTTTTAACAATTCTTTCTTCCATCCCATTCAATTGATTATTCATTGCATTCAATTGAGCATTAATACGTTCTTCGGCCTCTTCGTTATTAATAATTCTATCTTCTATCACATTTAATTGAGACTTCATGTCATTGAATTGATCATTAATACGTTCTTTGGCCTCTTCGTTATTAATAATTCTATCTTCCATCACATTTAATTGAGACTTCATGTCATTCAATTGAGCTTTAATACGTTCTTCAGATTCTTCTTTATCTTCCACCTTGATCAATTGATTTTGCATTTCAACCAACTGAGCATTTATTCAAACTTTCATTTCTTCAAATTGAGCTTTTAAGAGGAGTTCTCGTTTGTCAGTTTCATCTTGACTGTTTAAGCTTTTTATATCATCATATTGCGGTTGCGGTTGGGCATTCAGATATCGTCTTTCAATTAAAGGAGATGATTCTTGATTTTCCAAATAATTTTCCAAATTAAAAGCGACAATAAATGGTGATGATGGACGAATTCTGTTATTAGTTGGAGTAACTAGTAGTGAAGCTTCATCAGTTTCATTATCTTGACTCATTTCTAAAATTAAATCTTTAAAATATTCAAAATCATTTCCATACAAATTAACTAAAGTAGCTTGAACAATATCTATATCCAATCTTTCGTTTTTATATAATTTTTTAACTATACACTTAAAATCTTCAAAATCAATTTGCTTAAATATTAAAGTACAGAATGTATTAACCAAAGAAAGATTAATCTTTTTCTCGAGAAATTGCTTGAAAAAATCACACGTGTCATTCTTATAACACCAAAATAATTTTGAATCGTTATTAGAAACCTCATAACCGCACATTTTCAAACAATTATTGCAACGAATACTGATATAATTGCATTCTTTCTTACTACATACAAAATAAACATATTTTCTGGTACTGGGTTTTAAAGTACAAATTTCTTGACAAAAGCAAATAGGATACTCGCTACCACACGTTTGAAGGTAATTGCAAACTGAGTCTGGCAATGTTTATCAATTCGGATGTATTATTTAAACATGAGCAAGCCATTTTGAATAAACGTTAAAGCAAAAAATATTTTGGGCAAATTTAAACTCTATAAATATTTTTTTTTATTTTTCATCAGCCAATCGGATAAACCTGAAAATTCTCAAATGACGCATTCGCAGTATAAATAAACATGCGAAAATTAATTTTTATCACGCCACAGTCCCATATAAGGATGGATGAGAAACAAATATAATAAATTTGAATGACTCGAGAAGAATTTTATTTTCATTTTCTAAAATATCAATTCGATCATTTTTGATATAGAACAGTAATTTTGATGATTCAGTAATTGTTATAAAACATTTTTTTAATAGTTTTAAAATAAAAAAATAAATGAAAAAAGAAAATAATTTTTTTTTTTTGATGAGAAAAAAAAAAGGACGAGCAAGTTTTCTTTACTTTTTTTGATCTGATCAAAATCAAATAGCAAATATGTAATAAATCGATTTCAATATCAAAATAAGTTTATTTTTAAATAACATTTTTTTCCATTATTATTCATACATTCTTTTTAACCTGTAATACTATAGAATTCCCTGTAAGGTTCTTATTCTGTAAAGGTTCTATTCGTTCTAAGTCTAACAAAGAAATCGAAAATTTTCCTAGCGATTTTAGTTTTAATTCGTATAGAATCATCTGTAAAAATCTCTTTTGGTAGCTGATCTCTAACCTCTTTACTAACTTTTAACTTAGCATTCAACTCATTCAAAAATTTTTTATAGTGATAAAGGCGCTTCTCTAATTCTTCTCCTAAGAAATAGTAACTTTCTAAGACTTTGTGCAGTTTTTCATTTTGCATCTTAGCGTTAATAATTTTTGAGTACAGGTCAAAGAAAATTCGTCTTCGAGTAAGTCAATTCAATATATTAGTTTTGACTTCAAATTTATCATCGCTAAGTCAGTCAAAGAAACCGTAGATTTCTCTAGCAATTCCCGTTATCTTTCGTATAAAATCATCTGTAATCCATTTTGAAAGCTGATCTCTAACCTCTTTACTAACTTTTAACTGAGCATTCAACTCATTCAAAAATTTTTTATAGTGATAAAAGCGCTTCTCTAATTCCTCTTCTAAGAAATAGTAACTTTTCAAGGCCTCGTGCCAGCCATACGTTCTCTTCTCAGATTTAATAATTTTAGAGTACAGTTCAAAGAAAGAAAGCTCACTAATAAGCTGATTTGTGTCATCTTCTAATTGAACCTTTTTTTCATTCTCGTTATTAGGAGAAAAGTCAATAATTTCATTAGCATTGGCTCGCTCAGATATGTTAGAAGAAGGTGGACTTGTACTCCTTAATATCCTAGCCCCTTCTGGAGCACAAGTTTTGGTATAGTAGTACCATCCTTCTTTTCCAGAAGAAACTGTATTGAAGTATTTTTTTTCTGATGAAAATTTTTTTTTAAGGTGTCCGTACGGACCTTTATATACTTGCAGATTGTTTACGTAATTATAAATAAAGTTTTCAACTGACGTAATAAACAAAAATGTCATTAAGTAGGTTACACCTGATTCTGAAATTTTACTTCGGACAATAAACAAATTTATACATTAATAATCTTTATTCAATAATACAAAAAAACATAATAAAAAAAAAAATTATCATTAACTAATTTTATTTTTTAGAGCAGTTTCGAGGATTAGAGTAGGCTTTTAGAGTAATTGTTTTAGTATAGTTTGAATTGTAGTGTTGTTTTATGACGCAACTACTTACAGAAGTAGGTGTCAATGTTTTCTGAAACTGCTCAAACTGAATCAAGCTGGCTTGCAACCGCTCGAACTGGTTAAAGCTGAACCGTGTTCAAGTCGCTTTCTTTGGAACTGACTAGTAGCAGACTACTTAGATTATATTCTTTATTTTACTTAGTGATGCTAAATTTCTAATGGTGTCTAACAAGTACAAGATATCTTGCGTGTTTGATGCATGTTAATGTCAGATATCACCTTTGCTAAAAGTGTGAGAGATACAAGTAACTAATAAAACTAATTATATAGAGCGTACATTAATCAAGAAATTATATTGAATATTTAATAAAAATAACTTAAAATTTGAAATCACGTGATGACTTGTATTATAATGAATTATTTTATAAAAGGCAATTATACACAAGTATGAAACACGATCAATTTTATATAAATATAGCATTCATTTTCTTTTTTTAAATTCACTTTTATAATCATGATCACAGATATTAATCAATTACAATTAACTCAAAATTCAACATCAAGTTTTAAATTTTTTTATACTCCATTTTTCGATAAATCAATATATCATATTACCGTTACCGCTACATGTATTAACGAAAATGAAGTCAATCAATACTCTGATCACACTTTTTATCATCAATTCGAAGAAGTTAATTACAAAATAACTTGTTGTTTAATTTCACCAAAAGTAATTTATGAAGATATTTTTGGAATCAATTATATTGACATTTCAAGTCAAGCGTTAACTTTTAATAATAATATTAAAGATATTTTGGAAACAGAATTGGTTTTTCGCATTGAATTGGGTTTTCACAACTATTTAAGCAATTTTTATTCTCAAATTGGTTTATTAGTTATTTTTTTTATCAATTGCATCAATGATTATTCTTTTTTTTATTTTAACATTGTGAGATTATTCTTGTATTTCAATCATGTTTATTTAATAAAACGATAAATGTCTTGATTACATCATTTTGTGCGACTCTCAAAATTCAATAAAAAAAAACTATTGATTTATAGAAAAGATTTATACCACGTACTTAATAAATGATCGATACAAATTTCAGCGCGACTGGCTATTAAGAAATTTAAAACGTGATTTAAGTTTAATGTTATAAAGTATATAAATGGTAAATATTTCTTTATTATTTTTTTTTAAATAAAAATGTCAGAACCCAGTAACCTACCATTTACTGATAAAGTAAAGTTTTTTGAAGTCAAAGCAGGCATGAATTTCTAATTAAATTAGTCACGTTTATATAGAAATAATTACTAATAAAAACGAACTAATACAGAGAACTCTTTAAAAAAATGAAAATTATTGGAATCAAAAAATACAAAATTGCGTGTAAAATTGCTTAGTATTCAAGCAAAAGCGCCCAAACGTATCTCAGTAAATAGTCATGGTTATTACTTATACAGGTACAAATTAATCAACAAACGATATATTTTTTATAATTTTATAATTTATTTATTTTTTACTTGTAATAAAGTGCTTCCGATATCAACATTCCACCTAAAGTTGAAGCTTTAGTTTCTATTGACATAGAGATTGGTCTCCCAGAAGGAACTCATGGATGTGTTGTTTCTAGAAAGAATGGACTTGGTATTGCTCTATTTTACTCTTATCGTTATTGGATATGATCGTATACCGTAACTTGATTTTTTTTTATTAAAAGATATAAAGAGTTTCAATGTCGTTGATGGTAAACCAGTAGAAGTTATGCTATTCAACAATAGAGAAGTGTATTTTCAAGGTATATTTCGCATCTATTATTGTATATTTATGGATATCAGAAATCTTATATTGCTTTAACGTTAATTGTAGTTAAAGAGGGGATCAAATCGCAAAACTTGTCATTGAAAGATATTATACTCCTGATGTTATCGAAGTTGAAGATTTGAAAGTGAATTCATAGTGTTCCCAGATTTGACTTTACTATAACGTTAATAAATGTATTTAGTTGAAGAGTTTAGGAATGTAAAAGTAACCTTTTTTTATAAATTATTCTCTTTGAAAAAATTTGGTAATGAACAAGTTTTTTCTGAAGTTGATGATTTTTTACGGAATAAACTAATTAAAAACAACTAAAATTTTTACAATTTTTACCGTAATCGAACTTAAAAACTTGTGAATTTAATTTTGCTTTTAAGTAATTTTAAAGTTAACGTTAATTACAAGAAACTTTGTAATTCGATAACGATAAATCATTATAAAATCAGAAAAATTGAAAACTTTGGGAAACATTGGAAACATTGGAAACTTTAGATCGGAAACTTTGGAAACTTTGGAAACATTGGAAACTTTGGAAACTTTGGAAACTTAAGATCAGAAACTTTGGAAATATTGGAAACATTGGAAACATTGGAAACTTGGAAACTTTAGATCAGAAACTTAGGAAACATCGGAAACATTGGAAACATTGGAAACTTAAGATTGGAAATATTGGAAACATTGGAGATACAGTAAATCATAATGAGTTCAGAAAAAATAAAAAGAACTCTTTATTGGGAAATAACTATTTTTGTTTGCTGTTAAGATTTGTTTTAGAATCTATCATATTATTCATATGCTTTAAAACTTCATTCCAATCCATTTTGTTAATCTTTTGAAAATAAGTAATACATATTGTTATTTGATCATATTTCTCCTGATCAATATATGATAAAAACTTCACAGCCTTTTTGAACGTTTGTACCTTTTTACTAACATTATCAGATTTCAGATTTAACATTTTGCTGAGTTCATTCATAGATTTTCCCTTCGTCAAATTTAAAAATAATTTCAAATTTATCCATTTAGTAAAATTGTTTTCCTTTGTTCCGTCATATGCTGCTTTTCTACATTTTTAAATGTTATTAATATAAATATCATAAATTATTCTTTCAAATTACAAATAATTACCTGTAATATTTTCGTTAACTGAATCATTAGCATGATTATTAACTTTAAAGTTATTATAATTATATAATTTATCAAACTCTTTGATAATAGAAACTTTATAATTTTGTGTTTGAATAGTCTTCAGTTTTTTATTCGCTGTAATAAAAATAATTTATAAGTATGATAAATAATTTTAATCTTCAGTTAGAATAATTACTAATTAATTCATCAAAGGGATTTTTTCTTTTATTCTTTCCTTGAATTTCAATATTTCCATCGATAATTACTCTATCCTCGATGAATTCATCATGTTGGTGACTTTCAGTGTTGTTAATTTGTTGAACGATGCTTCTTGATTCATTTTTTTCTTTCTTTTCTTGAATTTGATCTTCAATTATATTTCTATCGATAATTAATCTATCCTCAATGATTTCATTTTCATTTTTCTATTGGTGGATTTGTTCAACGATGCTTCTTGATTCGTTATTTTTTTTTGAATTCCTTTTTCCTTGGCCAATTTATTTTTCGAATTTGAATAATGACATTTTTAGGTAATTTTAAATTACCAAAATTATCTGTTTGTAACGTACTAGGTTTTATATCTAGATTAATGCATTTAAACAATTCATTTTGAAATGTGGACTTAACTATACTATTCATAGTAAAAAATTTACTTTGTTAAGTCAGCATATCACTGTATTTATATCTTTTTTTAAATTGCAACTGCGTTATTTACGTCATACATGTTTCTAATTTCGTAACTAACAAAACATTTCCAATTCCAATCATTATTTCAAAAATTTTAGATCAAGTTGAATTATATAATTACTTTAAAAGAAATAATCAATGTGCTAAGTTTGCTTATATAATATTAGCTAAATGAGCAAAATGCCCTTTAAAAAAAAAAAAAATGAGCAAAATGCCCAAATATAAAACAGTTAAAGATCATTTAACTAAGCGTTACTCTAAAAAGATAGTAAATATCGTGCAAAAATTGCAAACTTTAAATTAATCACGAGAAAAAATTATATAATCGCTTTAATAAATTTCATAAAAAATATATATATAACGATAAGGTATTTTCTTCTTATCTTTATTAAAACTAACAAAATGATCTTTATTACAAAAATTTTCTTTCTTGTCTTGTTACTAATTAATTAACTGTACACCTATCAATTCCTTTGACTTTGGCATAAGGAGTTATTTTTCTACTGATTATGATGATTATAACGATTCTGTTTAGGAAAAGGAATTAATTAACAAAGTTCATGGTAATTATATTGATTCTTTAAATTTATAATATTTTAATTTATATTAACTTAGGATAATCTTAAGCACAATTAACTAGCTATAAAGATAAAGATTGTTACAGGGAGGCTGCACATTTAATAAAAATTAATTGCTCTAAACTTGATAATACTGATGATGAAAGGGTGCAATGTAAGTGTATTTAAAAATGTAAAAAAATTTTTATATACTTATTAATATTTTTTATCTCAATTTTTAGTTGCAATAAAATTAACTTTATGTGCATTCAAAGCTTCAAAAATTGATGTACCTGTTAAATGCTATGATATAAATAATATAAATAATGTGGAAGATTGCCTAATTGAGATAAGAACGAATCCAAACTTTTATTCAACCTATATGGGATATTATCTGAAAGCTGGTAAAGAGTGTAGTTAATTAATATGATAATTTATTACGATAACGATAATGATTTAACCATTCTTATTCTCAAGTTGCAATGTGCTTTAGCACTAGGCATATTATCCGTGAAGGTAAGTAAAACTTATTTACAGTATATTAATTTAATTTTAAAATATTAATGATAATTTACGGATTAATATATAGATATAGTATCGGACTTCAATAAAAATATTACTACCACTTATAGTAAAATGATGGAAAATTTAAAAAGTATGGTGATTTCACTTCGTGACGAGGAATTGAAACGTTTACCACTTATTCATGAATCCTTATATAAGTTGGCAAATGATGTTGAGAAATTGAAAATTACATCAGTTAGAGTTGCAAATGAAATGAATCTGTTTGGAAGCACAATTATTAAATTTCAAAATGATATAAAAAATGCAATGGACCATACAACGACACTTAACAACGTAAGTAAATTAAATTGAATTAAAAATATATCAAATTTTTGCGTATTAATTTATTTAAATCTTTTTAGAATATTCAAAATATTATCCCTTATATTGATATAATTTTTGAAGGAGTGGATAATAATACTAAAACCCATTTATCATTGATTAATAATATGTTTGTGAGTGTTAAGTATATATCTTAAAAACCTCGATATAATAATTGACACATTTATATACTTATTATTTAGAGCAAAACAAATATATTATCTTCAAAAAGTATTGAAAATATTGAATTAATTAATGAGGTAAATAAATAAATTCTAATAAGTTCAAACGATTATTAAATTAACATCTTATTTATTTATAGAATTTATCAAATCTAGAAGTAATTACTTCAGATTCTTTGAAAAAACAAAATGAACTTCAAAATAGTATGGAAAATACAACTTCTGATATAAGAAATTTTTTAAATATTACGAAAAATGAAATCAAGGAATTTACCACATTTACTAAATTAGAAATTTTTGAAGTCACGAAGTTGTTTAGCTCGATTATAAATATGGCTTATCGTTATGTATTAAATGATCGTATGTTATTAAAATTTAATTATACGACCTTCCATGGTAGCATAGATTAATTTATTGGTCTTTTTTTTTATAGATATAAAAAATATATTGATTTATATTGCAATTTCATCTATATCATATATATTTGGAATGGAGATATTTGCAGCAGGTATTTCTATATTATTTTATTTTAAGTTATTTTACATTTAAATTATTAAATTATCGTTTATTGTATAGGTCAAATGTTTGCCTTATGTTGCTTATACGAAATTAACAATCTTATTACGCATATAATTTTTATGGTATCTAAATTTATATATACTGTATTTAGTAAAATATTTATTTCTAATTTCTAACTAAAAATTATCATATAGTTTTTAGGTGCAATAATTTCTCAATATGATTTAAAATCAAAAGGTACACTAGGATGGCAAAAATATTTGATATTGGCTTTTATAATTATAAATGTGCTTGTATATCACCAAACAGTGATATATGCACCTCAATTTACATAGCTGATAGTGCGGCGTAAATGACGTAAATGAATATGACATAGTATTAGATTTCTTTTTTTTTGGACTCAATGCGTACTTTCTAGGTATTGCTTTTAGATAAAATGGTTCTTATCATTTTGATATAATATAAAAGGAGAAGTGAGTGAGAGTGAAGTAGAAATCATAACAGACAAGAATAGTGATCAATTATATAAATTAGATAGATTATTATTATGATTAATAGTGATAATACTAATGATAAAAAAAAATTTAATTAGAAATTCATCATTAGATTGTTCTTTTTCAAGTAATAAAAGCAATGTAGAATCAAATTCATTCTTATCTTTTTATTCTTATTCGCATTTTAATTCAAAATTCTTTTTCTTATAAAAATCATTCATTTTAATAAAGATTCTTTTGTATTGGAAATCTTGCAATATAAATATTACTTTATTATTATAATTTATATACTTTTTATGCTCTTACAATGATAAGAGTGTGGGAATATCAGAATAAACTTTAAATATTACAGCATGAATTTAATCTTTTGAAAAAATATAACGAGTTATATATAGATGAACTACAAAATGACATCTTTAAAACAGCAAGAGTTATTGTCGTTTATTGTTCTACATGTCAAAGATGTAGACCCTTTCAGGAATATGTAGTAAATAATAACTTAGAATTGTTATTTATACAGCGTGATAATAATAATTGATTTTTTTTTATAAATATAATTCTTTGAGAATAGAACTTTTAATTCATTAATCATGTCTAGTCTAATCAAAATCTTTAGAATTTTGATTTCTTCTTGTATCGAAGATATTTTATTTGTCATATTTTTTTTTTTAAAAAAAAAAATTATCACAATCATTATGGTGATACTGGGTGTGAGCTAAATATTTTTTCCTTTCTCTCCCGAAAAAAATATATTAAAAACAAAAAGAAGTAGTAGTAGTAACGGGTAACAATAATAATTATTTTTTACTTCGTATAGGATAGACGAGAAAATACTACCTTTTTACTTTAAATGGATTTAAAAAAATTTATAGTTGCGTAGGAGGTTGTCTTATTGTTTCAATGGGTTCACAAAGAATTATAACTAGAAATATATGATTTTGTAAAATGAATTATAGAATTTTTATATGTAAATAATCTATTTCAAATTCAGTAAATATTCGACTTTACACCTACTCCCGAAAAAAAATCTCTTATCGATCAAAAATTTGCTTACTTTTTATATATAATAAAAATTCTTAATGTTAGAACTTTCTGAAAGGTATCCTTCGATACAAATAGTAACCCATGCAAATCATAAAGAAACCTAATAAACAGATGTTGACTTTTTTGTACTACAACAAAATAGCTTCGCAATCATGATGCAAAATGCATACCGAACCCAGTTATACCTGCCAACCTTCTCACAATCAGGAAATCCAAATCGTAAGCAAATATTACGTTGTGATCTTGTTGATTGGATTCAGAAATTTGAAGAACGTGGTTATCACATACCTGAGCTTTTTCATGAGTTTTTTGGCTGTGCCAATCCAGAATCATACAAGCAATCACGAAGATTATTTGATGCAAATGAACTCAACTTGCATTGCCAAACTCTTGCTCCATATGCTACATTATCATGAATGCTAAGGAAGAATTTTGACTGGCTTCGTGATGCATTTGACAATTTCATTGTTGTTACTTCAAATTATGTTGGATTTCTGCAACGCCAATGTGTTACTACTGCTGCAAATCATGCATCTCAGGCTACAACAGTCAAATTATTTATTCGTTACAAATTTTTGAAAAAATGCAATAAAAAAAATATTGGTTCTACAAGCTAGGAACTGTTTGTTGTTGTCCTATGATGTGCTGTTGTCCTTGTTGTTTTGCGGGATTTTTGATTGCTTATAAAGAACGGAAGTATCTGTATAACATAAATAAAGTTTTGGATAATTATGAAACTTATCAATGTGTAAACACGCCATTAATACATCAGAATTCAGCTGAATATAAAGATATCGAATACGAAAAAACATTATCCAATGATAAAAAACATGCATTATCAAGATATCAAGATGAAATTTGCAATCATGAATTAACTAAAACGCTTAAAAAAGAAAATTACACTTGTGAAAATTGTGGAAAATATGACGAAACAAACATACATACTAAGGAATGCAAATATTGCAAAAGAAAATTTATTTAATAGATTTAATAGAAACTTTCTTTCAAAAAGTATGAAACTATAAAAAAAAAATGATTAATGCAAGATGATAATTTATATAAAAATAAATAACATAATAATTACATTTAACTAATAAATTCACAGTTTCAACTACATCGTTCAATGAGCCTAGAATATCTTTTGAAATATCTGTAATAGATTCCTCAATTTCTACTTTAACTCGCGTAGCCAATATGTCATTTTCATCATGGATTTCATTTTTAAATGCCTAAAAATTAATTAGATATTATAGCAATACATAAAATCACAAAACTGTAATATTTACTATTTCTTGTTTATCAAACATTTTCTGAAAATGAAAATCTTGTTTTTTATCCATGTCCTGAATGTACCATAAAAAATCCTCATTTTTTCGATTATTATATTCTATATCAACTGACATTTTTGCCATGTTTTTCTAATTTAGAATAATATTTAATATAAAAAGTATAATAATAACGATAACTATAGAAAATAAAATGGGACCTTATTAATTTCTAAATCAGTAGTTAATTGGATGATTTCTTTATTTATCATTTCTAATGAAATAAAGCAGCATTAATGTTATTTTAAATTAATTGATTTTACTATAATTATATAATTTACCTTTTGCAACAGAAGATTTTATTGTCTCGCACATTATGTCTAAAAACAAAAATTAATAAAAAAATATAAAAATAATTTCTGTAAAATATCAAATACATACTGACGTCACGAAACCATCCATCAAATGAAGAAAGTAAATTCGAAGCACACAAACATTATTTTTGCAAAATTTGTAAAAGGTTTAACACTTTTTATCCACTTACCTTTAATACCACAATACAATCCTATTAAATTAAACAATTTAATTTCTTTAGGGCGATAAAAAAAATGAAATTTCATAATTTTAAAATTTATCGATTGCTATATTTGGAAATTAGAATTATTTTCATTATCTATTTTATTGGCGCTTTATATATCTTACAATTTTATTTTTTTGGGTGTGGGAAAAGTATCAAATTCTGATATACTATTTATACTGATATCAATATCAGTATAAACTTTTCGAGCCTTTTCTAAAATTATTCGGTATTTATATAACTTTTTAATAAACTCCAAAATTTTAAATTGCGGGTCATTTCGAAAAAATGGAATTGAAATCCTATCTATAGGTATTTTTCTAGTGAGAGGGGAAATTTTTCGATCCATAACATAAGTGCATAAATAATCGGCATGTAAATGAAAAAGAAATACCTTATTATCAGAACCACTTCCACTATTTCTGTCTAACCCATCTTTCCCTAATTTAGTCAATTTGTAATTATCTTCCTCAATGTGTTTTTCTGGATTAGGATGAAATGGTCCATGGGAAACTTCGACAAAAAAAATTTCAAAAATATCATTACTAACATTACTTGTAATATTTCCTATAGTATCAACGAATTTTATCACTCCTCTATTTTTTGACGACAAACTCTGCGCTTGGTCCCAACGCTTAAAAAAATTAGGAGCTATAAAATTCATAATTGGTGCAAGCACATCATGGGTAAACGTCGATTCGTTAATGAGAATAGATCTATTCTGATAAAAATCGTTCACCCAAATGTGTACAAAATCTCCGATAAATGTTTTAATCGATTTAGTTAAAGATGGGCTTTTATTCCTTGCTTTCTCGACCCATTTCGACATCTTATCATCTTTGATAGGAATAATACTTTCTTCTATTTCAACTTTAGAAAAAGTTTCCCAGTCACTTTTGTCAATATCCTCATAAATCGTATTATGCTTCTTTTTAAAGTGACTCGCATCTATTATCCCAGATAAAAGTGGGTCGTCATCATCCAAATGCATCGATCCAATGTTTCTTGCGATTGTAGAGACAACCATATCTGGATGATCAGCAAACTATTTAAAATAGTTAGAATTTAAAATCAAAAAAAAAAAAATTTTTTACCCGTTAAAGACTCGCTTACATTTGAAATCTGAATTAGAGCAGTTTTGACGTTAATCTCTCGGGTGGGATCCAAGTCTATCCATCCGAACTTACGTACCATTTCAGTCAAAATAGAGGACCAGACATGCAATTGCTTAAAATCCTTTTCAGTTTGCTCAAGTATATCGAAATATATTTCAACGGATTTCTTCTCCTCCTGAATAAAAGGAAAAAAATAAATAAAAATGTAGTAATTATAAATTATATCCTAATTTTATCAAATTATAAATTCAAAATAATCAGAATAAGGAAGAGAAATAAATATGGCCATTAGGTTCATAAAAAATAACAATCAAATCTCCATATGAACAAGTTCCTCGAACAAGGTCACGCATAAACCTCTAGGGACTTTATAAAAAGCGCCTCGAACAAGGTCACGCATAACCTCTAGGGACTTATAAAAAAGCGCCTCGAACAAAGTCACGCACTAACCTCTAGGGACTTAAAAAGCGCCTCGAACAAAGGACACATAAGCATCCTCTCATCACTTTAAAACATTATAAGTAATATAAAAAAAGTACTTACATTCCCAATTTTTGGCCTCTCTGAAAGGTTGTTATATTTTTGTAGGCAGGAGGTATATAAAGTAAAAAACTTATTTTTCTTCGATGAACTTACTGGTCCCCTAAGATTTCCTAGATACATATTAAATATAACATATTCGATTAACGAATAGTTTTTTTCCTTCTTATAACTGAAATATTCCTCGTAACCCATTTTTTTTCTTTAAAATAAACAAAAAAAACAAAAGAAAAGAAAAGAAAAAAAAACGGAAAAGAAAAATATTCTTGATTATGGTATTTATTATTTAAGAGAAAGATTGTCGTTCGTAATTTATTGTTATAAGCAGGTACAATTACTAAACTAGGGAAACGGAAACCGTTTAAGTCCGTCGCGGTATCAAGATCAAAAACGAGTAAAAAAACAATTATTTATGTGTTAAGTGTTACGCGATCTACACAAGTGTCACGCGACCTTGGCACAAGAGTTATGCCATTACGCGATCTTCTTTTTTTAGAATATTTCAGGGGTATTCTTTAGAAAAGTGTTACATATTCATGATGCTCGTCTTTATTGAACTTGCAATTCTAGTATTTAACTGAAAATATGATTTATTAGAAAAATTGTTATATAAATTGTAAAATATAATTTGCTTTTCAATTCAGGATCTCTACAAAATTATTATAGCTATAATTGGATTTTTTAACGGAATATCTAAAGAGAAAGTTGCACAATTTTAGTAAATTATATTTATTTAAAGTTTAATTAATAATATAATTAAAAATACTGTACAGTACATACCCAATCGATTTTAACATTTTAATCGTTAATGGACCAATAGGGGATCCATACCCAGCAACAAGAAAGTTAGAATTTATTAGGAAAAGAAAAATAGGAAAATAGAAAAGAAAATAAAGAAATTTCAAA
>WNFW01001167.1_pt1 | contig 23522 bp, 24 predicted proteins | sample 5400131 | NCBI WGS metagenome assembly WNFW01 (sample SAMN13153362, study PRJNA577476) | soil metagenome | isolation source: 20 cm soil or saprolite under grassland replicate 1 | place: USA:California | collected 2016-06-15 | reverse complement strand
GGCAGTTATTAAAGATTAAATGAGTTTACGAATTATAGCTTTAATCAGACCGACCCAGGCTAAGACTCTATTTAACTGGTGAGGGCATGTTCCGGCGACGGACCCCCGGTCCAGTCAAAGGAACTTTGGCCGGGTGGGGCCAAAGGAAGTCTGGCAGCCACCAAAGAACAACAGATGTGCAGTTCATAGAAGAATTAGACAAGCTAGATAAAGTAGAAGATTATCGTTTAGCTGAGCCAAAAGGTTTAGAGGGGGAGATTTGGGTAGAAGAAGTAGAGGGAGATTAATCATGAAGAAAAATAGCATCCTTAATGTAAGAACATGTTAGTAAGGCAAATACGTAAGCCTGAATTAAGGCAACACCAACCTCCAGGCCATATAAAAGGGTTAAAAGAATAAGAGGAAGAGGAGCCAAGAGTAAACCCATTAGGGAACCTGTGATAAATTTCCATGAGAAAGAGGCAATTAAATGTAATAAAATATGACCGGCCAGCATATTGGCAGCCAGACGCACACCTAAAGAGAAAGCACGAGCTACATAAGAGACAGTTTCGATTAAGGTTAAAAGAGGAACCAAAGCTAAAGGAGTGCCCCCTGGCACAAAATAAGAAAAGAAGTGGAATCCGTGTAGCCTTAAACCAAGAAAGGTTACCCCCAGTACTATTGTAGAGCTAAGACCTAAGGTAAAAGCAAAATGGGCCGTAGCAGTAAAACTGTAAGGAATGAGACCAACTAAGTTTAGAGACAGTATAAATAAGAACAGAGAATAAACAGCAGGAAAGTAGGACTGCCAAGTAGGACCTACTTGGTTCTTTACCAGTTGGAGTACAAATCCAAAAAGAGATTCCATACAAAGCATTAATGTATTACCCAGCCCTAGCACCCCTTCTCTATTATATAGAAGGTGTAGAAAAATTAGGAAGAGTGAGGCCAGTAACAGATAAAAGCCTATGTTAGTCAGCCCGATTTGTATATACCCGAACAGTGGCCCTTCCATTGCTATAAAATGGATAATCTCAAACTGCTCTAGAGGGTTATAAATTGGGATTATATGCGTCATTGCCAGATATATTACTCTTTGGAATATCCTTATTTCCAGGTTTCGGATACGTATTTGGATAATAATCTTAAAGAAAAAGTAGAACTGATAGACACATCCTCCTATTTTATATCCTACAGGGCTTCCACAAAACTTCCTATCTTAAATCTAGTTTCCAATTGGCTAGCGTTCTATAATCCCAAACACTCTCAGGAATATAGGCATCATCCCCACGGTCTCCCTTCTCTCCCTTAGGCCCTTTTCTCTTGTCGTCTCACTGTTTAATATCCAGCTCCGTGACATACCCCCACTATAAAGTGTGGTCTCTACATAGCAGATAGTAACCTTTTCCCAACCTTTCACCTCATAGGAGATTCTAGGGTAAGTCATATTATCCTTTGTTACCTTGCTTTCCTCAATTCTTTTCCCATACATCTTAGCCCAAATACGGAAATAGTCCAAAGAGTCCTTAGCTCAATCTTCACTAGGTCTTCAATAGTCTTCCTTGTTATCAGCCTTCGCCCCCCACCCATTATTTTTACCTTAGAAAAGGAAGCTTCAGAAAACTTAAACTTAAGGTAGAGCCGGTGAAAGAACTGTAAAATCTGACCTGCTAACTCAATACTTTCCAGCTACCGTTGCTTACTGTTGTCATGGTAGTACTCAGCAATCTTGAAGAGTTTATCTTCTTCTAAAGCTCACAGTCCTGCAGTGGTTGCCGAAGTAACGTGTCCTACATCACATCCAGCAGTAAACTCCACCCATCTTTTGAAAGCAAACTGAGTAGTAATCTTGTGGGCTACTGGAGCAAAAACCATCCCTTCATAAGAGCCTGGTAATCCATAGTACACTGTTCTTGCCCGCTGAGGGTTATTTTCTCTGATTCACTCTAAATATTTCAGATCTGGCTCTTGAAGATTGGGATTGATAGTTCAGCGAGCATAGTGATAGACACGAGAATCTACTTCAATAAACTGGTTTCCATCCCCAGACACCATCCTTTTTTCGTCTAAAGCTACTTTCTCATAACAGAAATGAATGTATCAGCTACTAGCGAATCAAGGGTTAGTTCGGAAGATGACAGATTTATACTTTTAACCTCGAATGGCTTCCTTCAGTGACAATGCTAATAAGATGAACAGCAATAAGATAGTGCGAGCAGCGTGACTCGAACACGCGAATCACCCTTGGAAGGGGTACGGTTTACCACTAACCTATGCTCGCTAAGATGAAGTTGCTTCAAGCGCTGTATTGGAGAGGGGGGAATCCTAAAATCTCAAATATTAGATAAGAATATCCTTAGAAACAGTCTTTCTAAACGCCCCCTAGCTGATATCTTTAGTGACCTTTATCATACTTAGAAGTCATTATATCAAAAGATTGTAAACTCAATGAAATAACTATTTACCTTTGATCTGGCGGTAGTACAGCTTACCGTTATAAGAGACCTGCTTAAGCACACTGCCTCCCTAGGAGAATAGGGAAGGTATCTATCTTCTCCGTAACAAACTCAATGGATACCCTATGTTTTTAGGTTCCACTCTTAACTTTAGCAACCTTGCCTGCGTAGCCCGGTAGGTTTGTGTGGAAGGGTTGGTTAGGTAAAAGGTAGCCCTAACTTTGTGCCTGAGAAGTAAAATGGGCATATCAAATGTAAAGGAAAAGGAAAGCAGAAATGAGTGAAACTGTTGAACCATAAGGAACAATCATGTTCCAGCCTGCACCTGGGCCCCCTGAGTTCCGGACCGGAGGGGACCCCACGGCTACTAAGAAAACTGACCTAGCTACTGAACTTATTTGTAAGCAACTAGCTGATTCTGAAATGACTGTTTCTCCTACTTCCCCCCCAAAAACCAGTAATAGTGGAAAAAGGGGAGGTATTAAGGATAGAATAACATATCTATTTGGAGTAAAAGGGATAATATTTGGTATCTTAATGTCCTTATTGTTAATAAAGATTCTGTTATTAAATGTTATAGGAAATAATGGTAAGAGTGTTAATGAAACTAATATGAATGGAAATGAGAATGATTTATAAGGAAATGTACTTAATAGAAATAAATGTATTAATGATGATAATTAGACCTCTTATTAAAGTCGTAAGAGGAGATAAGTAAAACAAATCCCCCTTTCAAACTTGAACAATCAAGATCAGAATTATTTATATTTTCCTATTCCTTCTAAGGAAAATAGAGATTTAGAGAAGAGTAAGAGATAAATCCATAACCTACCAGGATACATTCATAGAACTATAAAGAGACCTGTAATACCTAGACCTTTTGGGGTTTATGATTTTGAAACCTATACTTTATCAGATGGAAAACAAAGGGTTTATTATTTTTCACCTTTAACGGTGCTAACTTTGACCATATTTTATTGAATAGAATATTGAGACAATCCCACGAAAGACCTATGTTAATTCCCGATGGTAAGGGAATAAGGAGAATGAAATGGGGAAATAATATGTTTTTAGATGCCTTATATTGGCTCCCTCCATGTAGTCTATCCGAACTAGGTAAGACATGGTTAGGTGAGGATTTAAAGGATGTATTTCCCTATAACTCTGTGAAGGAAGAGATGGTGGTAGATAAGGATAGTAAGTTAGGTATGGTATCAGACAAAGACTTCTCAGAAAGGTAAAGGTAAGTAAAGAGGATATAGAGAGATTTAGTAATAAGAAATTTGGGTTTTTAGCAAGAGATTATACCCTTAAAGACGTCGATATACTTTATGGGAGTTTATTGGAGGTTGATAAATTGTATAATAAGATAGGATATTCCATAACTGATATTAAAAGTCAAGGAATAGCATCGATATCGCATGATCACGGTTTAAGATATCTTAATGGTGATGAGTTCAAATGTTTCAATAGAAAACTGTATGACGAATGGAAAAGTTGTTATTTAGGAGGGATATGTGAACTGCATAATTTCAACTTAAATAAATCTCCAATCTACACCTACGATATAAACGGACTGTATTCCCACGTAAGACTTAAATACCCTTATCCTGTGGGTGAGCCAGAAGAAATAGAAAATCCATCGATAGATGAATTACCTAACCTATTTGGATTGATAAAGGCAATAGTGGTTGAAGATGGTAAAGTTCCTTTTGGAATACCCCGTAAGATAGGATTAGAATTTAATCGTGTAAGAGGAAGGGTATATTATGAAGGTACGACGGAGGAATTGAAGAATTACGTTAGATTAGGGGCTGTGGTTGATAAGATAGTGAAAGTACTACATTATAAAGAGAGAAAGGAAGGTAAGGAACTGTTTGGGGAGAGTATAGAGGTATTCGATAAGATTAAGAGAGAGGGAACAGAGATGGGTAATAAGGGAAAGCTAGGACATAATTCAGGATACGGTAAGTTTGGGTTAGATTGGGATCAATATGGTATTGATTCAAGTGATAATACCTCTTTAACAATAGGGAGTTTTATAGCTGCGTATGCTCGTGTGGTGTTTATAAATACAGTTGAAAATGTTAATCTTTAAAAGGAACCATTTTTTATGGAGATACTGATAGTATTCATACCGATATTGAAATTCCTGATAATTTACTGGACGCTAATAAATTGGGATATTTGAAGTTTGAGGGTTCTTTCGATGTATCTTGTTATTTAGGTAAGAAACAATTCTATCTGTACAACTCTGAGACAGGTGAAGAAAAGATAAGTGTAAAGGGGTTCAGTAAGTATCATTTAAAAAGAGAGGATTGGTTCAATGCTCAAAAGGATATAGAGAAAAAGATAGTGTATTGGGAGTTTAAGAAGGTAGATTATGAAGAGATAGTAAAGGAGTGGAAAGAGAAGAAGTTTGGTAATTCCTTAAAAGGGCGTGAATACTTACTGGATGGGAGTAGTGAGGCATTAACCGTTTATGGGGCCTTAGGAATAGATGGTGATAAACGTATGAAATTATCCTTAGCAGGTACGGAGCTTGATATTCCTAGAATAAGGTTAAAGGAGTGTCCAAACACTAAGAGGCCTACGAAGGGTAAATGGGTAGAGTTGTTGGAAAGTGAGAGCATAAGAGATATGTTGAAAGATCCTATGATGTACAATTATTCTTTAAGAACAGGGGAAACGTTAGGTAAGAATATCCATTTGGTAGTCATAGATATTGATTTAAAGAGTGATAAGACTTATAAAGGTATAGCGGATAGGTTCTTGAATATCTTCAAGAAATATTACACTGTAAAGACGCCTAATGAGGGATATCATATTTACATAAAGATAGAGAGTGATGACAAGTTCAAATCACAATATCTCAGAACCTTAGAAGGACAGATTTCTACGATAGAAATATTGGGTGAAAAGAAGAAGGCAATAGGTCCTGGTAGTATGATAGATAAAAGGATGTATAAGGTAATGAATAGGCTTGAATGGGATCAATCTCTTTCAAAGGTAGTTATGGGTAGAGATGATTTCCTATCAAAGCTGAGAGAGGGAGGTTTAGAGTTAGTCAAGAAGGAATATGTAGAATACGATAGTACGGAAGCTACGATAATTACTGAAAAGGATAAGGTTAGATTGATAGATATATTGATAGGAGCCAAAGAGAAAGAGGAGAAGATAAAGTTCATAAGTTTAGTTCATGGTTCCAGTAGTGGAAGTCCAAATACTCTTTTGAATGATAATTGTAGGATATATTGTTTTAAATGTTCAAAAATGGTATCTTTTGATGAATATATAGCTTATTTCAGAAGAAACAATTCCACTGATAGAGGAAGGATATGTGAAGTAGGAGGTACTAGTCTGTCCAGGAGTCGCTCTGCTAGAGCCAAAGCCACTGGGGCTAGGGTATTCCAGTCAAAGGCTGGTGCTATCTTCCATATTCCATCAGTACCTGAGACTACTGACTATGACCCCTTTGATTGAAATTGAAGTAAAATCCCTGGCTTTGCAGCTCGTTCGGTTCAACTAGACCTTAATGGGGCTTTTAAAGTTCAAGTCAAAAGAACTCAGGGAGATATGATGCGACTCTTTAATCTCTATCAACAAGGAAATTATGAATCGGTAGTAGGTTTCTGACAAAGTTTAGTCAAGGAAATTACTCTCTCAGCAAATATTAAACGTAACTCCTTAGTCGTTGAAAACATTGTGGAACTAGCAAGAGATAACGGCATTGAAGAAATTAGACTGGAAATTCCTAGAAATACGGTAATTACTGACTATATGATGCGGAAGACCCTTCTCGATAAAATCCTTCAAACCCTCGCTAACTTTAAGCAAGCGATTAACTATGGACAAGGACATGTGGGAACTAGTGGTGATGACTATGCCTTACTCATCTCGGAGAACAAATTCTATGACATTGCCCTTGCTATGGGAATCCAGGGTTCTGATAGTTCTTATCATGATTTAATCCAGGGACGTCTCGAACGGGTAATGGGAGTTAAGATTATCCCCATTCCTTACTTGGAAAATAAATACTCTATTTCCGTACGAGAAGAAGTAGAAGATGGAGAAACCAAGTGAAAAGACATAGAGGTAGTTTTGACCGAGCCTCATGCCATTCTCTTTCATAAGAATATCTTCCCCTTTAAGTTCTCTCAACCCTTATTCTCAGTAGATAAGATTGCAGGAGCTTTTGTAAATATCTTCACCCACATGGAATACTACCCTAAGGACTTGAAGAAGCAAAATAATGGTGATTGAGCTTACATCCTGCCTAAATTCTGTAAGGGCTTCAACTTTAATATTACTTACGCGGAACAATAGAAATGGTGATGAGTTGACCAACTCCCTATTATAAGCGATTTAGCAAGAAAGAGCCTGGAAATCCCTTTGCTACTCTCTTGGATGATGAAGAAACTACTAAGCGGAGCATTCATACTAGTTCTAAGAAGGAGAAATTAGAAACTGCTCGTAAGTTGCTCCTAGAAGCTCGGAGAATAATTAATAAACATATTAAAGAACTAACTGAACAGGGGACAACTGAGGGAGTAGGATTAGTAGAACAAGCTAAGGAACTAAAAGCACTTATTACGACAGCACTTTGAGTAGAAAAAAGAGTATCAGATGGAGCAGTTATTCCAAAAGGAGAATTAGTAGTCCTAAGTAGTTCCTGACTTTCTAATGGAGTAATTAGTTTCCATTCTATAACTAATAAGACCCTTTCCCGAGGAGAATTAGTCACTATCCTTCATACCTTAGTTAGTAAAGTCAACTATTATCTTAATTCGGTATTGGATTCTACATTATCTTCGGTGGCAGCTCTAATTCGAAAGGCTTTATTATTAATTCCGACCGATGGGGATACCGCAGAAGAAGAAGCAGGAGTTCTTACGATAACTATTATCAAGCGGAAGTATCCGAGTAAAAGGTATGGTCCTTACAGTTACCCCAATGTGAGAAAGAGTACTTGGGAACGGATGAAGGTGGCTACTGGAATGAAAGGTCAGGGAGCGGGAACTATCTTCTGACGAGAATATTTAGATTTTCAAAAGAATAGAAAAGGAATACATGCATAATGGAAACCAAAGAAGAAACACAATAAAGTTATTATTAGTAAGGAAGAACCTAAATTAGAAGAGAATAAGCAATTATATCCCAAAAGCGATTGAACTTGCGAGGTTCACCATGAAAGAGCTAAATCTTGGGAACAACTACAAACTATATGTTTTAATTGGCCTGAACTACTAGATAATAGAAGGGTTCATTTCGTTATTGCCTATGGATGTGGAAGTCTATATAACTTTAATCTTGACTTTACGGAATGATTCTACAAAGGGAAATTTCACCACTTAACGGATCTTTTCTTAGGACAATATATTCAACCCCTAGATACCAAACCTAGGGATAAAGAATCAGGAGGAAGGGGTTCGAGTGCCAAAGTCTAAATTTGGATATATAGATAGAGAGTCCTTTGAGGGACTAACGGGGGTCTACTTAGAAGAATCAGGTTTTGAAACTGGCTTTGATGATGCGGTCTTCACTGCCTCGGAAACTATTAATGCTGGGTGTGGTAATAATATTGATAGAATCGGAATAGATAACCTCTCGGAACCTCAACAACGAGCGGTTAAGAAAGCCACTGCCTTATTGGTTAAACACTATCTAAAAACAGGAGAAACGGATTCCAACGTGGAAGTGCTAGTATGAGTATGGGTGGTATGGCATTTGCAATGGCGAACCAAACCGACCCGACTAAATTACGTTACATTCCTCCTGTGGTAGTAGAAATCTTAGAACAAGCAGGATTATTAGATACTACCATTGGAATTGACCCTATGAAGTCCAAACCAAAGAAGGAAGACAATAAAGGTTATAAGTATCGACGTTGAGGAATTACTGCCTTAGATGAGAGTTTATTTGTCTCCGATGGTACTACCGAAGATGGGGGTAGAGTAGGATTAAAGATTAGTGACCAGTATCAAGCTATTATTGAGAATGTTTCTAATGTAGGAAGGGTAGAAAACCACCTAGTTTACAAACATACTTATGGCACGGATACCTTTGGAAAGAATGCTCTAATTCCTATGTCTTACTTAGAAGACCTATTCCTCACCTACCTATTATTAGGAAATCATTAGATAATTTTATAAATGTCCCAGTGAAAGACCATTTTTAAATTCCCACCTTTTGACCGGGGGAAACCTGGAACAGACTTGACCTGGGGTTTGTATGTTATTTGGCCCTTACTTCTTTTATTAGAACAGTGGGGGTGTGTTTATAAGTTCTACACTTTGGTTTCTAATTTTTGATAGAAAAATCCGCAGTAATCTGCAACCTTCTATCACTATAATTACAATAGCCGCATTGGTGATCCTATGACTCCGTGGGGTCATTGGCTGTTGCAAATTTCCTAGATGATAAGAGGGGTCAAAGGAACCAGATCAGAAGAGCGGGTCTTCTATCGCCTCTTAAGAATGGCGAGTATCTCTATTTCACCTAAGCTCATCATTACAGCTATGAAGCTGGTAAAAAGGCACCCTCTGCTTGCCTTAGTTAATAGCTATCTTATCGACTCTCCCGCACCCTCTAACCTAAGCTATCTTTGGAATTTCGGCTCACTGTTAGGAACCTGCCTAGCTCTACAGATCATAACAGGGGTGACACTAGCGATGCATTACATCGGGTCAGTAGACCTAGCTTTCTCTTCTGTTGAGCATATAATGCGTAATGTAAACTCAGGTTGGCTGATTCGGTATTTACATAGCAACGGTGCCGGGTTCTTTTTCATCTTCGTTTACATCCACATAGCTAAAGCCTTATACTACGGCTCATACAGAGCCCCAAGGGTCCTGCTATGGTCAATAGGGGTAGTTATTTTTTTAGTTATGATAATAACAGCCTTCCTAGGTTCCACAGAGACGTGCCTAAAATGGTTAAATATGATTAGTTCACATTGAATAACGATGCTGCTGGCTGAGAAATGTTGCCTAAACTTGGATTTTCGTTAGTTCGTATTGTTATTAACCCTGTTGCTGTTTATGAGGATCTTCCTAAAGATGAAGTTAAGGAGCAAATAAATCTGAGACCAAAAAGCTGGTATTTCAAGAATAAGTATTGATTGGCTTCATCTAAATCAGTTACTGTGTATAAACAAGACGGAACAGTTTTTTGCTTCATTCCTGGGATAAGAGTTATGGCTAAACATTTCAAGCGCAACTCCCCGGGCTAACCGGGGGCTAGCCTAGGCCGGCAAAGCCGGGGGCCATAAGAATATTAATAAGGCAGTCAAAACCAAAGTTTATTCAAGATGCATTATATGTGAAGTTGCCTGTAGGTAATTTGGATGACAGTCATTTTTTCAAACTCGTTCCCCTAGAGATCTTTCGGGAGAAAATATGATTGATTCCTGCTAGCCTTCCAGAGCTGATCACATTTAATCATAGTCTTACCTGGAGGATTTTGTAATCTACACAGAAAAACAATCCAGTAAGGTAGAATACCTTGACAAAGGTATTGGAGAGGTTCTAGACCTCTCTGGCGACATTAGTGAAAACGGTTAAAAAGGATACTTCTTCCTCAAGACCGTCGGTTATGTGTATAATCGCTACAGACTGGGTCACTGATGGGTGTCTGCTGCCTGAAATATACCGAGAATCTTTTTATACTAAAAAAAGAGTTAAATCTCTATAATATAAGTAACAAGAAAATATATGAGAGTACCATACTTAAGAAGTAATCATTTATCTATTAAAATCATGTTAACAATTTGATTTACCCTATTAGTAATGTTTTCACCTTTTGATTTGTCAGGGTTACTATTAACTTATTGTGAAAGCACAGGTGGCGTATTACCTACTATTATGGAGTTCGAAAATTTACATCTGACTGAAAACCTTTCGAATGCGGTTAAGAGTATCAAAGGTTCATCTGGTATCTATTGTATTTTACATAAGGATACTGGACAGATGTATATCGGTTCATCGATAGACCTGGGTGCACGACTGGCAGATCATTTTGTGAAAGGCAGTTCAAATGTGCACTTGCAATATGCTCTGGCTAAATACAGTCTGTTTCTCTATCATGTGTAGCTATGGCAATTAAACGAGGTTCTGTAGTAAAATCAATCTTATTATGTGCTTGGTTTGACAACTAGATCCCTTCCTTGTTTTACTGAGCTGCATAATCTATTCTACTTAAATGGTGTTAAGGTAATTCTTACCAGATTTTTGATTGATTAAGCTCCTGTAGTTCTTGCTCATTGGATTTGTGGGGACGGCACGTTTAGCCATGGGGGATTACTTTTATGTACTGACTCTTTTACAATTCCTGAATGTCCTCGGTTAATTAAATATTACTCTCAAAATGATAGGGAAATACTGCCCTTGCTACGAACTATTGTTTTAGAACATATGGATTCTAAAATGCTATATAAATTTGGGCTTTAGTTAATTTGTTATTGATTACTTTTTAGGTTAACGTCAATAATTTCAGCGAGGGTGGCTTTGGGGAATTGTTCCTCGGTTTGTTTTAGTGCCTATGATGCTTAATGTACAGTCGGATTTTCCAGCAAAACTTTGCCCCTTTGCTCACAAGGCCTCAAGAGATGCTTATTAGAAAGAGTAAAACTCGGGGATCAATAAGCTGATGAGGTACAGGGGAGATAAGCCAGAAGTAAATATAAGGATAGTATGTTTGTGCTTATCTTCGGAAAAATTGTACGTGTTACCTTGGGGGCAAATGTCCTATTGGGGTGATCTTTCTTTTGCCCAAAATGGTGATTGATTTTCTTACCAAATGAAACCAAATGCTAATTTACCACTTATGTTTACTTCTCCAAGAACAAGAGCTATAAAACGTATAGGCCCTCATAATATAGATATTCTAAGTATTATAATAGGTTCATTATTAGGGGATGCCTATGCTGAAAAACATGGATTAGGGACAAGAATTTGTTTTCAACAAGAAGACAACCGTTCAGCTTATTTATTTTGGTTACATAGTACTGTATCTAATTTAGGTTATTGTAATGAGAAAATACCTGTATTATCAAGACGCTTAAGTAAAAAAGGAAAATTAAGATATGTTTTACGATTTAAAACTTATACATTCCGAAGCTTTAACTGGATACAAGAGGCATTTTATCCAGAAGGTAAGAAAGTAGTACCTATTTTTCTTCAAGTATATTTATCTCCATTAGCCTTAGCTATATGGGTTATGAATGATGGGGCCAAAGTATCTAGTGGAATAAAATTAGGTAAAAACGGTTTAGTCTACAAAGATGTAGAATTCTTATCTTCTATCTTAAGAGAAAAGTACGGATTAAAAACATCTATAAATAAGACAGGTGGTATCAATCAATATGTTATTCACATTAGCAAATCTTCTTTAGATGATTTCTATGAAATAGTCAAGCCTTATTTACATCCTAGTATGAAATATCAATTTGGTAAGTAAAAGAAACATCATAGTTAAGAATGTCAATTACTCGGCAATTTACACAGAAAACGAGTAGTATATGACTCTTAGCGATACTGATGAAAACGGTCAAAAATAGTCCTTTAGTCTAATGATATTCAAGACCGTCGGTGATGTGTATCATCGCTACAGACTGGTTCATCGGTGGGTGGCTTAAATGCTGCTTAATGTACAGTCGGAATCTCTGCGTTTGCTCCAAGGTTCTCTTTAGATCTTTATAAAGATCAATTTGTAGATTCTATAAATAAAGAGAATACAGGTATTTCGCTTTGATTTTTCATTCTAACAAAGCCTGTTTCTAGCGAAGCAATTGACTTATTTACATATTTAGAATGATAAAAATAGTAGAAATAAGAGATTTGGCAACAGTTATAACGAATCTCCTTTCGGCTATACCTTGGGTTGGCACGGACCTCGTAGAATTTCCACATCTACTAGTTATCTCTCTATTTATTTTAGCTATTTTACCTACTATTGGAACTTTACATTCTAATGCTCTACGTGGAGCTCTCCCTCGTACTGAAAAAGATAAGCGATATGCACTAAATATCCCTTTCGACTTCCTATCCATGCTAGTAGGTTTAATTGATGGGGATGGATATATTGATATTACTAAAACACCAGGTGGTTTCATTCGTATTCAGCTTATCTTCTCGATGAATATGCGAGAGCTAGATATGGTTAAGTACATTCAATCTGTACTTAAGGTTGGTCGAATTAACACATACCCAGCTATCAACACAGTGAAATACATTATCTCCCGAACAGATCTACAGGAGGTAGTATTTCCACTATTGGCTCACCATGGTTTATTCTTTCTAACTAATGTACGTCGAGCACAATTTTATCGAGTAATGCACATTCTACAGAACAACATTAATCTATTCTCACAACTACCTACAGATATTCCGGCTAGGAATAGTCTACCTACAACACCACTAGGTTATATTCAACTACCCTTTTTCCTCAACTGGATTGTTGGGTTTACTATTGAAGAAGGGTAATTTTTCTGTAAGGCTAATCAAGATATTTGCTTTTCACTACGACAACGAACACATCTTCTACTCTTTGCTGCATTTAAGATTGTCTTCAATACAAATACTGTGGGCGAAGAGAGTGGAGGTTACTCTAAGTTTGTTGTTAGTTCAGTTAAGGATATCCAAACTGTAGTTGATTTCTTCTCATTCTCAGATCTACATCCTCTTATGGGTCACAAGCTCACACAATATAATAAGTGGATAAATGATCTTCGGCAAAGCAAACGATACTGCCACCTTCGACTACCTAAATAATCCAATTTTAGAGCCCCATCACTCCACATAGCTGAATAGGTAAAAGAGATAATTAAAGATACAAACGAGTTCCATTAAGCCGAGAGGCTTCTTTGTAAATAGGGTGAATTGCAAGGACCTCTCTGAGTATAGAGACAACTTGCAGCGAAGCGTACATCAGTGCTTTAATAGATGTACGAACGTTCAACGACTAATCGGTGAGCCGCACTAGCAATAATCCGGACACGAGCGCCCTACTACCAGCTAACTATTCTGGTAGATGACATAGTCTAATCTTACTAGTGATAGTAAGAAGATGTAGTTAAATGCTATATCGGTAATAATCATGTTATATGGGGGGGGTTCAGTGTCTTATTGGCACCACAAGATAGTGATATCTTGTCGCAAATCCTGCTTATTGCTGGAACATCCTCTATTTTAGGAGTTGGATACGTTCCTAATCTTAATTATCAAAACGTGAAAAAGCCAACAACAAGAGGATCATCAGCAGTGGTTAAAAATGATTCAAATATGACTAATTTTGAAGCTATCCAGAGATTAAACGCAGGAGATCTTGTATTTGCCTATTTGGTAGGATTAATTGAAGGAGATGGATGGTTTTCAGTTACCAAAAATGGTAAGTATGTTAGATATGAATTTGGAATTGAAATGGATATTAGAGATGTTCAATTATTATATAAAATCAAAGGTATTTTAGGAGTAGGTAAAATTGATATTAGACAAAGAGATCAAACAAAAATGGTTCGCTATAGAATTAGAAATAAATCTCATCTAAGATCAATTGTATTACCAATTTTTGATAAATATCCTATGTTTTCTAATAAACAATATGATTATTGTCATGTTTAAAGAATTACTCTTAAATGAAGTCAATTTTTCTAAAGATTTACCTGATTATATTAGACCAATTGAACCCAATAATTCAATTGAAACAATTTTAGATAAACCATATTTTAAACCTTGGTTAATTGGATTCATTGAGGCTGAAGGTTGTTTTAGCGTTTATAAACCAATTAAAGATAATTCAAAAGTGGCTAGTTTTGATATATCTCAAACAAATGGATCTATCTTAATTGAAGCAATTAAAAAAGAATTCTCTTTAACTCCTAATGTATATCAAGATAAAACTAATGCATTTAAATAGAAAGTTTCTAGTGTAAGAGCTGTAGAAAATGTAGTAAAATATATACCAAAAGCTCCATTAAAATTCATGGGCTATAAAAAATTACAATATCTATTATGGCTTAAAGAACTTCGTAATATTCCTAGATATGCCAATAAATTTCATATCCCTGATATATACTAATATTCTATTTAACCATTTTATTCCTTCAAATAAATACAAGATCGTGATATAATCCGAACAGTTATGAGAATAACTGCGTGTAAAGAGAAGTAGTTTTATTAAACTACCGGAGTTACCAACATAATTGAAGTAATGCTACTCTTACCCGTTTCTTCAGTTTACACTGTTTATTACCCTTCGTGTTAGCGGCATTAGCCTTTATGCACCTTATTGCACTTCACCAAAATGCTTCCAATAATCCTATGGGAGTGAGTTCTAAGCTGGACCGTGTCCCTTTCTATCCTTATTACGTGTTCAAAGACCTGGTGGGCTTTTTCGCTTTCTTCCTCATTCTATCTATCTTTGTTTTCTTTTTCCCTAATGCTCTGGGGCACCCAGACAACTCAATACCAGCCAATCCTATGCAAACCCCTATCTCTATTGTGCCAGAATTCTACCTCTTACCTTTCTATGCCATCTTGAGAGCGATCCCTAATAAGCTCCTAGGTGTAGTTGCTATGTTAGCTTCCATTTTAATACTTTTCCTACTTCCTATTCTTGAAAGTTCTCGAGTTCGATCTTCTGCTTTCCGACCCTTTATGCGTTTGTTCTTTTGGCTATTTGTTTCAAACTTCTTACTCCTAATGTGGATAGGGTCTCAACACCCCGAGCCTCCTTACATCCTCTTGGGACAACTTTGTACGGCCTTCTACTTCTCTTATTTCTTAATTTTAATCCCGCTCATGGGTCTTATTGAAAACACACTATCTGATCTTGGAACTATTCACACATCTAAAAATTCCCCCAGGACTTTGCTTAGCTTCCAGAGACGTTCCTTTTCAACATAGCTAGCCCCAATAATTGAACCAAAGAAACCAGCTGCCCTCCCTAAGAAGTTACCTAGCAAACTACTACCTGCTTTCCCCATTGCAGCTCCAAATACGGCTCCTAATGGACCACCTACCATTCCTCCAATTATTCCTCCCATACCCATTGCTCCAGCAGCACCAGTTAAGGTTTGTCCAACACTAGAAATACTATCAGCTACTGATTTTTCAGCTCTACTATCGAAGTAAAGAGCCATTCTCTGAGTCATCGGAATTTCCAAATAAGTATTATGAGTAAACCAATTCAACATATTGAAATTAGGAAGGCTACGGTTTTTGATATTTTTATATTTAAAGGTTTCAGGGCCTACTCAAATAGGTTTCTTGTTTTTCTTAGCTTCTCTAACAGCCTCATCATGCTTAACCGCTTTCATATAAGGATTAGCCATCAACATGAACAAATTATCTTCACCAGCATCTTTTAGTTCGGTACTTTCCTCTTCATCAGGATCATCTGGAAAGCCATTTTTAGGGATCTTCATAAACTTTTCTCATTTAGCGTCAAGTAAAAAGTCTGTATCTCAGAAAGGCAAATCATCTTTATTAGAGTTTTCAAAAGTAGCATACGGCAGTCCAAAGATACCCTCATTAGGTATAGTTTTTTGAGGATTCTGTAAGTCTTTTCACATTTCACTTAGCTTCTGATAACTTTGAACCATAGGATGTAAACTTCCTGCACTAAAGGTAGTTTCAGGAGGTTTCTTCATTGTTAAGGGATCTCAATTAGTCTTTTGAAATTGATATGGAAAGATTAAACTACTAGGACTAACGATTTCATAGCCTTCTCTAGCAGCATTAAAGTTTTCAGCTCTTCGTCCATAAAAAGCAATACTATTAAAGGCACACAAACCATGAAAGGTAATTGTAGCAGCCGTTACCGGTCTTGGAATAGTAAACTGAGTATCCAAAACTGGAACTCTTCCTAAAAGACGTTTAGGTTCTCTTTCGTTTCCATTCCGATCTCTTAAATAAATATCTTTTAAAGTTGGTTCAGCATATGGTTCTCCTGGACCGCCTTGTTGAACTTTAGTATTAATGGCCACTCCACTTTTACTTAATAAATCGTTGACACTATTGAAAGTAACCAACATTCCAATGATTTCTTTATTTCTAGGATTACGAATATAACTAGTCACGTCCATATAAAATCAAGTTCTATCAACTGCCAATACTAAGCCTCTGAATCCTTTACGTTTACGTTCCTCGTTTTCATTCATATTGTCTAAGTCGTAAGTTAAATCGTATTCAGGAATTCTTCAAAGTACTCTTCGATATTTATCAATCCGGTCAAAGAAGGGACGATTACCTACAAAACCATCAGCAGTCACGCTTGGAAAGACTTCTTTAGTTTCAGTATTAAGAATCAGCATGGTAAGGGATTTTTGAGTACCCATACTTTTTAGAGTTTCATTACCAAGTCAATTTTTAATCACTGTTTTAGCTTCATCATTTAAGAAGAAAGCTGAATAATAACGTCCAACACGGTACTTCTTAACAAAATGTTTAGAGTGCATTTGTTCATTATATTCTCTACCATAACGATCTTTCTTTTTATTCTCCGGTGCAGCTAGCCGGTCTAATTCCTTACCACACTCTTCTTTAAATCTACTTTGATATTCCTCATCAGTTTCGTTTTCTTTACGGTCAAGTTTAAATTCAGTACCATCTTGATATTCAAAAACTGATCCTTTAGGAATGATTTTAGAAGGCTCCCTTCAGGTTTTTTGTCCATCATTAACCTTAATTTTGGGACTCTTTTGATAACGTTGTTCCATTGTTCCGTCAAAAGGAAAAGCCACAGAATCTTCTCATTCTAAAATAATAGGATCAAAACCAGTAATTACTTGTTCAAAGTCAGTAAAGTCTCTTGGTTGAGCTCCCATTGGTTGATAACCAGTTTCAGTAGCATTCATGGTTCCACGAACTATTTCACAAGGACAGATAGCGGTTTGTTTTTTAAAACTAGAGCTTAAGAAACGCCGTAAGTCAGGCATCCTTGCAAAAATACTATTAACTTTATTCTTAGTAAATATCGGCATTAGACACTTTCCTTTTTAGCACCACTACCATTACCATTACTGTTAGAAGAATTAAGGGGTTGATTTTGAAGGGCAATTTGAGACTGCTCTTTTTCTATTTCCTTAACCATCTTTTCAGCTTCTTCTTCAGAAATATTATCTAACTTGATTAGGGCTGATTTTCTACTAATTAGTCCTAGTTGGAAGCGTTGCATAATCTGTTCAGGTTGAGCTTCCTTTTCCATAGTAGACATCCCATGAATCTCAATTTTACAGTCCAAATTAGGCTTACTTAAGTATGCTTTACCTATTTTAGTTCAGAGTCGATTAAAGCCAGCTTCTCTGAGACGTTTCTTAATAGCGGTAGTCAGGTAGTCATTTTGCATATTAATTGAAACTTCAGAACTAGTTTTGTTAGTTCCATGTTCACGAGTACCTCAAGGAGAATTATAACCCGCAACATTGAACCCTCTATCGGCAGTATAGTTAACATAATTAGCCAGAACTTCAAGTTGAGGTTTCCCCTGCATAATATCTACTGGTAATCCTGATTTTTGTAATTCTAAATTAGCATCTAAATAATTGTTACCTGCCCCTTGATTCTTAATAATGAAACGATTAAACTTCTCATCCAATTTAGAAGGATTATCTTTGACTTCTTGTTGTTCTTGAGGAGTCATTCCCATAAAGACTACCGTACGGTTGTAGTCTAATTCTCATTCAATATTGTCGAAGATTTTCTCTAAATGTTCTTGAATTTCCGTTAAATTATCTCCAGAAGGAAAAGTATCTGGATACCATTCACCAATCATATTTTGAACAAAGTTCTTCCGAGGTAAGTTAGGAATAAAGACTACTGGACAGATTCCCGAATTATGGTTATCAACTAAAGGTAAATCTAATCTTCTAGCCAGTTTACGAGCTTCTCCTAAAGTCACAACTTCTCCTAGAACTCCGTTTTTACCGTCACCTCGATGAAAAGAGATCTCTGTTTTATGAGTATCAAATACTGATTTAAGGATGAAACTAGCATCATCAATTACAATTCGTTCTCAAATTACTGCCAATACTTCTTCACCAAAGACAGTAGATACATTAGAGCTTCCTCAAAGTAAGGGAACCGATATCTTCAAATCACCACTAAGAGTTCTTCTAGTAACAACTATTATGTGTCCTTGATCAAATAAGACTCTTTCAGAAGCAGGAAAGAAGACTTCTCCTCTAATAGAGTTTAGAATTTCTTCAATTACTCCCTTATCAGCGCCCTTTAAAGTATAGCCTTGTCCTCATAATAATTTAACAGCATGATTTAAGATTAATTCTCTGAGGCTAAAACGATGCAGCTTTTTACCTTTTATATAAGGTGTTGATAAGTATGGTTTATTCATTAGAAAATAACCCTCCTCATCTCTTTACTAGTCAAGTTAGTCGGAATCCCTACTGACTGTTTACGGAATCAATTAGGGTTGATTTGTTGTAAGAAAGCCCGATATCAAGGAGTCATAGCGTAATCGAAAGCATCAATTGCATGATCAGGAATATCCCTTAATAATTTAGGTTTAGTTCCAGCAGTCTTCTTATCTCAAGCACAAATAGCTAGTTCCTGTAACAAATAATTAGTAGTTAAAGAAATATTCATTTTATTGGCCCCAATTAGGCCTTGTTTAAAGCTAATTCTAGCCAGTACTTCATATTGAGGAACTGAAAAGAATTTCAACCAGCTATCATAAGATTGTTTCTGAGACTCTCTATTTAGAACTTCAATAAAAGTGAGATTAGATTTGTCACAATAAACGTTTAGTCCGTTAGTTCTAAGCATAGGCCTAATTACGGCTTGTGTATTAAGTCAACGAACAATAACATAGGCTAATTGATGTCAGGTATATCTACTTTGATTTTTAAAATAGAGTTCCGCTAAGACATCTACTGTATTTCAGACCTTATTTTGGGTACTAACTAGAACTATTGCCATCGGATCATGAACAAAACCAAAATCTATTCCACAACTATAAATGTCACCGGGTTGAGTAAGTCTAGAAATATGCTTCAATAAGTTAGCATAAACCCCTCCACTAGGAACTCCAGGTAGACCAATAGAGATGATTTTTCATTCGTTTTCATCTTGAAACTTCATACTTTCTAGAGTTTCAATGTATTGAGGAGTTACGGAAGGATTAACACGATAATTAGTGTAGTGAAACAATTCTTTACCAATGACTTTTCATTGAAAACCTTCACCTAATAAAGGAACTTGATTAAAAGGAAAGCTAGTATTCAAATAGCTAATATAGGGATTAGCAGCATGTCATGGATTGGTAGTAAAGACTTCCATTAAATATTTAGCCCCTCTTACGGCTTGATTTACAGCATTAATGTCACTATCTAAGTAATCTATGGCTTCTTCAAATCATTTAATAGCATAAGTATAATTAGAAGAACCAGCTAATCCTTTAAGAACTACCTTTTTACCCATTGGATTATAGAGCCCTGAACAGACAATTTTAGTTTTTCCATTAGTAATAGTGAGTTGAGATTTGTTTACTTTATGAGGGATATTGGTATTCTGGAATCGGGCTAGAAATTCTTCTCAAACTGATTTACCAACTTCATTCTGTTGTTTTCTAAAAGCATAAATAATAACCGGTAAACGGTAATAGAAACATAGAAGAGCAAAAAGAGTAAAGCAATAAGTTTTTCCTGAACCACGTCCTCCAGCAGAATGGATCTTATGATATCTAAGTGGCCTTCCATTTCTCATATCATCTAGCAATAAGACGTAAAAGCTAAAACAAGTAGGAAAGGTAAATTGTTGAGCTATTTTCGATTTCATTATTTATCCTCCTTAACTACAGTTTTCTTAATCAAAATGACATCGTGTTCTAAACTAATTAATCGGTTGTTTACTTCTTCTCTAAAGCCATTATGTAGGGATTGAATACGAGTATCCTTTTCTTTCTTTTCACCCTCTAATTTGTCTAGTCTTTTCTGAGTGTATTTAAATCATCAAACAATGAAGCCAGCTCCAGCAGTGATAACTGAACCAAAAGCTCCAACTAAAATCTTTAACAAATCTTCCATTACTTTTCCTCCTTAGCCTTAATTAAATTAGTAAGTTCTGAAACCTGAGCTTTTAAAGTCTTGACTTCTTCTACCAAATTACGGTGTTGATTAATAATATCTCCTAAGTCTTCGTTCTCTTTAAATCATGCTCCAGATCAAATAGTTACCCCCCCTGTGTGCCTTCCGTTATTTCACCTTTCTATTGATAACTTAACGCTTCCCTCATGATGAGCCATAAAGGCTAGTCCAACAAAATTATTATTAGATGGTGTAACCCTCCAATATAAGTAATGAAGAGCAAGAAGAATGGCGGATGAACCCCAGCGTAGGATAAATTTTGCTCTATCCGTGAAGGTACTGTCTCAGCCCCGTTGTGTGTTGATATATATCCGCCAGGCTCTCCCTTAGGTCCTTCTGGTCCAGCATCTCCTTGAGGCCAACTCTTTTAGAAGTCAATTTTGGGTGGATTTTTCAAATTTTGAGTAAGAGTCATCAATTCTCTTTGAAAGATCATTTTCATAATTATCTAAATCTTCTTTAAGGACCCCCTCTAATTTATTTAAGTGATTTTTTATTTCTTCTTTAAACTTTTCTCATTCTTGTCAGTCACCCTCAATAGTCTTCTTAATATCGGATTTAAAGGTTTCTCATTCATCATTTAGTTTGCCAAAGGCTTCACCAATTAGTTCTATTTTCTTATCTTCATCATCTAGTACTTGTTTAAGGTTTGATTTTAGTTCTTCAACAGTACTATTAATTTTAGCTTTGAAGTTGTCTCATTCTTTTCTAAGTCTAAAAGGTTCAGGGTAGTGCTTTTTAAGATAAGCTTTATGAATTAGAGCATTATCATTTCAAGTATCCATATTAGCGTCTGGATTATTGGTATAGACTAAATGGTTGTCTACTTTTTCGACGTCTCTAACTTTTTCTATTTCATACTGAAACTTATCTGAGATTTTTAATCTTACTTTGCCTCCATCTTCAGTAGTACCATCAGAAACAAATAGACTTTCATCCATAGCTTCAATATTTCAACGATGATAAATATGTTTTTTAGGTTCTTTTTCTATTCGATCTCTTTTAGCTTTAATCGGATCAATTCCAATAACTGTATTAAGAAGCCCTACTTGTTGTAAGGCAAAGATGGATTTTTCATCAATTCTTAAGGTTTTGTTACCTTCTCCAGGCATATTAAAAGTAAAAGATTGACCACCACCAGCATAAGAAGCAGTCCCTCTTTGACCATCTAGTTCTCCAGAATTAAGAAAGTGAGCTACTTGAAAGACGGTGGCTTCTTTGACTCCTCCTTGCTGAATAGCAGTTAGGTTTTCTCAACCTGGCGTACCTTCAATTCGATTGCCGGTAAAGGCATTAATTAAAGCAGAATCAGTTAACTACCAATTATGGGAAAGTAAACTTAGTTCACTAGCATATCAACAGTGACAACGAGGTTTCCAAGGAGTACCTATTAATCCAAAAGAACTTAATCAAAGAATTGTGACTATTTCCTATTTAAGGGATAAACTATTAGCTAAGTTACCTGATTTAACCGTTAATAAGAAATCTACCTCTCAAGCTAAGGGTTGAAATTCTCCTAAACTAGTAGATAGTTGATTAAGAAGTGCTTTTTCAGTTGAGGTCTTGAAAAATCTAGATGTTAATGAAAAATCCCAATTCTATAGCTTTGATAGTGAGGCTAGGGATCTCTTAATTTACTTGGTTCCTGATAATAAACTGTTACCAATTGTGAGGGACTTTAAGAAGAAAGATAAACTTTGAGGAGAACTAAAAAATTCCCCTCCCCAGCTGGCTGGGGTCTTCGCGTTCAGGGTGGTGTCATACAGCGTTGAGCCCCTTCCAAGTTGGTACTTGGCGGCCAGTGGACTAATCTGGCCCTTTTAATTCATTGATTTGTTAGAAAAAAGATAGGGAGAAGGGGTGCGAAGTGAGAAGACTCAGGACTTCCTATGGGCATACCTGTGAATACCCTTCAGGGAGACAATGATACGGGCCGCACGCAGTCAGTGCCTTTATCCCTTATTCATATCCCCCAAATATGTTGCATACTGGCCCCTCGACACTTCTAGCCACCCCCCTTGGCTCCCCTATTTTATTGACCTAATATTAGAGGACGAGTATCTACCCATTTACCTTCAGGATCATAGACTTTTTGTCTCTTATTGAAAGATGGATTTAAGACATAAGGCACCCCTTTCCTTATTTGCACTGCCCCCTCGGCTAAGCTTCTTTTCCAACGAGTAACTATTAACTCTAATGCATGACCCTCTAAGAGCTCAAGGTATTGTGCTTTGTTTAGTTGGCCTGAGTAGCCTTTACATTTAGTTACGGTTGAGCCATCCTCCAGTTCAAGGTAATAAATCTTAGGTGCGGCGAATATCCCTTCCTTGAATGTATGCTCTAACTTTAGCATGCCAAGTTTATTAGAGTCACAATATTCAGGCGGAAGTGGTCCATTAACCACTAGTGAATCCGTGTCTGAGTAGAAAAGGTCTAACTTAAGGCTCAGAGCTAGTAATTTTAATTGGTTGATAATCATACGGCTATAAGCAGTAACTGCTGCGGCTATTGGCACATTTGTTTGTCCAGGTATTCCTTTAAGGTATTTTCTTAAGATTCTCATATCTTTATCTTTAGAGAAATCCAAAAGATCCTTATTTAGTATATATGTTATTAGCTCTAAGGTCCCTAGAGTGATTTTTTCCAAAACTAAGTAATTTTCTAATATATTGTCTAGCTGTTGAGGTTTTACTATGGCATGTTTTAGCTCAGGAGTATGCATTCCGAATCGTCCATACATTGAATTCATGAGCAATTTGGAAATGTTTCTCAGTACGGGTTTTCCTTCTAATTGAGCATTTACCTTCATAAGGTTTAGTTCCTCGATTAAAGCCTTAAAGGTATTGTCTCCTCTTTGGAATGCCCAAGCTTCTTCTATTCCAAGTAACCTGTAGCCATGCTCTAATGCGAACCGTAGCTCCTCTGAAAAAAAGAAACCAGAGATTTTACCTCCCGGGCAGACTAGTCTGCCACCCAACCTTATAGGA
>WNFW01000614.1_pt1 | contig 23535 bp, 19 predicted proteins | sample 5400131 | NCBI WGS metagenome assembly WNFW01 (sample SAMN13153362, study PRJNA577476) | soil metagenome | isolation source: 20 cm soil or saprolite under grassland replicate 1 | place: USA:California | collected 2016-06-15 | reverse complement strand
CCAGAGCCCGCCAAGTACCAAGCGTAAGAGCCGTCATCACCGGTCCGCAGATTTCCGGCCATCTCATCGGCAAGCAAATTCGCGACATGCCCGTCCTCTGCTGGGAGGTGGTGCGCTTCGTCGGCGATCGAGTGGCGGCCGTGGCCGCGGACACTCAGGAGGCGGCCGAAGAAGCCGTGGGCCTGATCGACGTCGATTACGAGGAGTTACCGGCGGTCTTCGATCCGCTGGAGGCGATGCAGCCTAGCGCACCGCGCCTTCATGAGGACGTTGCCGCCTATGAAGGTGCCCCGAAAGATCTGTTAGCTCTCGACGTCCATAACGGACTGACCCGGCTCGCTTGGCACAAGGGCGACGTGGAGCAGGGCTTTCGCGAGGCGGACTTAGTGTTGGAGCATACCTTTCGCATTCCTGGTCGGCATCAAGGATATCTCGAGCCGCACGCCGGCGTCGTCGCCATCGATCCCGACGGCCGGATCCAAGTGTGGGCGTCGGTAAAAAATCCGTTCGGGGTGCGCAGCCAGATGGCCAAAGCGTTGGGTTTGTCCGAGGATCGCATCCGCGTGAACGTGGTGAACGTCGGCGGTGAGTTTGGTGGCAAAGGCGACGGTATCGATTTGCCCATCGCTTATTTTCTCGCGCGGGAATCCGGTAGACCGGTGAAGATCGTCATGAATTACGCTGAGGAATTGACGGCGAGCAATCCCGCGCATCCGACGGTGATCACGATACGGAGCGGCGTTAAACCGGACGGCCGGATCGTGGCGCGCTCGCTCCGTGCGGTCCACGCCAGTGGCGCCTACGGCGCGCTCAAAGCCAATTCTTCTCTGGCTACCTGGCATTACGCCGGCGGCCAGTATCGAGTCGACAACGCTCGCTTGGAATTTTTGCAGATCTACACCAACACGGTTCCAGGCGGTTATTACCGGAGTCCGGGCGCCGTGGCGACGGCCTTCGCGATCGACTCGCATACGGACATCATCGCCGAGGAATTGGGCATGGACCCGGCAGAGTTTCGCCTGAGAAATTTCATCGGCGAAGGCGAAGAAGACGCCGTCGGCCATCGGCTGCGCGACGTGCGCTTCCGCGAAGTGCTGCAGGCTGCTTTGCGCGCGGCGAATTGGAAGGAGCCCAAACGCCTCAACTGCGGTCGCGGCATCGCCCTTTCCGGACGTCACATCAGCGGCGGCGATACCGGAGTGATTCTTACGGCCGAGCCCGACGGCACGTTCACAGTGCTTAGCCCGACGATCGACCAGGGTTCCGGCACGCACACGATCTTGCGCCAGCTCGTGGCGGAACAGATGAAGGTCCCCATGGAGAAGGTGCGGGTGCTCATTGGCGACACCGATACGACGCCGCGCGACAGCGGCGTTAGAGCCAGCCGCGTAACCTACGTCGCCGGCAATGCCGTGATGCAAGCCTGCGGCAAATTACGGGAACAGTTGTTACGTCATGCCGCGCGCAGGTTGGAATGCGGCGCCGATGAAATAGAATTCGACGGCGGCAAGTTCTGGCTGCGCCAAGATCCCGGACAACAAATCACCTTGCGGCGAGTGGTGACTCAGGCGAGCGAGCCCATGACCGTGAGCGTTTATGAGGACTACCCCTATCCGGAAGATATCTCTTACATTTGCGCGCAGGTCGCGGAAGTCGAGGTCGAGCCAGAGACAGGCGCCGTGCAGGTTCACCGCATCGTGAGCGCCCACGACGTCGGCACCATCATCAATCCGATCAGCCATCAGGGCCAGATCGACGGCGCTACGATCATGGGCATGGGTCAGGGGGTTATGGAAGAACTGGTCATGGAGAATGGCCGGATCACCAATGCGAGTCTCGGTGACTACAAGCTGCCGACGGCCGCCGATATCCCAGAACTCAAAACCGTCCTGGTAAAATCCGGCGGCGGCGTGGGGCCGCTGGATTCAAAACCCATCGGCGAATTCGCCAACAACGGTCCGCCGGCCGCCATTGCCAATGCCGTGGCCGATGCCGTGGGAGTTCGGCTGTTCGAGTTGCCGATCACGGCGGAGAAAATTTACCGGAGTTTGAAAGAAAGAAAACTGGCAAAGCGAAATGGATAAACTGACGTTTTTTGGCTTGTTTGCGGTTACGGCGATGTTAGTTTGCTATGCATTGGAAGATTGCAGTAGGTGGTTTGTCTTGGGGTTCGCTCTATCATGCGCACTCGGATCGGTTTACGGATTTCTTCAGGGCGCTTGGCCTTTCGGACTCGTAGAAGCTATTTGGTCGCTCGTCGCGGTACGACGATGGTGGAGAAGAATGTCAGCTTCAAAATGAGTCACCACACTGCAGTCATTCGTTTTGGAATTGGTTTCTGACTTACCGTTGGCTCTGTTATCGCGCTTGAAGCTCTCTTCGCAGGGCCGATCTCGGTGGCATCAATGAATCCGGCCCGTTTGCTGGCGCCGGGTATCGAGACGTGTCGAAACCCTTTGGATTTAACTCACAGCTCCTGTGACCGGCGCACTGTTAGCTTGATTCCAGGTGCAAGTGATTGAGCAAAAAGGGTGTTGCAGCCTCAGAACGAAAATTAAAGATGACCCGTTCAGCCATAGGTAAAACATGGACCTAAACTTACTGAGCCTCGTCGCTTTGGCGTTAGCCTTTGACTTTTTGAATGGCTTTCATGACGCCGCCAATTCCATTGCAACCGTAGTCTCCACTCGCGTACTTTCGCCACGGCAGGCCGTCGTGTGGGCGGCATTTTTCAATTTTGTGGCTTTTCTTGTGTTTCAGTTGAATGTGGCCTCCACCGTTGGGAAAGGCATCATCGATCCCGCGATTGTCGATCGCAATGTAATAGCCGCTACGTTGATTGCGGCTTGCATATGGGACCTCATTACCTGGTACCAAGGCTTACCTACCAGCTCATCACACGCTCTAATCGGCGGATTAATCGGTTCGGGCGTTGCTAAGATAGGTGCTAGCGCTCTTGTGTGGGACGGCATCATCAAAACAGTCGTCTTCATAGTGTTAGCTCCCATATTGGGGCTTGGGCTCGGATTGATCCTTGGGATAGTCACGTACTGGACATTTAGGAACTGGCATCCAGGTCGAGTACAAGGCTTTTTTCGTAAAGGTCAGCTCATTTCCGCCGCACTCTACAGCTTGGGTCATGGCGGAAACGATGCGCAGAAGACCATGGGGATCATTGCGATACTTCTGTTTTCCGCGGGTGTGTTGGGGTCAAGTTTTTACGTTCCGCTTTGGGTAGTTCTTTCCTGCCATGCGGCTATGGCACTCGGAACTCTTTTTGGTGGATGGAGAATTGTAAAAACAATGGGCCAGAGAATCGTCAAGTTGCGGCCGGTAGATGGCTTTTGTGCTGAAACCGGCGGCGCACTCACGCTTTTTGGCACCGCAGCGCTCGGTATCCCTGTCAGCACCACTCATACTATTACGGGCGGCATAGTAGGAGTGGGCTCATTAAAACGGCTTACGGCAGTCCGATGGGGAGTCGCTGGGCGGGTTGTCTGGGCCTGGATTTTAACTATTCCAGGCTCGGCAATTATCGCCGGTATTTCTTACGTCTTGTTATCTAACTACCTGTCAAAGTGAGCATGCTGGATCGAAACACTTCCTCGGGTGCCGATTGATCTGACCGGCAGTTTTCGATAGACAAACAGAGGAAAGTTGGTCGGAGCCTAACAGTCGAAGCTGATAAGGAGGACTACGATGCAACCAGCCGTGCAAGCTGATCAACCAAACGCTTCCGTAACGACCTCGCTGAACTATCTTATCGACACGGGGGAGAAGCCGGTCACTTACTCCAACGCGCCGGGAGGGCCGCGCATTACGACCCACACGGGGAAATACGAAAAGCGCTCCGTGACGATTTATAACGGCCGCCTGAGCCGGGACGGTTTTTCCCTGGAGCAAGAAGGCTTCGTTTTGGTCAAACATGAAACCAAAGTCGCGAACTTCTATGACGAAGAGGAAGTTCGTTCGGTTTACTATCCAGAAATCGAGCGGTTGGTGAAAGAGATGACCGGAGCCGCGAAGGTCTTGATTTTCGATCATACTCTGCGCGCCGCGGACGATGCGACCCGAGAACAGAAGCAGGTCGGCGCGCCGGTTCGGAACGTGCACAACGACTACACCGAATGGTCCGGGCCGCAGCGCGTGCGTGATTTGCTGCCGGCCGACGAAGCCGCGGAGCGCCTCCAACACCGCTTCGCGGTCGTGCAAGTATGGCGGCCAATCAACAAGCCTGTGCAAAGTTCGCCGCTCGCCATTGCGGACGCGCGAAGCCTTTCGAATGAGGATTTGATTGCGACTGAACGACGCTACCCGGAGCGAGTCGGCGAGATCTACCATATTACCTTCAACCCGGATCACCGTTGGGTTTATTTTCCCAACATGGAGAGAAACGAGGCGCTGGTGTTCAAGACCTACGATTGCGGGAAAGACGGCCGAGCGCGGTGGACCGCGCATGCGGCCTTCGATGATCCCATGAGCCCGCCGGATGCACCGGCCCGGGAAAGCATCGAAGTGCGCACCCTCGCTTTTTTTGCGCCTGAAAAGACGGCGGGGAGTTCCTAGTTTCAAGTTTCTCGTTTCTGATTGCCTAGAAACTAAAAACCAGAAACTGTGAATACTAATCTATTTTCCTTCTACGAACTGCAATGGACAACCTTCTTCAACAAACGCTCAATTTGATCGACCAGGGCACCGTCGAGCAGCGCTGCGCCGCGATGATCGTCCTGGCGGCTCTCAAGTTGGATAACGCCAGCGTTACCAAATCGGTCGGAGCGGCGTTGGATCATGCCAATCCGGTGCTCAAAGATTACGCTTTGCGTTACTTCGAAGAAGTACAACCCGCAAATGGCACGACGCTGGTGCTAAAATTTCTCGAGGACCCGGACAAGGCTGTTCAAGAGCGGGTGGTTCGCTGCCTCACCCGAGTCGGCCAGGGAGTTGTCCAGCCGCTGGCTCAGCGATTGCCCGATGCCTCGCGGCTATGGCAATTGAACGCGGCTCGGATTTTATGCGCGACACGGGGCAAAGCAGCGTTAAAAGCGCTTTTGCAGATCCTTCGCGCCGGAACGGACGAGTTTAACAGAGCCGTATGTGATCTGATGACCCCAATGATCCGGGAGATGGACGCCAAAGAACGGGACACACTCTACGATGAACTCGAGGCCTTCGCGCCGTCGCTTGACGTAAAGCAACAGAGACCGGCGGTGATCTCGGCGATCCGGCTATTTGGACAACTCGGCCGCCCTCAAGCGCGACGTTGGCTCTGCAAATTCCTGGGGGCTGAGCAGCACTCCAGTCTCCGCGCGCATGCGCTCGTGGCTTTGCTCCGTTGCCTTCGCGAGCAGGAGTTGCGCAAGGACGAATACGCAAAGCTTTTTCCCTTGCTGGAAGAGGCCGAGTTTTCGGAGGTTACACGCCTGGCGCTCGAATTACTCGACGCCCATGAGTTGCCGGCGGATTCCCGGCCGCTGCTGTCCCGCTTACTGGAAAGTCCCCACGCCGACGTGCAGAAGTTTGCGTTGCGGAAGATGGGCGATGTCGGTTCGCCGGCTTCCGTCCGCACCCTGCTGGAACAGTTGGGCGATTCGGATTATCGGCGCCGGGACGTGGCGGCCCGCGCTCTGCGCAAGATTCCCGAAGCGCGCAGCGCGCTCATTAAAGAGTTTTTGGCGTGTGACGACGCGAGCAAAGCGTGGAGTATCGCCGAGCTGTTGCCTTCCTTCGACGGCAAGTGGCGGCGGGACGTTCTGGAATCGCTTTGGAAGCGGCTGCAGGCGGCTGTCGGAGCCGAAGAGCGAATTCAGAATGCCTTCCTGAGCGTGCTCAAACAAGCGGACGGAAATTATGCGTACGAGCAGCTGGCCGCGCAGGGCGCGCGGCTCATCAAAGCCAAAAAGTACAAGGAGGCCGTCGATTTTCTGACGCCACTCAAAGAATTTTCAGAGTTGAAGCCCGAGAATAGATTTCACCTCGCTTTGGCCCAGCTGAAACTCCACTCTCCTACGGTCGCGAGTCACCGGCAGCATCCCGCCGTGGAATTGCTCAGCGATCTATGCCGGAACTCGGCCTACCCGCTCTTCGAAGCGCTCAAGAAGGAAAAAAGCCTCGCCCCCGAAGACCTGTTTTCTCTCGGCTTTAGCCTGGTGGAACGATCCGGGGAGGAGCGTAGCCTGGGAAGGGATCTACTGGAACATCTGGCGTCTCGATTCCCGCGGAACAAAGTCGGCAAGAGCGCCAAGAACAAGTTGAAGCTCGTTACCGCCTAGCATCTCGCCATCGCAAATTTCCCCGGGAGCAAATGTAAATAGGTAAAGCCTCTTCAGTTCTAGATTTCGTGTTTAAACTTGGTTTAAATTCTTTCTATACTTCTCGAGCAGGAACTGGAGAAAGTATATGAGTCCTCTGAAGATCGCCACCTGGAACGTGAACGGAATACGCGCGCGCGAGGCGCAGTTCCTCGAATGGGTAGAGCGCGAGCGGCCCGATGCCGTTTGCTTGCAGGAGCTCAAATCGACGGTCGACCAGGTTCCGCCCTCGATTTGTGAGCTGCAGGGATATCGGTGCCACTGGCACGGCGCGCGGGCCTACTCGGGTGTCGGCCTCCATATCCGGCGGGACGCCTTCTCGGAGGAGCCGCGCTTCCTCCATCCTCCCTTTGACTATGAGACCCGCATCGTTACGGCCGAGATCGGCAGTTTGATAGTAGCCTCCGTCTATGTTCCCAATGGCGGCAAAGATTTCCCGGCCAAAATGAAATTCCTGGGCGAGATGGAGCGGTACGTTGCTGAGGTACACGCGAGCGGCGCGCGACTCGTTATCTGTGGAGACATCAACATCACCCGCAGCGAGCGGGACGTTCATCCGAAGGAGCGAAATCCTAATCTGGTCGGCCAGCGGCCCGATGAGAGGGAAATATTCGAGCGGCTTCTGGCGCAGGGGCTCGTGGACGTTGGACGCGCGCTCGATCCGGATAACGAAAATCTTTTCACCTGGTGGGCGCCGTGGCGGCGGATGCGTGAGCGCAATATCGGCTGGCGGCTCGATTATATTCTGGCAAGCGAATCTTTGGCGTCGAAGGCGACTCAGTGCTCGGTCTATCGGGAAATCGGGACCAGCGATCATGCGCCCGTTGTCGCGATCTTCGATTTGAACGGCGAGGCGCCAAGCCGAGTTAACGAAGGTTAGTCAGCGCGAGAACGATCATGAAGAAATCCCGCTCACAACAAACCGATCTCAGCCGGTTCGGCAGGCTCGCCGAATACAATCGGAGACGCCGCTTCGGTGTGACCCCTGAGCCTGCGGGCAAAGTGGGACGGGCGCAGAAAGCGGAGTTAGAGTTTGTTGTCCAGAAGCACCGCGCCAGCCGCCTGCACTACGATTTTCGTCTGGAGCACGACGGCGTCATGCTCTCCTGGGCGGTTCCGAAAGGCCCGTCCCTCGATCCCTCAATTAGGCGCTTCGCCATGCAGACAGAGGATCACCCGATCGATTACAACCAATTCGAAGGCGTCATCCCGGAAGGAGAATACGGCGCGGGAACCGTGATGATCTGGGATCGAGGCACGTGGGAGCCCGAGGTGGAAGACGTCGATCGCGCGCTAGCGAAGGGCGATCTCAAGTTCACGCTTCATGGCAAGAAGCTCCGCGGCTCGTGGGTGCTCGTGAGGATGCGGGAGCGGCAGTGGCTCTTGATCAAGCACCGCGACAAAATCGCCTCCACCGTTGATATCACCGCCGCCAAGCCTCGCTCGGTGGTTTCCCGACGAACCCTGGCAGGCATCGCGCGCAGCGCCGGCGCAAGCACTCGTCAGCTCGCCCAGGCCCAGGAGGCCGATGCTTCTTCGGCTGGCCCGGATCGCTAATCGCCGGTTACTAAGCTAAGTCCGGCTTTCACCCGCTACGCGGTCTGCAAAGATGAGAGGCAATTCGGGAACCCAGAGAAAGGCGTTGGATTATTTGCCCGCGACTTGGACGCTAGGGAAAATATTGTCGCTTTACTCAGCGCGCTGGGAATCAAGGGAGATCCTGAGCGCTTTTTCGATCGTTCGTTGCCGGCCGAGTGTTGGGTAAGCCGTAGATATCTTGTCTTTAGCTCAGGCATCCATTCATGTCTCATCCGCGATGCTCCCGCTGGATCTAACCCTCGGATCGTTCTGGCCCGTCTTCCCGCCATTGTGACAAAAGACATTTTAGCGTGGGAAAAAATTTGCTGGACTTAGAGAAAAGTTTGTAGAATCAATAACCTCGTCCAAGCTAAGACTATCATTTGAACAACCTTGATAGTCCAGGTGCTGGCGTTGAGCCGATTTTTACCTTATCATTTCTAATTCGTCCCTCGAATCATGGCTGCTGCGGCTGCTACTCTGCCGAGGTTGACAAACCGTAAACGAATATGATTGAGGCTTCCATATCTTGTGCGAAGGAGTCTTCGCTGTCCGCGCCGGTTCAAAACGAATATGCTCGATGGATCGCGCTCAGTCAGGTGAAAGGGCTGGGGGGCGTAAGTTTCAAAAAGCTCGCGGCTCATTTTGTCGATCCCACGCGGGTTTTTTCTGCGTCCGCGGAAGAACTGCAGCAAGTGCCGGGGCTCGATAAATCCGTTATCGAAGGTCTGGTGAATTTTTCCGGATGGGAGCAAATCGAAACCGAAATCCGCCGCATCCGGCAAGCGGAAGTCACCATCGTGCCGTTCACGGATGTGCGCTATCCCGCTCGGCTCCGCATGATTGCTGATCCGCCGCCCTTTCTTTACGTAAAAGGCGAGATCCGTGCCGAGGATGACAAAGCGGTTGCCGTGGTCGGCTCGCGCAGCGCCAGCGATTACGGCCGCAAAGTGACGCGTGATCTTTCTCGGGGCCTGGCTGCTTTGGGGTTCACCGTTGTGAGCGGGTTGGCCCGCGGCATTGACGGCACAGCGCATGAGACGGCGCTCGGGTGCGGCGGTAGAACGATCGCGGTTTTAGGTTCGGGTGTCGATCGCGCTTATCCGCCGGAGCACGCAGCGCTTTATCGTCGGATCAGCCAAAACGGCGCGGTGGTTTCCGAATTGCCTGTCGGTACGCGGCCCATGGCCTTCAACTTTCCACCGCGCAATCGCTTGATCAGCGGTTTATCGTTGGGCGTCGTGGTGGTGGAGGCGACTGAGAAAAGCGGTTCCTTGATTACGGCGGCGCTGGCCGTGGAACAAGGACGAGAGGTGTTTGCAGTCCCTGGAGAAGTGGGTTCCAGTCGCAGTCGCGGCGCGCATCGTTTGATTCGTCAAGGGGCGAAATTGGTCGAAACCGTCGAGGATATTGTCGAAGAGATCGCGCCGCAGCTTTTGACCCGCGCCGGTGAGCAGGCGAAAGACGGGCGGCGGGGACTGCCGCAAAATGCGAGCGAGGAAGTCAAAAAGATTTTCCACCTGCTGCAGGAACGCTCCCTCCAGATTGACGAGGTCATCGAGAGCAGCGGTTTTAGCCCCTCCAAAGTTTCGGAAGTTCTTTTGGATTTGGAGTTGCAGGGCTATCTCCGACAGCTCCCCGGCAAAAGATACCGGGCAGAATAATCAAACATTGCACGACCCATTATTGCTTTGAAGAAATGAGTTGAATTTTATGGCAGCGAAAAATTTAGTCATCGTCGAATCTCCCGCCAAGGCTAAAACCCTGGGCAAATATTTAGGAAAAGACTTTCAGGTCAAAGCGTCCGTTGGACATATTGTCGATCTACCCAAGAGTAAGTTGGGCGTGGATATCAAGAAAAACTTTGCGCCCGATTTCCATGTGATTCAAGCCAAGAAAAAAGTCATCGAAGAGCTAAAAAAGGCGGTCAAGGGCAAGGAAAGGATCTACCTCGCGTCGGATCCGGACCGTGAAGGTGAAGCCATTGCCTGGCATATCGCGGACCAGATCGCAAAAAACCATCGGCGCGTTCATCGTGTTTTGATCAACGAGATCACGCGCAGGGCCGTCCAAGACGCCATCGCAAACCCCCAAGAACTGGATCGTAACAAGTTTGACGCGCAGATCGCGCGCCGGATCTTGGACCGCTTGGTCGGTTACCAGATCAGTCCCCTCCTCTGGAACAAGGTTCGCAGGGGATTGAGCGCCGGTCGCGTCCAGTCCGTGGCGGTGCGCTTGGTCTGCGAGCGTGAAAGGGAGATCCGCGCGTTTGAATCCCAGGAGTACTGGTCGCTCGCCGCTTTATTGGAAGGACGAGTGCCGCCTTCGTTCAAAGCCCGACTGGCTCAGTGGCAAGGGCAGAAAATCGATAACAAGAAATTTCGCCTGGAGAATGAGCCGCGCGTCCAGGAGATCATCAAATCCTTAGAAGGTGCTTCATGGATAATCGGCGAAGTCGAGAAAAAGGAGCGCCGCCGTTATCCGACGCCGCCGTTCGTCACCAGCAAGTTGCAACAGGAGGCGTCGCGAAAGCTGGGTTTTCAGCCGAGGCGAACCATGCAGCTCGCGCAGCAGCTCTATGAAGGCGTCGAGTTGGGCGACGAAGGCTCCGTGGGTCTCATCACCTATATGAGGACCGATTCCACTCGTGTCTCCAATGACGCGCTCAGTGCCGTACGGCAATTTATCGCGGGACAATACGGCAAGAGCTATGTGCCCAACAAACCGAATACCTATCGATCGAAAAAGGGCACGCAGGATGCTCACGAGGCGATTCGGCCCACGGCGATGGAGTACGCGCCTGAGCGAGTGCGGCGATTTTTGCGCCGCGACGCCTTGCAGCTTTATTCTCTGATCTGGGATCGTTTCGTCGCGAGTCAAATGGTGCCCGCGTTGTTCGATCAGACCGTCTTTGAAATTCCCGTGCGCGAAGCAGTTTTTCGCGCCACCGGACAGCAGATCAAATTCGACGGTTTCATGAAAGTCTACATCGAGGGGCGTGACGACCGGGCTGCGCAGGCGAACGGTCGTGATGAAGAGGAGGCTGAGGACGAGAATAGCGATAATGAGGGAATGCTACCCGATTTGCAAAAAGGGGATTCGCTCAAACTTCTTTCGATGGACCCCAAGCAGCATTTTACCCAGCCGCCGCCCCGCTACACCCAAGCCTCGTTGATCAAGGAACTCGATGAGAAGGGGATCGGCCGGCCTTCGACTTACGCGAGCATCATTTCCAATATTTTGGATCGCGAGTATGTGGTCCCGGATGAACGGCGGTCGCTCGCTCCGACCGACCTCGGCTTTCTCGTCACGGACCTTCTGGTGGAGAGCTTCCCCGACATTTTGAACGTTAAATTCACCGCCGGGATGGAGAACGAGCTGGACAAGATCGAAGAGGGCAAAGAAGCATGGACCAAGGCGATGAAGCGCTTCTATACCCCTTTTGCGCGGGACCTCAAGAAAGCCGCATCTGAGATGAGAGACGTCAAGCGCCAGGAGGTGCCGACGGATATCACCTGTGACAAATGCGGCGCCCTGATGGTGGTCAAGTGGGGCCGCAACGGCGAGTTCTTGGCGTGTCCGCGTTATCCCGAATGTAAGAACACAAAGAATTTCAAGCGACACGACAATGGTGAAATCCATATCGCGAAAGAAGAGCCAGTCAACGAGCTTTGTGAACAGTGCGGCCGGCCGATGCAGCTCCGCTGGGGGAAGTACGGCAAATTTCTCGGCTGCAGCGGTTATCCGGAATGCAAGAACATCCGCCCGTTGGAAAAGCCCGTGGATCTGGGAATCAAGTGTCCCGACTGCAAAGAAGGAAACCTGAAGGAGCGAAAATCGCGGCGGGGAAAAGTCTTCTATGGTTGCGACCGCTATCCCGATTGTAAATTTGCCTCCTGGGACCGTCCGGTGGCGGGACCGTGTCCCCGATGTGGCGAGCTGATCCTAGTGGAGAAACTGACCAAGCGTGCCGGCCGGACCCGGCGCTGCCGCAACAAGGATTGCGGCTATTCCATCCAAGTAGCGGAACCCTAGCTCATGGAAAATATCGTCCGCATCGTCGGCGCTGGACTGGCGGGATCGGAGGCCGCTTATCAACTTGCCCGGCGAGGAGTGGCCGTCGAGCTTTTTGAAATGCGGCCACAGCGCATGACCGAAGCCCACTCTACCGGCCATTTCGGCGAATTGGTTTGCAGTAACTCGCTTCGCTCCAACTCCTTAGCGGCTCCGGCGGGACTCTTGAAAGAAGAGATGCGCCGGCTGGACTCGCTCGTTATTCGAACGGCCGAAGCTAACCGCGTACCGGCGGGATCTGCGTTAGCGGTTGACCGTGAACTCTTTGCGCGCTCCTTGACTGAGGCGGTGGAAGCGCTCGATCGCGTCCGGATCCTTCGCCGAGAGATCCAGGATATACCGGACGGCATCGTCATTCTTGCCAGCGGGCCGCTTACGTCCCAAGCGTTGTCAAGACAACTCACTTCGCTTTTGGGCGAGGAGCATCTTTATTTCTACGATGCCATTTCACCTATCGTGACGGTGGAATCGATTGACGCCGCGGTGGCGTTTCGCGCTTCGCGCTATGGCCGTGACGGCGACGATTATCTAAATTTGCCCATGACGGGTCAGGAGTACGACCGATTCGTCGACGCTTTGCTGTCGGCGGAGAGGGTGGCGACGCGTGACTTCGAACGGTTTGTGCCGTTCGAAGGCTGCATGCCCATCGAAGAAATGGCGGACCGAGGAAGGGAAACCTTGGCCTTCGGTCCCATGCGAGCGGTGGGGATTGTCGATCCACGTACGGGGAAGCAGCCTTACGCCGTCGTCCAGTTGCGCCAGGAGAATCGAGAACAGACTCTTTACAACCTGGTTGGTTTCCAGACCAAGATGACCTACCCGGAACAGCGGCGAGTCTTCGGGATGATTCCTGGACTTGAAAAAGCGGAGTTGGTTCGTCTCGGAAGTCTGCATCGAAATACTTTTGTCAACTCTCCGCTCCATCTCAGGCCGACCCTGCAATGGCGCCGGCGATCGACGCTTTTCTTCGCCGGACAGATGATCGGCGTGGAAGGATATATCGAGTCGGCCGCAACGGGTCTTTTGGCCGGCATCAATGCCGCAAGGCTGCTCGCGGAAAAGGAACCGATCGTTCCGCCGCCGACAACGGCGCTGGGAGCGCTCTTGCGCTACATCACGGATCCGGAGCGCAAGCGATTTCAGCCGATGAACGTCAACTTCGGCTTGATTCCTTCGTTGCCGGCAAAGGTTCCTGGAAAAGCCAAGAAGGAAATGCTGGCGCGGCGGGCGCTGGCGGATATGGACGCTTGGATCGTCGATGCAATGAGGCGGACAGAAACAGCTTCTTGCAAACCCACAACGAACCCGGAGACGACCTTGGCGCGATGAACGGGAAACGGCTTGCCGCCATTGATATCGGTACTAACACGATCCTCTGTCTCATTGTTGAACTGGCAAATGACGGCCGATTTAAGGTCCTGGACGATCTCGCCGAAATTACCCGACTGGGTGAGGGACTCGATCGCAGCGGCCGAATCGATCCTGAAGCAGAGCGGAGAAGCCTGGATGTTTTGCGACGCTATCTCGACCGCTGCAGCGAGCTTGGCGTCGAAGAGTTCGTCGCGGCTGGCACCAGCGCGCTTAGAGACGCCAAAAATAGTAGTGAAGTCAGGGCCCGCCTGAAACAGCGGCTGGGACTGGAAGTCCGGGTGCTCGGCGGCGAGCAAGAGGCGGCTTATTCCTATCTCGCGGTGCGGCGAGGGCTGACTCTCAGCGATAAAGAACTCCTGGTCATCGATATCGGCGGGGGCAGCACGGAATTGATCTGGGGGAAGGAAAACGGAGTTTATCGGTTGAGCAGTCTGGATGTGGGTTCGGTGCGGCTCACGGAGCGGTTTCTCCACTCAGACCCTGCTCGCGGCGAGGAATGTGAGGCGATGGTCCAGGCGATCGACGTAGAGATCAAAAATCTCCTTGACCAATGGGGTTCATGCATGGGTTTAACTCTCGTCGGGATTGCCGGTACGTTCACTACTCTCGCAGCGGTGGAAAAACAGCTGACGGATTATTCTCACAGCGAGGTTCACGGGAGTCGTTTAGCGCTTGGGGAAGTACGGCGGCAGATTCAGCTTTATCGTGAAAAGAGTATCGCTGAGCGGAAAAAAATTGCCGGATTGGAACCCAAGCGGGCGGATGTAATTCTAGCCGGCGCTTATCTCATAGAAAGGATCATGACCTTCTTGCGCGCGGAGCAGGTCATCGTGAGCGATCAAGGTGTCCGCTATGGCCTGCTGTATGAACGCTTGGATCAACTAAAAATTAATCAGCCAAAAACCTGTTGACTTTTGCAGCGGGATTCGGAATTATCACACCTTGTTTTTGTAAAATCGCATTGTATCCGTTTTCTAGGAATATTGAGTTAAAGAGGAGGAGGTGAACGCAAATGACAAAAAGCGATCTCATCGATGCCGTGGCCAAAGCCGCCAAGATTAACAAGCGAGCCGCCGGGGAAGCCGTCGACGCAACTTTCGACAACCTTTCTCGCGTGATCAAGAAAAGTAAGCGCTTTCAGATGCCCGGATTCGGGACATTTAGCGTACGCTCACGCAAAGCACGTAAAGGAAGAAATCCTCAGACCGGTGCCGTCATCACGATCAAAGCCAGCCGCACGGTAGGATTTAAACCGGCCCCCAATTTAAAAAAGGGGTTATAGCGGATCGGTTAACCGTTGGAGGCCACCACGGGCAACCGGGTGGCCTTTTTTTCGCTCCGCTTGCCGACGGTGCTCAGGGCACGTACAATGGCCCGAAATCGAGCCCGTGCAGAGTTTCGCTAGAGAAGAATCATGTCACTGAGAACCGAGAAAATTTGGTTGGATGGGGAGCTGATCCCTTGGGAAGAGGCGAAGGTGCACGTCTTGGCGCATGCCCTTCACTACGGCACGGCCTATTTCGAGGGTATTCGCTGCTACGCCTTGATGGATGGCCGTTCGGCGGTGTTTCGCCTGGAAGAGCATCTCCGCAGATTTTCCGACTCCGGCAAGATTCTGGGTTTTCCCCTTCCCTATACGATCGAGCAGCTTCGGCAGGCGACGTTCGATATTATCCGGGCGAACCAACTCAAGGAGTGTTATATTCGCCCGTTGGCCCTTGTCGGTCTGGGAGAAATGGGTTTGTATGCCCCCCACAATCCCGTAAATGTCTGTATCGCGGTTTGGCCGTGGGGCGCGTATCTCGGCGATGAAGGACTCAAGAACGGAATACGGGCAAAAGTTTCATCATTCACGCGCCATCACGTCAACGTGATGATGACCAAGAGCAAGGCGGCGGGGAATTACATCAACTCCGTTCTCGCCAAAAGCGAAGTCAAGAAAGCCGGTTACGACGAAGCCATTATGCTGGACGCTGAAGGGTATGTCTCGGAAGCCAGCGGGGAAAATATTTTCATCGTCCGCAGCCGCAAGGTGAAGACGACGCCGCTCACCTCAATCCTCCCAGGAATCACGCGGGATTCAATTCTAACGATCGCCCGCGACAAAGGCTATGAAGTGGTGGAGGAGCGCTTTACGCGCGACGAGCTCTATACGGCGGATGAAGCTTTTTTTACCGGGACGGCGGCCGAATTGACCCCCATCCGCGAAGTCGATGACCGCCAAATCGGCGCGGGCTCCTGCGGTCCGGTTACCGCTGATATTCAGCAAAGCTTCTTTGACGTGATCAAAGGGAAACACAAAAAATATTCGTCGTGGCTCGCATACCTCTAACGCGCAAGCGACCTCAGAGTATCCTTTTCGGCACACCGCGCTTTTTATTCGTCTGGAAACAGAGTTGATGACCGAGACTCGGGAACCGACCCTACGAGTGACTATGCTCCCGCGCGATACCAACGCGCGCGGAACCATTTTCGGCGGGGTCATCTTGAGCCACATCGATTTGGCGGGCGCCATTGCGGCTTCGCGGCAAGCAGCGCGAAATTTTGTTACCCGGGCCATGCGTGAAGTCGGCTTCATTGCTCCGGTGTATGTCGGAGACGTCGTGAGTTTCTATACGTCTGTAGCGCGCGAAGGAAGGACATCGATGACCATCGAAGTTCTAGTGGAGGCTGAACGATCCGGGGAACCAGGAGAACAGATCCGCGTGACCGAAGCCGAGGTGGTTTATGTGGCGGTGGACGAAAAAGGCAAACCCACCTCGATCCGATGAGATGATGCAGCTTGGCAATATTCTCGTCGGTACCCTGGTTATCCTTATCGTCACGGCGCTGGCGGCCTTTTCCCAGGGCGGGCCAGCTAAAATGGGCAGGACAGGGTGTCCTCAGTGTGTGAATGACGGCTCGCCCATATCTCTGTCGCTGCAGAAGGCCGACGAATTGTATGCGAGTTTCAAAACCAAAGAGGCGCGAAGCGAGCTTCTTAGGGTTCTGGCTTGGGACCCGCAGAACGCAGAAGCGCTTTCTAAAATGGCCCGAGTTTATATCGAGTTCGCCGATCTGATCCCGGAATCGTCTCCCGACTGGCAAGCAAAAAGAATGGTGGAATACCGGACGGCCGAGGACTATGCCCGTAAATCTGTCAAAGCGGATCCGAATTCCACCTGGGGCCATTTTTATGTCGCCGCGTCGCTGGGAAGTGTCGCCGCTTTGTCGCCGGTGGCCAAGCAAATCGATTTGGCGGGAGAGATTCGTGAAGCCATCGAAAAGGCGATTGCGCTCGATCCGCAAAACGGCTTCGCCTATCATGTCTACGGAATCTGGCATCGAAAGATGGCGGAGATCGGTAAAACCGAGCGCTTGTTTGCCGCCGTACTCTACGGTCGTTCCGTTCCCAAAGGGAGCTTGGATCAGTCCATCGACTACTTGAGGAAGGCCGTCGCTCTCGATCCCACCGTCATCGCTAGCCGACTGGAGTTAGCGAAAAGCTACGTAGCGGTTGAAAATTGGACTCTGGCGCGCAAGTTCCTCGTCTCTGTGCGAGAACTTCCCATACAGTTCTCCGACGACGCCAAGCATAAACAAAAAGCGGAGCAGCTGCTGGAAGAGATCAAGGAGCGCTAGCGCCGAGACACCTAATAACCATCCGAGTTCCTGACCCGCATCGATCCAACGGGGGTCAGCAAATTTTCCACCGCGGCGAATTCGGCCAAATTCTCATCGTCGCCAATCGAGGCGGTTGCACGAGCCGCGGCCTTTCAGTATCTATGAGCACTAAGATGAACCGGCTCCAAAGAGTCCTTGCATTGCTGATCTCGCTCGTAAGCTTGGTCGGCTGCGGCCGATCTTCGAGTGCGCCTAGAATTTTGCGCGTAGGATTTGTCCCGGCGGAAGATGCCCAACGAGTCATCCAAAACGCCCAGCCGATTATCGATATCCTGCAGAAAGAGCTGGGCATGGAGGTGCAGCCTTTCGTGGCGACGGATTACACCGGCGTCATCGAGGCGCTGCGAGCCAATAAGCTGGATATCGCATTTTTGACGCCCGCGTCCTACGTGCTGGCCAAAAACGAAGCGAACGTGACCGTGGTGCTCAAGTCGGAGCGCAAAGGCTCGCCTTTCTATTATGCGGCGATCATCACGCGGGCCGACAGCGGCATTAACAAATTAGCAGATCTACGCGGCAAGACCTTCGCTTTTGGAGACCCGCTCTCGACGTCGGCCAACGTTTTTCCCCGAAAAATGTTTCACGAGGCCGGGATCGACCCGGCGCGCGATTTCAAGCAGATTCTCTACTCCGGCGGCCATGACGCCACGGTGCTGGCGGTGCTAAACGGCAAGGTCGATGCCGGCGCAACTTATGCAAACTCGCCGGACAATAACGATACGGCGTGGATGCGTTATTTGAAAAGTTCGGAGGACGTCAAAAAGATTCACGCCATTGCTTTCTCCGAGCCGATTCCAGCGGACAATCTGGTGATCAACTCACATCTCGAAGAGAGCCTTGCCCAAAAAGTGCAAACGATCTTCCTCGATCTCAGCCGTGACCCCAAGGGAAAAGAGATGCTGCGGGATCTCTATCAGATCGACGGCTTTGTGGCGGCGACCGACAAAGACTACGATTCCGTGCGCCAGGCATTCGCCATCGCCGGCATCGAGCTCAGAGAAGCGCTCAAAAAAAAGCAGCCGTGAGCATTCTCGAAATCAAGGACTTGCATCAATCTTATGGTCCGACGCCGGTGCTTCGGGCGGTCAGTCTCAAGATCGAGCAAGGAGAGTTCGTCGGAATCATTGGCCTGAGCGGTTCGGGCAAATCGACTTTGCTCCGCTGCATCAACCGGCTCATCGATGCCAGCTCGGGCGCCATTATGGTGCCCCGCTCGCTGGTCGGTGGAGATTCCAACAATGGCAGGGCGGATGTTCTGAAGCTCGCGAGACCGGAGCTCCGTCTCCTGCGCCGCAAAATCGGCATGGTCTTCCAGCAATTTAATATCGCCAAGCGTCTTTCGGTCATCGAAAACGTCCTCTCCGGCGGCCTCGGATATCAGCCGGCGCTGCGAAGCACCCTCCGTATCTTCTCGGCGGAGGAGCAGCGCCAGGCTCTGACTAACTTGAAGCGGGTCGGTCTTCTCGATCACGCGTACAAACGGGCGGATGAGCTAAGCGGCGGCGAACAACAGCGGGTGGCCATTGCGCGAACCTTGATGCAGCAGCCGGCGATCATTCTTGCCGATGAGCCGGTTTCCAGCCTTGACCCGAAATTGTCGCGGGTCGTCTTGGATATTTTGAAGCGGGTTTGCAAAGAAGATGGAATTACGGCGCTGGTGAGTCTACATACTCTGGAGCTTACGCGAGAGTACGCCGACCGGGTGATTGGACTGAAACAGGGGCAGGTTTTCTTTGATGGCCCCGTGCGTGACTTGACTGAGCCGATTGTCGATTCGGTTTATCAGCGAAGAGAATAAGAAACCGGGTCTCAATCCGGTTCGAATCCCAATACACGATCCAGCGCTAGTCTTCCGGGTCCGGAAAGTAACAGACTGATACTCATTGTCGGTGAGCTAGCCTCTGAGGCGAGTCACGGATGAGCCATGAGCTCCATCAGAAAAAGTGTGGGGAGAACTAACTTCGCTGAGGAAACCATGAAGAGAAGCGAGACCGATATTTTTTCCGAGGCACCGACGCCGCCGAAGCGCGGCGCAAGATTCTTGGTTTTGCTGGTCATCTTTGGGCTGATCATGGCGTGGTCTTTTCACGGCGCGAAAATCCGCCCGGGTGAATTGATTCAAGGCATCCCGCAGATCGCCATCACGTTAGGGCGCATGTTGCCGCCGGATTTTTCTAAAGTGACCCATGCCAAGGGCTACTTTTTACCCGAAGGATTCTCGCTCCGGGAATTATTTCTTCCGCTGCCGCTTCCAGCGCAACAGGCGCGGATCAAACAGCGCTGGTGGGACAATACCTTTCCGCAAACCATCGTCGGCGCCACGTTAGAGACGGTACAAATGGCTCTGGCGGGAACTTTTCTTGCGTTGATTGTCGCGTTTCCAGTCGGTTTCCTCGCCGCGCGCAACACCACGCCGCACCCGCTGGTTTACCACGCCTTACGGACCGTGCTGAACTTTCTCCGCACGATTCCGGACCTTGCACTGGGACTGCTCTTCGTCGCGGCGGTGGGTCTCGGCGCTTTTGCCGGCACCTTGGCGTTGGCGATCCACACCGCGACCGTTCTGGGAAAACTGCTTTCCGAATCGGTGGAGAATATCGACGAAGGGGTGGTGGAAGCGATCCGTGCTACCGGCGCCGGCTACTCGCAGATTCTGTCGTTCGCCGTGCTGCCGCAAATCTTGCCGGATCTGATCTCTTTTACATTGTATCGGCTGGAGACGAACATTCGTGCCGCGTCCGTTTTGGGGCTGATCGGCGCCGGCGGCATCGGTTATCTGATGAACACGAGCTTTCGGACGTTTCAGTATCAGGAAGCGGCCGCCATCGTGATTGTTTTAATCGCGCTCGTGATGCTAGTGGATTATCTGAGTTCGCGTCTGCGGAAACTCGTCGTTTAGCTGCGAAAGTAGGCGCCCCGCAGCTCAGCAGTGCTTCCATCGGCGGGTTGACGTCCGGAACGGAAATAAACGCCGTCATGGACATTTTTTAGCCCCTTGTGTAATCTCGCGCAGGAGAAACAATTTCGATGATTCGCGTCGTTGGTTTGGTGGCAAAATACCAGGAGCCCAAGGCTGCCGAAATGGTGCGTTGGTTGGCGCCGTGGCTCAAGCAGAGGAGAAAGAAAGTTCTGGTGGAAGACGGTGTGGTCCGCGGCGCCGGCGTCTCCTGCACCAAGAAGCAACTGGCGGCCAAAGCCGATCTGATCATCTCGTTGGGCGGCGATGGAACCCTGCTCAACATCGCGCCTCTGGTGGAGCGGCCCGATGTCCCCATTCTCGGTGTGAATTTGGGCGGCCTCGGCTTTATCACGGAAGTAGCAGTGGACGAACTGGAGTCCGTCTTGGCAAAAACTCTGGAGGGAGATTACGAAGTTGAAAAGCGCATGACTCTGGAGGTCCGGGTCAATACGAAGAACGGTAAATTGCGCAAATTTAGAGTTCTCAACGACGCCGTGATCGCCAAAGGCGCGCGCAGCCGCATCATCGATCTGGAGACCTATGTTGGCGACGATTATCTTTGCACTTACCGGGCGGATGGCTTGATTATATCCACGCCTACCGGTTCCACGGCCTATTCCCTGGCCGCCGGAGGACCTATCTTGGAACCGGCCCTGGGCGCAATCATTTTGAGCCCCATCTGTCCCCACACTTTGACCAACCGGCCCATCGTGGTTCCCAACAAGTCGACCATTCAGGTAACGCTTCGTTCTTTCGGCGATACCGTCATTCTCATTCCCGACGGGCAGCCGGGCGTGCGCTTGAACAATGGCGATCAGGTGGAGGCGCGGGATTTTGGTTTGCCGGTCTCGTTGATCAAGCTGCCGTCGCGCAGCTATTATGAAATCCTGCGCAACAAACTGAAGTGGGGAGAACGTTAATCCGGCCTTGGTATGCTGCGCGAGCTACGGATCAAGAATTTCGCCGTGATCGACGAGGTGGCGCTGGAGCTGGGACCCGGACTCAACGTCCTCACCGGAGAGACGGGTGCCGGCAAATCGATCGTCCTCAATGCGCTCGGCTTGATCTGCGGCGAGCGCGGCGCTTCGGACATCATCCGCCACAAAGAAGAAGAGGCGAACGTCGAGGCCCTGTTCGATGATCTCCCGCCGCCACTCGAAATCAAGCTGAAAGAGCTGGGTTTCGATGCCGGCGGTGAATTGGTTATCAAACGGATTCTCAGCCGCTCGGGGAAGAATCGCATCTATATCAACGGAAGTCTCTCGCCGCTGAACCTTCTTTCGGAAGTCGGGAGTTGCCTGGTTCACATTTACGGACAACACGAACACCATACGTTGCTGCAGCCGGAGACCCAGCTGGCTTTGCTGGACGGCTTCGCGGTTCTCCATGACAAAACCGAGTTGATGAAGCAGAACTTCGATGCGCTCACGGCGGCTTGGAGCAATCTCACGAAGGCACGAGAATCACTCGACCAGCGGCGCCGCGAGAAGGCGTTCCTCGAAGCTCAAGCGGAGGAGATTGTTCGAGCCCGGCTCAGACCCGGGGAAGAAGAGGCACTGCAAGCAACCAAGAACCTCTTAGTCCATGCCGAGAAGCTTCATCAGGGGTGTCGCGAAGGCGAGGAGCTGCTTTACGAGGGCCAAGAGGCGCTGGTAAGCCGCTTGGGGAAGTATGCGTCTAAGTTAAGAGAATTAACGGGCATCGATGAAACGCTTAAATCCGCCATGGAACTGCTCGACTCATCGTTGGCACAGTTGCAAGAGGCAACGGCGGAGCTGCGGCGCTACGCGGATCGAATCCATTTCGAGCCCGGCGCTCTCGAACAACTAGAGGACCGGCTCGCGGACATCCACCGCCTGAAACGAAAATACCATGGCAGCGTCGAGGATATTCTGAGATTGCATGATGAAACTGATGCAGCGCTCGAAGCGTTGGATCGTGGGGAAGAGGAAATCTCGGCGCTGGAAAAGGCGTTCGATGAGGCTAGAAGGACGGCATGGGACGCGGCTCAGAAACTTTCCCTTGAACGTCAGCGGATAGCGAAGCGACTGAAGAAAGAAATGGAGAAAGAAATTGAAGGTCTCGGCATGCCGCACGCGACTTTTGAAGTTCGCTTCATTACGCAAGATGAAAAGGAGGATCAGCCGCCGTTTTTCATCGCCGGCAGTCGACTTACGGCAAAGGGCATGAACCAGGTGGAATTTTACTTCTCTCCCAATCCCGGCGAGCCGGTGAAGCCGCTGGGTAAAATCGCCTCCGGCGGCGAACTGTCCCGGCTGATGCTAGGCCTCAAGTCTTTGGTACTGACGCCGGGAGACATCCCGACCTTGTTGTTCGACGAGGTCGATGCGGGAATCGGCGGCGGCGTTGCGGAAATCGTGGGGAAAAAGCTCAAGCAGGTCGCGGCATCGCACCAGGTCATCTGTGTGACACACCTGCCGCAAATCGCCGCCCTCGCCGACTCCCATTACATCGTTGAGAAAGAGGTCGTAAAGGGTAGAACGTTTGCTCAGGTCAAACGCTTGGGCGATAAGGACAGGGTGGACGAGGTGGCGCGTATGCTCGGCGGGGTGAAGATCACGGATAAAACCCGCCGACACGCGGAGGAGATGGTTCGAGGTAAGTAATCAGCAACGAGGACTGCTATCCGTCACTCGACACCTGTCACTCATTACTCTTTTGAAGTTTGACTTTCAGGGGCCGCTCTTTTACTTTTAAATCGGCACTCATCAGTCAGGGCTGCCATAGCGTGGGGCCGTAGCTCAGTTGGGAGAGCGCTTGAATGGCATTCAAGAGGTCGAGGGTTCGATTCCCTTCGGCTCCACCAAAGCTTCCATCATTTCGTTTCAAGTGCGCAGTCAATACAGCTGCTAATCTTTATCCGATTCAAAATGACCCCTACCAAGAAGTCCGATATGCGGGATTCAGCCACCGCGCTCACGCTGTTGATCACTGAGATGATCTATTTCGGACATTATCTCATTACGGGGGCTTTATCGGAAAACATTGTCTTTTTGCTCGATCGAATCCTGCTCATCATCATATTCGTGGAGGTCTTGTATACTGTGCAAGTATCCTTCCGCCAACACATCCTGCAGCCAGAACCCTTCCTGGTTGTCGGCATGATTGCAGTGACCCGGCGGATTCTTGTTCTGACCGCCGAATTGTCAAAGCTGGTCAAGGACAATGAAGGTGTTTTTCGCAATGCGATGATCGAGCTTGCATTACTGACATTGCTGATTATCTCATTGGTCGTTTGTTTGCGCATGCTACGGCAACGCGATCGATCTAAGAACGATGGATGACGAGTCATCACCGCCCAGGGGAAATCCTACAAAACCATCTGACTCGATGAGGCAATTTCCTTCAGGTAAGTGCCCAAACAGATAAAGTTCTTCTTAAGAACCACCAAATCCTAAAAGCCCCTTGACAAGTGTTGGAGGTACGACTATTGGTCATTTATTCCTTCCCTAAATTGGAGGTGCGTCCATGGAAGTTTCCAGGCGTGACTTTCTCCGATTTTCTGTTGGCGCAGCCGGTGGCACCGCGCTAGCTGGGCTTGTCGGATCCGGCGTCAACCTC
>WNFW01000580.1_pt1 | contig 23548 bp, 23 predicted proteins | sample 5400131 | NCBI WGS metagenome assembly WNFW01 (sample SAMN13153362, study PRJNA577476) | soil metagenome | isolation source: 20 cm soil or saprolite under grassland replicate 1 | place: USA:California | collected 2016-06-15 | reverse complement strand
GCCTTCTTACCGTGGTATTCGGCGCCGTGGGCCTGGGCCGCGTCCTCGATGACCGGGATGCCGTGTTCCTTCGCCGAGTCGACGATCGGTTCCATCTCCGCCGTTTGGCCGTAGAGGTGGACCGGCATGATGGCCGAGGTTTTGCGGTTGATCGAGGTCACTACTTTGGCGGGATCCAGGTTGTACAGGCTGCCGTCCACGTCGACGAAGGCCGGCTTGGCTCCGCAGAGGAGGACTGTCGACGCAGTCGCGAAGAACGTGAGCGGAGGGACGATGACCTCGGTTCCGTTTCCGATCGCATGGGCGAGGAGGGCGATGTGCAAGGCGGCCGTGCCGTTGGCGACCGCGATTCCGTGCTTCCGGCCCAGGTCCCGCGCGAACGCGGCCTCGAAGGCCTTCACCTTCGGACCTTGGGCGAGCATCCCCGACGCGAGGACTTCCTTGACGGCGGCGAGCTCCTCCTCTCCGAGGATCGGCCGGGCAATCGGGATCATCGCCGCGCGAACGGACACGGGCTAATGAAAGTTCGTCGCTCACTTGCGAGAACGGGAACGGGCCTTCCTCTTGGCTCGGAGCTCGGGGAAGGCCTTTCCATCGTGGGCGCAATGCATCTTCGGGTCAAGGGGCCGGCCGCACTCGCAGACCCAACCGATGACCTTCGCCGGCACGCCCGCGACCAAGGCCTGTGCGGGAACGTCTTTGGTGACGACCGCCCCCGCCGCGACCATCGCGTACCGACCTATGTCGATGCCACAGAGAATCGTGGCATTGGCGCCGATGGACGCCCCATCGGCCACCTCTGTTGGCACGACCTCCCAGTCTGGATTGCCAGCTCTTGGATATTTATCGTTCGTGAAGCAAGCGTGTGGACCAACAAAGACGCGTTGGCCGATCCGGACTCCTCTGTAAAGAGCGGCGAAGTTCTGGATCTTGCAATCGTCGCCCACCGAGACTTTCACATCGATGTAGACGTCTTTGCCGATTCGGCAATTGCGCCCGACGATGGCGCCCTCTCTTAGCTGGGCCCAATGCCAAATTTGCGTCCCTTCTCCGACTGTGGCCGACGGATCGATTTCTGCAGTCGGATGGATCCGGATGGCCATCCCCACGGCATCTTGGAGGGAGCTTCAAGAAGCTTTGCACGCTGCGCAGTGCTTCAGTCCGGTCTGGAACTAGTAAGCTAGGCCGACGACAAAACCGACCACGTACGCCGCGATGCCGATGAGCGAGACAAGGACGACCGCGTCCCTCGGTTCGAGTCGGAACGCTGGGACATTTGCTGTCCGGATCTTGTCTGCGTGCATGATGGAAGCAGGTTCCTCGCAGGTGGTTATGAAGCTTCCCCGGTGCTTATCGCAGGTGATAGGCCTGGTGGACTTGCGTTATCAAGGGCCAGAATGTCGAGGCAAGCGAGAAATATCTCAATTCCGGGTTGGCCCTCTGGGACGAGTCCTAGAATGGATCTGTTCAGCCTCCTAGCGTCAGCCATGATTTCGTTCCTGGCTGCTTACCTGTTCCTTCCTTGGCTGATTCGCTCCTTGCGCGGCACCTCCCTCGTCGGGAAGGACCTCCACAAGCCCGGAAAACCCTTGATTCCAGAAATGGGAGGAGTGGGGGTGATTCTCGGATTCTATGTAGGCATCGCGGTCATTGCCCTCGTGGCCTCCGAAGACACGTCCAGCTCGTTGTTCTTCGCGGCCCTCAGTGCCTGTCTCGGGGCCGGGGTTGTAGGCCTCGTCGACGACATGTTTCGTCTACGGAAGCGATCGAAAGCGGTTCTCCCGTTCGTCATGGCATTACCCCTCGGTGCCGCGGTCTATGCGTCGGGGAACCGAGTCCTTTTCGGCACCGACGTGGGCCTGCTGATGGCCGTCGCGGTTCCTCTTGGAGTTACGAGCGCCGGAAATGCCTCGAATATGCTTGAGGGATTCAACGGCCTCGGAGCCGGGCTTGGCGTCATCATGGCCTCTGCTTTGATCATATTGTCCCTGCTCACCGGAGCGAGCGAGGGCCTATTCCTGTTGTTTCCTCTGCTCGGCGCGTTGCTCGCGTTTCTGTGGTTCAACCGATATCCTGCACGGGTCTTTCCAGGTGACTCGATGACTCTTTTTGCGGGTGCGACGCTGGCATCCGCCGCGATTATCTCCTCCCCATCGCTCAAGACGTTCGGAGCAATCCTTTTCATTCCGATGATTCTCGAATTCCTTTTGAAACTGCGAGGTCGCTTCCAGGCCGAGAACTACGGTGAGCTGGGGTCCGACGGACGTTTGGATTGGAAGGGCCGGGTCGAGTCGATCCTACATCTCGTGATGCGCTGGAGACGACTTCGCGAATGGGAGATTGTCCTCGCGATTTGGGGGATAGAAGCGGCGCTGTGTACAGCGGTTATTCTTGCGGTCGCGGCGGGGCTATGAGAGTCTGTCACATCGTGTACGCGTCATATCCGGCAGATCCTCGAGTCCGACGGGAAGTGGATGCTCTTCGCGAGGCAGGCTATGACGTCAGCGTAATCGCATTGCGGGCCGCGGGACAACCTGCTCACGAGCGAGTGGATGGAGTCACCGTTCATCGTGTTCCTCTCGAGGCGAGAAGGGGGGGCCGCATTCGATATCTGTTCCAGTACCTCCTCTTCTTCTTGCTCTCCACCACCTTACTTCTCTCGCTCCATGTGAAATGTCGTTTTCGCGTTGTCCATGTTCATTCCCTCCCCGATTTCCAAGTATTCAGCGCACTCCCGCTTCGCCTCCTCGGCGTGTCGGTCATTCTCGATCTCCATGAGGCCTTCCCGGAAATCCTCTCGGCGCGGTTCCGATTGCAGCCGAGTAGTCCTTTGGTCCGAATTGCTCACATCTCCGAGACTCTGAGCATTGCCGTTGCGGATCAGGTCATCACCGTGAATAACACGATTCGCGACTTGCTAGTCCGTCGCCAGACGCGCTCTATTAGGATAGAGGTCGTGACGAACTCTCCCGACAACAGGGTTCTCAGGATGGGGGATCGCAATGGGCTCAGAGAGCGTTTGCACCTGACCCAACCGGCAATCGTTTACGTTGGAGGTATCAATCCGGAGCGTGACCTTGCCACCCTCATTCGAGCGGTTCACGTTCTGAAGGATCGAATCCTGTTTCAACTTGTCATCGCTGGCTATTCGGACGCAATGCATCTCGCCTCCCTAAAAACCCTCACAACGCATCTCGGACTAGACGGCGCAGTCAGTTTCCTCAATACGATCCCACATGAGGAGGTGTTGACCTATCTTGCCCTCTCGCGAGTCGGTGTCATCTCCTATGAAGATAGCCCGCTAACCCAGATTGCGATTCCGACGAAAGCCTTCGAATATGCGGCGGCCGGAATACCAATGGCGATGGCTGACTTGAGGGCATTGCGGGGCATGTTCGATGGAGCCGCCGAATTCTTTCGGCCGGGGGACCCGAATGACCTTGCGACAGCTATCGAGCGCATCGTCGTTGACGGCGCACGGGCTTCGGCATACGTCCGACGCGCACAAATCGTCCTTGCCGAAAATAGCTGGGAAAAGATGAGATTGCGACTTCTTGCGGTCTATCGGCGTCTAGGAGGCGAATCCTCATGACGAGCTTCCCAGTCACCTTGGTCGCCGGTATCAACCCGGCTCTGACACGTCCGGGTGGCATTCGCTCTTACGTGCTGGGACTCGCCAAATATCTCGCCACGGCTGGGACCGACGTAACGCTGATCGGGATTGGTCCCGACCACCCCAATCCAGGATATCGCTTCGTGCCAATCGTAGCGAAGTCTTCGACGTCAAGCGTTGCCTTCCATCGTGGTCTGCGTCGTTACCTTCGTCGGATGGGACCTCCCGGTGGAATCATCCACCTCCAACGCCCTGATGATCTTGCCCCCTTTGCTTCCGTTGGCGACAGCCTCACGGGGGTAATCACAATTCACGGAGACCCACTTCCTGGAATCCGGTCGAGGCATGGTGCGTTGACCGCTTTGGCATATCTGCGCCTGGAAAAACAGGGAATCGCCGCTGCGAAACGCGTGCTTTTCCTGGACGTGTCGGGTCGAGAATCCTTTTCGCGACGCCATCCAAAGGAGACCGACAAATTTGCCAATACTTCAGCGGGCATCGACTTGGACGTGTTTCGTCGGACCGATTCCACGGAAGCGCGGATTAGGTGGAAACTCGCGGATGGTCCTCACCTACTCTTTGCAGGACGTTTTGAGACCGAGAAGAACCTCTCCCTCCTGGTGGAGGCAGTTCGAAGAAGCAAGACAGTTCCGACTCTCCTCCTCGCCGGCGGTGGCCGAGAGACAGAGAGACTATCGAATTCCCTGCGCGACATACCTCATCGGTTTCTCGGCGTAGTGGCACACGAGGAGATGCCCGGCCTTTACTCTGCGGTCAACGCGACCCTTTTGACCTCGAGCCGAGAGGCGATGCCCATGACCTGCTTGGAATCATTGGCGTGCGGAACTCCCCTAGTTGCCACTTCCACAGGTCGCCTTCCTGATCTCATTACGCCGGGTCTGAATGGCTTACTTGCGACATCGGAACCCCTCGAGTTTGCTCGTTGCATCGATGAAGTGGTTCGGAACGGCGCGGCAATGGCCCTCGATTGTCGAAAGAGCGCGCTTAGATTCGGCTGGGACCGAGTCCTGCCAGCCCTCTTGCGCGAATACGAGGAGGCCCTATCATGAGCTTTCGCTCATCGTGGAGTTCATCAGATCTCGACGACATGGAACGGGAAAGCGGACTGCGTTCCTTTGCTTTGGATAGAGCATGGGCGGAAGCCGCGGTCGAGTCGCACTATGCCGAACCCTTGTGGGCCGGGTACGAGGAAGGAGGCATGATTCGCGCCCTCGCACTGGGATTACGGAGGAGGCGTGCGGGCTTCTCGAAAATCGTCTGCGGGACCAACGGAACTCCTGGAATCATCGCGCGCGACCCGGACGCAGCATCTCATCTCCTAGAGGGCCTACGGCGGCGATGGCGGCCTAGCGTCCTGCAGGTTTTTCTCAGTTCCTCGTTGCAAGTCAAGTCGTTCGAGTGGGAACCCGCCTACAGTTTTAGGATTAATCTGGGTCTTCCCCCAGAGACGATCAAAGACCGATTCGCGAAATCTACGCGCAAGTCGCTCGCACGTGCGGTCCGTAACGGTGTGACTGCGCGACTCGCTTCGTCATCGCAGGACGTCGGTCTCGCATTCGGCCTAATTGAGGAAGTTTCTCGTATCAAGAAGTTCCCTTTGCCACCGCACTCATACCTCGCCGCGATCCACTCCTCCTTCAAGAAATCGGGTATAAGCGAGCTCGTTGTCGCCAGTCGTGGGAGTCAGGCACTCGCTGTCGTTCATCTCATCGGGGCACGCGGCACCGCGTTCTGGTGGAAGGGAGGAGCTTCGTCTCTGGGGTATCGTCTGAACGCATCGCTCGTCGCGCACTGGAAGGCGATAGAGATTGCCAAGGAACACGGCCTCGAATGGTATGACCTGGGCGGCACGAACCCCTTGGATCCTGCCTACGCCCGGATCCACGATTTCAAGTCATCTTTTGGCGGCGATCCGATAACAACAGCGGTCGGAACGTACTCCACCCGCTTGGCCCGAACCGTCAACCGACTCCGATCCGTTTAGCAATTCCGCGCAACGATCGCCCCGAATTTTGCGAACCAAGAAGCTCCCGGGAGGTTTGACGCCCACCGGTCCAGCTTCACAAGGGCCCGTGGCGCTCCGACGTATCGGGTCCAGTAGAAGATTCCGCATCCTCGGATTCGTAGCGGAATCAATCCCGCTCCTTCTACCAAGTCGACCAGTTCACGGGGAGTGAATGTGTGAAAATAGAGGATACCCGGACCATCGAGCTCCTGCGGAGCGCCTCGGAATCGGCGAGATAGCCCATACATTTCGTTGGCTACGATTGCACGTCCACCTGGCTTCAGAACTTGAGCGATGTTTTTCATCGTCTTTGCACGCCCCTCCGAGCTTGGTACATGCTGCAAGAGTTGAATGGAGACGACCCTCGTGGCGATAATGTCAGACGGTAGTGATTGCGATGCATCTGCAAGCACGGTCGTGACATTGCGCAGTCCTCGTTCTTCAATTCGGCTCTCGAGAATTTCGAGACTTCGTTGTGATCGGTCGACGGCGATGACTCGCGCGCATCGAGTCGCCAACAAGGTCGTAATTCTTCCTGTTCCGCAGCCGACGTCGACCAACACGTCCGATGGACGCAAGTCCAAATTGTCGAGAAGCACCGCGGTTTCGAGTCGCGCGAACCAGGGGCCGTGAAGGGTCGCATATTCCACATCGTATGAATCCGCATGTGAATCGCGCAAGGCGAGTTCATAGCGCGACGCATCTTGAGCCGACCAAGGCACAGCATCAGAAACCCAAAGCGTGCGATAAGGTTGATGGCGATTCAGTTCGGCACCGACTGGTTTCGCAGGACCGACTCCAGCGAAGAAAGATATATGAGCCGTGCGCCGCTCTTCGCGCGACCGGAATGGTCGTGTTGCCCATTGTCGTCGTTGTTGATGTCGATCCGGACTGGCGGATTCCGGGGGCTTCGCGGGGGGCTTATCGCGGGAATGTTCGATGGGACGGACTCACTAAGGGCGTCCCAAAGCTTCTCGATATGATGAAGGGCCTCACCGATTCGTCAGGCCGCAGTGTGCGATTTACGTGGATGCTTAGATCGGATGGCCAGATGGCGGAACTTCAAGGGGATCCTGCATACGTTGCGACGGCTTTCCGAGATTTTTGGGACGAGCGGAGGGCAAGTGGAGACGAGATCGGGTGGCATCCGCACACATGGCGTTATTCGGAACACGACGCCGTTTGGTACCAAGAACGGGACGACGTGGACTGGATTCAATCTTCCCTCAGGGATGGATACGATGCTCTCGCACGGAAGTATCCGATCCGAGTTGCGAAAACGGGATGGACCTGGCATTCGAATCTGACGATGCGTCTCTTTGCGAGCTTGGGATTGCAAGTCGACGTGTCCGCGCTGCCCGGCATGAGCTATCACGGTTCGATATCCGGGACCCGATTGCCTTTGGGGCAGTACGACTGGAGGCGTGCTCCACAGGAACCGTATCATCCAAGGCCGGACGACTATCAAGTGCCAGGAGATGGGAATTCTTTGGCGATAACAGAGGTGCCGAACTGGACGTTCCCGGTCCCAGGGTCTCGGCAACTCTATCATGCGATTCGTGGACGATCGAGCCGTGATTTCGCGAATCCTGCGAAACACCCTCGCTTAATGCGCCAGGCCTTTGGAAACCCACCCTCGACTCTTCCATTCGTATGTTATTTCCATCCCGAGGAGTTATTGCATTCAAGCCGACTTTTCGCGATTCAGAACGTAGTCGACAACTTGCGGGTTCTTCGCGACGAATGCGCAGAGAGAGGGATCCGTACGAGGGCCAGCGTAGCTTCTGAACTCGTCCTCACGTAGGTGATGCCACGAGGCTACCCCCGCGAACCGTCAAGGCGCTTCTATTGTTCCTAGTGTCCCTGAATCTGTTGGTTCGCTACCCGCGCACGCCTCACGAACTCGGATTGGATGGTTTCATTTTTCACGGAATGACGCTGACACTCGTGGAGGACGGAGCGGCAAAGTGGGTGATACATCCGCTAAGTTACTTCGGCCTTTATCCGCTGAGCCATCCCAGTGGAAGCATCTTCTTCCTCGCCTCCCTAACCGATGTTTCAGGGGTGCAGATCGAGGGGGCGATTCTGCTTTTTGATTTTGGACTGACTCTCGTTGGTATCCTTGCGGCCTTCATGCTTTCGATGGAGATTAGGCGAGATGAGGCACTTGCGCTTCTCGTCGGGGCATTCTTCGGCCTTTCACCACGACTTGTCTCTGGCTTGTTGTGGGAAATCCCTACGAGGACGTTGTTCTCCGTGTTCGTCCCCCTGTTCATATGGATGCTTTTGCGTTGGCATCGATCGAGGGATCATCGATGGCTCGGCTTTGTCGTTGTGGTTCTCGTTGTCATGATGTCAGCTCACAGGTTGACCGTCCTCATGGCAGCGATTCTTATCGCATTTATCCTAACCGAAATCATGCAGGTGGCTTCTCGAACGCTACGGATTCGGTATGCCTCGCTCGTACTCCAACAAACATTCAAGCGTACCGCAAACACGGCTGTTCTCGTCGCCTTCTTCCTCGTTTCCATTTCCTTCTTGACGATCGGAGGGATTTTGGAGAGCTACACGGCGGGCCGTGCCGGAATCGGATTCGGAATTCTGTTGCAGCTTTCGAACCTGGGGGTGAGTCTTGCACGGAGCGCCGGTTTCCTCATCCCTCTCGTCCCTGGCGGCGTGATCGTCGTTTACCGCTTGCGTAACAAGGGGTTCAAGGAACCCTTCCTTCTGATGATCCTTCTCGTCTTGATTCCAACATTGACCCTCCGCCAGTATACAGGGTATTACATCATTGCTATCACAGCCGTTTTCATTGGACTGGGACTCTGGTGGGTTCTCGAAAAATTGCCAACTCGTCTCGCGAAACAAACAGTTGTTTCGCTCGCGTTGGCCATATCGGTCGCGTCTGCTACCTATGTCGTTGGCTTTGATCTTCAATTCGACCCGTTCATGGACGACACCACTTATTTGCACGGCCTTTGGATTGAGTACTCGACCCAAGGAACTTTGGTCAGCAACGACGGTATCCTTGCCAGTAAGGTCTTCCTAGTTTCGGGCCACCCGTATCTGCCAGTTGGAGGTGCGACGACTGCCTTCCAAAGTCCTGAACTGCTGATCTTCGGTTTCGTCAATACTTCAAGAGCCCAGATAACCCCGCTTCCGTTTAGGGACCTGACACTGGAATCGGATTCTCCCTTCGTCCTCTTGGACGTTCAAGCGGAGGCGGACTGGGCGAGCATTCTCGACCATCATCTGGACAACACTCCATCTAGGATTCTTGAAACCTACAATCCTACATATCTTCTGGAAAACACGCGCCTAGGCGGGGGATATTCCGCATACGGAAACAGGTATCCATCCGTTTTCATTGCAGATGTGCATTCGCGATGTTACAAGGTTTTCGAGATCCCAGGCCAAGCCCTCTGGTATTTCGGAGGTTGAACGTGGCCAAAGTGGCCCTGCTTACGCCCTATGCGACGCCTGTTCCGGGCGGGATTTCCAGCTTTGTGTCCGGCCTCGGGCGTGTCCTCACGGATCACGGCCATACGGTCACGGTTCTGGCTGGCGAAGGCGAAGGAGACACGCTTGAGCACTCTGAACTGGGTCATGGCCGACGGTATGTTGCAAAGGCTTTTCGCGATCTCGTGAACACTCGACCCGATGTGGTTCACTGTCATTCGCACTGGTACACCATCGCGGCGGCTGCGCGGTATGCTCGGGAGGCAGCGAGACCCCGAATCGTCTTTTCCTTCCACACGACCGCCATGCCGACGGCCCGTGTCCTCTTTGCCAGGTTGCTTCGCGAGGCGGACACAGTTACTTTTGTCAGTGCCGCTCAGCTGGCTGAGGTCAGAGAGGGCCTGAGACTCGGTGGCGAACTTCGAATCCTGCGTCCTGCGACCGACCTTCGCGTACCCGACGCTATTGCAGTGGAAAGATTCGCACGGGAGTTCCGCCTCACCGGTGCGTTTCCCGTGCTAGCTTTCGTGGGGCCTCTCGAGTATCGCGGCAAAGTTGACGGAGTCATCGACTTGATTCGAGGAGTCCGCCACGTTCGCGAGACGTTTCCGAAGGTTCGGCTCCTCATCATTGGAGACGGTGCCCTGCGCCGCAAGGTGGAGGAGGCCGCCCAAGGTTTGGGGGGAGACACGGTCACAATCACGGGATTTCTTTCTGATCCCAAGGTTGGTCTCGCGAATACACACCTTTACTGTCACATCTCTCGAAAAGAAGGCCTCCCAATCGCCCTCCTTGAGGCGATGTCAGTCGGTCGGTGCGCGATTGCCTCTCGAACCGGCGGGATTCCGGAGGTCATCGATGGCTCGAACGGAGTCCTGGTTGAGGACGATCCAAAACTAATCGCAGAGGCAATTTACGATCTTGTGGTGGACGTAGACAAACGGGAACGTCTCGGCTCCGAGGGACGAAAGACAATCGAACGACACTTTACCTGGAACGCGAGATGGCCGCTTGTCTCGGCGGTGTACGGTCTCGGTGGATAGATGTCTGACCAAGTTCCAACGCCGAGTTTCTGCATTTCTGTGGATGTTGAACGCGACTACAGGCTAGACGGTAAGATCACGGTGCGTGGCATCGAGGAAGGGTTACCCGTATTTCTTGATGCCCTTCGATCTCGGTCGGTTCCTTTCGATTTGTTCGTCTCCGGGGAAATCGTTCCGTATCTGCCTTCCGATTTTCCGAAGGACGGAGATGCCCTCGTGAGTCTTGGATGTCACGGGCTAACCCACTCAGCTGGCCTCAATGGGTACCTGCGTCGAAAGTCCGGCAGGCAACTCAGAGATGACATCGAAGTCGCCACCCGGACAGTCGAGGCGAAGTTCGGCCGAATTCCTCGATATTTCCGCGCCCCAAACTTCAGTATCACCGCGGAAGCTCTTCACATTCTTGAGTCGCTTGGTTATTCATGCGACTCCTCTATCTTGCCCGGTCGACGGGTCCGTCGTTGGAGGATCCTTCCGTTCCTGGACCATCGAGGGGCGCCCTCAAATCCGTACCACCCTGACCGACTCTCACCAGCGAGGGCGGGCAAGTCCGCGATTCTCGAAGTGCCGGTCACTCCCAATCCAGCCGAACCGGGATCCCCACTTGGAATGGGGCTCCTTCACGACTCGGGACCCGATGCAGTGTTAAGGGCGGTTTCGCAAGTTCGGAGTCGTTATGTCGTTTTCTTGTGCCATGCTTGGGAGATGGTATCGTGGAGTGCTTTGGATCCGGTCGCTAAGTGGGTTCGTACAGCATCGTCCTCTGGCACAAAATCCCTACAGGCGCTGCTCGATCACTTTGATGACAGCAAATTCGTAAACATGGCCCAGATTGTCGCCCGAGAAGAGATAGCTCGGTAGGGTGAACTCTATTCAGCCGGCCTTGCGAGTCGTTCATAAATTGACCGGTACGCCTGGACCATGTCGGCGAACCGGTTGTGCTTCAGCACCGATTGCCGTAATTTTAATCCCCAGTTTGGCGGCAGTCCATCCTTGACCGCGATCGCGATCTTGAGGGCCAAATCGTCGGCGTCTCCAGATCGAAAGGTCCACCCAGCTCCTGCACGCTCCACAAGCAATCGGTGGACCGGAATGTCGCTCAAGATTACCGGCAGCTCATTTGCCATTGCTTCAAGGAGCGCTAGCGGCATACCTTCGTAACGAGAGGGAAGGATGAACACATCCGAGGCGCTGAGATAGTCCGCGACGTCTGGCACTGGGCCGATTGAGAGGATCCGGTTCTGATTCGGGAGATTCTGCAGCCTCACTCGTAACTCCTCGAGTTCGTCCGGAGCCGCATCGCCGAGGAGCAGTAGTCGGAAGGAATGATTGACCAATCTCCTTGAGGCCAGGGCTTCAGCTACAAGATCGAATCCCTTGCCAGATGCCCAACGACTCGAAAAGATGAATACCATTTCCGCGCCGATACCGAGTCGTGAACGCATCCGAGCTCGAGTTGTCTCGGTTCGGCGGAAATGTTCGGTGTCAACCCCGTTCTCGATCACCGTGACGGATCGTCCTCCATAATCCGAGGCGACGAACGGGCTGACCGCCACCGGCGCCGGGGAAAACGAGAAACATCCGCGCTCGATTAGCCGCTGCCCGATCTTTCTGAAAACACCCGCAGCGTTTGGAACTCGAACATGGAGCGTCAAGACGGAACGCCTACCGAGGACTCGCCCTACCATCATTGTCACTAGGGATTGAATGTGGATTTGCTGGACGTGTATTACCTGAAATTCCCTTCGTCGTCGAAGCGCGACGTATGCCGTGAGGAGCGCAAGTTCAATGCTTGGGAAAACCTTCCAGCGCAGGTGGAAGTTGTAGACCGCCTCCCCGGTTTCAGACTCCGCCCTCGACGGTGCCGTGACGACCACCGTCATGCCTTGAGTTTCAAGAGCTTGTTTCAGATCGCGGGTGAACCGACCGACCCCTGTAACTCCGGACAACGGATACGGGCATGCCAGAAACAGGCCCTTTCCCACGGATCCTTTCCCGTGCATGAGGACGACGCTCGTTCAGGCCGTCGGAGGCGCCCTTCGTGCGGAGGTCACGGGCCTCGCCGGCACACCCGCCACAACAGTATCCGGGGGAACATCGCGTGTTACGACGGATCCTGCGCCCACGATCGCCCGTGATCCGATGGTCACGCCGGGCAAAATGACGCAGTGAACACCGACAAAGGCTCCTTGTTCAATTCGGGTTTCTGCTATGACCTCAGCGCCACGACCCGTATATGCGAATGATTCGTCGTGCGCCAATATCGTTGTGCGTGCCGACACCGTTGCGGAGTCCGCAATCACTACTTTTTCCGGGTACAGGTTATCGATGATTACCGAATACCCAACCTCTGCCGATTTGGAAACTTTCGCTCCCCGAAGTCGATGAAACGCGACCCGCAACGAAGACGAAGGGAGATACCATGCAGGCAGGAGAAGAAGAGTCGATCTCAAGCGGACACGTAGCGGACGCCCAGCGCGATGGATTCCCGCTGCGGGCCCTTTTGCATGCATTGTCATCGTCAACTCCGTTCGGCCCGGGAGGGCCGGAATGTCTGGAAGAATGTGCCCCACGTTTCCTTACCTCCGGAGGCAAGGACGAGAGTAGCGGAAACGACGATCCAGATCAGCAGAAATGCGATAGACCTTGTAAGGTCTAACACCAATGATACGGCCACGAGAAGGGCAAGTCCGCTAGCCACAAAACCAACGAGCGCGGGGAACCGAACTCGGTTTGAGCTAAGAAGGCCCGGTTCTCCAGGTATCACGAAACGATTGATTGATCGAGCGAGAGCGACCCCTACCAGGATGAATGTGACAGACACAGCCGTGGCGGTTCCGAGGACTCCCCACATCAGCGTCATCGTTACCGACAGGAACAAGAGAAGCCCGGCGCCAAACGCGGAGATCCGGAATCCAATGTCTGGCCTCCCTGACCCGGGAATCGAGGAGGCGACGGACCGCAAGCACCCCAGGACAGCTGTTCCCGGTACGAGAAAGAGCGCGTAGTCAAACGCAGGCAACGAGTTCGGTCCGAATACCAACTGCAAGAGAGGACGACCGAACAATATCAGGCCGCAGGTGAGCGAGCCGATGGTTGCAACGGAGGCCGCGAGAGCGGTCGAAAGATACTTCGATGCGCGACGATGCCCCCCTGCCGCGAAGTATTCGGAAATTGTGGGGTACGTCGTCATGCCGATGCTGCTTGGCAGTATCCAAAGGGAACGGGTGATGAAGACGGCCAGCGCGTACGCGCCAATGATCCTGGGATCTCTAACAATGAGCGACAACGCAACGATGTCGACCTCGTAGAGCACAACGCTGAGGGCACTGGTTCCTGCCAGGTTAAGTCCGAATGGAATTAGACGTCGGAAGTCAGATCTCAACGCCACAGGTCCCGAAAAGCGGAGGTCGGGCCTACTCGAATAGAGGAGGGCCCCAAAAAGGAACCCTGAGGCGGATAGCGATGCGATCATGACTCCTGGAATCCCGAAACCAAGGGTGAGAAGAGCGAGTGCAAGGAGCAAACTCGCCACGGCCTGCGTGACCGAGAACAGGGCGATTGTTCTGAACTGGCGTCGTCCCTGTCGGAGACCAATGAGGGACGATGTTCCCAGGTTGATGGGCATTTGGATTGCTTGTAGTTGCAGGAGCAGAGGGAAACGGTCGTAATTCACATAGCGGTCCATGAATAGGGAGAGAATCGCCAGTGCGAGGCCCGCGACAACGCCCGCCAGCAGTCCGTAAGTCAGAGCGCTCCTCGCTAGAGATCCGGCGTCTTGGCCTTGACCTCGCCTCTCAGCAACGAACTTTGTGAGAGCCCCGGCGACGCCTAGGTCGCCACCCAGTCCCAATAGGGATGCGATAGCGATGGCGGAGGCCCAAATCCCGTATCCATCGACGCCGACATAGAAGACGAGGAGAGGATTCAGGATGGCGCCGACGAGCAGAGCGACGAGCGTTGACGTGAGAGTCCAACTTACACCGAGTACTAGCTTCCGCCGCTCGGAACTCATCGCGACCAAGCCGTAGGGCTGGCCGCCTGTATTAAAGACCGACGGCCTCGGTTTCCAGACCGATAGCCTTCACTTGGAAGCCGACTCGCTCAACCCGACGGATTCCGGAGGCAGCTTCGGTATATTTTTTCCAACTTACCCAGGACCGTGGGGAGCCCGTATTCCTCCTCCACTATCTGACGGGCTCGCAATCCGATTTCGGTCAATGTGCCCTTCTGGTCGACGAGTTGTCCGAGTTTTGTCGCAAAGGCCTCGGCTCCCGCATCCTCCAGAAATCCGGTTTGTCGATCAATCACGGGGTGAGTGTCTCGTGCCCTTGTCCGGAGCACAGGGCGACCACTCGCCATTGCTTCCAGGACGCTTCGTCCGCATCCGTCTCCGCGATAGAAGTCAACGAGTACATGAATATCAGCATAGAACCGGGCCAATTGCTCTGACTCGAGGAGGTTCGGTCGAAGTTCGACCGACTCCCGGGAGAACGAATCACGATATTCATCAAGGTCACGATTTGTGGCGCCGCCCGAAATCACGAAACGGACGCGGGGCAATTCCATGTCGACCAGCTCGCGAAGTAGGAACATCCCGTCCCGTTCCCATCTTCCCGAGTAACCCACGATGAGGTTCGAAGAGCTGGGCATTGGGGTGAGTCGGAATACCTCTGTATCCATCGGTTGCGGAATGTGATGAATCAAGGCTTGAGAGGAGGCGGAGGGATTCGACATCTGGATTGACCGTGCTCGTTCGAAGCCGGAACGGTCAACGCAAATTACGTGATCGAAGTCTTCTAAGACCCAGCTCATGAACCACCGAATGTCCAAGGGCGAAGGCGTGCTGGGCATTACGAACAATCCATGGTCAGTAAGGATTCGGGGACGGCCGCGAGCCGGAAGCTGGTTGAGGCGGCGAGCGAGGAGACGTAAGGCGATGGGATTGCCCCACTTTGCGGCAAGGTAGGCAAGCTCGATCATAGGCGGCCGATGGACATGCAGAATGTCGAAGGTGGTCCCCTTTAGTTCGGATCGGAGATTAAGAAAGCGCGCGAAACGATCAATCCAGTCGCGCATGGCCGAGGAGCGTTTGGCTTGTGGTTCTGGGGGAAACCGAACGGGGCCGTATCGTCGAACGAACACGTTTTCGGAAACGGTTTCGGATTGGTCGGTCTCGGGAATTCTGGGTGTGATAATTCGAAAGCTAAATTTCGGCAGACCCTTGGAAATGGTTTCGACATGCCTCTCTAGGCCGCCGATGTGTGGCAAGTACCACGGTGTAACGTGAGCTATTGTCGGTCGCGAGGCCGCCAACGCGGCTTCCATCAGACGCATCTCCGGAATAATCGTTGCGGTCCCCGCAAATTGGACCGAAGCGCTTTAACGGGAAAAGCATAATCAAGCGTCCGTTGACACTCGGGAATCCGCTGAAACTTCCGCGAGTCCTCCTAGTCTCTCCCATTGATGCGAGCTTCGTTAGAGAAGATACGAGGCTCCTTGAGGAATTCTGCGATGTCGCGCCGTTTCAGTTTCGAGGTTGGAGAGATTACCCAAGGCTCGCGCGAGAGGTTTCTAGGTGTGACCTGGTGTTTTGTTGGTTCGCAACCGAATTCGCTGGAGTGGTTGCGGTCTTGGCTCGGATTCTGGGCCGAGGCTTGGTGCTCGTCTCAGGCGGTTGGGACATTTCTAGGATGCCGGAAATCGGATATGGGAGCCTCCTGCGGATGCGCGGCAGGGTCGCAGCACGAATCTCGCTTCGTTTGGCAGATCGGGTTCTGTCGTTCTCAGATTGGAGCGCTGACGCCATCCGTCGGTTGGTCCCACGGTCCAACGTCCACCGCGTCTATCTCGGCGTCGACACCGACAGGTTCCGACCGTCGCGTAAGGAGAATCTCGTCGTTTCTGTCGCCCATGTCAGCCGGGAAAATCTAGCGAGGAAAGGGCTTGTTACGTTCGTAAAGGCTGCTTCGCTGGTTCCCGACGCGCACTTCTGCCTCATCGGACGCAATTGGGACGACGCAGTCGAACATCTTGCGGCGCTGACATCACAGAATGTGGAATTCACCGGATGGCTTCCCGATGAAGAGTTAAGGGCCATTCTCGCTCGGGCTAAGGTATATGTCCAGGCTTCCTTCAGTGAAGGATTCGGATTGGCCCTGGCAGAAGCGATGTCTGCTGAGTGTGTTCCCGTCGTCACACGTGTTGGTGCGATTCCCGAGGTTGTCGGCGACACCGGATTCTACTTCCCGTATGGGGATGAATGTGCACTCGCCGAAGCGATTCGTGCGGCCCTTCTTTCGACAAAAGGCTCCCTTGCTCGCGAAAGAATTCAGCTTCAGTTCACGATTGAAAATCGGTTACGCGAACTGCGAGACGCGGTCTACGGCGCCTGGCGCGTCCCGCAGGTCGATTCGCGAAGCTCCCTCGGATCTCACGTCGCAGTGGAGAGGGGACCAAGGTGAAAATAAGCGTCTGCACCACGAATTACAACTGCGCTCACGCCCTAGATCGACACTTGCAATCGGTCTTCGAGCAGCTCGAGCCATTTGACTTCGAATACATCGTTGTAGACAATCGGTCTCGCGACATGAGTTGGAAAATCCTCCACGAATGGGCAACGACTCATCCTAACATGACCCTCCTGTCGAAGCGATGCACCATGGGCGAGGGCCGCGAGATTGCGTTCCACCATTCCTCTGCGAACCATATCATGATACTCGATACCGATGTTGTATATTCTAATCTTCTCCGGCGATTAACAACTACTTACTTCGAAAGGTTCGCAGATCTCTCGGTTCAATCGATCTATTGTGGGATCTTTCCGCGGCAACAATGGATTCAAGCGGGTGGCCGTCGAAGCCTCAACACGAACGAGGACGTTGATCTCTGGATGCGGGTACTAAAGCTGGGAAGGATGCGATGGTATCCGGTTCCTGTCGGAGAAAACCTGAAGGAAGCCTCTGCATGGGGCAAGGCAGATTATATGTCGGGCCGCTACTCGAAAAACGAGAGGGTCTTGCGTCTCATTCGTCGAGAGTGGGATCTGTTCAAGACGCGCAAGGTCCAGCGGACTGACATTCAGGCCTTGATGACGGCGAACATGATCGACCTCGCGCTTGCCTCATCGTTGAACCTGTGGCCACAACATCGGATCCCCCAATCCTTCGTCGAACATGCAGTGGAGTTCGTACATGACCTAAAGAAGACCCTAGCGGCAGAGTCGCAACGGGACTAACCAAAAAGGGGGCTCAGGGATCGTGGGAACAGCCTCCAACACCTGGATCGAAGGATTCTCCCAGTAATCGGATTCGCTCTTCGGTGGGGGACAGCCGGCACTCGTGGATTCCGAACTGTCCTTCGAAGGAGAATCGCGGGATATCTTCGCTGGAATCGGCTCCGCCCACGTTGACGCAGTGGTGTTTTTTGGACACGATTGAACATGTGCCTCGTATCTAGGGTTCGGAGGGGATTGCTGAACTGTTTCGTGTGGCACGCAAAAGAGGTTGTTCTGGGGCTTCCATTCGGAGAGATCACGGCCGAGTTTGACCGACTAGCGTTAGCCGAGGAGGAGACGCGTGGGCTTCTTACCGGTTGGAGACAAGAGCACCTCCGCCATAGAATTCCAACGGATGAGATACATGGACCGATAGTGGAAGCTGCTTCCAGCCATAATCCCAAAAATGACTTTGCAGTGGTTTGGACATGAGGGGCTGATTGGCCTGCGAATTCGATGGAAACTTCAGTCTCTCATTACGAGAGAATCGAAGCTCTATGGCCTGGTTTTCTATCCGATGTATTGGTTTCATCGGCATTGACGACGGCGAAAGTCTTACCACAGAATTTGCGTCGAAATTGCATCAAAGAACACGCCCTCTCTGTCGCAGGTGAAACCGCGAAATATTGCGCGGGCGGAACAAGGCCAACTCTGGCTCTAAGTTTGACGAGCCAAGCTCAAGATTGAGGCTACCCGACGAGCTGTCTCTTGCCACGAGTAGGAGATTGCAACCACAGCTCGACCTCTTGCTCCCATTGCAACGGCTTCTGCCGGGTCACTGAACAATTGTAGAATGGCGCTCGCCAATTCGTCTGCGGAGTCGGGGTTCACGACAAGTCCTCCGCGAATGTCTCTTACGAATTGGCCGACTTCGTCGATGTCGCTCGTGACAACAGGTTTTCCGCATGCGAGGTATTCGAATATCTTGATGGGTGACGCCTTTCTCCCCCGTCGGAATGGCGCAACGCAAACGTCCGAGCTAATGATATACCTCGGAATCCTTGAGTTGGAAACACTTCCTTCGAAGCGTACATGATCTCCGATCCCGAGCGCTCGCGATTGCCCTTTTAAACTCTCAAGGTCAGGCCCGTCACCCACGACAAGAAGCTTGACTTGTCTGTCGTTGGGAACCAACTGGGCAATGGCCTCGAGCAATAAATCGACTCCCTGCCACCAGACAAGGTTCCCAACAAAACAAACAAGTTTGTCATCGGGTTTCAAGCCCAATATTGACCTACTCTTATCCCGATTTTCTGGTTGGAATATCGCAGTATTCGCACCGTTTGGAACAACTGCAATCTTTTCCAAATCGAGGTTGTAGGCTGAGCGGAGTTGAGCTTGGACACCTGCGCTCACGGCGACAACTTTCGCGGAATCGTTTATCATCCTACGTCGGATCCACCACCGGCTCCAAGACTCGCGAGACGTGCTCAGGCGGCTAGCTTCGTCATCCAGCACGCCGTTTACCTCGAGCACAAACGGGACGCCAGTCAGGCGCGAGATGACCCACGAGACTTTCGGCGACCCCCGTCGTTCATAGATGACATCCGCCCATTTCGCGGCGAGACTCCGTCCCCGAAGAATCTGTCCAAGTGTCGAGGAGCGTCGCGTCTCGTGTTCTAGGCCGATCGGAACATTTTCGGGTGATGTCCCAGTGACCAGGCGAACCGCATGACCGAGTTCTCTTAGTCCCGCAGAGAGTTCGTTCACGTGAATGCTATCACCCCGGTTGCGTTGCAAATCCACATCGAGGGCCAGGATGAGAATCTTCATCGGTCCGGTTCCCCCGTCGAGTCACGAATAGTGGTCGTATGGCGTCGAAGTGGCCGCGACGAGGCTCCAACGTAGCCGGTTGGGCAATCGAATCTGCCAGAAGCGCTGTCACCGAATTCCGATCTCGATTGAGCATTTGTTCTTGCGGTTGTACCGCACATCTTCGGGTTGTCCATGTTCAGCTTCCGCCAGAAACCAGAGTCCCGTTCGGGTTTGTGGTTCGGCCGCAAGTTGGACATCTTGCCCAGGTCATGAAGCAACTCTTGTGATAGTATGCGCCGCATGCGCAGCGAGTAGCGGGGACGACCGGAGTGAGAAGGCTTGAACAAATGCCGCATCGTGGTTCAAATCTAACATTTGTGGCTCGCGAGCTGATTATTTCATGGATCGCATGCTCTCTGAAAAGGGTCCTGAAGAGAACGCCCCAAAAGAGAGCGAGCCAGCCTAGAAAGATTAGCCATCCTGCGTACGAGTGCGCGACGAGCATGTTCTGGAGGTCCGTCTGGGCCGAATCCGTGTAAAATCCAACGAGGACGATAACCACCATCCGGAGCACATTCGCGACATAGGCCGCCAACAATCCCAACCCAAGGAGAAGCCAGATGCGTCGGGAGAATGACTCGGACTCGGTTAGTACGAAAGCGATGAATGCGGCCGCGAAGATTCCGAACGAGTAAATTCCGGAGCAGGCAGTCGAGATGACAATGGTGACTTCCACAGGAATGTGTTGTGGGGTGAACGAAAGGCCCGGCGCCGTCGACCCGGAGACCGCATGGACGGAATTGGGCACGCCGACAAGACTCAGAACGGCACTCGTCTGGGGAGCGAGGGCAACCCAGGAATAAATGTCAACAGACTTCTCGAAGTCCGTGTAGTATAGCCTCGCAAGGAGGAGAGGGACAACAAGGATTAGGTTGATCCATATGAAGAAAAGGAAAATGAAGTCTCGTTCTCGAGCGAACCTTCCAGGGACAAGGCGGTACCCGAGAAAGGCCACCGCCGACAGGAGAACTATCGTATCTTCCGTCTGGAACGTAGGCGTGGCAGATACCGTCAAGTTGTATGCCACGTCGGCAAGGATCATTCCAACGCCGATTGCAGGAAAAAAGCGGATGATGCGCCCGTCGAACGTCAGCCGTTGGAGGAAACGGCTCGCTAGAGATGCTGTCCCCTGCACTGGCGGCCTCGACCCCGGCCACACAGCCCATGCGAACACGGCGCCCCCGATTGCAACAAGCGGCAGGGCGAACGATTCCAGAATGGTGCCCTTCGGTCGATCCACGATCAATGCAACGCCGGCGAACGTCGTTACCAAGGCGAAAAGGACGGTCCAAGTCCGATATCGCTTCGCGATCGCGGCCATCTTTTCGAGGCCCATGGCTCCCCTTATCTGTTCACCCAGCGCCTCCATATAAGAAGGCTCGCCCCCAGTTATCGCGGTCGTAAGACCTCGGACGATTCATATATATCCACAACCCATACAACACGCTCGGTCCCCTCCATGAAGATTGTCGGAGGCTCACCATCCGTTCCCATGGCTCGCGGGATTCCGCAGATTTTCGAATCGCTAAGACCCGGAAGCGTTTCCGAAGGATTTTGGGACTACTACAGGCTGGAGGAAGAGAACGCCGACACCAATCCCCAGGAGCGCTTAATTCGTTTTGTTTCAGACATCCGCGATTTCCTTGAACCGACAGGGAGGGCCTTGAGCGTAGGGTGCGGATTTGGAGTCCAGGAGATCCTCCTTAGTTTCTTGTGCCCAGATCTCAAGATCGTCGGAGTAGACATCAAGGATGACAAGCGGACCGAAGCGAAAATCCGTTCAATGAAAGTAATTGCCGATCAAGTCCGCGCAAACCGTGTCGCACCTCTTCTAGCTGACGGTGGCCGGCTACCTTTCCGAGAAGGCAGCTTCGACTACGTGATAGCCATCGACTCGCTAAGCCACGCTGACTACATGCGAGAGGACCGGGACTTGGAAGGGAGCCAAAGCCTTTTGCTGGCCGAGATGTCAAGGGTCGTGCGACCAGGGGGCCATCTGGTCGTGGTCGATAACAGCTCCATGAGTCCTCGGAACGTGATGCGAAAGCGTGGGACCTCGTGCCATCCGGTCAATCTCTTCTACCTCGGAATGGTGCTCAAGCGCCTAGGACATGACGACGTTCGCATTCATCCCTATTACGACCTTGCCGGCCGGACCGATCTGCGGGCCCGGGTTGCCAATATCGTCCTCAAGCGGTCCAACGCGCTTGGAATCCTAGTTGCACCGCTCTTCATGTTAAGCGCAAGGAAGAGCTCGGAGTCCACGCGGCAGCTTCCGCGATGATCATTCGAGCAGAGCAGTGGAGACCGTTAAGAGGCGGATGCCAATGCTCCTCTGAGGTGACGCGGTGAAGGTTGTCGCGGGGTCCGCAAGCGTAGAGCTAGCCCGGGAGCTCACCAGGGATCTAGCCACGTCAGCGGGGGCGGGGTTCATCGAGGTAGCGTACGAGAAACACCCCGGTGGATTCCCCGATGGCGAGCGGTACGCGCGTCTGAAGGGCCCCGTCTCGAGCGAACACGTCGTCCTCGTCCAGACGACGCACCCGGACCCAATGATCGTCGAACTGTTCCTCCTGGCCGACGCAATCCGGGACGCAGGTGCTCGGCGTCTCACCGCCGTCGTCCCGTACTTTGGATATGGCCGCCAAGACAAGAGATTCCTCGACGGTGAGGCGGTTTCCGCGAAGACGATCGCGAAGCACATCGCGGTCGATTGCGATGAGCTCCTGACGATGGCGATCCCGGCCAACCCGGAGATCCTCAAGTTATTCTCGCTCCCCACCCGCGAAGTGAGCGGCATGCCGGCAATCGGCCGCTACCTAAAGTCCGCGAAGGTCGACGTGATCCTCGCGCCAGACGAGGGCGCGCTCAGGCTCGCGAAGGAGGCGTCCTCATTCGCCGGCGTCCCGTTCGACTTCCTCGTGAAAGAGCGCATCGACTCGTACACGGTGAAGATCGAGCCGAAGGCACTCGCGGTCAGGGGCAAGTCCGTCGGCATCGTCGATGACGTCATCTCGACGGGTGGCACTATTGCGACGGCGGCGAAGGAGCTGAAGGCCCAAGGCGCCCGCCGCGTGATCGCGGCATGTGTCCATGGCCTCTTCGTCGACAATGCCGAGAAAAACCTGAAGGGACTCGACGACGTGATTGCGACGGACACTATCCAGTCGAAGTTCACGAAGGTGAGCGTCGCACCGGAATTCGCAGCGGCGATCCGGGCCCTCGGTTGAGCCGGCTCAGATCCAGGCGAACGCGTAGAACGTGAACGTGAGCAGGAGGCCGGCCCATACGAGAAGGCCGATGTTCTGCAGGTCGGAGGTGCGCTTCGAGCCGAGGCCCCCGGCCAGACTGGCGAGTGCCCCCAGCATGCCGCCCGAGATCACGAGAAAGTGCGCGAGCCCGCGGACGTTCAGGTCCGAAGTCGCGAGTCGGAACAGGATTCCGAGGTAGATCCCGATCAGCCCAAGGGCGTTCAGGGCGAACACGTTCCGGCGGGTGAGCATGCCTTCGATCGGTTGCGGGTAGTACATCGGTCCCCCGTACGTCGGGGGGCCAGGCGGGGACGCCATCGTGTATGCCTCGCCCGCGCGATGGGCCTCGGCTTATAAAATTATGATGCGGCACATATATATAACCGCGAATCGGACGTTGTCCCTCGAAGAACGCAACGTAATGTGTGCGTGCGTATCCTCGAAAACGCGGAATCCGTCGGATGTCCGGAGGGAGGAACAGGATGACCTGAGGAACCACGCAGCGTCGCATTCACAAACCTACTTAGCCGGACGCCCCTTCGAGGACCGAGGGCGGATTTTCGTGGCCGACGTAGACCTCCGGACGATCAAGGAAGTCGACATGAAGGGCGGGACTGTCGTCGCGGCGTTCCCGAGCGTCGGCCTCGTGAGCACGATCACCGCGACCTACCTCATCACGACGTTGCCGACGGATCAGGTCACGGCGCTCGAGTCGCCGGACTTCCCGTCCATCTCGATGATCTACGGGAGCAAGCCGAAGTTCCCCGCCCGCGTGTACGCGTCCCGGAAGGAGAAGGTCGCGATCTTCATCTGCGAGATGCCCCTCCCTATGAGCACGCATCGTCCGGTCGCCTATGCCCTCATGAAGTGGGCGAAGGACCACGGATGCCGGCAGATCGTGCCGCTCGAAGGCCTGCCCGCGGAACTGGACGCCCCCCTCACCGGCGAACCGACCGTCTGGGGCGTCGGCAGCACGGACCGCGCCCGCGCGGAACTGAAGAAGCGCGGGATCCAGCAGCTCGAGTCCGGGATGATCTCCGGGGTCACGGGCATCCTCCTGAACGA
>WNFW01001753.1_pt1 | contig 23569 bp, 16 predicted proteins | sample 5400131 | NCBI WGS metagenome assembly WNFW01 (sample SAMN13153362, study PRJNA577476) | soil metagenome | isolation source: 20 cm soil or saprolite under grassland replicate 1 | place: USA:California | collected 2016-06-15 | reverse complement strand
CCTGGTTGTTGACGATGACCAGGTTGTTTTCCGACGCCAGCGGCTTCGTCCAATTGGGTCCCAGCGGTCCATCCGGACGATTGAAGTCGTCCGCCGCGAATGGAGGTGTAGGTGTCGCGGTAGGAGTTGGAGTCGGAGTAACCGTCGGTGTAGCGGTGGGTGTTGCGGTTGGAGTAGCGGTTGGAGTGGCCGTCGGTGTAGCCGTGGGCGTTGCGGTTGGAGTAGCGGTTGGAGTGGCCGTGGGTGTTGCAGTTGGAGTGACCGTCGGAGTGGCCGTGGGTGTTGCAGTTGGAGTGACCGTCGGCCGTCGGGGTAATAGTGGAGGTTGGAGTAGGTGTCGCAGTCGCTGTAGGGGTTGGGGTAGCTGTCGGAGTAGACTCCGGTGTCGGAGTCGGGGTAGGTGTTGGGGTCGGGGTAGGTGGGGGTGGATGAGTAGGACGCGGCGCCGGTGTTGGACGAGGCCGTGGTGTGGGCCTAGTCCTAGGCGTCGCTCTTGTTGTGGGCGTAGGTGTCGCCATCGCTGCCGAGAGATTGCCCTCCACGATAGGCCCCCACGCCGCAGCCGCGAAACATGCGATCACGACGAGCCGGTTCATTCCCCGAATAAAGGCTTGACACTCATGCTTGAGGGGCTCGTGCACATAACAAGAAGATGAAGCGCTTTCCTCAGCATGAATGATATTTGTTTTGAGCTTTCGTCATCCTGGCGTTCGGGCCTTGACCCTGCGTGGATAAAGCTGTAAAAAATCAGCATCGATGACGGTCTCTCTTCCGTTTCTCCGGGAACTGCGGGACTAAGTTCGCGAAAATTTAGGGCAATTCGAAGATGCCTATCGCGCAAAGGAATCTGTGCTTTGTGTGCTTTGACCTGCTCGTCTAATGACGAGGACGGTCGGTTAGGCAATCGCTGGCCAGAGGGCCGACGCACGTGGCCTTTCGTGCCTCCTGACGCGCGACAAAGTCTCCAAGCGCAAGCGCCGCGCGCCAAGGAGATACGTCCTCCCTAAGATTGCTCTACGGAAACGGCCGAACGAAGTCCCCCCGGCGGTTAAACCTCTTTCTTCGCCAGCTTCGGGCGCCCCGGACCTGTTAGCGTAAAATCGGTTCTAATTCCTCTTTGGTATTTCCGATTGGCACGCCAACGGAAGGGCCAGACACTCAAAGTGCCGCCAGCGATCAATTTTAAAACCGTGAACATGCTGCGCGTCATCGACACCCGGAAATTTTCGGGAACTTGGTTCTGTCGTTACCGTAGAAACGAAATAGGAGCCTGGAAGGCGTGTCTCCTTCCCGCGCGGTTTTCATGCTTGGAATACCCCGTGCGCGCTACGCTTTTCTACTTGATTGGTACTACCATCATCCTTGGCGCGATCATAGGATTCGGGGAAGCAGTCTTTTGGCGACTCGCGGGACAAATCGTGCATGGAGCGCTCAGCATCGCCTGTTTCACACTTGTCGGAGCTGCTTTCTGGCGCTTTGGCTGGAAAATCGGCCTGCTTGATCTTCTTCTTGTTTTTATTGCCTCGCATGTGGGTCTCAGGTTGCACGAATATTTAAGGAAGGGGTCCGGTTTGTGATACGTAGCCAAATCAGCTAACCAGGCGATGCAGCCTCGAACTTGATCTCGCCGGTGCGGCCAAAGAAAAAGCCGGCAAAAAAATCGCGCTACCAAGGTTGCCTCTGCCGCCCAACGAGCAGAAGAAGTTTGTGTCCGAAGATTGTATCCAAGCACCGTCGCTGTAATGACAATCACGTCCAACGACATTAAGGAGGTCATCGAAACGAAAGATGATTTTGGACACGAAATGCGAGTTGGGCGTGTATCGCGTGGATATTTGGGTAGCCAGACCTTACAGGGCGGCACAAATGGCGACCCGGTTTCCGGTAAGGTGTGACAGTTTGACTTCTGTTGACGGTCAGTCAGGCGAGTTTGGATTGAGCTTGGCCATTGAATCCCAAAACGTAAATACTGATTCCCCTGTAGGAATATCAGGTCGTAAGCGAAGCAAATCGGAAGCGTTCCACGAACTGGTTGAGCCGCGTAAGGGAGGCCGCTTTCGAACGAATAGAGGACATTTTTCTGGACGTCTCTGCAGCGCGTACCACTCGTCGCATCACCGGCAATCGTTCCGTCTATTTTCCAGAAGCCTTCGTAGGGAAAGGCTTACCTCAGTTAAAAAAGAAAGAAGGCACCACCACTAAGATACAGTTTTTTATCAAGCAAAATCCGTGGATGCGAAGGATAGAGAACGAGGACGTCGAGTTAGGGACTTGCGTAACCGGAATCCGTAAGGATGCTCCCTTTGTTGACTACGTGGAAATATCGAGGCAGCCACTCTCGAAACAAAATCGCCCAGTTTCCCTCACTTTGGTCTCCCGCAGGGATCTTCAGTAGCTCGCTTTTGAATGCGAACGTAATGCTCCTGGTTCGAACCCAAGGGGGGTAGCCACATAGGCGCGTCTGGCTCAGGTGGCTACGGGGCCTTTCGTGCGGTTCGCAAATCATCGAAACCGGCGTATACTTGTTGTTCCCCTTTATGAAGGAATTGAACATAGAGAAACTACACATCGCCGTCGGCGATCAGGAGATTGTGCGCGGCCTGACTCTTCGCGTCCCACGGGGCGAAGTGCATGCGCTCATGGGTCCGAATGGCTCGGGAAAAAGTACGCTGGCCAAGGTTCTGGCCGGTCACCCTGACTACCACGTTACCGGCGGTAAAATACTGATGGACGGCGAAGACATTCTAGAACTTGAAGCCGACGAACGCGCGCGTCGCGGGCTTTTCCTAGCGTTCCAATATCCGAGCGAAATTCCTGGCGTGACCATCGCCAACTTTCTCCGCGCGGCATTGCAATCGCGTCTGCCAGAAGGCGAGGAACTTGAGGCAACCGATTACTACGCCAGGCTTTACGAAAAGATGGAGCTGCTTGGGATGGACCGCTCGTTCACGTCGCGCGCGGTTAACGAAGGCTTTTCGGGAGGCGAAAAGAAGCGCGCCGAGATCCTGCAAATGGCAATGCTCGAGCCCAAATATGCGGTGCTCGACGAGACCGACAGCGGCCTGGACATCGACGCACTCAAGACCGTAGCACATGGGGTAAACTCATTGCGCGGGCCCGATCTTGGCATATTGTTAATTACGCATTACCAGCGCCTCCTGAACTACATCGTCCCCGATCACGTCCATGTGATGGTAGCGGGGCGAATCGTTAGAAGCGGGCGGAAGGAACTGGCGCTCGAACTCGAAGAGAGAGGTTACGATTGGGCGCGCGATGCGGCGGTTGAACCAGCATATAGATAAACAGGGAGAGCTTATAATGAAAACAGAGACTTCTGCAGTCGACATTGATCGAAACAAAGGAGACTTTTTTTATCCAGAAGCTCACGTGCGCGATGCGGGTATCGGCCTGAGCGAGCGAACCATTCACTACATCGCGGACGTGAAAGACGATCCGGCCTGGGTCCGCGAGTATCGCTTGCGCGGACTGAAGACGTTCTTGGAAAAACCGCTGCCCACGCACTGGGCAAGCAAGGACCTCGAGGCCATCGACTTTAACAAAATCCGTTACTATCTGTCTCCGGGGACGGAGCCAAAACGGAGTTGGGAGGAAGTGCCGGACGACATTAAGCGCACATTCGAGCGTCTCGGCATTCCCGAGCAGGAACGAAAATTCCTGGCAGGTGTAGAAGCGCAGTTCGACAGCGAAGCAGTCTACTCAAATATTAAGAAGGCCGTTGGCGAACAAGGTGTCATTTTTGTTGGATCAAGGGAAGGCCTGAAAAATTATCCGGAAATTTTCCGAAAGTGGTTCGGCAAAGTCATCCCGATCGCCGATAACAAATTCAGCGCCCTGAATTCCGCTGTTTTTAGCGGCGGCTCGTTTATTTACGTTCCGCCCGGCGTGAAAGTGAAGCATCCGCTGCAGGCTTACTTCCGCATTAATGCAGAAAACTTCGGGCAGTTCGAGCGCACGCTCATCATTGCCGATGAAGGCTCGGAAGTGACCTACATGGAGGGCTGTACGGCGCCGAAATTTAACACTCCTACATTGCATAGCGCTGTCGTGGAATTGGTCGCGCTGAAGGGAGCAAAGATTCAGTACATCACCGTGCAGAACTGGGCATCGAATGTGTTTAACCTTGTGACCAAACGAGGTCTTGCCCAGGAAAACGCAGAGGTGAAATGGATCGATTGCAACATCGGTTCTCGACTCACGATGAAATATCCCAGCGTGATCATGAAGGGCCGCAAAGCCCGCGGCGAAGTTCTCTCCATCGCGCTCGCAAATGACGGCCAGCACCAGGACACCGGAGCGAAAATGATCCATGCTGCCGACGAGACGACTAGTAACATCATTTCCAAATCGATCTCCGTCGGCAAAGGCCGCGCCACTTATCGTGGCTTGGTCCACGTGCCGAAACACCTAAAGAATTGCAAGAACAACACCGAGTGCGACGCGTTGCTTATCAACGCGACCTCGCGAACCGACACCTATCCAGCGATCACCGTGCGCGGTACGGGCAACGCCGTTCAGCATGAAGCCAGCGTCAGTCAGGTGAGCACGGAGCAGATTTTTTACATGCAACAGCGCGGCCTCACCGAGGCGCAGGCGATGAGCTTGAGCGTCAACGGTTTCGTCAACGATTTGGTCCGGCAATTCCCGATGGAATACAGTGTGGAGCTCAAGCGGCTGATCGAGCTGGAGATGGAAGGCTCGGTCGGGTAACCCTATCGCCCAGCGAATTCCTTCTGTCACGGTGGCTGTGACCGCCGTTCGGGTTCCGAGATAAAATAGCGATGCCTTCAGTCACTAATCACGAATTGGTTAAACCTGAATCGATTCTTTCCGGCCCATCCGAGTCGCGCGAATTTCCCGATTGGTTCTGTGATCAGCAGCGCGCGGCGTGGACAGAATTTGAGTCATTACCCAAACCAACGCGAAAAGATCAGGCGTGGCGATTCGCCAATGTCGGTCTTCTCGATCTAAGCCCATTCAAATACGGTGGTACATTAACTGAGAAAGAGCGCGCCACTATTCTCGAGCAATCGCGAGGACTCGAAGAGGTAGCTGGGCGCATGATTTTCGCCGGTGACGAGCTGATCGAGCGCGCCGTGATTTCGGATCAGCTGAAAAAGCGCGGCGTCATTTTCCAATCGCTTGAGCGGGCAATGGTTGAGCACGCGGACTTGTTCCGCAAACATTTCATGTCGCAACCAGCAAAACTTGGGTCTGCCAAGTTTGCGGCGCTGCACCAGGCACTGGTTTCGTCGGGGACGTTTCTTTACGTGCCTCGAGGCGTCGAGATTGAGTTGCCAATAGAGATTTTCCATTGGCTGAATGGTGAAAATACTTCCGCGTTTCCGCATTTACTACTGGTCACCGATGAGCTGGCGAAGGTCACCGTGATCGAGCACTTCCGCTCGGTGAATGAAGACGCACCCGGCTTTGCGTGCGGCGTAAACGATCTCGTCGCCGGCCCTGGCGCGAAGGTCACGTACGTATGCGCGCAAAATTGGGCAGACAATGTCATCGCGCTGCAAATGAATTCGACAATAGTCGATCACGATGCCTCGGCGATGAGCCTGAACCTACACCTCGGATCGCGCTATTCGCGCTTCGAAAGTCTGAGCCGCCTCATCGGTGAAGGCGGCCGCAGCGATCTCCTTGCTGTCGCTGTGGCGAAAAATCAGCAGGAATTCGACGCGCGCACGTTGCAGGATCACGTCTCGCCGCATACGGCGAGCGATCTTCTTTACAAAAATGCACTCGACGATCGCGCTCGCACTATTTTCGGTGGATTGATCAGGGTAGAACCGCACGCCCATTTCACTGATGCGTATCAAAAAGTTCGCAACCTACTGTTGAGTGACGACTCAGAAGCCAACTCAATGCCCGGTCTCGAAATTCTCGCTGATAACGTCCGTTGCACGCACGGCGCAACATCCGGTCAGATCGGTGAAGAGGAGCTTTTCTACCTTCGCGCACGCGGGATTGCCGTCCCGGTGGCTCAGCGTCTCATTGTCACCGGTTTTCTGGACGAAGTCGTCCAGCGCCTCAATCATCCAACGATAGCCGAGCATTTACATCGGCTGATTGAGGAGAAATTTGCGGAAAATCACGGTTAAATCGCGGACATAGGGCGAGACCAGTGCATTTTGAGATATTTGTTATTTCGCAGTTTCCTGGTTGGTATTTAGTTCGAAATTGATTTTTACGTCGTAATGATCGCCGTGAATTAGACCCATCGGCGGAGCGTCAACCTGGGTCACTTGTTTCGCGACCACGGTGACTGATTCGTTCACAACCACGTTTTGAGATGGTTTGGTAATTTCGAATTTGGAAACGCGGCCGTCTTTCTCAATGCGCACCTTGACCAGAGTCGAAATCCTGGTGTTCGAGGGGACATTCGTCGTCGGCTGAATCCAAGCGCTGTAAAAACGGTCATGTAGCATATCGCCATACCAGGCAAACTCCGACGCGTTGCTTCCGCCGCCAGCACTACCGTCTTTACCGGCTGAAGCGGTTTTCCCACTGCCGTTATCAGAAGATGATTTAGTCTTCGCGCTAACGGTTTTCGAGCTCATCTTTTTCTCGTTACTCGGGTCGGTTTGTTCTCCTTTAGGTTTTGGCGGCCTCGATTTGGGTTGCGCCGATGATTTGGTCGCTTTCACCAGCACAGTTTTCTTGGGAGTCGACTTGGGTGTTGGTTTCGGAGTGGGTTTTGGTGTTGCTTCCGGCTTTGCTGTTGCCTTTGGAACCGGTGTCTCTATGGGTGTTGGTTTTGGTAACTCGATTTCACTTTTTACCTGAGTCAAAAGCGGTTGTTCTTTTTGTTTCTCATCCGCCTTTAAAGGTTCTGACTCAATGGAAGGAACTGAAGGCTCTGTGGGTCGCGTCGCATTGCTCTCTGATTTTTCGGTCGCGAAATCTTCCGCGCCACTCAGCCAAACCAAGCTTTCCGGGTCGGGCGCGCTTCGCGCTGCTAAACTCCAGTGAATTAATCCTGCGATCAGCGCAACGTGCGCGAGCGCAATTAGCGTGACGTTGCGCCAAAAGTTCCGCGAAGGCGGGTTCTTCGACATCTATTTCGACTCAGCCCTTGTGGCGATGCCAACCTTTGTAACCTGCGCCTGCTTCAGCGCATCCATCAGTGCAATTAATTTTTGCACAGGCAACTCGCGATCTGGCCGAATCACGACGGCGATGTCTGGGTTCGTCTGTTTCAATTCCGTCAGTCGCGCCGTGAGCGCTTTCAAATCGACTACCTGATCGCTAAACCGAATCGTGTCGCTGCGGTCGATCGAGACAATTTGTACTTGCCCTGACTTGATTGGCGGATTCGTCGCTGCACTCGATGGAATCACAAGATTCATGCTGCTTTCGAGCAACGGCGTCGTAATCATGAAAATGATGAGCAACACGAACGCCAGATCGAGCAGTGGCGTGACATTGATCTCGCTGAGCGTGGAAAGGCCTTGGCGTTGCGAGTAACGTTTCATCGCCGAAATGTCGACTCACGTACGCTGTGATCGACGTATTTGTGCTCAAATTCCGAAGCGAGTTCAGCGGCAAAATTGTCCATTTCGACGATGATCCCGCGGATACTTGTGACGAGAAAGTTGTAACCGAACATTGCCGGAATCGCGACGCAGAGCGCCGTGACCGTTGTAATGAGCGCACCTGAAACGCCAGGCGCCATGGAAACGAGGTTCGGCGAGCCCGCTTCGGCCACGCCTGTGAAAGCGTCCATCACGCCCCAGACCGTGCCGAGCAATCCGAGAAATGGCGAACCACTTACCGCGGTAGCCAGCAGGATCATCTGCGATTCGAGTGAAAGCGCCGTTTCACCCACGGCGCGCTCCATCGCCGCGTTAACGGCGCCCATTTGTGCCGGTGAAATTTTGTCAGCGATCTCGAGTCGCGCTCGAAATGTGTCGTCGACCTCTGAAGAACCGAGCAAGTGAAATGTCATTTCCTCGCAGCCGGCGCGATACACGTTGGTTACCGGCGATCCCGGAAAGCGCGCGTTCTTCTCAAACAGACGCAACGGTTGTCGATCCTGTCGAAAAGCGGCAAGAAAACGCGCGTTCTGTTTTCGGGCAAACCGGATCACGCGCAATTTTGTGATCATGATTGACCAACTGAAGATGGAGACGACAGCAAGCAGAGTGAGAACGAGTTTTCCCGCGATCGTCGCGTGATCGAACGCAAAAAGGAGACCGCCGCCGACCGCTATGATTTCCAGCATTCCCGCGTCACCGGCTTAAGTAATAACGCCGTTTTGCAGAAACAAAAGGAAAGATTCCAAATGACGAATGACGAATGAAGCTCCAATGCATCAAATGGCGAAAACTGTCTGAATCTTTTATCATCGATTTCCTAATTAGGCATTAGTCATTTTTTTGTGGGTATGTCGGTCGCATTTTTGCCACTGCAACAAAACCGAGGCCAATCGCGATCAGGAAGAATGAAAAGAATTGGCCGCGCGTGAACGGACCTATCAGTGTTGCGTCAGGCTCGCGGAAATATTCGACTACGATTCGAAAGATTGCATAACAGATAAAGAATAATCCGGTCAAAACGCCATTTGGTTCGCGCCTGCGCGTGCGCACGAACCACAAAATCGCGAACAAGACGATTCCTTCGAAAAAAGCCTCATAAAGTTGTGAGGGATGGCGCGGCGAAAGAATTGAGCGCAATGCCGTCGCCACTTGTGGCTGGCTGCGAACTGCGCCGACGATTGTGTCCGGCGTAGCGAGCGACGGGTCGATTCGCGCGCATACCGTCACCGCTCGCTCGGCTTCCCGGGGATGATCGAATAGTTCCTTGGGGAATTGCATCGCCCAGGGGACCTTCGTCAGCCGCCCATAAAGCTCGCCGTTGATGAAATTGGCGCAGCGTCCGAAATACAAAGTGAAAAGCAATACGCCGATCATTCCGCCGTGGCTGGACATTCCGCCTTCCCAAACACGGAAGATCGACAGTGGCTCACGTAGCATTTCGGGTTTGTAGAAGAAAACGTACCCGAGACGCCCGCCGATAATCACACCAAACAGAGCGCAGCCAGTGATGAAGTCGCCTACTCTTTGTGGCGGCAAATCAGCAAAGCCGCGTTTAGCCAGCCAGAGTAGGAGGAGATAGCTGGAGATAAACGCAAGTACATAAGCCAAACCGTACCAGCGCGGGCCAACACTGTCGTGAACCCGAAAGATAATCGGATCGAGATTGTGCAGATAATACGCGAGCATCGCGCGGACTTTCGCTGTCAATCCGAGCGAAGTCGAGGAATCCCGCTACGGAACCTTAAAGGTAGTTTCACGGGATCCTTGGACCCCGCGGAGTTTACACCCTGAGTGAGCGAAGTGAGTCGAATGGGCTTCGCTCAGGCTGACCGTGTTGTTTTTGCGCGCGACGCGTTCAGCACTTTTCGCAAGAATGGCGCCGTGCGACTCACGCGGTTCTTTGCGACTTGTTCCGGCGTGCCGGCGGCGACAACTTTGCCCCCATCCGCCCCGGCCTCCGGGCCCAGATCAACAATGTAATCGGCTTCTGCGATCACGCTGAGATTGTGTTCGATCACAATCACCGTGTTTCCTTCGTCGACGAGCCGATGCAGCACGTTGAGAAGCAATTCAATATCGGCCATGTGCAGCCCGATAGTAGGCTCCTCGAGCAAATACAATGTGGAGCCTGGCTTGCGCATCTTGCGAATCCGCTCATTGGCCGCGCGGCTGACCCCCCGCTTGAGTTGCGTGACCAGCTTCAGCCGCTGCGCTTCGCCGCCGCTGAGCGTTGGACTCGGTTGTCCCAGCTTGAGATAGCCAAGACCGGTATCGACCAAAAGGGAGAGCGGGCGCGCAATCTTTGGATGCGCCGAAAAGAATTGCGCTGCTTCCTCGATTGTCATTTCCATCACGTCGCCAATCGATTTCTCGTTGTAGAGCACCTCAAGCGTTTGCGGATTGTAACGTTTGCCGCTGCAGTCTTCGCACGGCACATAGCTACGCGGCAGAAAGTTCATCTCCAATTTGATCATGCCCTGACCCTTGCAAGTCTCGCAACGGCCGCCTTCTGCGTTGAAAGAAAATCGGCTGGCGGAATATCCCCGCACACGCGAGACGGGTAATTGCGCATAAAGATTCCGGATCTCGTCGAACACCTTGACATACGTGCCCGGCGTCGAGCGAGACGTCTTACCGATCGGTGATTGATCGACTTCATAAACAGCTTCGATTTCTCGCGCACCGCTAGCCAGTTTGAAGAGATCGCCATTCCCTGCCCTTTTCCCTTGTTTCAGCTGCTCGCACACTGCAGGCCAGATGACCTCGTGCATCAATGTGGACTTACCGCTGCCGGAAATTCCGGTGATTACTGAAAGCCTGCCAACGGGAAACCGAACGTCGACATCTTTCAAATTATTTGCTCTCGCTCCACGGACTTCGATCCAGTTTTCGATGTTCCGCAGAGATCGACGTGACCCGCGGATGGGATGGCGAAGCGGCGATTTCAAACAACGTGCCGTCTCAGAATGTGCATTTCGCTCGACGTCGCGCAGCGTGCCCGTCGTCACGACTTCTCCACCGTGAATTCCAGCACGCGGACCAAGATCGATGATGTGATCGGCGCGCCGCATCGTTTCCTCATCATGCTCGACAACAATCAATGAGTTCCCTTTGTTCCGCAGCGCGGTGAGCGTGTCGAGCAGGCGCAAGTTATCGCGCGGATGAAGACCGATCGTCGGCTCATCCAACACGTAAAGAACGCCGCGTAGATTCGAGCCAAGTTGTGCTGCCAATCGAATCCGCTGCGATTCTCCGCCGCTCAACGTCTTCGCCGAGCGTCCGAGTGCGAGGTAGCCGAGGCCAACTTTTTCCATGAATCGCAATCGCTGTTGAATTTCGGGAATGAGACCGGCAGCAATGGTTTGAGGCGTTCCCCGGAATTTCAATTTCTCGATCTTGCGCGCTGCTTCGCTCGCCGAAAGATTCGTGAACTGATCGATCGTGTATTCTTGCACACGGACGTGACGCGCCACGGCGTTCAAGCGCGAACCGTGACAACTCGGACATTCGCGCGCCTCGCCTTCCTCGATCCATTCAGACTCGCGCTCTGCGGCAAGCTCGGTTTCCAGAATCGATTCGCTGTCCGAGCTTGCAGCAGTCTGCAGATCCTGGTCCCAAATTTCGCCGAATCCGCCGCATTCTTCGCACGCCCCGTGAGGGGAATTAAACGAAAATAAACGCGGGTCGAGCTCCTCGAACGCGCGGCCGCAGTTTGGGCAACTCATTTCGGTGCTTAAAACTGTCAGTCGATTTTTTGAATCAAGCAGACGTGCGGTGCCGCGACCAATCTCTAACGCTCGCCCGGCAAAATCACGCGCTTTCGCGATTCGCTTCCGATCGATCAGACCAACGAGCACATCAATGGTATGCTCTTTGAACCGCTCGAGTTTTTGAAAATGCGAGATAGGAACCAGTTTTCCATCCACGTAAAGGGTGTCGAATCCCTGGCGCTCCGCCCAGCGGGCGACTTCGGTGTGAAAACCTTTTCGAGCCTTGACCAATGGCGCAAGCACTCTCACCGGCCCGCGTTTGGCTATTGATTCAATTTGTTTCGTAATGGCGGCGAGACTTTGTTTCTCCACGGGCAAATCGCAGTCCGGACAAAATTGCGTTCCGGTTTTTGCGAAGAGCAGCCGGAGAAAGTGGTACACCTCCGTCACCGTAGCGACGGTCGATTTCCCTCCGCCGCGCGTGACCCGTTGCTCAATCGCGACGCTGGGAGGCAATCCGCTGACTAAATCGACATCCGGTTTTTCCAGTTGCTCGACGAATTGCCGCGCATACGGCGACATGCTGTCGAGAAAACGTCGTTGTCCCTCCGCGAAGAGAATATCAAATGCGAGCGTCGATTTACCGGAGCCACTCAGACCAGTAATGACCACCATTTGCTCCCTGGGGATTTTGACATCGATGTTCTTCAGGTTGTGCTCGCGCGCGCCGTGGACGTGGATTGCGCCGCCTCCATTCAGTCGAAAACGCGGCGCTTCCTCTGCGGCTCGCGCCAGCTCCACGCTGTCATCCTGAGCGTAAGCGAAGGATCTCTCCAACTCGCGGGACGCTTTGTGAGGTACCTCGCCGTCTTCGCGGCTCGGGATGACATACGGTACTGTGCAGGATTTGCGGAGCACACTTCTGAGAAATCGCCCGGTGTACGATTTCTGTATCTTCGCGATTTGCTCTGGAGTTCCAACAGCGACCACCTCCCCACCTGCGTCTCCTGCTTCTGGACCCAGATCGACAATCCAATCGGCGCATTTGATCACTTCGAGATTGTGCTCGATCACCACGATGGAATGACCGCGATCGACCAGCCGCTGAAATAATCGCAGCAGCATCGCCACGTCATCGAAATGAAGTCCCGTGGTTGGTTCATCAAAGATAAGCAAATTGCCGGGGGTTTTTCCATTTGGGCGTTGGCTGTTGGGCGTTGAACGTTCGACGTTTTCTGTCTCAGCCAAATGCCTGACAAGCTTCAACCGCTGCGACTCACCGCCGGATAATGTGTTCAACGGCTGCCCCAGCCGCAGATAGCCAAGCCCGACCTGTTCAAGCACGCGAAGTGGTTCGGACAATGTCGTGTCCTCCCCAATTTGCGCGAAAAAATCGATCGCTTCGCTTACGGTGAGCTTCAGCAGATCGTAAATTGATTTTCCGTGCAGTTGAAGTTTCAGTACGTGCGGCTGAAAGCGCTTGCCTTCGCATTCTGCGCAGCGCACGAAGAGGTCACTCAAAAATTGCATCTCAATTTTCTCGTATCCCGTGCCGGAGCAACGTTCGCAGCGACCGCTGCCGGAATTAAACGAGAATGCGCCCGCCGTCAGTCCCTGTGACATTGCTTCCGGTTGAGCCGCGAACAATTCTCGAACGCGATCGTAAAGCCCCAAGTACAGCAGCGGTGTTGACCGGGGCGTGCGCGCAAGCGGCGCCTGATCAACCATGATTACGTCACAGATGCGATGCCCCCCGGTCACAGATTTACATGCACCCAGTTCCGGATCGGGCGTTTGCCCCTTCGCAATCAGCAGATTGCGGTAAAGCACGTCGTGAATCAGAGTGGATTTTCCGGAACCGGAAACGCCGGTGACGCATGTGAAAACGCCCAACGGAAGTTCGACGTCGATGTTCTTCAGGTTATGCTGTCGAGCGCCAATAATCTTGATCAAGGAGCTCGATTTTCTGCGTGACGCTGGAGCCGAAATTGATTTTTCGCGCGTAAGATAATCGCGCGTAAGAGATGGAGCCGGCGCGCCCTCGCGCCGGTTTTCACCCATCGTACGGCGCGAGGCCGCGCCGGCTCCATTTACAAATTGGTCTAGCGAACCATTCCAAACCAACTGGCCGCCGTGCTCGCCGCGGCCTGGACCGATATCAATCAAATTATCACCGGCCCGAATGATTTGTTCTTCGTGCTCGACCACGAGTAACGTATTGCCTTTGTCGCGCAAGTTATGCATCACACGCACCAGCCGGCCGACATCGCGCGGATGCAAACCAATGCTCGGTTCGTCCATGACGAAGAGTGTGTTGACCAGCGATGCACCAAGGCAGGTTGTGAGATTTACCCGTTGCACTTCGCCGCCGCTCAAAGTGCGCGTGGATCGGTCGAGCGTGAGATAGCTAACGCCCACTTCGCACAGATAATTGAGGCGCGCGCAGATTTCGTCACGCAACATTCGTGCGGTTGAATCGTTCGATGAAATCTTGACCGCCGACAGAAAATTCCGGGCATCCAGTATCGAAAGCGCTTGGAATTCGGGAACCGTTAAACAAGGAGGGGCGGTTTCCAATCCGCCCTTTTGGGACGGTGAACTAGAGACCTCCGCTCCTTGAATCTTATAATTAAGCGCTTCGGACTGATATCGTCCCCCGTTACAGCTCGGACAGGTGATGTAAGCCCGATAGCGGCTGAGCAAAACGCGCACGTGCATCTTATAAGTCTTGCTCTCAAGCCAGCGAAAGAATCCACGGACCCCATACCACCGATCATTTTCGTAATCTTCGTCTGTATAATCGCCCGATCGTTTCTCGCCTTCGATGACGAAGTTCTGGTCGGCCTTCGGTAATTCTTCGAAGGGAACATCGATATCGATCTCTTTTTGTGCGCAGGCTCGAAGTAAATCTTTCTGCGATTCGCCGAACTCGGCACCGCGAAAAACGCGCACCACGCCTTGTTTAATGCTCAGACTGCGATTGGGAATCGCCTTGTTTAGATCAATTGCGATGGTACGACCAAAGCCTCGACATTCCGGGCACGCGCCGAGTGGATTATTGAAACTGAACAACCCAGCTGTAGGCGGGCGAATGTCGAGGTCGCAATGGGCGCAATGCCAGCCAGTGGAGAACGGGAACTCGCGATCGGTGATTGGCGATCCGTGATCCGTTGGACGTTGGGCAGTCTCCGACCTCGGAATAATATTGATCTTGCCTTTCCCAAAGCGCAGCGCGGTTTCGATCGCCTCGATCAATCGTGCACGGTTTTCCTCCGAGATCGCAACGCGATCCTGAATGACCTGCACACGCGCCCCAAGTCGCTTGAATTTTGGATCGACGTCGACGCGCACGACTTCGTTATCGATCCATACCCGCAAATATCCCTGTTGCTGAAGAAATTCGAAGAACTTACGCGGTTCGGTTTTCGGTGGAACGGCAATCCAGAAAGTGACAAGAACAGTTTTCGCTGCGCAGTGGTGCAATACCTGGTGACTGATTGACTGCGCGGTTTCCTGGCGAATTTCGCGGCTGCAATTCGGACAAAATGCGGGAGCAACGCGCGGCCAGAGTAACTTCAGATAATCATTGATCTCCGTCATCGTGCCGACGGTCGAGCGTGAGCTCTTGACTGGGTTCGCCTGTTCGATGGCAATCGCAGGAGGAATACCGCGGATGTCGTCCACGCGCGGCTTGTCCATGCGGTCGAGAAATTGCCGCATATAAGGGCTAAACGTTTCGACGTAACGTCGCTGGCCTTCGGCGTAAATCGTCTCGAATACCAGACTCGATTTGCCGCTGCCGCTGGGGCCCGTGACGATCGTCAATTTCCCCAGCGGAAGGTCGACATCGATCCCTTTGAGATTGTTCTGCCGCGCCCCACGAACCTCAATGAAATCCTTCGCGATTGGTACCCTGAGATGTTCTTTGCTCGCAATCTTCGAACCCACTGGAAATATTCGCTGCCAGTCAACCGATTCGCAAATTTCCACGAGATAAAACCGCGCGGCATACCGAACGAAGTGAGGGACTTCTCCTACGAAGTTTGTGGCACGCCGTGAAGCTAGCGTGATCGATCACCCTTTGAGAGGTCCCTCGCTCCGCTCGGGATGACGATCGCGGATGATTAGTCAGCGAACCGCGCGACGAATTGTTCGCGCTGTTTCAGTAATTCCTCCGGAACAACCCCGCCGAGCGAGTCGAAAAACTTTTTGTGTTCGGCGAGTTCTTTTTGCCATTCCCCGTGATCGATTCCGAGAAGATCGGCGACAGATTTGTGATCGATTTCGAGACCATCAAGGTCGAGATCATGCGGAGTGGGTAACCAGCCCACTGGCGATTTGACCGCCCCGCCGTTTTGTTCGCAGCGATCGATGATCCATTTGAGCACACGCATGTTCTCGCCGAAGCCGGGCCAGAGAAATTTTCCATTCGCGCCTTTTCGAAACCAGTTCACGTTGAAGATAAGCGGCGGATTGGTGAGGCGTTTTCCTATGTCCATCCAATGCCGAAAGTAATCACCGATGTTGTATCCGCAGAAAGGCAACATCGCCATCGGATCGCGTCGTACTTGTCCGACGGCGCCCGTCGCGGCTGCGGTTGTCTCGGAGGCCATGGTAGCGCCCAGATAAACGCCGTGAGTCCAATCGAACGCCTCGTAAACCAGTGGCACGGTGTCGCTACGGCGGCCGCCGAAAATGATGGCGCTGATCGGAACGCCTTCGCCTTTTTCCACATCAGGATTGAGAGCAGGATTATTGCGCATCGGGGTGGCAAACCGACTGTTGGGGTGCGCCGCTTTTTCTTTTGAGTCCGGCGTCCAATCGTTCCCGCGCCAGTCGATGGCGTGTTTGGGTGGCGGTCCATCTTTTCCTTCCCACCAAACATCGGCGTCATCAGTGAGCGCGACGTTTGTATAAAGCGTGTCGTGCTCGATCGATTTCATCGCGTTCGGATTCGATTTGTAGCTTGTGCCGGGAACAACACCGAAATATCCGTTCTCCGGATTCACGGCGAACAAACGCCCGTCACGAATTTCCATCCATGCGATGTCGTCGCCGACGGTCGTCACTTTCCAGCCTTTGAAGTGCGCCGGCGGAATCAACATCGCAAAATTGGTTTTGCCGCATGCGCTCGGAAACGCGGCGGCAACGTAGTGCTTTTTTCCCTCGGGCGATTCCACGCCAAGGATCAGCATGTGTTCCGCCATCCAACCTTGCGTACGCGCGAGATACGATCCGATACGCAAGGCGAGACATTTCTTACTTAACAAAACATTCCCGCCGTATCCCGATCCGACCGAAATAATCGTGTTGTCCTGAGGAAAATGACAGATGAACCGCCTGTCGGGATCGACATCCAACAAAGAATGAACGCCACGGTTCCATTCTGCTTTTGGATCGTTGCCGAGCCGTTCCAACGCGATCTTGCCCATGCGCGTCATGATTCGCATGCTCAGCACGACGTATTTTGAATCGGTGATTTCGAATCCAACTTTCGTTAACGGCGAATCGGGCGGACCCATGATGTATGGCACCACAAACATGGTGCGTCCGCGCATCGCGCCTTCCAGTAATCCGTATAGCTTCGAATACGTCTCCGCCGGTTCCGACCAGTTATTTGTCGGCCCAGCCTCCTCTTTGGTCGGCGTGCAAATGAATGTGACCTTCTCGACCCGTGCGACGTCGTTCGGATTGGAGCGGTGCAAATACGACCGCGGAACTTTTTCTTCGTTCAGCTTAATCAGCACGTTCTGTTTTAACGATTCCGCGACCAGGAATTCATTCTCGCGCTCGGAACCGTCACACCAGAAAATGTTCTCGGGTTTAGTCAATTTTCCGATTTCGTGCACCCAATCGAGTACGGCCTGGTTTGTCGGCTTCGCGTCACCGATTCCATTCGGCGGGAATATGGCAGGTGCGATATTTTTCATTAAACGAAGATGTCCATCTTAACCACGAATCCGACTTCGTCGAGACTGCGGCGAGACCAATGACGGCTTCGCCGCGTTAAATCCTTGAATCGTTGCCCAGATTCAAGGCGTGAGAATCTACGAATCATGAATCATGCTTGCGCAAGAACATTGCGCGGCATTAATTGAAAGCATGTTCGGGGTCACCACCTCCGATGATTATCGGCCGGTTGCGTGGATGGGCCGCTATCCCGTCGATGTGACCACGATGCTGGTCGGGCTGCACGTCGCGGCCGCGATTCTTACAGCTATTCTCGTGGCAATCGGGGCGGGCTCGATTTTGGCGCATTTGCAATTTGATAGTGCGGCAGTCTGGTCGGGCCAGGTGTGGCGCCTTTTCACCTATGCGTTTGTGCATGCGCCGTCTGGGCTGCTCTGGTTTGCGATCGAGATGTACATGCTGTTCGTATTTGGTCGCGAAGTGGAACGCTTTATCGGGCGGAGTGCCTATATTGGGCTCTACCTTGTTTTGCTGGTTACGCCCGTGGCATTGCTGACTGTTTGGGGTTTTTGGCAACGTTCAGCTCTCGCCGGTTCGCCTGCGCTCCATTTTGGAATTTTTGTTGCCTTCGCCACAATCTATCCGCGGGCTGAGTTGTTTCTGCGGATCATGACCAAATGGGTTGTACTGATTCTTGCTGCCGTTTATACCTTGCAACTACTCGCATATCACGCCTGGAGCGATCTAATGGTCGTTTGGACAAGCATTGGAGCGGCATTTCTATTCATTGAAATACATGGCGCGGGACCGGAACTTGCCTGGTGGGACACATTGAAAACACGTTTCGCGCCCAAGCCGAAGTTCCATGTTGTTCCCAATATGCGATCCAGTCGTTCGACGGAATCGGATGACGTTTACGGCTCGATCGATCCTATCCTCGACAAAATTTCGAAATTCGGAATCGGTAGTTTGACCGCGAGCGAGCGCCGCCAGCTGGATCGTGAGCGCGAGCGGTTGCTGAAAAAGTCGGAATAAACAAAATTTTCAGCCCACAAAAGACGCACTGACCGAAAGTGCGGGCTCCCGAGGGGTCAGTGTGTTTGAATTTTCTCTTTAGGGGGCCTTTTTCTATTGTGCGAGACGGGCCTCGACCACTTCACACAAAACATGGAGCAGGAGTTGGTGAGCTTCTTGAATCCGCGCGGTGGTATTGCTGCGTACCAGGATATCGACGTCAGCCAAGCCGAGGGTTGATCCGCCGTCGCGACCGAGGAAGACGATGGTCTTAAGTTGTCGCGCCTTTGCCTCCTGTAGGGCGCGGTCGACATTCCTCGATTTGCCGGAAGTCGTCAGGCAGATGAGCAGATCGCCCGCAAGACCGAACGCTGCTACCTGACGAGCGAAAATCTCATCGAATCCATAATCGTTACCTGCAGCTGTGAGAAGTCCGCCGTCCCCCGCGAGACAAATGGCAGGATATGCGGGCCGGTCTTTCATAAAACGCACTACAAACTCGGTTGCGAAATGCGACGCGTCGGCCGCGCTGCCGCCGTTTCCACAAACGAGCAATTTGTTCCCAGCACGCAGGCATTTTTCGATCAGGTCAGCGCCCTTTGCGACCTGGGAGTCGAGGTTGAGAAGCGATTGCAGCGTCTCTTTCGCTGCCTCGATTGCAGTCTTTAAGACTTCAGAGGAGTGGCCCATACGTTAGTTCGAAAGCGTAGTTGAAAAAATTATGTGAAAACCAGACCTTTTTTTTGGGAATAGGTATTCTGGAGGAACTTCGCTGCTCCGTTTCCGTAGAAGAGTTTGTGCAGGGTGTAATATTCGACCTCACACTTCAGCTTTTCGTTCTCCACGCTCTCGCGAGGCTGTTTGGTCCGTTAATAAACCTGGCCGATCACCAGAGAACCTGGTTCCGGCCGACGCCTTGCCTTGCAACCTTAAACAAACGGAGCGCACTAAGTGACCAGCAGCCAGTTGAGAGAACGAAAAATGGATTTTACTGGAGTTACTGATTCCCATTCAACGACCCCGCACGAAGACGACGAGTGCCCACACTGCTGCAGTGTGGTGCGTGTCCACAACGGGCTTTGCCTCGGGTGTTTGGTGCAAACAGGTCTGGCCGAAGGCACCGGCTCCGGGAGCGACAACCTCGATTCTCTCCTCTCCGAAATTGAGTGAGTGTGCGGATCGATCATCCGCATGGTCGCTTCTCCTGCATTTCCGGGGTTGATGTTTGGATTGTGACAATGCCGTTAAATTGCGTCGTTCGACAAAATAATTGGAACCTTCACCCTGCAGTTTCCGTAGAAGTAAGCGTGCGGGAAATTACACTAATTCAACGGCCTGTCCCAGCATCTAGTCCCGCTTGTATTCAGGCACCATTCTACTGGTCTGATTTCGATTTTCGTTTCCGATTTTGTCCCCCAGTTTTCAAATTTTTGAGGGTGAATTTTTCGAGGACCCGCTCCTCGGTCACGAAGACCTAGATGCGGGTTCCTTCTTATTTTCAAAGCCCCGCGCGATTAGCGGGTTAGCAGCAGTTGGAGGAACTCAACAGATGAGGATAGAAGGTCATCTCCCGCATATTGGACGGGCGACCAAGGGCGGCAGCTTGCCCTATAACAACTCGAATGGGAACGGGGCGAAAGCTACCCGTGTTATACTCGACTTTCGAGACGCGCCGATGCAGAGGGTACCTGGTTGGAAATCGACCCTCGACATCACATGCATTCTGCTCGCGCTGCCGATTTGGTTGCCGCTAATGATTTTGCTGATGTTGATTACACGACTCGCTTCGCCAGGACCGATTTTCTACCGACAAAAGCGTGTCGGCCTTGGAGGAAAACATTTTTCTATCTGGAAGTTCCGAACAATGAAGGTGAGCGCCGAGACACAAAGTCACGAACACTATTTCCAGGAATTGATGAGGGTCGATCGTCCGATGATCAAACTGGATGCCTACGGCGATCCACGCCTCGCCCCTTTCGGCCGATTTCTGCGCGCGAGTGGCTTGGATGAGTTGCCTCAAATCTTCAATGTGCTTTGCGGTGAGATGAGTCTGGTTGGGCCGCGGCCGTGCACGCCAAATGAGTTTGCCCATTACGAGCTGAGGCAACGGGAACGCGTAAACGGTCTGCCGGGCCTCACCGGATACTGGCAGGTGAATGGCAAAAATAAGACAACGTTCAACGAGATGATCGTTATGGATCTGTTCTATCTGAAGAACTTATCGATTCTTCTCGACCTGAAAATCATGCTCAAGACTTGCGCCGTTATCGCTGCGCAACTGGTCGAATCCAAATGCAGACTGTCAACACAAGATAACCGGCAAGATGGTGCGCCTGCTTCACCAGCACCGATCTTACAAACGTTGGTAGGATCGGCGCAAAAGAGTCGCCGCTCACCAACAACCATTTTACAAGCCTGAAGGGAAACAGCTGGAGAAACCATGAAGAAACAAGTCAGCGTCGGCATAATCGGGTGCGGCTACTGGGGGCCGCAGCTGATTCGCAACTTCAAAGGTCTTGCGGACTGCCAGCTCAAGGGCGTCTGCGATGTCAATACTGAGCGCCTAAAACATATCCACACGCTGTATCCGGACGTCGAAGGCATTGGACAGACGCAGCAGCTTCTCAACGGCACAAACGTGGACGCCGTGGTCATTGCCACCCCAGTGAAGCATCACTATTCATTGGCTAAAGCAAGCCTGCTCGCAGGCAAGCATACTTTCATCGAAAAACCGATGGCCTCCTCTTCAGCCGAGTGCGAGGAACTAATTGAAATCGCCGACCGCAACGGTCTGGTTTTGATGATCGACCACACTTTTCTCTACTCGTCGCCCGTGCAAAAGATTGCCCAAATCGTTCAAGCCGGAGATTTGGGTGAAATCCGCTATATCAATTGCCGGCGTCTCAATCTGGGATTATTCCAAAAGGACATTAACGTTGCGTGGGATCTGGCGCCGCACGATATCTCGATCATTCTCCATATTCTGGACGAATTGCCCACGACAATTAACTGCCAGGGAAATGCTCACATCACGCCGGGAGTGGAGGATGTGACAAACATGTCGCTGTCCTTCTCGCGCAAACGTTTCGCAACCATCCAGAGCAGCTGGCTCGAGCCACGGAAAATTCGCGAAATGACTATCGTCGGTACGCGACGAATGATCGTGTATGACGATTTGCGGACACGCGAGAAAATCCGCATTTACGACGCACGGGTAGAACGTCCGCCGCATTACGACACCTTCGCTGAATTTCAATACTCGTACCATTACGGAGACAGTTACATCCCGTACCTCCATCAGGAGGAACCACTGAAGCTGGCCTGTCAGCATTTTGTTGACTGCATCAAAACGAACTCTCAACCGCTTACGGACGGCCGTCGGGGACTGGAAATGGTTAGGATCCTTGAGGCGGCTAGCACCTCCGTCAAGATGAACGGTGCACCGGTGACACTTTCTGATTCGAGTAGCGCAGCGCCGGTTTTCGCACCAGTCAAAGTGGAAGAGATGCTTCAGGTTGAAGCATTCGCCGGATGAGTGGCGCGCGCAAGCTTCGCGCCAACTCATCGCACAGCACCCGGAACCTCGACCATAACCCCCAGATTTATCCCTTTGAGCTAAACCATAAAATGAAAGTACCCTTCCTCGATTTGAAGGCGCATCACGCCCCTTTTATTGAAAAATTCGATCTTGCTATTCACGAAGTGATCGAGAGCAGCGCTTTTGCCGGTGGGCCGTTCGTGGAAAAGTTTGAAGAAGAGTTCGCTGCATTCTGCGGATCCTCCGACGCAATCGCCGTAGGCAACGGCACGGATGCCCTTTGGCTTGCTCTCCTGGCGCTTGGAATTGGTGAAGGCGATGAAGTGATTACGGTTCCAAACACGTTTATCGCCACCGCCGAGGCCATTACTTATTGCAAAGCTCGACCAGTATTTGTTGATGTAGACCAAAACACGTTCACGATGAATCCGGCGGAGCTTGAGAAGAGCCTGACGGAGAGGACCAAAGCGATCATTCCGGTTCACCTTTTCGGGCAACCGGCGGACATGGATCCGATCTTGGAATTTGCACGCGCGCACGGGCTTTTCGTCGTTGAAGATGCGGCCCAGGCACATGGCGCTGAGTACAAAGGCCGAAAAGCCGGAACGATGGGCGACGCAGGCTGCTTCAGTTTTTATCCCGGAAAGAATCTTGGCGCCTTTGGCGAGGCTGGCGCAGTCGTGACAAACGACCCCGAGTTGCGGAAGCAAATTCAGATGCTTCGAGATCACGGTCAGTCACAAAAATATTACCATGCCCTGATGGGATGGAACTGCCGGATGGACGGTATCCAGGCAGCAGTGTTGTCCATCAAACTGCGTCATCTTTACGAAGCAAATTCTCTGCGGCGCAAACATGCGTTGCAGTACAATGACGCTCTCGCCGGAATCGATGCGGTTCTCACACCGTCCGAGGCAAAGTACGCGAAACACGTTTATCACGTGTATGCCATTCGGGTACAGGAACGCGATGCAGTCCGGCAACATCTCCAAGAAAAGGGAGTCGGGTGCGCTGTGCATTATCCGGTGCCGATTCATCTCCAGGATGCATGCCGAAATCTCGGCTATACAAGGGGCGCGTTCCCAATTGCGGAGAGTTTGGCCGACGAGTTTGTTTCTTTACCAATGTTTCCTGAGTTGACGGAAGAGCAGATCGAATATGTCGTTCGCTGCGTCAGCGAAGTGGTTGGCGTCGAGGCATTCGCCTAGGAAGAAGTTTTTTGAAAACTCTCCGAGCAGACAAGTCACAATTTGTGGAGGCGTCGCCGTTTTTTGGCGAGGATTCCTCGATTGAGCCGACCGGGGGCGAGGAATCGCTGCAAATGCGCATCATTAATCCCGTCCACAATCCAGGATGGGACCTTGTGATTGCCTTGCACCGCGATGCCTGTTGCTTTCACACCAGTGCCTGGGCAAAGGTGCTTCATCAGACCTATAACCATCAGCCCTTTTACCTTCAGTTTTCGCGGGGACGCAGGTTGGCCGCGCTGATACCGCTGATGGAAGTACGCAGTCCCCTCACCGGGCGGCGTGGAGTCTGTCTCCCATTCAGCGATGTATGCGAACCGCTCATTTTTGATCCAGAAGCGGCCCATTTGGTCAGAGATCGAGTTGTGCGCTTCGCGCGGGAACGCCGCTGGAAACACCTGGAAATCCGCGGGGGCAAATCATTTCAACCCGCGAGCAGCTCAGCAGCGAAATTCTACGGACATACGCTTGATCTACGCCGCGGCGTCGAGGACATGGCTAGTCGCTTTGACAGTCAAGTTCGCCGCGCGATTCGCAAGGCGGAACGCAGTAATGTGAGCGCAGTCATCGCCCATAATCGCCAGG